>Ga0179593_1732230_pt1 | contig 17396 bp, 13 predicted proteins | sample CZODoug2_1_08_16_FD_185931 | JGI IMG/M metagenome (GOLD analysis project Ga0179593, IMG submission 185931) | Vadose zone soil fungal communities from Angelo Coast Range Reserve, California, USA - CZODoug2_1_08_16fungal (PacBio error correction) | ecosystem: Environmental > Terrestrial > Soil >... | reverse complement strand
CCCTCCATACTTTCGCCCCGCAGAGTCCTTTTGAGAGGTTTCTCCTGTGGCTTTTGAGTAAAAGCTTTTGTCCTGATTCACCTGCAATATTGTTCCGGTTTCCCGGCCGCCCTTCAGTTTTGCGGCCTTTTCCCTTTCCGAGCTTTTCCCCCCGTTCCCTGTCACGTTCCTCCTTCACCACCCTGATTAATCCTTTTTTTTTTTTTCTCTTATATTTAGTCCCCATTTTTTCCCCAATTTTTTCTTTTCCTCCTGTTAAAAATGCGTCCTGGGATCCTACCACGATGGGCGTCCCGGTTTCTCCCACCCTTTTCTTACTTGGTAATTTCCTCCCGGACTCTCATGGCGTGTGAGAGATCGCGTTTTAACTATTTAGAGGGGAAAGCCCCTTCAGTTCTTCAATTTTTGGTTCCTGACAAATGGCCTTAATCCCGCTCCACAAAGAAAAGTTGACGCGTGGCCCGAGGACATGCTCCGATGCCGACTCCGCATTGGTAGACACCCCCTCCACCCCGTTGCCCAATTGGAGAGTTGATTGTTACATTTTTTTTTGTTTTATTTTATATTGCTATTTTTTTGTTTTTTATTATCGTGCTTTTTGTTTTTCGATTTTATTGTTTTCTTTTTTTTTCTTTTTTCTGATTATATTTTTTCCAAATTTTTTGGTTTTTTTTTTTTAAATCCCCCTTTTTTTTTTTCGCCCTTGTTACTTGCGCCTTTTTTTTTTCTTTTTAGTTCGCCTTTTTTCCCCAAAGACTTTTGCACTGAGCTCTTTGAACTGAGTCGACATGTAGGGTTCTTTTTTTTTTGGCTTCCTCCCCGCGTCTTTTTTTTTTTCCTGCACTCCGGGATGACCCTCTGTTGCTTCCGTTCCCCTAGGCGCTTTCCCATGCTTCCCAAACAGACCTTTTCCCTATCTCGAGTTAAGCCCTGGTTTCCCCTATTTCTCAGCTCTTGAATAATTCCTTAGACTCATTCGACCGCCCCCCTTGATTCTCGCTGCCCCCTTTTTTTAGACCAATTTCCATTTCATCCAAACCCCCCGATGTAAAGCTTACCCTCTGGAGGCTTCTTCCCCCTTCAATCTAACTGCCAGTGAGCCCGGCAATAGGAATGCCGCTATTCGCGTTTCTCCTTGGACCCCTAGTTATGGGACCCTTCTTGTACAAATGATTTCCTTTTTTAAAGGTCCTGCGGACCCCCTGGCCCTACACTGGGTCAGATTGAGCGGTTTGCTAACACCCCTCCCTCCTCGTTACGATGTCCTCTATGGCCATCCCAATTCATAGGCCCTGATGGCTCTATTCCTCCCTTTTACGCGGGAACTTTTTCTTTCTACTTTCTAATTTCCCTTTTTGAGCGTTACATTATTCTGCTTCCCAGCCCTGTGGTTGTCGCCCAGAACCTGCTTGTTTTCTGCGGCTTTCAAACGCAACAACTGGAATTTCACTTAGGTTCATGACTTTTTGCCTCTTTATCGCACCTTCCCTTGCGGTGTCGAGGCGAGCTCCCTGGCTTGGCACGAGACCTTGTGGATCGCCGTTGTGCCGTTCTAATAATGCCAGATTTCTTTTCAGTCCCGCTACTCGAACTAAATTTGCCACGAGGGAGTATTTCTTTGGTCTCCACCTTGACCTTCAGCGATTTGGTCGGCCTTGTTGTTTTTCACCCTTTCCCACGCCTCCTGTTTTTTGTTGTTGTGTTGCGCTTTAGTCTCAACAAGCCCCTTTCCTCATTTTCTTTCTTATGCTAAAAAGGCTTTTTTTTGTACCAATTTCGGTTGGCGAGTTTCCCCGGCAGAACCTTTGTGTATTTTGAGTTTGTTAGCTGGTCTTTTTTTTTTTTATAGTCCGAGTCCTGGTATTAACATGGGGGCCCCGATATAGCCACTCTCCCTTTTCACGTCCGTCTTGCTATTCCCCCCCAATGAGTTTTTCCCAATCAGTGAGGATAGACTCGTTTTCCCCAGCTCGCCGCCCTCAGATCCTTTTTTGGTTGCGCCTTGCATAACCCTCCTGGTGACCGGTCTCTTGTGAAACAGTCTCCCCCCCTGAGGTGATGTTGCCTCCCCCCCGGCTGTCAGCCTCTTCCGCAGCCCCGACAGGATCCCACCCTCCGGAGACGTGTTCCCTCTGAAAACATGCTTCCCGCTCGTTCAAGTAGGCCGGATGCCTTGGCTTCCCTCGGATTCCCGTCAGATCTCCACGGGCTTCGCCCCTCTTGATTCTCCAGCCCCTTCATCTTGATTTTGCTGTAGGGGCCGCGTCCCCCTTCCCCCCCCCGGTCAGCTTTTCCCCCCCAATGACCTAAGATCTATTTTTGCCACATTTTTTCCACTTTTTTCGATGAAACTTCGCCTTTTTCGATGTTTGTCCTTTTAGTCGTGATTTTGAGATGGCCCGTGTACAGGGAGTAGGGGTGCCCTTGTTGAAGCTCTTATAATTGAGGGCTGGGAGCCCCCCCTGAAAGAGTAGAAACCTTTTTTGCTTTTCCTCCTCTCTCTTCTTGTCGCTTTTCCCGTGATTGCTTTACGGCATCCTTTTTGAGCCCAGTCCTTCCGCGACCGACCCCTTTCGGGTACGTTCCCGATTTTTTTCAGAAGTTATTTTTTGACCGCAATTCTTGAGAGGTCTACCACTTCACTCTTTTCCTCCTATCTTTGGCGGTTTCGGTCGCATACGTTTCTCAGTCCTTGTATTTTTCTATAGGCCACTTACCCAGAAATCTTTTCTTCTTTCTGACCAATATGCTTCCTTCCCAGGCGGTTTTCTTTGGAAAGGTTAAGTTTTTTTTTTGTTTTTTTCGACCTTTCCTTTTTCACGCAAATTTTTTTTTTCCTGGTGCTTCATCCCTTGATCATCCTAGTTTCCTTTTTTTCATTGTAAGTTCGTCCCTGCTCTCAGGGTGCAACCCTTTCTTTATTGTTAGCCAGACTTCTACATTTTTACCCACGTTCTTTGTTTTATTTTGTTCTTCTCCTTTCCTTTTTGCTAATCGTTTTTTTCTTTTTTCTGTCACTAAGTGTCTCTGATTTTTGCAACCTTAATTATTTTTTGTTTTAGTGGGGACCTTCCTTTTTGTTCGCCCTTTTTTCATGCCACACTCCTTGCACCTTATTACAGACGAAGTACAGCTACTCTTTCTTATTATATTTTTTATTGATAGGTTTTTTTCAGTTCGTGCCTACGTTCCCTTTCTTTTCCGGGTTCCTTCTCTTTATGACACTTTAAGCCCTTTGTCGGATATACCCTTTTCAAATATCGACTCCAAAATGGTTCCCTTTTGTAGTAAAGTTTCCGATTCCCGTTTTTTCTTTTTCTTCAGCTTGGGTTTTTTTTTTTTTTTGTGTGGAGCCAATGGTCTTTCAAGGTGGATTCACTGCTCGGTAACTCTTTCTCAAGGTTCTGAACTTGCGGTAATTTTTCCCCCAGAACAAGTTAGATCGTAATCACCAGAGCGCGGATGTCGTCTTTCCCCTTTCGTGCTGCCTCTTCGTGATGAATCTAATTTATCAATAATTCCGTTTTTGTTTGAGAGATTATGTAACTTCAAAATCCTGAGCACCTCTTCCTTCTTTTGTCTTTTACGCTTCTCCTTTATCCGGGCCTTATGATACCCTCCCTCTTTTTTTTTTTTTTTGCATGACCGTGCAAAGCTCCGGATTCGAGCAGCTCCGGATTCCCGCCTTTCTGCCAGACCTCGTCCTCAAGTTTTCCGTTAGCTCATCAGACCCCCAGATCAGAATTTTTGACTAATGAATAGGTGTTTTGCCCTGTGGTTTCCCTTGGATTGTTTCTCTAGTTCCCCCCAAATGTGGATTTAGCCGACCCCGAGGGCGTCCTTGTTGTCAGAGCTCCAGTACCCGAGACTGTGGGTTAAATTTCTACGAATTTACGAGATGTGCGCGGCGTCCACTGAGGACTCCCTTTTCCCAAAGACGTTGAGGTGCATCCTTTGAGTGCTGTCGTCCCAACGGCCGCCGAAGTTCTCCTTTGACTAACTCTTTTCGTGTTCAACTCTTAGAACCCCACAATTCCACCCCCACCCCCCGTGGTCACTTCGCGATATACCATCGTGGTCAGTCATTAGGGCACTTGTCTTTATAATCTCCCCGTTACAGACCTTTCGAACCCTTTGCCCTTATTTCCCCTGGGGCCAGGACCCCTCCCATGTCAGACCTTTCCCGACAAATGACCGGCTCCTTTAGGGGCTTTGATATTGTTTTTCTTTCCGATCTCCTACGGAAATGTACTGTCTTTGACCGAGCAAGCCCCGGGATCGAAAGCATGTCATCTTTTTCTTGCACTCCCCCAAACAGACACGGAGTCTCGGTTAGTAAGCAAGCCTCCCGTTTCTCATCGCTGTTAGTCTTTTCCTAGCTTTTTCGAAACATATCAGCGCGCTCCTTTCTAACTTTCTCTTCCTATCCCCGGAACCCCCAACGAAAACTGTACCACAACTTCCCCTGAAGCCTAACTGACTTTCTGTCTCACCTCTAGGCCCTTCCGCGATCGCGCGATGTTCTTGGCCCCTATCATTCTTCTGAGTCTAACCTGCTGACCTGATTGCCTTTCACGACCTTAGGATACCGGCACGGTACTTTCCTGGCTTCACCCGATGTCTCAGAGTAACCCCTTATTTTACCCTCTCCGATCACCAATCCCAAGGCCCCCCCTTCCCTGATAGCTGAGCTATGACTCCTTTTTCGTTGGTATGTCTCCTTTTTTGAATTTCCCGTTGGTCATGCGTCCATCCCCTCTATTGGCTGTACTCCGTAGGGTGGCCTTACCTCTCAAGCGCTTGATCCCCTGTCGCCCAGTTTGTCTACACTTTCCCAGCCTCTGTCATATAGGCTAGTTTTCATGCGATGATCCCTAGGCTCTTCGAGGAAGCCCCCCTTTTTCTGGACCCTGACGACCTGTTGGATAGTCCGGAATGAGAAGGATTATCTGCGAGCTAGCCATTCTTGACCTTTCAGTATTTCTTCCCGAGACCCCCTTCGCCACCGCTGGGATTCTTTTAGCATACGTTGACCTTTTCCGCGATGTTCTTGTTTGATGAGCTGGTTCATCTTTTGTTTTTTTTTTTTTTGTTGAGATGAGATTTCCCCGATCTATCGTTAATTTTTCTTTTCCTACCACAACTTTTTTTCAGTCCCTGGTGTCACCTTCTCAATCTCCCGTCCCGACATGTGGAGACTTTTTTTTATTTAGCTCGTTTCGATTATGCCCCTCTCCCCTTTTTTTTTTTTCTTGAGTCATGGTTCCGAGTCCACTTAATCGATCATCCCCTTCCCCTTCTTGGATTGTCTGTGCCTTCTTCTGTCACAAGAAATTTTTAGGCGCATCGGGGAAAAGCATCTCCCCCCGGTGAGCTACCCGGCCATTCCTATTCGGCTTCCCCACCTGTTTTCTCCTTTTTCTCCCGGCGCTTACCAGCTCGAACCAAGCAGGTTCGTTTTCAGACACACCCGGGCTGTAAGCCCAGACTTAATTTAATCCCGCCTTACTTTTATTTTGGACCGCACTCTTTTCGTTTCCAGCCGAAACCTTTCCCCCCTTCCCTTATCTTTCCCAAGAGTCCGATGTCCCTTATAGCCTCGTTGAGCATCTTCCAGCGGTCAAAGCCGCCTTTCCCGCCTTTCTGCGTGTCCCTCCTTCCCTTTTAACCTTCCCTCCTTTCAGCAGGTCTATTTCTGCTTCTGATTATAGCGCCACCATTTGTCGATTCTTATTTCTGGCTCGTTGCTTCCCGCGTTTCCGTCTTCCTTTCGCGCCTTCCCTATTGTTTTCCTCTCATCGATTGTTTTCTTTTCCATTTATCCTCATGCTCTTCACGCCTTCTGAGGTCCCCCCCTGCGTCTTTTCTTTTTAACAAGACTTCTTTTTTTTGATAACCCTTCGGTACTTGGGTTCAGGGCTCCTTTATGTCTCCTTGAGCATGGGCCACTAACGCCATCCTTGGGCGGTCTTTTTTTTGTTCGTGCAACAGGTTTCTCTTCCTCCTTCCCAAGAACAGTCCCTCATCACAGAAACCTTCATTAGCCTTTTTCCTCTCTTTTGACTCATTATGACTCTGCGGTCTTTCCGTTTTGGTCCCGGGTCCCGCTACCAGCCGCAAATCCTTTTCGCGGTTTTTTTTTTTTGGCTTTCCGGTTCACTTTGTATCCTCCGATTTTTCTTTTTTCGGTTTCTTTTGCTTGTCAAAATGTTTTTTTCTCAACGCGATTGCCAATGTGTTTTTTTTAGTTGACTCTCCCAATTAATTTTTTCCCTTTCCAGGTAAGCTTACTTCGTGACGTTTTTCCCCCGAGAGCTGTAACGCAGCCGTTTTAGCTCCCTTCGGCCGGCCGTTTGTGTAGTGTGACCATCCTTTCAGCAACTCCCCGTTTTTTTTTCCATCCCAAGCCGGTAAGACGATTTTGCGATCGCCGATTTTCCCGCCCTTTACATCCTCCCCTCCAGAACGGAAGAAATTCGGTGTTTTAGCTCAAGAATTGTTTCCCTCTGCGTTTTGGGTTTAAACGTTTACACAGGGAGTTCAGAGAACGCGGTTCGCTGATTGCTTTGATGAGTGAGCTTAGTTACTGATGCTCTTTTTTAGTAAGATCTTATTAATTTCACGTTTTATCTTTGTCCGAAGGTCAGTTTTTTTTCTCATGGAGGTTGGTCGCCCCTTTTTGTATCTACATAACACTTTTATGCTCTGTTGTTAAGTCAGATTTTACCAGGCAAGCTGGCTGAGACGACTCCTTGTGCTATTTTTTCCATCTCCTGCGATCCTTCATTTCACCTCTTCGCATTTTTTTTTTTTTGAAACGTCCGTCCGTTCTCTTTTTCTGCAGATCCTCCCCCGTTATGATCTGCTGATTGCTTCTTTAGCTTTCTGAACGTCCAAGTATGACTTTTTTTTTTTTTCTAGCCGCTATTTTTGACTCAGTATTTTGACCGGTGTTTTTTCTATTTTCGCGAGGCTATTTCACCGCTCGCTCCGTTTTTTTCCTCTATAAGACCACCTTTTTTTTTTCAGCTTACTCCCCTTTAGCATCTCTCTTTTTTTTTACCTTGCTTTAGTGGTTTTCCTCCTACCAAGTGTCTTTTTACAATTGGTGAGTAGCTGCTTTTTTCCAACAGAGGTCTGTAGCCTACCCAGTTTGCCATTCTGACTATACCTTTAAGATTCGGGTTTTTTTGCTACCAGAAAAAAGGCCCCTGAGTAGGTGCTTCTCTTCCTTATTTCCCTGATATCCATACTGTGTAGTGCTGACTGGTGAGGCCCCACTTGGTGATTATGAGCCGTCAACTAATTTAAGTTGCTGATACCAAACATTCTGAAATCAGAGTCTGCACGATTATTTTCGTCCGACGGCCACATTACAACCCCAACGCTTTAACGTTTTTCTCCCCAAATCTTTGCTCCCTTGTGAATCCTCCTTCGTCCCGTGGATTGATAATCTAAAAGTTCATTTCCCTTTCTTTTACCCCCCGCGCCGGTCTTGCTTTCCTGGTAGCTGAAACCTTTACACTTCCTCACAGAATGGTTTTCCATGCGTAACTTTTTTCTCCTCACTAGCCGGGTCAGGGTTTTTGTTTTCCCTCTTCCCCGGCCCGTTCCTATGGCGACCGGGCCAGAAACTCCGGCGACCTTTTAGTTGGACATCTGACTCCTTCCGTTCAGGATCATTGCGGTCCCCCCCAATCCCCGCGATTTTTCTCGTCTCCTCCAGAATGTTTATACGCTTTCTGAGGTTCTTCTTTTTAGACCCTCAAGTTTTTAGTTCTATTTACCTTTTTGCATATGTTACTCCACTCGACATTTTTTATTTTATTATCTGGTATGGCATCCACAGTTCTGTTTTTTTTGCGGCGCCCGAATCAATCTAAATTCTGGCTCATATTTGAACGAGGCCTGCCCCCCCTATCCGACATTTTTGGTTCATCGACCTAACCCTAGGTTGCTTTTTATCTTTTTTTTTTTTTTTTCTTTTTTTTTTTTTTTTTTTTTTTTTTGTTTTTCTCTGATTTTTTCATTCGGTTTCTTCTTCTCCCGGCCCACATGGTAAGATGACTTTTTTTTTTTCCCCTTGTCTCATCTTCGATGGCGAGATTTTCGTCCCGTTATCGACCTCATTTGTCCCACTCCCTCTTTTTCTCTTCATTTGCTCTGATAGCGAGATCTCCCGCATGGTTTAGGGGGGAATCTTTCGGTTTTGTCTTCAGGCTTTTTTTTTTAATGTCTATTTTTATTCTGTATTCATTTGTTTCTGGATTCTCATTGTTAAATGTGCTCGTTACGCTTTTGGTTTCCTCTACTTTCTCAAAGGAGAAACCAGTGGTTTCCTACCTTTTTACATGGATCCTTTATATTTTTTATTTATGGGGATATGGTAGCCCTTTGCCCTTTAGTTTTTTTCTTTTTTTTCCCTTCGATTAACCTACACCCAAAACCACAACCCAAACCCCCACAAACCCACCCCCCCCATAAACCCCCCCAATGGTTGTAACTCCCGCCCTTGTGTAGTGACGGACGGATGGTAGTTTTTTTTCTCTTTTTCCTCTTCCTTTATCCCCTTTCCTATTCCAGCTCTGGCATTTTTTTTTTTTTTTTTTTTTGAAATACCCTGTTCGCCCACACGCTGTTCTCTTCTCTTGTGCCAGCCCTGTGACCTTCAGGATTTAAGATGGGTTCCTAATTTTGTCAGTCCCCTCCTGGTTTTTTTCTCTATTCCACTAGTTGTTTTTTTGAGAGATTTCAACAAGCCAATTCGATTCTCTAATACCCCCCCCCCCGGTCGATTATAACATACGCTGGACTTTTCACACGATGGCCCGATGGCAAGGAGTTTTTTTTTTTTTGCCCATTTATCTTTTTTAGTCTGTTTTTGTCAAATCCGGTTCTTTTTTTTGGCCATTTTTTAAATGATCCCACTTTCTTTGCTCCCTCTGATCCCGGAGACCCCCCTGTCGTATCGTGCACAAGTTTCCTTTTGTTTCTTTGTTGATCAGTTTTTTTTTTTTTTTTTTTATAAAGTTTCGCCCCCTCACTTTTTCATGCTCCCCGAGAGGCCCTTCTTCATTGAGACCCAACGGTTTGACGGGGGCGGCGCCTTCCACGCCGTTCGGGCGACATCCACGCTGTTAGTCCCGAATCAGACGCCCTCACAGCTGTGTATTTGTTTAAATTCCCGCATGATTTCATAAGAAAAGTTTTGATTTTTTTTTTTCGTCCCCTGTTTTTTTTTTAATTACCCTATCGTTTTTTTTTAAAGGTTTAGGATTTGCTTCTTGTTATCCCTAACTGTGTAATTGTCCGATTTTCCATTTATGTGATTGTGAACCTTTTTAAGCTCCCCCCCCCTTCGTTTGGTTCGTTTTAAGCCCCTCTTTCCCCCAGGTATTAAATATTTCTTGTTTGTTAAGAAGTTTTTTTTGTTTTATTTTTTTTTTTTTTTTAACTCCCCTTTTTTCTGTCCCCCCCTACTTTTTCAACACATTTATTCTTCTTTTTAGAGCTTTTTTTCTTTTTTTTTGATGTTTTTTTCTCTTTTAATTGCGGGCTCCCTTCTAGGAATTTTTATATTCTTGCCAGAGCCGCCATCTTGGCCGCAGCTTTTTCTTGACCCCCCTATCGTCTGTTCTTTCCCCTGAATTTCAATTGCTCTGCTCGTCTGATTGCTTGAGACTTAGCCTTTAGGCCCCAAGGTTCTCCGCGAATTTTCCGCAGTTTATTTTGATTTTTTCCTTCAGAACCCCACCCCTTTATTTGGCTACCGCTTCTGATCCGGTATTTTGGACGCAAGGTATAGCGGAAGCTGACGCCCCGTAGGCCCTGTTTTTTTCAATCCCCCCCCTTTTTTTCCTTTTTTTGCTCTCTGTCCAGCCGCTTTCCAAGCGCCCTTTCTCTAGGCAAGACCATCAAATATCACCTCTTTCTCAATAGTACTATGTTCCCTCTTTCCATCGCCCCATGCTGTCTTTTAAGGTGGCACGGTGCTACTGATCCCCTTCTTTTCCTTTTTTTTTTTTTTTTTTTTCTTTTTTTTTTTCGTGGCTTTTTTTTTGGAGATTCTTTTTCCCTTGACGGTCGCTGACTTCAAATTGTTTCCAACCTCGGTTTTTTTTAGGACAATTTGTGCTCCCCCTCCCGGTTCCCACGGTTTGTGTTTTTTTGCTTTTCCTTGCGTCGCCCCAATCCGTGACGTTCTAAATAGATTTGAACTCCCCGCTCTTTCTCCCCCAATTGGTGGCTGCCTGTAAGGCCAGTTTGGACTCCACGCCATACTCCCCCCCCCTCCTTCCCCTCTCCTTCGGTGCCGAACGCGATCCCCCCATACAATGATATCAGTGTCGGTCCCTGAAAACCCCCCCTCTTTCCTTTTTTTTCTCTTTGGCTACAATTTTTTTTATTTTTTGGACTTTTTCCCCCCCCCAACCCCATTTTTTTCCATTTTTTTTGTCGGCTCCAGCCCTCTTTTATAGAGACGCCCCCGTCACCATGTTTTCACCCATCTTTGTGTTACTTTTGGTCTGCTTTTCTGATGAGCTACGTTTCCGAGCCTTGTCCTTCTTTTTTTAGTTATGGAAGAATCAGAGAGGTAAGACCACGTCATTTTTAATTAGACCTCTGGATTTACCCCCCCTTTCCCAGTATCTAGTTTCTTCCACTTTTTTTTTTGACAACTATGTTCGTTGCTGCCGCTCAGTTGATTGAGTTTTCTCTCTCTTTTCTTTTTTCCCTATGTTTTGTGAGCCCCCACTTTCCCCCCTAGTCTTTGTCAACTAGCCTATTGTCAGGGTTGAGGCAGCCGAGCATTCTGTCTGGTGACTTTGATTCAAAGACTCTGGTTCTTGATGCAAGTCGGTTTTTTTCCGCTCATTTCTTTTTTTCTTTGTACCCGCCCGAGATTCCGAGTCTCAGTTCTATCACGATAAGTCGTCCTTCCCTCACCCCTCCCCCTTTAAGCACTCCCCTTCTGTCCGCCACTTCCCCCGGTTCTGAGTTCTTTTTTTCAGAGGTGGATGCCGGACCAGGTGAGGGAGTCAGGTTCCTGACAAAGGTACTTCCCACCGTCTTTTTAACGGCCCTCCTCCCGAGACGCGTCTTTTGCCCTTGATCTTTCCAATCACTCGGCTGAAGGGCGTTTCCTTCCCCCCCTACCTTCCCTTCCCCCGGAATTCTTTCATGCTCTTTCCCTCCTTCTAAGATTATATTGCGTCGACTGGCCCAATTCCCACCCAAACTTTTTTCCCGTTTGATAACCCGTTGCTTTTCTGTCGACCTTCGGCAACGTGGGGATCACAAAGGTACCCCCTTTTCGCCCCTGCTCCAGGGCCTTTCTTGCCTCTACCGCAGGTTTATGTCTATTTTGGAGCTCAGAGTTAAATTTTTTAGACCTAATGTGATTTTTAATTTGCTCCTTGGTATTACCCCCAGGCCTTCAGCGGTTATGCGATTTTTTTAGTCTTTCAAATCCCCCTCAGTTTCTTGATTCCTTCTTGGCTTCCCCATGGCATCCTCCCGACTCTGTTTTTTTTGGTCACAATTGGCCCGTTTCTTTCTACGCTCTCATTTTGGTGTCTGCGGGTTTTCCCTCCCTCTCCCCTCCCGTCCCCGACCTTTTTTACTCCGCGGTTTTTTGATAGAGCAATTTCCTATGGAAGGCCATCCCCCGACGACCTTTTTCTCACTCTCTTTTCTTTCCTCCCAAGTTTTTCTGCCGATCTCGAAGAAATCTAAAGGTGGGGGCCCGCTGGCACCCCTCCCTCCTCGCAGCTTCTTCCGCTCAGGTTCTCATTCCTTTTTTGTCTTTATATACTCTGGATTGCTTTTCTTTTTCAAGGCCCTCGGTCTTACACAGGCCCCTACACGTTGTCAGATGACTTCGACCTTAAGTAAACCCCTACCTTTCCCAGATTCCTTATGCATTATAAACCCCTCCTTTTTTTGGAAATTAGGCCTTTTTCTTTTTCCTCTCTCTCTTTTTTGATTTGATTCCCCGGATTGACTGGTCTTTCTCTTTGTTTTGATTAATGGTTTTTTTTTTTTTAGGGATGCACTTCACTTTTTTTTCTTTGAGTTATTGAGGCCTCTAGTGGCAGCGCCTTTCTTAACAGCGAACGATATAAATTCAGAAGGAGTCGCTGCTCCGCTTTTTTTTCTCTCCTCCTGGCACTTCGCCGAGTCTTGAGCCGTTAATTCTATTTTTTTTTTTTCTTTTTCCTCTCCGCCGTGGACTTCCTTCCGTACTGGCCTTGTTTCTGCTTTTTCGTTTAACCTTTCCCGGGGACTGAGGGCAGTCCCCGACCGCCGAAATACAAGGTTTCAAGCTTTCTATTGGAGCCCGGTTTTCTGGTTTTGCCTTTTGCGGAATCTCTCTTTTCCTCCGTTGTGTGAGCTCGATTCAAACCTTTCTTGAATTATCATTCACCTCCTCTTCAAAGAGGGCCCCATCGCACCTCTTTCCCCGGCAAAAAAATGACTGCCCCCTCCTCATTTATTACCGAAATGATTAACGTAGAACTTCTGCGCTGATCATCCGGCCCGTCCCCTTTTTTTCGGAACCGTGACCCTCTGTTCTTTTTTGTTCCCCAGTTTCCATAGGCCCAACAGATCCCCCCTTTTCCCCAGCGTTAGATTTTTCTATTATTTAGCGTTCCAGTTGATCTCCCCCCCCCCCCCAAACTGTGTTTAATTTTCTCTCTGAACCCCCCCCCCTTTTAAAAGGTACACCGTTGCATCATAAGAATATTTGGACTGTTGACGCATCCCGCATTTTTGAAAGGATCCCCACCTCCGTCTTTTGCCTTACCCAGCTTCGCGACTTGGTATTGCCGACTCCCCTTAAAGATTCGATTTTTTTTTTTTTAAAGGTGTACTTTCTCCATCTGATGTTCCCCCTTCATTATGAAAGGGTCCCGGTTTGTAATTCCTTAATTTTTTTGACTTTTCCCCTGCCTTCTCCTTATCCCCCCCCCTTTTTCCCATGAGTCGATTAACATATTTCTTTTCTGCGTTTGATTTCCTGGCAGGCCGAGTGCCCCTTTTGAGCAAGCGGTCCCTAGTCTTTTTTTTAGGGCGCGACTCTTTCCCGTTTTCCTCCTCTCCCTCGAGTTGCGGGGCGTCCATTCCTGACTCTCTGCTCGCCGCGATGCGTCGTTCTAGTTTTTGAGGTCTACGGCAGGGATGAAAAACGCGAACCCTCCTCCGAGGAGAGAACCCCTTTTACCTTCCCTCCGTTCTTTTTTTTTTTTTCCCCGGCAATGCTGGTTCTCATGGGACAAATTGAATCGACATCGGTTCTCCCTGCTGTTCTTGCTCGTCGTCATTTTTTTTTGGCCTTTCCTGCCTGATGAAAGACCATCTCCCCTTAACGCCCATCAATAGTCAGTATAACTCTTTCGATGAGCTCCATGCTTGAACAGTCCTTCCAGTTCCGCAAGATTTTTTGTCTTTTCGGCTGGTGTCGACCGTACCAGTGAGATTTAAAGACGACATTTCTGCCCCTTCTGACTTGCGTACTTTTACCAAGGTTTTGTTGGAATGTGGTCTACCCGCAATAATCGTGTGACGGCTGCCACTCCCTCGTCCCGCCCGCCGTCGAGAAACTTTCTTTTACAAGCTTTTTCCCCCCTCTCCCCGTAGTTGTCCACGATCACCAGAAGGCAGCGAAGACGCGCTCCGCCATGCCTTTTGTTTTTTTTTCCAGTGGAGGGCCCTTATCTCGTACTTGCCCGGGTCCCCTTTTGACCAGTTTTCTTCTTTTTTTTTTCCCTCTCGCATCCACTTGGTCCACTGTTTTTCCTTACCATCAGGGCTCCCTTACCTCTCAGTTCTTTCTGCTGAGCTGGTTCTTCTTCTGCGTCTTTCTCATCTTCTCCTGGCAGATTTCTCGGCGTTCGAAGTAGACCTGCCGGTCTGCAAACTCGACTTCTGATGGAGATGGTTCCTCTTTTCTCATTTTTTTTTTTCTTCCGGCCTTCCTGGAAGCAGTTGCTCCGACGAGGTTGGAGTGAGCATCTCTTTCCTTCCTTCCCTTTCTCTATGTCCCATCACCTTCCCCAACAACGAGACGCTTGTGGGGACGCTTCTTCGAGCATCCGGTCCGCTCTTGCTCCCATCTCCCCCATCGTCCTCCCTGACCTCCCTTGTTCTGTGGCTTCTTTGACTACAGGGGGCCCAGTGTACACCTAAGCTGGGAAGAGCGCCCAGGAAAGCCCCTTAGTCTTCCCTCACATTTCCTTCGACGCCTCGGTCCTCGCCAAGGACCAATTTCTGTTCGCGACTTTCCGAGGGCTGGAAGCCGAAATTTTCGTCCAGGTGTTTTCACCCGGTATCCCCACCTCCCCCTTTCCAAGCGAGTCCTGGCTCCTTTTTAAATTGTGATCTTTCCCATTTTGACGGTCGAGTTGTGCCATGGCGTGGGAAGTTTTTTCTTTACCACTGGAATTTCCGTTTTGGCCCTTCCCTTCTGTTGTTTTTCGTTTCTCGGCAGGTCACGATATTTTTTTCGCGTACCACATTTCCCCCTTAACCGTTGAATTCTTTTTTCGCAGATCGTGACGCTCCTTTCTTTTTTGTTCATAGCCCTTTCTCCCCTCCTCTTTTTTCGCTCTTTTCGTTATTCAACGGTTAAACCTTCGCACCAGCCGCGGCCAGTATTGCGGCCTGGTAGCTGAACTTGCCCCTCCTTTTTGTCGAACTTTCTCAGCTATTTTTTTTTTCCTCTTGGGTTGTGTGATATTGTCGGTCTTTTCCCTTAGATAACCGGTTTCTTGTTTTTTGAGTAGGGCGATTTTTTATCCCCTACTCCTTTTATTTTTTTTTTTTGGTTCCGCTCTTTCCTTGCTTTTGGTTCTTTTCACAGAAAGGCGTCAGATTCTTTTTCGTAAGCCCGAATGGTTTCTCTTCGAGGCGTTTTTTTGTTTCCTCGTCCATTTTTTCGCTTTTCCCCGTATTCCCCTGCAATCAAGAGCTTTCTTCATCATGGAAAGGCCTCAACACCTGCCAGCAACTCTTTGTAAGCTTATTCATTTTTTTTTTTCCTGTGTCTGCTAAGTTCCCCTCTCCCGCTCCTTCGGGCCCTCGTCGCGATAGGTTCATCGGCCCCCTCATGGAAATGTGGCGCTAGATCTTCATGAGAGATAACCTGCTTACAGGATTGTACTGTCCCCCTTCGGATTCCCCCTCCCTACACGTTTTCTTTCCCTTGATCTCCTTCCCCCCGTTACCTTCCCGATGGCTGCGTACAATCCCAAGTTCTTCGTCTACTGCTCTGCGAGCTATTCTAATGGTTTCTTAAACTTTTTGTTGATCTTTTTGTTGTTCTTTTCTTTTCTGTCTTTTCCATTATCTTAGGCCTGACAGACCCTGTGGTATTAGGCCCCCTCCCCGTCTTTCGAGTTGGGTCTTCTCTTCTCACGTCGGGATATCCTTGAAACTCCTTCGCGCCTCTGCTCGTTCATGGGACGGTAGTTGTAGCACCCTGTTGCTTTGGTTCCTTTCCCTCAATTCCGAGGCCTCTTGGGGATGCCGCGGCACTGTCCGGACTCTGCGAAGATCGTTCTATTTCTTAATTACGGTCCTTCCTGATCTCTTTCCTTTCCTCCCTACATCTGGCCGATAGGAGCACGCTTCCTCCCATCGCTGTTCGTATTTTTACGGCCTTTTTTTGAGAATTCGAATGGGCTTGTTTGAGGATATATAGCTGTTCCGCCCCCTTTTTTCCTCCCCACCTCCCACCTTCACCCCTTCCCCCCCTCGTTTATCTCGTCCAGCGTGTCGAACCTGTCTTTCGCGGAGCTTTCCTGCACTCCGGTCCGCTTTTTAATACGAAATTCTTAAAGGAGAAATTATTTTGAGATCATCCGTCCCCAGTCCTTTCCCACTGTTTTTTCGTCTCGGCCCAAGCTTTTTTTCGCCTCTCCTCGTGCCTTTATCGCCGCAACCGTGAACATGATGCCATGAAACCCCCTAGAGTTCCCGCCGGCTCCTCCCCCTGTTGAGTCCTTCGCTTTTGAACCAGCTATTTTTTACAATCTCAGTTGCCGGGGCCCCTTTCATTCTTCCAAGGCTCTTTAGACCTCAATCATACCTCGGACTCCTCCCTCCCCCGACATTCTCCACACTCCTTCCAGTTCCCAACAAATGCGGCTCGTCGCGTGAGCAAAGTCGGTCTGCGTGGGATTGAAGGAGCATCGGTAATCGGTCGATAACGGGTTTTTTTTTTCCTCCTCCTATCTTCCCTCCCCCCGTGTAGGTTTTTCCCTAAAAGAACAAATACCCTCTTTTTTTTTCTAATGCCTCAGATCTATCTGCTTCATTTCCAATGTCCTTTATGACCCTCTCGAGACGATTCCTCCCTTTGAGTTTTTTTCCTCTCGTTAGTATTCCCTTCCCTTCCTTGACCTAGAGTTTTGCGTTTTGGAGGCACTTCCATTCTTAATCTTGATATGATAGCTCTGCTTTTTCTTGTTCTCCTTTTAGGTTTCCCCCCCCAGAGGTCTTTTCCCAACTAGCTCTCTAGAAACTCTCGCGATAGTCGCTTCTTTTGGACCGAAAGGAATATCGTAGGCGTCCGGGAGGCCATGTCTCCCCAAAAGGACCCCATCTTTTCCCTCCCGTTCTTTCCTTCCTTTTTCCAGGATCTCGGACAGACCATACAGATCCCCAGCCCTCCCCCCCCCACCATACTAGTCGCCTTTGATTCTTTTTTTGGACTTTCTTTAAAGCTTTCTCTTCCACGCTCTTCCAGGTTTAAGTTACCAGTCCCTCAATAATGGCTCTAGGATGGTTTCCACTTGTCTGTTCTTTTGTCTTTGCCAATTGCCCCCCATTGCTTCCCCGGCTATGACCCCTGAGAGTAAAGATCGACCGTTTACCCCCTTTTTGTTTATTTAAGTTTTTCTCCTCCCCCCCTCGTGGCCCTTCTTTTTTCACTCCCCTGTGAGAGCTTAACATAGGTTTCCTTCTTTTCTTTAATGCAGTTTTTCGCCCAGCCATTCATCCCCCCCATCACAGTCGTGGAACTCCCTAGTTACCCCCAATCTAGTCCTCCTCCCCTTCTTTTCGTGCCCCCCCTTTTTCCTCGTCTTTTTTAATCCCCCTTCCACTTTACCGCCCTCTTGTCGGCCTCCCTCTTTAACTTGCTCTCAAGTTGGTCCACTTTGTACCCACAGGGCTCTCTCCCTCTCCTTTCTTTTTCCTATTAGCTGGTGTTTTTTTTTTCCGGTTCCTCTTTTTATTGCTTCGTAGATCGCGTGTCACCGTTCCGATCCTTAGTCGCGACGCCGGCATCTCCGGTCATGACAATAGAAGCTGGAGCGAATCCACTCATCCCGACCCTAAGATTAAAGGACAGATCTTTTCTGCGACCTCGATGATTGTATTTTCAGTGTTTT
>Ga0179593_1682795_pt1 | contig 17397 bp, 17 predicted proteins | sample CZODoug2_1_08_16_FD_185931 | JGI IMG/M metagenome (GOLD analysis project Ga0179593, IMG submission 185931) | Vadose zone soil fungal communities from Angelo Coast Range Reserve, California, USA - CZODoug2_1_08_16fungal (PacBio error correction) | ecosystem: Environmental > Terrestrial > Soil >... | reverse complement strand
TGCGTCCTTTATCTATTCCCTTCTCCGCTAGGCTCTCCGCTCTGCTAGCGTGTCTTTGCCCCTTCTGAAGGTTTGTTTCGTTGTGTTGCTTTGATGGATCCATCGTTCACCGTGTCGGTGACTTCCTGTACAACGTGTTTGCCAATTTTTAACCCCCTCCTCGGCGTCCCCGTGACTGGGATGCCGTTTCTTCAGCCTTTTTTAGCCCCCCTGCGGCCCCCAGCTGGTCTCCAGGATTATTACGATGAAGTGATACGTTAGTAGTCTTTTTTAGCTGACATGCCTTGAGAGACTGATACAGCTAAAGAATGGCCTTCCCCCTTTTCCCCTATCACTTTCCTTTTCCAGAAACTCTTCCAATAGGCGATTTTAGTAGAGTTCATTTTTCTCTTTTAGTGAGCTTACCATATTATATTTTTGATAATAATATTCTCCGTGATTTTGAGTCCTTTTTTTTCTTTTTAATTTCCTAGGACTTTGTAAGATCGATGTTCCGCTTGTGTCCCGTCCCCCTGAAATTTCCCTCTCGGAAATCGACGTTTGAACTTTGATTCCCCAACATAATGGTACTTTTTCTAAGGTGTTCCCCCCCATTTCTGACATCGTAAGACACTGACATTCACGATTGAGTCGGTGCGAGCTTGTCTACCTTCCTGTCTGCCATCGCTAATTCCCGCCATAACCATTGTAGTCTTTCTTCTTAGGTTCCTCCTTCGGTTCTTTCGACTGAACTTAAGCTCCCAAAGAGGCCCTACACTTTAAAACGGCCCAGCTCCCTCGCCGCCCCTCTTTTTTATTTTTTTTTGCCCCCTTTCTCATAGTTCGTACAAAACGCCCTGGATCTCCCGCCTCCCTTGGCCTCGTCATTGCCAATCCACTCTCCCTTCTCCCTTTAAGCCCGGACCGTTCCTCCGGCAAGTCATTGACTATTATTGACTTTTTCATCCTTTTTTCTTTTTTTTAAACAATCGGTTTTTGGTGTGGTGGCAGTTTCTCTAGCACCTTTTTCCTTCGTCCCGATACGCATTTTGCTTGCCCCCTGCCTCATTCAGTCTCATTCTTGTCGCCCAAGGGGCCAGCCTTTCTCTGTTCCGGCTTCCCCTGAAAGACAAGTTCTCAGAAATTCTGGCCGCCCGGTTTGAATGCTGCTTCCTCCTGGACATCTGCCTGACGACCATTGTTCTGTTCTCTTTTGCTGGTTTGAGAGTCCCAGGTTCTATTTTTTTTTATCGGATTTAGACATTTTCCTAACCCCGCCCCCTCAATCCGTGTAGAAGTTCACGTCTGCACGGGTTTAAGGTCCGGACGACCGGCTTACTTTAGGGCCTCTTTGCTTTCTTTTGGCAAGATGATCTGTCTCGCTTCCGCCTTGCCGTTCTTTCTTTATCTGGAGCTTTCTTCTTCGCCCTTTTCTTTTTGAGTCTAGGAGTCTAAGAATGTGGGACTTTGCATTTTCGGTACTTTTACGCTTTATTTCCTCCCATGTCAGAGAAATATCCTCTTCCACCCTCCCCCCCCCCATTCCCGCCTGTAGACTTCTTGCCGCACCCCCGTACCTTATTCCGGAGCTTACTTCGAATATATCACTGTCCACTTTCCCGCCCAATGCATGCGCTTTGCGCCAAGTCCGGGTGGAAGATGCCCTTTTTGTCTTTTTTCCCCTCTCTTTCGTGATTTCCGAGTTGGATTATCCGCCTTTTGGCCCCGGAGCTTGCTTCCCGCCAGTTTCGCTTCCCTTAATGGCTGTTGCCCTGATTTCTCGTGAATACATTTCCCCCTGGTTGTCCGGTCCATTGGGTCGTCGTGTTTAATCTCTCTTTTTCTCGTTTTTTTCAGTTTTCGATGAAGGTGGCATGCGTTTCCTGCCCAACATATTTTCCCTAGCGGTTTAATTCTTCCTCGTTTTGTTCTTCCGGACTGCGTGGGACGTGGAAAAGTTCATTCTAAATCATGTGGCAATCACTCCTCTAATCTACTCACCTCTTCCCTTGGTTCTTTTTTTCCCCCCCCCGGTCTTCCCTCCCCCTCCCCCCGGCACGTATTTTTTTCTGAAATGTCAGTGCTAGAATTTGAACATGCTCCACGTACGATTTCGCACTTGACAGGACTTCGCGTTCTTTTTTTCTTCCCGTGTACGAGCTCGTTTCCAGAGACAGGCGTCTCCCTCTCCTCCTTCCCTATGCCTCCTCTTTTATTGTCCGCACAAGGTTGACTTTGCCCTTATTTTCGCTACTCGCGATCCTCCCTTGCGCTGGAGTTCTTTGGAATCAATCTCTCCCAACTCCCCTCGTTCTCCCCCTTCTCCACTTGGTGACCGTATTTACCATTCCCCCTTCTCCACGCGGGAGAGGGCATCCCCCGATTCGCTCCCGAGTTTTCTCGTTGGTCCTTCCCCATTCCTTTTCTTTTTTTTTTTGTCCATGATTGTTTCCGACTTTTGGTTTTTTGTCCTTTTTTCTACTTATGCGTATGTCCTGACTTGGTTAGGATCCTCTCTCTGAGTCCCGCTGTGATCCTCCTTGAATTCTTTTTCGTGGGTCAAGGCCCCCCTCCCTTCCAACCGTTGTGGTTGATCGGAGATTGCGTTTGACCCCCTTGTTTTTCCCTTTGCACCTCTGACGCTCAGCCTCCTTTGAAGAGGAGCCTTCCCTTCTTCCCACCCCCGCCCCACCAAATACACATGGACATGCTTATCATTTCGTTGTTCTGTCTCTACTAGAACGCGACGAATTTCCCAGCGACACCGAGAAGGTCCTTTATACAAGCGGTCTTTACTTCATGAAGGCTGCCACTTTTTCCTCCCTCAAGAGCTTGAGGCGGCCTTTGAACTTTCGGGCCGACGGTGATCGAGCGAGTTCACCTTGATCTTCCCTGCATGGGGCTTTGCCAAGAAACGACTTCATAGTGCAAGTGCGGTCGATTGGTTATCCTCCTTTTCATGAGGGACCGTCCCTGCCTAACTCGGCCCGCGGTCCTATCCTTTTGTTTTCACTCCCACTTTGTGTTTAAGTCCACGCTTTGTCAGTCTGGCCATCCGTCAGTTAGAGTGCCCAGTAAATGTATTGGTTCCGCCCCGGTTCTGCGTTTTCAGATTCCCGTTTCCATCCCTGTTGGTGCCAGCACAACCAAGCCCAATTTAAGTCCTATCTTAGAAAAAACTATTACGCCTGTTGGAGTGAATTCCCACGACTGAAATTTAGACAATTGGAAACAGGCATCTTCGAAGTCATGGTGAGCTTTGATCCACGACCCCTTACCCACCAACGGTCCGAACGAGCCGTGTTCTTCTTTTCTCCTCCTAAGCAATTACGTATGCATTCAGGACTGCGAACTGCCTGGTCACTCCACTCTTGGCACGATCAGTGAGTTCTTCCTCCTCAACCCCCCGACCGGCTTTTCCCCTCCCTCCAGATGACATTTGTCATCTTCCCCTGCTGCAATCCGCAGCGGGCGCTTCTTCCAGGTAGTAATACAACCGTACGTTGCGCTCGGCGGTAACGTCTTTCGCCTTTTTCCCTCATGCCCCGAGCGTTATCGCTCTGTGGTTTGAAGTCGTGTGTCCCTCATCCGTGGCCCCTCGTAAGTAGTGACGTTAGTCCCTGCCCACATGCTTTAAGACGCTCTAGGGTGTTTTGCTCATTAATCATAAGCCGCAAGAATTGGACTTCACTACCGAAATCCTCTCCTCTTGCCCAGGGAGAATGCCGACCGACCCCCCCAGGACCCTCGCGTGGCGTTTAGGCTGCCGTCTGCACTTTACTTGCACCTTGAACGCTTCCGGCTTTTTGATTTCGGGATTCCGCCCTCGCGGCCCTGACCGGATCCCCGTCACCAAGTACGAGTAAAGCCCGCACCTAGAAAGAAGAAAATCTAGAACCTTCTTTTCAGAGAAGTCTTAATATTGAAGGAAGTCCTTCAAGAAGGAGTTTTAAAGCTATTGGGGCTTCAGGCTGCAGATGATTTGTTGTCCATCTCGTGGGCCCGACCGAATTGACGGGAAGATATTTTCCCTTTAGCCGGGGCGAAATGAGGATGATCATTCTCTTCCTGTCTTTTGGGCCAGGGATTCCGACGCACAACTATGGTTGGCCGCCAACCTCCCCAAGGAGAAGGCTTCTTGACGTCAATCTAAGTTCTTGATTTCCCTTATTAGAAAGTTCTCCCGACCTTCGGGTTTGCAAATGTGATGGCCTATCCTTGCTAGTACGAGGACGAGGGTTAAATATTTCCCTGATAAAGGTTGCCAAAGCCTTTACCCCGAGCGCCTTTAACTTTCCCTTCCGATCAGTTCTGCGAGGTTTAGCGTACCGTTTGGCTGAGGACTATTGGGTAATACCTCCTTTATTCCCCTGCTCCCCCCTGCTCTGAAGGCGTGAGCGATCGCAGGCTCGAGTGGTATTCTTCTCTCCCCCCGCCGACCAAAGCAGTTTTCCCCGATCATACGCCCCACGGCGGAGGGAAACTTGCCCGGTGTTCTTTCCCCCACCTCCGAAAAGGGACTTCGCCGCGTTCGATTGCCCCTGACTTTTCAACTCTCCAATATGCAGCGTCCTCTCGCAAGCACGAGCCTTGGGGAGGCCCCCCCCCTCCTTCCCAGTGTAATACTCTTGTGGCCCCCCACCACCCTTCAACCCCCGGCAAGCCGGAGAACGAGAGAGTCCAGCCCCTCGTTTCTTTGGAGAATTTCCAGCAGTGTTCTTCTGCTTCCCGCGAGTATGCAGCATGCCCGACTTCTTTTTTTTTCGTCTCAATGAGCATGCCTCGACGGGACTTCCCTGAACTTGCTTCACTTCCCCGTCATCACGACCTTCATAAGAAATCCTTGCACGCTGTCGAACTTTTTCCGTTCCGTCCCCCCTCATGGTGACTCCCTTTTTCTTTCGACTGGGTGCAACGTGTTTGGGTCTCCCACTGCCACCACGTCCCCCTCCCCGGTGAACCGTGATCTCGATTCTCTTTCCCCCCCCCTTCCCCCAAAACCGAGACCTTCCTAACTTCATGGCCGGGCAAGCTAAGCAGCGGAGAGGACTCGCTTGGGTCTCAACATATATATTCCCTCCTTTTTGAGAGTATGATTGCGACGTCTCCCCGCCTTGAAAGGTTCCTTCTAGTTTTTCTTTTTCGCTTGCCGCCGCAGTTAGGACATTGTTGGTTTTTGCGTCGTACTTTCTCCTTTTAAAATTCTTCGAGCTCACTTCGTTCCCCTTCCCGGTTCCCTTGCCCCAAGTTGCAAAAATAGAACCTTTTGCTTGATCTTGTCTCCGTGACCACATGAGCCAGCGTGAGGAATTCCCCTCCGTTAAGTTATGGTACCTTTGCATACGTCGTAGAGTAAGTCTAATGTCCCCCATATTGACGAGCTTTTCCCCCCGGATATACCTATGATATTAGGTTGCTTGCACCGTCCCCCTCCTCCATGCTTTCATTCTCCCTTCGGCGAGCTTCAGGTTTTTTCTTCCTTGTTGCATTCTCTTCGCTTCGTCTCTGTTTTTGTTCTCCCTGCTGCTTCTGCTGCCGCGTTCGGTTTCCCCGGCGTGTGTGACGCTTTTCGGCCGATTTTTTTCCTTTTGACCCCCCACTTCATTTTTTACATCTCGTAGGCAGTATCCCTGGTCGTTTTTTTTCATGAACACGATCTTTTGACGGTCATCATCGCTGCAATGTAACTGATTGGAGTCGGCGTCCCTGATTTTCCCTGTCCCGATCAACCTATTCGCTTCGATTCCCCGTCCCCATCTACAGATGTGAGATTTTCTTGTTAGCGATGTCCTGATCACCCTAGTTTTTTTAGTCACTCCGATAAAAACCAGAGGAATCCATCTTTTCGAGACCCTCGGACGAAAGATGCGGGTGGATTTTCCGTTTTGTAATTTTTGTTAAAACAGGGATCGTTCTTCTGCCAAATGCCCCCTCGTCCTTCCCCAAGACCCAGTAGGACTTTATTCCACCCTTCTCTTCGCCTTTTTATAAGACCCCGAACACCCGTCCCCCACTGTCCTCTTGTTCACTTATTTTCTTCATCATGAAGCCTTGGTTGATGGCAAAGTTGGTTGTAGTCCTCCCTTGGGGTATGATCTACTTCTATTTTCTAAGTGGAGAATACCTCCAAAAGATTGGCAAAATGAATCCAGTCCTATCGCCCTTCTGGCTTTCGGCCCGTCGGAACCACGTTTGTTATTAATCACTCAAGACGTTCGACACTGTTACTTTCCCTGGTTCCCTGTCCCTAATTTTCCATGACGGACCCTCATGTATCCATTGTTCGGAGTGGGATTAGGATATGAGTTCTGGTTAGGTCCTTTTTTCCGTGTTTTTCCAACTTGGAGGTTACGCAAGAACTTCCAAATAAGGAAGTAGAATCGTAGTTGCACATAAAGTGTTTCCTCGGTAAGGCATACTAACAGTCATTTTCAGGCCTTGAACTTTTCAAGATCATGATTGAGATTATTCCCAAGTGAGTCTTGATTTTTATTCGCGGGTCCCTAGGCGTTGCTGTTGCCCTTTTTTATTCGACCTACGCTTCAGGTAATGGTCCGCCTTATCTTCCTCTTTATATACCCCTATGAATCCTAGGGCATAGAGACCCCTTTCAACGACGTTCCTAGTCGTTGCACGTAAGTCTGGCTTCTCTCTTTACTCCTTCTGCGGCCCCTCAAAGTAGTTTTGAAGTGACAAACCGTTCTTCTTAGTTTTCGTCCCTCCGTCCTCGGATTTCGTGATTGACGATTTTTTTTCCAGCTTGAGTCCGTGTATCAGACCCACGATTTTTACCCCTTCGGCATTTCCTAGTAATCTCTTCATTGATGTCCAGGGAGTACCCCGGATCTGAGTGTTGTTTTCGGTTTGGACCGGAACCTAGGACCTCTTAAGCCCTTCCCATGAGCGATCTTTATTTCTTCTGTAAGGTGGCATGCGTTTGTCACCCAGCCTGCCCCCAAACTTTTTCCTCTAGCTCATGCCCGCGATTGTCTTCCCTATAGGGCCCTTTCCTCTTGTTGTCGTGACCTGATAGTGAAAAGAAGAAGCATTGTATCTTCCCATGCACTATTTCCCTTGACTTCCATTTTCCCACTTATTGTCTTTTAACGTCCCACGACCAATTTGTGAAACGAAGCACCCCCTGACCCCCCCAAGTGCAAGTTTCTTTTCTGAGTTTAATCTAGAAAGTAGTCTTTCCCCCCCTCCCGCTAGCTGCACGTCCAAGTGAAATCGTTAGAAATACTATTCATTTTTATGAAAAGCCCCTATCTTGCCTCCCTCGTTTTCCCAAAGCTGCGGTTATTTTACCCTACCTTCCAGTTTTGATGTACACCAGTTTGCGCGTCCATCTTATTGATACCTTTCCCCCCTCTCTCTTTGAGCATTCGTAGGCTAGTGGTATCCTCCCCCCCCAGTGAGATCCTGCCCGCCCATGTCCTACTTGGATTGCGTTATTTTTTCCTCGTGCTGCGAACGACGCTTCCAGGGATCACTTTCGGTATTTGTTCACTTGCTATCCTTCCTCCCTACTGTTGTTTTAGAGCTTTATGACCTTTCCCTTCCCACTGAGCGTCCCTGATGAATCATCTGGACCCCCCCCCAACTCGTTTCGCCTCCCTGAACTCGGTTGGCTTCCTGGCGCTCCCTGAAATGGGGAGAGTTTGAGACCAACGCTGACCGGCCTACCTCTAGATCCATTTCTCAAGGGCGGCGAAGCGGTTGGAAGTCCAATTCCTGAACTTTTCCCCTGTCTGAAACCTTGCGAGGTTCGCAAGTACTCCAGCTGGATAAGTCTGCGATTCATCGCGCCTCCTGCAAGTAGCTTTGCCTCAAAGTTCACATGCACGTGCGGCGAGGAGTTTAATGGTCCAGACCAGCAGAGGGACCTTCCTGAAGCAGGCCTCTGGTTTATTTCGCAGGTGTCTGCCCTCAATTTTTTTTTCGTACGTGACGCACCTTTTGGTTTTGAAGAGCCGTCCAATTATATATATATGGATTTTTCTCTTTTTCCCTCTTCACGTTTCCAGTCCCACCGTTTTTTTCTCAACGCACGAATAAACGGGAAAAAGCGAGGGCCCTCTTTTTAAACCTCTAGTTACTCCCAATTTTGCGCCTGTTTTCCAAACCAGGTTCCACTTCAGACAAATCCCAGAACTCTCCGTTAGCTCCGCGATTCCCCGACGACCCAAATGACCAAGTCCGAAACCCGGGGGGCTGTCTTTTTGCACCGGGCCAAAAGCATTCAATTACGAATTTCCTGCCGGATCCACTGTGACAGTCTCCTTAAAGACTGTTTGCACCATCTTAATCCACCTCGCAAACGTTTCTACTAAGCCCAGCTATTACACTTAATCTCCCCCCCCCGATTGCATTTGGTCTCCTGGAGGAAGACACCGTACCCTTTCCCGTCTCGGGAGAACGTCCTTTGTTATACAAGCGGTGCTCGAGCGATTCGTATCTCTCTCGTCCGTAAATGCAAGAATACCGGAACAGTACCTGACTCGTTTTAAGGAGTCATAAATCCACATGCCTTTCCCTCCCTCCCGAGATCGGGTGGGTTAGGCAATCCCCTCTCCTACCAGCCGACGGGTCTTAGTGCGTTAATCTTTCTTGAAAAGGCCAGCGACCGTTCTTCACGAAAATACGTCCTGTTAGTGCGAGGAATGGCCCTGACCGTGCACCGTCTTTTTTCTGTTAGTTCGGAGTGCGGTTCAGCCAGAGTCAATATCCACTTACCGTGCGTCCAAGCACCCAGCGCCGAAGACACCCACGCCCTCGTCACAATTGCTCACAGTCGCAGTGGTTTGCTCCTTATTATTTCCCGAGAAAGCTATGGTTCCAGATTGAGGTCTTCAGCCACGCTTTTTTACGAGGCGGATGGCCGCCGGCCAGACGGACTGCCGCGGCTTACTTATTTGCCCCCCCTTTTCGGGGAGCAATCTTCGGCTGACTCCGCGAGGCTCTTCGAAATTGATTCCCTAGCACCCCCACGATTGTTTCATCCCCTTCATTTTAAGCTTAATGCAGTCAAATAGTGACCCTTGGCCATTTGCGATTTCCACGTGGGTCTTTTATAACGTTAGACGCGATTCTGGATTGGCAATGACGACGACCTGGCAGGTGATGGCGCCCTGACGAGTTAATACGCACCTTATTGATACCTGCGGGCACCCCCCAGCATGACCAATGTTCCTCCCTATAGCCAGTAAAGAGTTCTTCGAGGGTGGGAGTTCCGTTTTAGAGATGGTTTGAGCATACCTCCTCGCAAACTGCTGCCAGCTCCTTTACGGCTGGGCCTTGAGAGCCCTGCGCGGCGAAGAGTGTCTAGACAATCCCCTTTGACCCAGGACAAAGCATTTTTTTTTTTTCCTGCGGTTTCCCGATGCTTTCCTCGAACCAAGTGCGGAGACCAGAGCCCCCTCTCTGTTCCCCCCACCACGGGTGCCCTAGTGCCTGCGCGATTTCCCCATTCCGTTCCCCCAAAAAACAATCCCTTCCGAAGGCAAGCGACAGTTTAGAAAGAGCAGGTAACCTCCCTCCCCTCAGCCCCCACGGAGAATCATGAGCAACACCCCAGCGTCGGCCTCCTCGAACTCGACGCGGAAGCACCCAACCGCGATCCGGCTCTCACTTTGGTCTTCTCCGGCGCGTATTATCATGACCCGTCCTCCCGTGATGATTGTACTCTCATGAGCATGTCCAGCGAAGAGACTCTGACGAACGTGATTCCTTCTCGCTTCCTCCTTAAGCAGCAATCCGCACGCTTTTGAGCAAGCTTTCTCCATATGGTGTCGAGTCAAGGTGTCACGTGTGGGGCTCTTCCTTTTGACCCCCCTCCCCCCGGTGAATCCTCCAGGAGTTCCCCCTGAGAAGTAAGACGCACCGAGCCTCACGTCCAGGCGCAAGCTACCTCCGAGGAGAGGCATAGAGTTCCCTTAATGCGGAGAGCTCTTTTCTCATCTCCTTTCCTCGGTTGTTGTGAAGTTACTTGTTGTTTTTGGGGGGGGGGGGTTTTAAAAACCCCCCGATCCCGAACATGTAAAGTTAGGGCTCTCCGACCCTCTGTTCCCTTTTAGGAAGCCGTGTGCGTGTTAATTCTTGAAATTTCACTTCTCTTTTTTAGGCCCCGTGCCCCGTGTGAACCCACACGTTTGCAAAACCTCCTCGGCGCAAACTTCTGGTCTTCCCTCGCCCATTTCTTCCGTGAGGTTCTTCCTTAGTCTGGTAAAGAGCATCTCGATTCAGTTCGTCTAGTCCTTCCAGAAATTTGTATCTTAGAGCCTATACACTCTTGACTGTGAATTATCGTCTGATCCTAGTACTAAACTTGCCTTTCCGAGATCCAGTCTGCGGTTTTCTTAATCGTAGATTTTAGTCATTGAAGATTAGCTCGATTTTGTGATTCCCTTGAACCCCTTTTTCGTAGTTAGGTTTTCCCCTGAAATTGAATGGAAGATGTCAGATGCCTGCGTGCAGAACACGCTGTGCATTCGACCTTCATAGCCGCTCACTGCATCGTTTCTGCACCCACCGCTCTTTCTCACGGTTTCGACCATGTCCCTCGCCCAGCCCCGAAAGTCCCCCCGAAAGGCTTTGCCTTTGGAGCTGCGAGGCCTTCTTCCCACTATTCCGCGCATCTTCTCCCCGCGGTACCTCCAATGTCGTTGAGCATGTCCGAGGGTAGGCTAACCCCCCTCGTCGCTCTCTCGACCTTCTATGACTCGACCCCCGGAGTGAGGCAAACCCCCACGGGATGTGCTACTCCAGAGTGGGGATTTTTTCCAGTTGACATAGTTACGTTTCCCTTCCTCCCAGCATGAAAGTAGGCCTCTTCATTGCCAAATCCACCTATGTCGGCTTCGCCGTGTTTAGCTTTTTGGAATAGGCCCTTGCGCGTTCCTCTTTTTTTCCTAATTGGTCCTGTTGGATAAAAAATCTTTGGTTTGGCACCTTCTCCATGTCGTATCGCTCTGAGCACCTGATCCTCATGACCCCCGCCTTTGAACATGAATTTCTTTTCGCGACTTCGGGCTTTTTGCCCCCTGGCTTCGCCCGCTCTGTGGCTTAGAAGTCCGCAGTCGACAATAGCTTCCGCCTCTTTTGACATTCCTTGGCCCCTCCTTGACCGATTCCATTTTAGCTTGGGCTTCTTTCTTTTTCTTGGAGCGCACGTGTTGATCGTTTAGACCTCTGTTTCTTCCACTAGAGTCGAACTTTCCTATTTGCACGGTAACGGGTGTTGCGTCAACCTTCCGGCTCCCCGTTAGTTCTTCCTGTCGTCTTTTCTTTTCCTCTTGATTTTCATTACCCCTTCCTAACGTTGATGGTCGGAGGCACAAGATCGGGCGCTGCCTTCGCAGCATTCTTTCTTTTTTTTCAGATCTTTTAAGAGGTTCACCAGTCGAGCAATCAGGGATTCCCCCTTCGGTGGGCTCGCTCCCAATGCTTGATCCGCACACGGATTTTCCGAGTCCCCACGGAGTCTGGTGATTCTCTGGCAATTCCCCGCGCCCATGCTTGCGCTTTGCCGCCAAGTCCGGGAGATGCCTTCCGCGGTTTTTTTTCGTCATTCTGTCTTATGTGCGAGTGTTTCCCGCCCGTGATGCGTGACTGCGGGTTAGTTCTTTCCCTCGAGTTCAGGCTTGTCTTTAATTTTTGACTGTTGCCACCCGTGAATCCAGCCACGGTCTCTTCTTGGACCCCGTCCATTTGGGTCTTGGACCGCGCCGCCTCTCGTTCTGGCCAGTTGTCTAGCGGGCGTGCCACCCCAAAAAGTAGTTTCTTTAATAGACGGTTTCATCGGCTCGCTGGCGTCCCTTACTTTTTATCTTGCATGTTCCTTCAATGAATAGTTTGTGCCCAATCAGGGTCCCTATATATTATATAATTTTCGCACTTTTCTTGCCACGTTCCCGGTACCTTTGCGTTTTCAACGCTATTTTCGCCGCAGCCCCCGTGCCCTACAACCGCGGCTTCCCCCCCTGGAGTTTTTTGAGGTCTTCTATGATGCAAAGAACAGTCCCGTCGCACCTTGCCCAAGTCTCTTCTTGGCAGCAACAAGGCGGAGCTTCACCTTTCTTTCGTCTCTCCTTTTTCTCCGCTGGATTTTCCTGCCTCTGCCCGGAACGTGGTCAGCCGTCGTCAGTTTGACTCCCTATCTCCCGGCCCCCCGTGGTCTCCCCTCGTTCATTTCTCCTTTTTTCTACCTCTCCCATTCAAGTTTCTGTTTTTCGCCATTCCCTCCGAATTGCTTGCGTATTCTGAAGGAGGCTAACTCGTCTCTGTGAGATTTCTCTTTCTCGGTTTCTTTTTCCCCCTTGCATCTATCTTTTCATAATCCCCCCCTTGTAGTCGAGTTTCCCCTGACGAGGTGATAAGTCAGGAACCTCTTCTCTCGTGAAGCTCCTCCTCCGTCTCTGAAGGAATCCTCCCCTCAAGTTTGGGACCTGGGCTGATCACAGGAGCACGCTGAATGGGGCTTGATCCCCAGTCTTCTCAAGAGCCCAGTTCCAAGGGCCGTTGAAGATAAGCAGGTGCTGTCAATTCCCCCGCTGACCCACCCTCGTTCTGAAAGGCGAGTGAGAAAAATAACTCCAGGGGAAGACTTTCTGTGATCCTGTCTCTTTGTTTCCCCTTATCCCCCTTCAACTTTTTGTAGTGCCATGATAGATCGTTGCCCCTGCGAGTCTTTTAATATTGGAGCCTCTCATTTCCTCGTTCCATCCTCATCTTCCCAGATTTATAGAACAGGCTTTGTTTCCATTTTACGACAAGTGTCGTGGTCACTTTAACGCATGGTCCCTGAAACGTGGGCCCTTTAAGTAATTTATAGCCCCCCATACCCCTTATTGGTTTGATCTTCTGAGTTTCACCTTCTTTTCCCCTCCTCCCCTTCCAGTTTGGTGTGAAACTCACTCCCCCGATCACGATTCCGAATTAAAACCGCTCTACTACTTTTTTTTGCGCCGTTTTTCCAACGCAGTTCCCTCTTCCTTCCACATCTTCTCAATGTTGAGGAGAGAGTTCCCCGGCTCCCCCCCCCCTTTAAACTGGTTTACCCACGCCGGTGGGCTGATCTTAAACTAGTGAAACATAATTTTTTCAAGCCGCACTTCCGTTTCTCTACAATGCCGTAAGAACCTGCCTTTTCCTCACATTCCCCGCCATCCCCTCCTATTTCAGCTTCCAAGACGAATTTCCCCCTTTCTATCTCCCCCCTTGGAGGCAATCCGCGATTTTCGGTTATCATGGAATCAGGGCTTTCTCCTCTTTACCTCGCTCGCAAACTTCGTTGCGTACTCTATGCCCTCTCTCGGATGAACAGGGAGGAAGATTCGTTTCTTTTAAACCCTCCTTGCAAAGTACCGCGAGGCGTTTTCCCACTCTTGCGCGACTCCCCCGCGCACCGTTATTTCCCCCCCTCCCTTCCGAAGGTCTTTAAATTTTCGGAATCAGCAAGCAGCCAGGATCCCTCTACCTTAGTTCCAAGAAAAGGACCCTCTTTCGGCTGCATTTTTTTTCCCTGACCGTGAAAGTGAAACTCACTCCATTTCCGCCGGATTGGCGGTCGGTCTCGCCAATCATAGATCCTTCCACGGCGCTTCACACCTTCCCCCATTAATCCCCTCTAGAACAATGCGGTACGCAGATTTTCCCCTACAACCTTAAGATTTTTCACCGAGGCTTCAAGTCATTTGTTTCTGATTCCTTGATACCTTAGAGCAGAGTTCAGATTATTGCCCCGTGGGCAAGCCCGAATGCCTTTAGGTGTCTCTTGGGTCAAGCTGGTCGCCGGAGGAGGCGCCCTTGCGATGCACCATGCGAGGGTTCCCTCCTTTTCCCCAGGGTACCCCCCCCCACCCCCACGATTGGGGGACCCCCAAACCTCCCCCCAGTTCAGCTTAATTGACGAAAATTATTACCTTCGGTACCCATGGCTCTTTTTCGCGCGGGAGCAACCGTTTTCATCCGAATCGTGGATTTCCATGATTCCTTCCTTTCCTCTGGGAGGACGATTCCGGGTTTCACCGACCCCCTTCTTTTTTTAAAGAAACCCCCTCTGCCCAAGATCTACCGCCCTCCTCTGGAGAGCGTTCGGCCCTTTCTTCGCGGGGGGATGAATGGAGAGCGTATTGGTTTAGTCATAAATCCCCCGACAATGCGCCCCTCTGAAATCCTTCTTTAATTAGTTCTAGGCTCTTAGAGCCTCCGAAGGCGTTAACTTTGCTAGCTGGGTTTGCCTGCCACTCCATCTGGCTTTGGAAGTGTTGTACCGATGTCCCTGGTTCCTTGCGTTTCTCAAGAGGCAGAGCTGGTAAATCCCCCTCTTTTTCGTGACTCTCCGATGACTTCTGATGCCTTTTTTTTCACAAACTCTAACAAATCGGCGCTTGCAGTCGGCTCGGTCCCTCGTTAAACCCCCCTCCCTTAGCCCCCAGCAAGGAGAATAGCGAGTACACCCCTCCTCCCCCTCCCGACGTTCCTCCCGGAAGCTTAATCAAACCCCTCTAACTCCGATCTTCAGCCGCAGCATTTTTGTCTAGCTCCTCCTTCTTTATTGCAGATGCCCTCGAGTAGTGAGATAGTGTATCAGTCTTAATCTTTCCCCCCTCTCCCTTCAGCGACTATGCTTTCCCCAGAGCCCCCCAGTCAGGCGCTTTTTACTCTTACCAGCCTCCCTCCTCCCGCTTTGTGCGACATGCTTCAGTGCCGAAAATATTCACGCTCCCGATCCTTTAGCATGTGTTTTTTTTTTACCCCCCCCCGGGTGGGCTTTCCATGGACCCATCCACCCTGTTACGAAGGACCAGAGATTCCCCCTCTAAGTAACCACAAACAACGAGAACAATTCCTCCGGCCACCTCCCCAATTTCCGTTTTTTCTATCATTTCTCTAGTATTTAATTGAGGAGGAATTATATTAAATACTTTTCTTTGTTGTGCGAGACCGTGCCGAGCATCTCCTTACGATCCTATTCCTTCCTCCAGCCTTTCGATTTCCGCATTGGAAGTTAGGAAGTTATTTTTGTGGCCCTTTCTTTTGTTCGTAAATCTCTCAGAGGATAACACTAGTTCAGGGGACTTTCCTTTGACTGCCTGGAGGAAGAGACCCCCAGTCCAACTTCCTCCCTTTTGACCCCCGCTGGTATCGGTTCATTCCCTTGTGAGTTTTCTTTTAAGTTTATTTTTTCCTTCCCCGAGGACCGGCCGTGAATCTTTTATCGTCCTTCGATTTTTTCCTATAAAACCTATCAAGCACTCTCTTCTTTCCTGCTTCCTAATATTTTCTCCTAAAAGACCCACCTTTCTGCATTTTCCCATTTTTCGTAGTTTCATTAGTATCGCCTTGAGTATTAGTGTCATTATCCTTGTTTGCTCCATACTATCTCCGTGCTGCTGCCTCCTTTGAGTTTTTCCTAGAGGTTTCGTGACTTCGTCCGAGGGTCCGAAGTTTCATCCTTCTAAGCTTTCCCCTCGAGAGGGCAGGTTTTTTAAATATGGTTCTTTGAATTTCCCCACCGTCTCTGTTTTTCCCTCTGTTGTTCCGATGAAAATGAACTATTTAATCATTCCAGGACCAGACTTTGGGCGTAGGTCCTTGACTGTAAATGTAGACCCCCCCCTTACGAATGAGAAGATTTCCCGTCCTCAAGATTTCGAGTTAGTTCGAGCAGGTCCCCCTTCTTTTTAACCCCGTCTTGAAGACTTGAAAGTAGATAAACCCGCTTCTCCCATCTTCCCTGTAAAAATTAGACAAGAGGAGGTCGGGACTCCTACCGGTCCCCCCTGTTTTTTAAACCATTTCTCTAAATAGTAGTTTATTGAACCCGCCGCCGCATCCCCCTTTTTACAAGATAATTGCAAATAAAAACAATTCTTTTAAGGCAGACAAAGACACGTTGTAAATCGGAAATCCCTTGTCCTTGGCTCTTTTTCGAATTATTTTCTTTTCTTTGGTTCCCCCCAATTGGGGTTTTTTCGGAGGTACCCAACCTCTTTTCCTGCCATTCTATGACATCCGACATATTTCTTTCCCTCCCCTGAACCCTTGCCAATGACACTAACCCCTCCCATTCTCCGGCGCCCCCTCTTATTGGAAGTCTGAGTTCTTTCTGAAATCCTTTCATCCCGAAAAGATTTTTCTCGGTTGACCTTCTATATTTCCTTCGGAAAACCTTACTGATAAGTCCATCTGGACTCGTTAGTGCGATTCTTCTGGTGATCTCAAACTGTCCTGCTTCTCCGTCCCGCCCCTTGAGGACTAAAGCAATCCAATCACTTCCTGTATTTGTTCACGAGTTTCCCCGGTCGGTTCTCCCACTAGTAAGCATATTCCCCCTTTTCGTGAATTTGGCATTTCCCTAATATTCTGCTGAGATTGACCCCCCCCTTCCTGCAGCTTTTTCGGAAGGGGATCCCCCCCTATTCGCTGGTAGTTTTCTCCAGACTTTGGGAAGTTCGACGTTTTTTCCTTTCCTTCCCGCTTCTCTTTTCCATAGCCAATTTCTCTGCTCCCCGCCTCGCGGGCACATCTCACCCCCCATCCTCAGCAAGCCGTTATATCGCTGAAAGGATTCCTCTCTGTTATTCTCCGCCCATTTTTTTGAGGATTTTCGCCAAGTCGGGAAGTGCCCTTTTTTTTTTTTCATCTTAGTCCATCGGAGCTTGGGAGATTTCTGTATACGCAAGGCTTTGAAAGGAGAGGTTCGGACTTGCTCAGGTCTAGGAAGGAATTCTAGTTTCCTTTTGCTTGTCCCCCAGGTTGATAAATTCAGCCCCCTCTCTGTGGATGACCGTTAACCGTGCTCCCCTTTTCTTCCTCCCCACTTAGTCCCTTCGAGGTATGGACATTAGATGAAGGGTCTCTTTGCCCCTTTAACCTGGGCGTTAACTAGATGTCCTTTTGTCCACTGTTGTGTCAGCGTGCAAACAGGAATGGTTTACTTTGCTTACGTAAAGACTATTGACTTTCTCAATATATAGCCTTTTGCACCCATGACTCCTGCACCTGCGTCACTGTCTCCTTTGAATTTTTCGTTTTTCACGCAACCCTTTTTCCCCCCTTCTCCGCCTAGGCAGTTCCGTTCTCCTGAGGCTCCCCCAATCAATAACCTTTGACTCCCCGTTTTCCACGCTTTTTCCAGTTCCACCCAAGGTTCTTGATGCTTTATGCCCCCCCCATATTTCCTTCGATCCTCCGGCGTCAACGTGAGTCTTCCCCCAGCCTGAAAAGCGTGGTTTCATGCGAAGTTTTATCCCGTTCTCCCTTACATTTCATGTTTTGGAGCCCCTCTGTTCCTTTTTCTACTCGACATTCACTTTTAAGACCTTTTCCAGTCAATTCCCTATGCTTCTTACTGACGGGATTACTCGTCTTGATGTCCCTTCCACTCCTGTGCCTGACATTCGGTTTGGCGGC
>Ga0179593_1535029_pt1 | contig 17398 bp, 24 predicted proteins | sample CZODoug2_1_08_16_FD_185931 | JGI IMG/M metagenome (GOLD analysis project Ga0179593, IMG submission 185931) | Vadose zone soil fungal communities from Angelo Coast Range Reserve, California, USA - CZODoug2_1_08_16fungal (PacBio error correction) | ecosystem: Environmental > Terrestrial > Soil >... | reverse complement strand
CGGTCCCTTCCCTGCACCAATCTCCCCGCTGGCTCTTTTAGGGGAGGGAAAAGCAGGAGAGAGCCTTTAGTTTCCAACCCAGATGATGCGATCTTCTCCCCTGCCTTTCAGCCAGCGTCGCAGTTTGCTCGTGCTTTCTTTTGTGAGCGGCGCGCTTTTTGGTTTGCGTGATTTCCTTCCCCATCGAGGAAAAAAAGCGTTATTGGAACCAATATCCGGATTTAGAACAGACGAATTTTTTCCGTCTTGTCTGCCCCTCTTGGCAGTCTGTTTACTTTTCCGCATTCATGCTTTTTCCCTCAGATAAACCCCCGACTCTTTTAAGGGATACGCTCTACTAATCCAGTGGGAGTAGAGTTTCCTTTCGGTTCCTGTAATACCCCGGTTAACCACGCAGACTTTTTGTCTATGTCGATCTGTTGGGGACGACTCCGTCCTCTCCTTCTCCTTTTTGAAATCATTCCCCGTAAGCGGCATGCCCTTACCTAGCTCAGATTTTGGATGTGAGCCCATTCGCGCTTTCTTTTCCTTTTCAAAAATCGACAGCCTGCGCGCCGGCTTCCGACTGCACCCACTCTCCTCCTGTAAATTTTTTTTGCTCCGAACCTTTGGCGTTGGGCGCCACCCCCTCTTTGTGGTACCTCTCTTTTGGCTGCGTCACGCTCATTATGTTTTCAACGCTTTGTTTCCCCCCGAAACTTATCTCCCTTTCCCGCTTAGCCTCTTTGAAAAATGGATCACATTCAGACTTTTGATATTTAGTTCCCGTAAGGTTAAAGAAACGGCGGACAGTTTTCCCCATCTTCCAGGAGTGATCAAGAGTGATTTTCAGTTTCCTCGATTCATCGCGCACCTTTCTGTTTTCGGACGTTCCTCCACTCTAAATGAGGCTTGTCTTTTTTTTTTTAGATGAAAAGGAACCACCGAAGGAGATATGATGCAGTTGAGCACACTTGGGTTCCTTTCCATTAACTTGTTCTGTTTCCTCGCGATGAGACAGTTCCCTAACTCCCCAGCCGCCATGACCCCCCGCTTTATCGCACCAGTTTCACATCCTTTCCTTTTTTCCCCTGGATGCTCTGTGCTTCTCGCGATTTCCGTTCGAAGAACCGGGTTTTGATTTTTTTTCCCTTTACCGCCAACTGTTCTTAACCGGATTAAGTCACCCTAGCCCCCCACTCCATCCCTTTCCGAGAGAATATTGCGTCCGTTCGGTTTTTTTTTCCCCTGTTACTTTTACGGTTCTTAATGGCTTTCCCCCCCCGAAAAACATCGCCTCCCTATCTCTCTCTTGGGAATTCTCCTTTAGAGATGTACGTTTTCTTGGCCGGACTTCTTTATTCTTTTCCCTTTCATGGTCTCCCGTTTGCCGGCGCGCCGGTCTCAATATTGCTTTCCCTCCCCCGGTTCGGCTTGCTATCTTTGTGAAGCATCATGCGCCTCCTTAGTCACCTGAATCTCTTTTCTTTGATCTCAAGCGTTGGTCTTTCCCGCGACTGTCCAGTCACTTCTTTCCGATCGCCTCCGGAGGTGGGGTTTTTCCGATCGAGCGTTCGACGGTCGCGACCTCTTTTGGTTTCTTTTCTTTATGGCTGCGAAGGTTCCCCTTTCACCCAAGTTTTTCGGACTACCGTGTTGATGGAGAAGGCGTCTCCCGGGTTTTCATGTTTCCCTCGAACTAATCTTCTTGGAGCCCTTCCCTGTAGATCCCAATCCGTCTCCCATCGTGGGCGCTCTGCGGAGTTCCCCCCTCGAGAGCCTCGCAAGCGTCCCTAAACTTGGTATACGTTTTTTTCTCTTTTCACGGCCCTTTACGATCTCCCCGCATTCCGCTTCCCCATTTTACGTTCTGTGATAATTTCCGTTATTTTAGGTGAAGTCACCTCTTTCCTCTAGAGGATGCCCATTCCTGCTAAGGTTCCCTCCAGCTCCCTTGACTGTTTTCATTTCTTCCCCCATTACCAATACGTGGTTAATTCTCTCGTACAGTAGTCTCCGAATCTTTGGGGCGCTCGGTTTTTAGGGTTCTCTCCGGGTCGTGGACCGCGGCTGCGCATTCCCCTTTACATACAACTTCTCTTTTGTGTCTCTTTTTGGATGTTGCTGGTCAGACCTGGTAGGCGTGATTTTTTAGACCCCCTATCTTTTGCCTTCCCCGCCCCAGCATTTTTTTTCACTTTGTTCCAAAGGGGATCCAGTTTTGACGGAAGTCAGACCCTCGTTTCCCCCCCTTGGTATTTTTTCTTTTCTTTTTGCCCGCATAAGTTTTGGTTATCGCATCGGTTTTTTATGACGAACCCCTTCTCTTGATAACGCCTCTCTCACCCAGACTTTTTCCCAAATACCCTTGACTCGGTCCCTTCTACCCCTTTTTTGCATCCCCTTAACCTTTGTTCGTTTTTTCGCGTAGTGCACGCAAGACGTTCTTTTCTATTACATCTTTCCCCCCAGCGCTGCGATGAAGAAGTCTATCTTTGGCGGCGCGCGAGCAGGTTCCTCCCGTCGCCAAATGTGGTTTCTATTGCAGTGCCGTTCCTATGATTTTCCTCTCGGTGTTTTTGAGAGAGATTTTATATGCACATTGGAGAAGGGGTTTCTTTCCCGGCATCTGAGCTTACCTGTAAAAACAGACAGATGTCTTTAGCTTCAAGCAGTTTTTTCGCTCTGTGCTCTCTGTCCCTCATCGTAGAGCCGGCCATCTCCCTCTTTTTCGGCGGCCAGAATTCCTTCCAACGCGAAATGTTCTTTTTTTCCTTTGCCTGCTCGCTGGTAAGGGTCTTTTCGGTTCTTCCTTAGTTCGCCCCCCTCTTTTTCCCTTCTTTGGCCTTCTATTCTGATTCTTCCCCCCCGAGCTCCCCCTATGCGGGGTTACCATTTTGTTTGTTAAATCAACGATGTGTCTCTGAATGATTGAGCCTGACGGTTTGATCCTGATCTTTTTCTTTCAATGCCTAGCCTTGGGTGCTTTTCAGCGGGCGATGGGCTCGAATCGGTTTTTAGACTCCCTTTTTTTTTTTCCAAAGCGTTCTGATACGTCCGAATACAGTTGCACCACCTCATATCATAGAGAGTTGGTGTCTAAAGCCAAGTTGTCCCCTTGTCGTCCTTTTTTTCCGCAGACTCCCACCCTCCTCTGACAGCGCGCCGGTACCAAGAATTTTTTTGGGTCTATCGAAACAGGTCCTCTGCGTACTTTCCCGATCTAGCTTGCAGGTCATGACCACCCCCCAAGCATTTTTCCTTTTTACCGATGTCTGCGACGGATTTCCTTTGGTGAAATTGGCCGATCAACCATTTTTCGAAGGATGCTCTGAAAACTTGATCACGTATTGATCCTGGCTCTTCCCTTACAGGTCCGCCCCTCCGCCACAGGCTCTGGCTCGGCCCCCCCTGCAGACTTTAGGGAGGCTCTTTTTAACTTACTTCCGAAATCCCGTTTTCTTTGCGTAGCCCCCAGTGACCTCCCGCCGGCGCCGCGCTCGAAACTTCTTTCAGATCAATTTTTTGTTCTGAGGCCACGTCGCCCCCGACCCCACCTTCGCTTTTTTTATCTAGATCTTCTCTCTGTCACGGTGCACTTTTTTTTTTTATGACGCCAGGGATGAAACGCTTGAGTTAGTCCGTCCGACTGCGCTTTCATCTATCCCCCAGACCAAGGTCCCGAGACGTCTTCCCCTTCTACAATCGTCTCCCCCAAGCCATCTATTCAGTTTACGTTTTCCCCCTTTGAGAAGGTATTCCTCTCTCATCCAGTTGACGTAATTTTTCTTTGAGGCAGCCCCCATTTCCTCCATCTTTTTCCTCCCCTTTTTTTTCTCTCGACTCTCTCGTTCTATGTTTGTCATTTAGCAAAGTGCCGGCCCAACGTCAGGGGTTCTAAGCGTTGTGCTAGGCGTTCCCCCCCATTGCTCTCGTCAAATTTCTTTCTCGTCTTGGTCTGTCTTCTTTTTGCGGCCGGGTTCTCCACTTGGTGATCAGGAAATTTTTAGGTCAGCAGAACGTTCAGAAGTCTTTTGCGTCCATCACCCCCATCCTCCTTTCGTTTGTTTTGTTTTTTCGGTCTCTCGAGCCCGACGTTTCTTTTTTTTACGGAGGCTTTCATCGACGATTCTTGCCACCACAGTTTTTTTGGTTTCCCCCTCCAAACCTCCCTTTTTTTTTTGTCGACGGCGGGAGGTTCTGTCGTCGCCTCGTGACCTCCCCTGTACGGCTTGCTGGAACCTAGATCCTTGACCGGCATATGCTTCGACATGCCCATTAGAGTTTTTTTATCTGCTGGCGCCATACACCTGTGTCCCGATGATACGTTCTGTAACCCCTTTTTGCCAGATAAGGGTTTTGATCTCATTCGCTCGTTCTTTCCGCTGTTGCGACTTTTTCCTTTGATGGCTTAACCTTTTCACCCCCTCCTTTTTTAAGACCATGTAAGCCCGACCTTTGGGTCTGGACCGGGCAAAAGCGAGACCCTTTTCTGGGACCATTTGCGGTCGCTGGGTCCTCTTCTCTTTTTTGCTCGTCTTTGCGTCTCCCCTCTCTTCTCTTGTGTGGACTCTCGTCGGGGACACGGCGCTTCCGATTGGGCACAATCTCTTTTTTTTGTTTGCGCTCTCTTCTTCCTACTTTTCCTTCATGACGTTTTTTTTTCTCGCTGAGCCCCCGACCAATTTTTTCATGGAACCGCGGTTTGAAGGTCATTGCTCTCCCCCCTTCCAGAGACAATTGCTTTTCCCAAATCTCTGCCTCCTTTTGGGTATCGCATCGTTTTTGGGTTCTGCCTTTAAAGAAGTTAGACCCCCTTTGGGGAAACCTGCTCCTCTAATTGGACTCCTCTCGTTTATGCCTTCCGCTAGTTGTCCTCATGTCTTTTCCACTTAGAAGAATATTCCGCCTTTCTTTTGCAGCCGCGAAGCGTGGAGGCAGGTTTGACTTTATTATGGGCGTTTCGCCGGACCTCGAATAGCCCTGGCCCTTGGTTCCGTGCGATCCTTTTCCTTCTTTTTTTTTTCTCCTTTCCCGCGATCTCCCCCTTCCTCATTTTCGCCTCCCCTTGCGGACTCTCTTTTCTTGCAAAGCCGTTTTTATCCCCTTGGTAGCCATCCCCCAGGATCAGCGACCTTGGTGCGCTTTACCCATCCCTGGAGGCGAGCGTCGGTCTTCCTGTTTTTTTCCTCCCTCGAGGACACCTTCACTCTTCTCCTGTACTTTAAGTGTATTCATTGTAGAGGGATCCTTCTTGGTGGTTAGGCAATATTGTTGCATTTTCTAAAACCCTCCCCGCTACCCATCCGTCTTGGCAGGATATTCTCTTCTCACACCTTGTCTCGGCCTTTCTTTCCTTTTTCGGGGGATTTTCTCTCCCTTTTTGTAGTTCCTCAGATTTTTTGGCCCACAGAGAGCCTATACAGTTCCTTTTTGACATCCCCGTCGGATTATCCCCCGTCCCAACCATTTTCCCTCCCCCTTATACGAGAGGTTCCCCCCCAGTCGTTCGTCCGTTCCCCGAACTCCTCCCCTCCCCCAGAGAGAACCCTGGATACTCCTCCCCTTTCCCTTTCCCCCCCCCTTTTTCGAGAGTGGCCACAGTCAGCATGGTTGCTCGAAACGGTGCCCTCTTTTTCCCCCTTGAATTGGAGCCTTTTTTTAGGTCGCGACCTCCCTGGGCGCAGCTCCACGGATTTCGCGCTTTCTCCGTTGCCCTGTTTCCCCCAACTCCCTTCTTCCCCTTTTGCCGCGGTCCCTGCAAAATGGTTTAAGGACTTACCCCAGTGGATGGCGAGGTCAAGTAAGCCACTGCCCTCCCTTCACACCTTTCTTCCTCCTGGATCTCTCTTTCTCTATTCTTGCTTGTCCCGTATCCCGGCGATTTTTATTTCGAATCTTCCACAGCGTAGTCCTTCCCTTCCTCCCGACCCCCGTCCGGTTTGCGGCTCTTTTTATGATAGACGGATCTTGAATAATTTGTGTCTCCCCAATTCAGCATCCGCCAGCCTCCCCCCCGATCGGTACCCCCCTGCAATTTTTTTGAACCTACGAAGCCCTTCAGCTTCTGGGTATTGCCCTTTCTTCTTTGCGGATCGTTTTTTTTTTGTCAAGAAACCCTGACTTCGTTAAGTAACTAAGAAACATACTCTTAACCCGCCCACCTCTCTTGTTCGCTTTTAACACTATTTGGCTCCCTTCTTTCCCTCTTCCTCCTCGTTGTGTTTTTCTTAATTGAACGGTTTTGTCCTCCCCATCTCCGACTATCTCCTCCGTTGTGTTTTTTCCTTTTAGTTGAGTCCCACAGGAACGTCAGAGTAAGCGTTTTGAGGTTTCGGCACATATCTCTCGTACTTCCCCCCTTTCCCATCTTTTGATTTCTTCTTTTCTCGTCACGCGGGGACCAGATAGAACTTTTTCTTTTTGACTTAAATATCCGGTGGAATTAATCTTTCCAGACCCTTCCTCCTCCTTGATGTGTACCCGATCCTTTTTTTCCCTTTGCTTCTTTTCTTCTGCTCTTTCGACGCACGTATTGGTTCCCCTTAGAGTTTGGGCTCGAGTGGCCCCAAAAATAATCATAAAATGCCTCAATGGCCCTGTTTTTTTTCGTCTCAAATCTGTCCTGGTTTCTATGAGACCCCGCAAGTTTTCCTTGAGTTCCCTCAAGGTCTCAGCTTCCGACTTTGTTCGCCGCTGCGCGTAGTTCTTTTCCAGACTTGGATAGCTGACTTCTATACACCTTGCAAGTCCTTATTTTCCTTTCTTCGTAACTTTACTTCTGCCATTATCTCCAGTTACGTTGAAGAAAGTTTTATGTGCTCCGAGGCATTTCGATTGTCTTGATGTTCCCCCCGCTTACCCCCCCCCCTACTCCTTCTTCCCCCCCCTTTCTTGCTTCGCATAATACCTTTCCCCCCCCCCCCTTTTGTTCAGGTTGACAAGATGATGTGCCCTTGCGGGATTTTTCGTCAAAGCCCCTTGTTTCTTTTTCTCTTAGTTCTCTTTTTCGTTGATCTCGGGCGGCGTCTCAGAACGGAGCCACTTATGAGAGACTTGATCCGCGCAGGAGTTCTTCCGGGTCTTGACCGTCTTGCTCTCTCCCCCCATGCTCTTCTTTTTTTCATCGCCCGCTTGACCGCCCAACCGTGAAAATCCTATACAACTAGAGATACCCATGTATTGATACTCGTCTAAGTCGGTTTTTTCGGTTCCGAATGCTCCCGCTTCCTCTTTTTCCAGCCGTTCCGTTTCCTTTTTTTTTTTTTCCCTCCTCCGGTTGAAACCCATGCAAGCTCCAGGAGACTATCCGAATTTTCAAGCTTTTTTGTAAGAGTCATTCCTCCGCAACGCCTTTCATGCCCTGGTCTTTGCATGCCCCCCCCCCCTTCCTTCTCCCCTCCTGATGCCCCTTGTTCTGTTCATATCGCATATCGGTTTTATGGGATTCTTCAGAAGTGGTTCCGTGCCGTATGTCCTTCTTTCACTCAATAAGTTTTTTTTTTGAGAGATCCCGGCATTTTTTTCTCCCTTTCCATCTTCTTCCCCCCCCCGTTTTCCGAAGGAGATTTTTTTCTTTGGCCCCTCCCTTCTCTCCTCCCCCCGCGCCCCCCCTCAGAAGATCTCCCCCTGCTTGCCAGGAGGATGCCAGGAACCAGACACGGATTTTCGTTAATCGCCAACCACGCTCAGGACTGCGTCGACTTCCCCTTCTCTAAGGGTTATCTTTTCCATGGGTTGCCCTCCGGCAGTTTTAGAGGCGGGACGCTGGGGATGCCTTTCCGGAATCGAAACCCCCGAGAAGTGCTTTACTATTAGGTTTGTATCTGCTTCCTGGCCTTTGAGCTAACCCCTTTGGCGTTTCACCCTCACCCTATCCTTGGTTCTGGGGTTCTCCAAGGCCCCCCCGTTTTGCAGGTGGGGGATCTAGGTTAATATTGACTCTTTGACCTCTTGCCTTCGAATCCCAGCCCAAACATTTTGCCCTCCCCATTTCTCCTATCCGTTTTGTTTCGGTAAAGCCAAGTGGTCGCGTGATTCTTGCTCCAATTGAAGATGCCACCAAGTCGCTGCGATCGCCCAAGCCTCCCCGGTGAGCCCCCGCCTTTCCCCCCTTGCATCCTTCCCCACCCAATCCCCTTTTGTCGGTTTTGCCTGGCGCACGTCCCCCTGAATAAGCGATTTTTTTTTTTTTTTTTTTTTTTTTTTCTTTTTTTGTAACGCTGACTTTAAGTTAAAATCCCCCCGACAGGTTCGCCGAGTCGCACCCCTTCTGTCTTCCGCCGGTACCTTTTCCCAGTTCTGTAAGTTTTCTCTACTAATCGTTTGCACCTATGGGTTCCTTCTGCTTCGGCCTCCGTATTTTCCCCGGTTTTCCCCCCTGCTTTCTTTTGTCCGTTCGCTTCCCCTTCCCCGGTCATTTACTAAAAAAACCGGTCTACGCGCGTTCCTGATAACATCCTGGTTTTCCTGATTACCCTTTTTTTTCCCCCTCCCCCCCCCTTCTCTTGAGCCTCCCTTCCCTCCTCGTCTCGCGCACCCCGTCGGACTCCTTCGACACGGATCAAAGGTCGTTAGCGGCACCTGCCGCTTTCTCGTTTTCCCCCTGCAAACGGAATGTTGTCCTCTTCCAGCCACCGCTCCCCCTCCAAGTGCGATCTCTTCGCCCGCCATTTCCCCCCCTTTTCAGCCATCGTAACATTGACCACTCTTTCCGTTCCCCGTCCTATCCTTCTGCCCCTGACGGTGCCGTTTCAGCTTCTTTCTTCAATAGTACATTCTCCTACTGTCAGAGATGGTTGCTTCACTTCCCATTTCTCCTCCCCTTTCCCTTGTCCTCCCTTTGCCGGACGGCTCCCCCTTTCTAAACTGTCCTTCGAGCCGAGACCCTGGGGCTTTATCGGCCACTTGCCCTCTAGGTCATGTCCTCCCCCCAGTTTTTTCCCGGCACTCCCATTTTTTTTGGATCTAACTTGCGAAACCTGATGTGAATTTGCGGTAGAATCTCATCCGCGGTGCGTCTTTTGCGACTCTTTCTGTAGTTTTTTCACTCCTCATTGTTTCGGACACCCCCTTACCGGAAACTGTGAGATCAGATTCGAATCGCGGAGGTTCTTACCTTAAGACTCGTAACCTTGACCTTCTTTCCCTCGTAGAAGTCCTCTGTTTGTCGTTTGTACCGCCGCCAACTCCCCTCCCAATCTGAGTTTTTTTCCAAGGTTTGTACGACTGCGTGCTACTGTTTTTTTTTCACCTTACTTTTTTCCCCGTTATTCCAAATAATTCGATCCTTCCAGTGACAGCAATGATTTGACTTTTCCCCATTCCTCCCGATTTCCCCCCCTCCTATTCTCCCCCCCCACCTCTTTCCCCTTTTCTTGCAAGTCTCCCCCCCCTTTGGTGTCCCCTTTCTCCCGGCCCAATAGGAAAGTGAGGTCCCCTGCCAGACCATGGCGGAGCTGTTTCGATAGTCTGGTGCATCGGTGGCTCTGCGTGATTTTTTTGGTAGGGGACCCCCTCTTTTTTCCCTCAGCGTTTCCTACCGCCACCTTGAGTGTGCTGCTGGATGCGCTTTTCCTTGAATTCGTCCCGCGATTTCCCCCCCCCCCACCTCTTGCCTCTTTTCACGTCTTCCTCTTTCTTTCCTTCCCTTTTTTTCTTGGCTCACTTCCGTACGCGGAGCCTCTCTATTGATGTCCTATCCATGATAAGTTGTTTTTGCCTTTGGGTGATCGTTTAGATGATGGCTTGCGGGAAGCGCCCCTTCACATGCGGTCGGGCAACCCCAGCGAATCCGATGCTCCTTCTCTTCTTTCCCCCCTCCGATGTCTTGCTTTTTTTTCCTGCTTGTTTTCCCTGTCGTCCGCCGTCCATCTATAATGACGATTTTGCTCAGTCCGGCTGATGGAGCCGGTCGTATTCTTTGTCATCGCTGTAGGCTGCATTTTCGGCTTTGCCTCACCCTCCCGCGCCAAGTTTTTTCCCCTCTCTTTTTTTCGTTCCTTCTCTGATCTTTTCCTTCTTTCCCCGTTTGTTTTTTTTTTTTCTTCCGATCATAGACCCCCTTTTCCTCTTGCGAAGGGTGTTTTCAGAAAGTCAGCAACAAACCCACCGGCTGCTAGCCAGCTCGGGTGCTTGCGGCTTCATTTTCCCCTCCCCCTGTCTTTAGACTTTCTTTCTTTTTCTTTCTTACCATGATCGAGTCTACGAAAAGCGTGCAATGGATTAGCGGGTCTTGAGTGTCCCAAGGAGAGGCAGGCGCCTTTGCAAGGCTGCCGGCTTATCGGTCTTCCCCCCTCTTCCTGACCCCTGACTTAGGCTTTTCTGGACCTTTTTCTTTCCTCCTATGGTGTTTCTAGTGTGACTTTGAGACTCCCTTCCCTTGTCGTTGTATCGTTAAGCGCGAGTCGGTATTCCTATCCCTCTTTCACGACAACCCTTTTTTTTTTTTTTCCCTTGCCCCCTTCCAGCTGCGCATCCCTTACAACATTTTCCACCCCTCGCTTTCCCTTTTGGCTGTAACGCAATTAGATTTCAACCAGACTATTTTCCGAGCGCCGGCCGTCCTCGCAACAAAGATCTTCGATCGACAAGCTCTCGGTCCCTCTGACCCCCTCCCTTTTCTTCCAGTATTGTTTTTTCCTCCTTTTTTCCCACCCAAAGCGGTTCTGCCTGGGCAGTCTCCCTATAGCCCCGGGTGTAAAAGAACCTCGACATTCGACCGGATCCGCCCCGCCAACCCCTTTCGACTTTTCAAATTCCCCTGCTCCTGTTTTCCCATTTGGATCCGTTCCGTAACCTCAAGTAGAACCGTCCCACAGTGTAGTGATTTTTTTCTTTTTCTTGATCAGAAGGCTGATTTTCTTCAGTCTCCCTCTCTCCTTCTCCCCCCCCCCTTCCCTCTTCTGCCTTATTACCGCCTAGAAATAAGTAAGAACCGTCAACGCTAGCCTTGATGACTCCTCAACGTTATCTTTCCCTCATTAATTTTTTTGTTTGCACCATTCGCGACTTTACCACGCCCCTGACCTAGTACTCTCCTCCAACTGCAAAATCCTCGAAATCGATCCTTTTATTTTCGGGCTGCGGAATCCCTACGCTTTCAGAGGTCTCACTTGAACTTCTTGACCTTTCTTCCTCCAGTTATCCCTCCCTTTTTCTTCTTTTTCCCGTCCCCTGCCCTTTCGCTCCCCTCTCCATCCGCTTTTTCAGTTTAATAGTGCGTTGTGCCTTACTGAGCGATGATTGGTATTTCCCCCTCCCCCATCGCCGTCCCTCCCTCCCTTTTTTCCTCCTCCCCTCAGTGTTGAGAGCCGCGGTTCCGGCTCACAGTAGACACCGTAATAGGCAGCTGCGACGGACCCTTTCTTTTTCCCCTTACCTTTACTGATCTTTTTTCCTCTTCGTTTCTTTTCCTTCCTGGCTTTTTTTTCGCCACTGTCTTAAAGAGGCGTCCGTGTTTTTCAGCTGCTATCCCCCCGTCCCTCACTCCCCTTCCCCTCGCATGATGTGCCAGTCTTTCTAGTTGTTCAAGTAGGCTGTTTTCCCTCTTCTTTCGCTTTATTCCTTTCCTTCCCTCTCTACGCCACAATTAATAACTCAAGCGCACCCGGCCGGTCCTCTTCGGAGGTTCCCTTTTTCGCCTCTCCCCTTCGCCCGTTTTCCGGGCTGGCTGCAATTGACTAGTGGACGGTTTTGCTTGATGAGCGCTGCCTAACTGACTTAGTCCCTTTTTTTCCCCTAGACGGCTCTCCCCCCCCTTTTCTAAGTCCTTGGCACTTTCCTACTTTTTATCTTTTTCCTATCTTCAATCCGGCTGGATTTTATGTGCTTCAGAAAACAACTGATTGATTGCGTGCCCCCTCGCTGCAACGCGCTGACCACCCCATTCTTTTGTCCCGCTCCCCCCTTCAACTCTCCTCCCTTTGTCTATCGTCCCATAACGAGGTAGGTTTCTCCTCTCTTTGCATCGTCCCTGGCCCTTCTTTTGCCTATTTTTTTTGCTTTTCTCTTGTAGCACAAGCTGGTTTTCATGCGCGAGTTTTGATGTGAGTATGACTTACGAGGTCCTCCTGTCATGGCTTGGGTTGATCTATTCCCCCCCCCTCCCTCTCTATTTCCTCCCCCCTTTTCGTTCCTTTGTTAACGCCCCTTTCTTCAAAAGGACTAAGCCATTTCTTGATAGTCTCCGACATCAGTACGTGCATCGGTTTTCTCCATTCCGACATTCCGGAAGCCCTTCTCCAGTTGATCACCCTCCTCCCCCCTCCCTTCTTTTTTTTTCCAATGAGCCGATCCTTCCTTATACTCAGTTAAGTCACTGTGAGAGATCATGAAAGAGTCCCTCGCTTCTTGATGTCACTGCAGGAGACCTCCCCTCGCGCGTTCCCCTGCTATGTCAGTCTTTTCCTCCCTCTTTCGTCATATTTTTTTATCGAGGTTTTTCTCTCCTTAACAAAACGTGTAGACGGAAGTGCAGCTGGATCTTCTCCTACCTCCTACGTTTGTGTTGAGTTTCAGATATCCCTGATCATCCTGCATAATCGCACGCCCTTCCCCTCCTTCTCTTTTTAGGTCCCCCAGTTTCTCTCCTCCCCTACACTTCGCTCCCAACGAGATGCCTCCCTAATAGACCGACCAAGCCAGACAGGCCCCGTCTCGTCTGGCTCGTGCTGCATTGACCAAACGCACCTCCCCTTTTCCCTTCCTTCGCTTCTCTTCCTTCTTTTTTCTTTTCGCCTGCTCCTTGTAGAGGCGTGAATCTATTATATCTTGGGTAAAAGAAGGACGATTCTCCGAAAATCAGCTGGCTCCCGGTTTCTTTTCTCTCCAACCTGTTTTGTCCTTCCCGATCTTGGGGATCCGGGAGAGCTAATCGGTGATCGATAGAAGCTGAACAGAGGCCAAGCACAATTCCTAACTCTGACGTTTTCCCCCCGTCGCCTTTCCTTTTTCCTCCCTATCTCCCCCCTTCCCTTCTTTTGAAGCATTTTTAAAAATATGCCGCGATGAACCTGTGCGGTGAAGAAATTGACCAATCCTGGTGGAGTGCTTTGAATAGAATGCTCCAGCTCTGTCTCTCCCCGAGATCTTTTTCACTTTCTCGTTTCTTTTTTCTCCTAACCCAGGGTAACTCTTCATCCATCTCAATGGTCAGCGTAATTGCTGGTCTCATGGCGTGGGGTTTAGGCCTCTCCTTTCCCGCCACTCTTCCTCCCGTAGGTCCCAAAAACACCCAAAAGTTTTTAGAATTGGCTCTCTTCTCATTCTTCTTGTTCGACTCCCCTTCCCCTCGGCTCCCCTTTTTCTTCTTAGTCCCTTCCGTTTCCAATTCAGTCCATTCTTCTGGCGAAGAACAGAAATCCTCTCCGTGCCTCTTCGACCCCCCTTTCGGTCTCTTCCTGTCCTCCACCATCTCTTGAGTCAAGTCCGCGCCCAAACGGTGTGGTTGCTTATCCCCGACTCCCTCCTTTCCCACCCCCCTTTATTCCCTTTGCTTTGCGTCCTTTTTCTCTTGAGCTTAGTTCAGAAAAGGCGGAGGCCTCCTGAGAGTAGATGACCCGGCCCGCTTTAGGACCCCAACTCTCCCTTCCTCGAAGCATTTACTTCCCCTTTTCGTCCCCTTTTCCTCTTCCTTTCTCCCTCTTCGGTCACTTTGAGGATCAACCCTTTCCTCAGAGAACTCCTTAAGGAGTGGTTTCGCCTCCTCCTAATCGGCTTCTCTAAGCTTTTTTGCTAGGACGGTTTCCCCTATTGCTATCCTTTCCCTGTGATATCGGTTCTTTGCGGTTCTGCGAAAGGTCGATTTGTCCTAGGTTCCGCAGTGTACCTCTCCCCCCTCTTCCCCCCCTCTCTGCCTTTTCCCCCTTCCCCTTTCTCCCCGACCTTGACCGGACGCGAACGTCGAAGTCTGGCTGGACCCCTCCGTTCATGGTTCTTCCCCCCCCCCTTCATATTCGTCCCCCTCTTTTCTCCCTTTTTCGATACTTGCGTCGAGGTTAGGTAGTTAGCAATAGTTTTAAGGTCCATTTAGGGACCCCTCGTCGACCGAATGACACCCAGAAACCCTGTTTCCTCTCTGGCTTTTCCTCCCGCCTGACACGCATGACTCTCCCCCTCGAATGATTTTCACGGGGTCTCTGTCTGGGCCCTACCTTAAGTTCCTCTCACCTTTTTCCCTTTTTCCCCCCTGATTATCATTTTTTTTAGGTGATCCTACCTTTTAGCAGATTTGGTTATGAACTTCCTCACCAATAGCCTTTCCTTCGTTCGAGCTCCCCTCCCTCTTCCCAGTCGCCTCCCCACCTTCTTTTTTTTTTTTTTCCTTCAACCCCCCTCTTTTGGGAGAGACATGATGAGTGATAGAGCTGTCAGGACTGCGAGGCGAGTGTTTCCTCTCCGGTTCCGCCCCCCCTCGCTTCCCTTTCCCTACTTGTTTTCCTCCCCCCCCCTCCCTTTCTCATGGTCTTTTTAGCGCGGATTGTTCCCAAATGACGCTCACCACGAGCATCTCTGCCCTCCCCCAGTCTTGCATGTCACTTTCTCTTCCCGTCCCCCGGCCCTTCTCCTTTTTTCCCCAAATTCTTTTTATTTCCCCCCTCTTCTCTTTGCCCTCCTATGTTACGCAATTGATCGAAGGGCGCACCAGGTGCATACCAATGCAGGGGTTGAGATCTACCCCTGCGCCCTCCCCCGTCACGATTTTTGGTCGTTTTTTTTCTCTCGTTCATCCTTGGAGTCTCATACGATATGGCTATCCACGCTCCAGCGCTTGTGAGATATAGAGGGCGCGACGTGATTCCCGCTGTTATGGCTGCTCTGCTTTGGCCCCCCCCTCTTCCCTCAATTAGTATTTTGATTTTTCGCTTTTCTTTCCCCTTGCCGTGACTCTGTTTCCTACTAACGTTGTCCCGGATAGGTTAATCGCAAATCCTGGCACTGCTTTCCCAGCCGGCGACCGCTTCATTCGTCGCACGAAGCTGCCTCCTCTCCCTTCTCTTTTTCAGCCCTTCTTTTTCCTGTCGTTTTCCGTTCACATTCAGTCTCTCGTCAGATTTTTTCTTGATCATTAACTTAAAGCTATCGTGACGGAATTTTACTGCTCTCCAGTTTCCTACTGTTTTTTCCCCCTCCCTTCCCCTTTCTCTTGGGACTCCCTTTTCCCCTTTTTGCCTTGTATCTCTTAGTCCTCCTTCTTTCCAAACAGCATTTTCCCCCCTTCGGTAATGGCGTATCCCGCATCAAGAGGCTTGACAGTTACGTTGTCTCTCACTTTCCCTTTTTCCCCTTTTTTTCTTTGCCTTTTTCCTCTTTTTTCTCCGGTTGGGGATCCTCTCTTCCCTCCATGACCCCCGCGTTTTCTGACCTCTCCCCAGTCTCGTTTTAAAGACCATCCTCTAATGTTTGAGGCTGTACTCCGTCGTCGCCTCCTTGTCCCCCCCTCTCCTCCTCTTCCCCTTCCCTCTGACTTTCCCCCATCTCTGCTTCCACCTCTCCCCGGCGCGAGCACCTTAGTTGCGGGTCTTTAAAAATGCATTGGGTGTTACGCCACGGATTGATCCGCGATGTGACCTTCTTCTGTTATCCCTTCCCCCTCCCCCTTGATGTTCTACTCCGCTCTTAACCCCTTCCGATTTCAAAGTTAATGGCTGGTGCCCGGAAAAACACTCACCTTACGACGTCTTTCCCCTTCTTTTCTTGACTCTTCTGATCTCTTTCTTCCCCGTTGCTCGTAAATGCATGACGTTCTGACTCTTTTTCACGTAGTTCCCTCCTTCTACCGCGTTCACGTCACCTGACCCCCCTCATGTCTATTCCTTCTTCTTTGATCCGTTACGTTTCCTCTCCTGTTTAACTCTATGAGCAACGCAGAGGCTCCCTCCAAATGAACAAGTCTACTCCGCTCGACTTTCTGCCCGCCCCAGGGATCTTTCACCCCTGCTTACCTCTTGTGGGTTGCGAGTTTTAGCGACGATTGAGAGGTATGACAACCGAACCCTGACGCTTCAGTCCCAGTTCTCGACCCCTTCTTTTCTCCAACCCCCCCTTCCCTCCTTTCCTCTCCCCTCCCATCCGCTTCCGAGAGCAAGAAGCTCCTCCGATAAGAAGGTGATTCCGAAACCCTCTCCTGTCCCTTCCTCTTCCCTTTCCCCCTCGTTGTTGTTCTTCTTCTTCTCGTTTGTTTAGGATCCCGGAATTATAGGCATGAGTAAGAGGTTGACTTCCTCCTCAATACCTTCTCTTCCCTTTCCCGTTCTCATCTTCTTTCCCCTTTTCCGTTACCTGTTGGGTTTCAGGATGAACTTTCGAGAAGCTTAGCAGCCGTTCTTTCTTTGCCCCCATCTCTCTCACCCTCTCCTCCTTTTCCCCCTCTCCTCCTCGCTTTACTCCCCGAGGAGGTAGATTAGAAGGGTTTTCATTGCGGCGAGTTTTTTTCGCTTTTCTTCCGCAACTGGTTTTTGCCTTTACCCCACACCCATTTTCCCCCGGCCGTGTTCTTCGGGCACTTGTCTTTTCGTGATAGGGTTCTTTCGTCACGACAGTCCTGTACTGGGTCCTTACCGAGGCTAGGTGGTTGTGCCAGATGCTTTCCTTCTCGGCTTACCCTCCTTCCGCTCCCCCATCTTTCTGAGAAACACCCTTGTCAGGTGTAGTTCTTTCAAATTTCTTTTCGAGCTCCCTTTCCACGCTTCCGGCGTGTTTTTGTCTCTCGGACTTTCTACCCTCGTCTCCCACTTTTTCTCTTTTGTTATGTCGTCCAGTAATTTTGAACTCCGTGCTGCGGCAGGCCGACTCCCCCCACCCGTTTCTTGTTTCCTTTATGCCCTTCCCCCTCTCCCCTACGATTTATGTGGCGAGTGTAGTACGGAGAGTGGCGTTGCTCGTCTCTTGGATCTTTCTTTTTTTTCCCCCCTTTTCTTCGAGACCCTCCTCCCTTTCTCCCCCCCAACTCTTCTGGAATGAATGAGATAGAGCGGTAAGCTGGAGAATCTCCCCGCTCGAGTCTCTATCGCACCAATTGTTTGTTCCGCCCTTTTTTTTTCCTTCAACACCCCCCCATAGATCATTCCTACCATCTTTCGATCTGGACGCATTTTGGTATCTGCATCGGGGGTTAGCTGACTCTATCAGCATTCTCCTTCCCCCTCCGGGCGAACCTCCCCCCCCCTTCCTTAGGTTTCAGATAAATGCTTGAAGTGAGCATTCCGTAGTCGTGCGTTGTTAAAGTTCTCCCCCCTCCAGGACGCATCGATCGTGTTCTTATACTTCATTTCCTTTCCCCTCCCCCTTTTAGCCCCAACCCCTTTTCTCTCCTTTTTTCTTGTCAGCTTCTCATCTTCGTTGGAGGTTTCTTCTTGTGAGGGCTTTCTCTCTTTGCCAAAAGTTTAAAAGGGGCTTGCGTTCTTGCAGTGGTGTCCGG
>Ga0179593_1503868_pt1 | contig 17398 bp, 8 predicted proteins | sample CZODoug2_1_08_16_FD_185931 | JGI IMG/M metagenome (GOLD analysis project Ga0179593, IMG submission 185931) | Vadose zone soil fungal communities from Angelo Coast Range Reserve, California, USA - CZODoug2_1_08_16fungal (PacBio error correction) | ecosystem: Environmental > Terrestrial > Soil >... | reverse complement strand
TTCCCTCGATCAGCAGTCTTTCCACGTTTTCCAGATCCAGCCGATGACGTTGTACCAGAGGAACGTTCTTTTCCACCTCTCCTGCGAAGATATCGGCTCGCCAGCGTCTCCGCAAAAAGAAGGTCGTCCTTCCGTCCGTTCCTCCCCTAGTACGACCACCCCGCCGAGTAGCCCGCCCCCCTAGAACTAGCCCCACAATCTTTGACCGCGTCCTATGCATTTATTGGCCGAAGCGCTGCGCCGATTTCGTCAAAGTCAAGAACAGCTCCCCCTAACTGTCAGAAAAGCGTGACGCGATCCGTTAATGCGTGTCTTCGCCGCGATGTTATCGGCGTCTATTTCCCTTCGACGTCCCCTAAGTGTTAGCAGAGAATGATCCGAACGGACGGCCGTCCCGAGCCAATGGTGAAAAGATCCTTCATCCGCGCCCCCCCCCATGCCTCCTGGCCGAGGATCTCCCCCTCCCCTAAGAAAAACTAGTTAGTATCCGTCCCTTTTCGGCGCGCGTGCCAGCCCGTAGTTCTGTGTGCGACCTCGCTGAGCTGGACCGACCAACGACCCCCCCACATCCCCCAAACTCAAACACCAAGACACAAACAGAAACCCCCCCCACCCCCACCACCCCCCCCCCCCCAACAAACCCCCAACCAAAAAACACTCCAACACCCAACCAAAACCCCACTGTGTCTCGATTCTTTTGGCTTGTTTTCGAATTGATACGCATCTTACGGTGATCCTGACAGCTGCTTGATCGTAGTCTTGCGCGGGTCCCCCCCGGCCTCGTATCTTTGTGCTCTTCCCACCTCCCCTTCCAGAGGAGTGAAATTTTCTCTCTTTCAAACCTCCCAGCTTTTTTCTTTCATAGACTGTAACAGAATGCCCGCGAATTTGCATCTTCTTTGTGACCGCCTCTTTTCATGTTCCCTCCTTCACGTTCACGGTGAGATAGACGCAAATCTTTGATCGCCTCAAAAAGGCGTGATCGCCAAACAGACCCCCTCCTTTAATTATAGCGGTTTCACTGATCGACCATGGTTTTCAGGCGGCACATCTGCTAGGAAAGATGGTAAGCTTTCTTCCCCCAAAAAACGTAAGGTGGTGCCCGTCTCTAAGGATGGCGAGATGTCTCAAGCTCGCCGAAGATCATGCTCCCGAGGGGTGCCCCAGTCGCGCGTTGATACCGGCTTGTCGTAGACATTCCTCCCATTTCTCCTCTCGGAATGATCAGCGATTCCTCTTCAAAAGAGCACGCGCGGACATCGCCCGAAGTGTTTACTCCCTTCTTTGACCGTCGAGGCCCCGTTGAATCCGGAACTGTCCCGAGCGCGTTTTTCGTTTCGACCCCGACTCTCTATTCATAGTCTTTTTTCTGACTTTGTTTTTCTATTTTCCATAGTCGGAGAGCTGACCTGCTTATCGGCAGGGGACCGTCCTAGAACAGCGCATTCCCCGTCGACTCTTTTCAGTTTTTCTCTGAACGGATGGAGATTGCGTTGGATCCCTTCTCGCCATGGCCCTGTCCTACCAGGGCATGCCCTTTTCTCCCCAGCCAGAGATCTTTTTTACGGCTCTGCAATACCCTCCGTTAGGACAACCCCGCCTACTCCGCCTAGCAATGACCAAAAAAAGCGAGGTTTCACTCCTCCCTGTTATATTCATTTGGACTTTTCGTCCTTTATATCTTAGTTTGTTGTCCAAAAGATCGTGCGGTAGGCCGCCCGCTCGTCCATTTCGCGTTATGTCACCGCTTTGGCATTTTCCTTCGTGAGGGGCTCTTCACGTCCTCAGCTGTACACCGTCACTGTTTTTGATCCTTATGGTCTGTTTGTAATATGCCTTCCGAGAGAGCTTGCCCGGACCATGGAAAACATTTGGCTCCAAATCAAGTCAAAAAGTAACCCAGATCACGTTCTGAGCTGCTCGAATCTAGTCAGCGCTTCCTGCGCGTATTCCTTTCCACGCCTTTCTATTGTCGGGTTATGGACCGGAGGCCCTGAGAAGATTGGAAGCCCCCACGTGTCTTGGGAATGAATGATCTTCTCCCGACAGTCTTGCTTTCTAATTTGAGTTAATCGGTCGAGCTTACGGGAACCTTTACTCCCCCCCTCTTTTTGCCAGCTTGGAAAAATCGAGAAGGGATTCCCTACCCAATCTATTTGGGCGTTTTGGTTCCTCCAAGTCCTCTTCTCTGCGCTTCTTTCTTATTGAAGAGCTTCTTCGGATCCAGTTCGGAAGAAAAATAGGGACACCCCCCTCTTTTCCCCATTTGCCTCTTTATTGTTTGTATACTTGTCTTACCTAGGACGACGTACTTCGCCGTTTCTCGACCATAATGTTCCCGGTTCTATCAGTTCTCCGGGTACTGTAAGCGTTTGCCTGTCCCGAATGGTTTTTCGCTTTCTTCTTCCCCCCCACCCTGTATACAGCGAGCTTCGGGAGTTTTTCTCAACTTGCTTTATTTTTTTGACGCTGATTTGATGAGTAGTGTTCGTCCAACGCAAGGGTGCCTGCCCTTTGCTTTGCGTACGCTTTCCTTTGAATTGGGCAAGTGGCGATCTGTCCGCCTTCCTGTCAACTTTGCAGTCGGGACGCAATCCCTCCCCCCCCTTTGCGTGTTCAGATTGCGTACGGCTTTTCCCCCCGTCAGGCTGTGAGTGTACGTGCGTCCTTCCACCATCGAAATCTTGACATGACGTTTTACCAAAGTTCCCTTTGCGAGAAGATTTTCTACTGAAATTCTTCCCATCGTGTTTTTTTTCGCAGTTTCCTACTTGCGTCTCTCTCCCGATTTTCCTTTCTTATTGTTCGCCAGAAATATAGTACTTTCACCTACTCATATTGGCGCGTTCACCCCATCGTCTGGCCGTTTTGTTTTGCTCAGTTGTCACCCCTTTCTCGAACGCTCGTAATATTGTCGGCGTGCGGTACTTACTGATGTGCATCTGCCATATGATTTGTTTTTTTCCCCTTTTTTTTTTCTAGAGAATGCCTGAGCAGGTTAGAGCGATGTCTTTCTTCTCTTTTCTCAACGGTTGTCCCTCTTGACAAAAGCTGAGTTTGCCCCGGAAGTTCTTTTCCTAAAACAACAAGACACGCGTTAGAGTTTTTTGTGATAGAGAAGACTTTTTCAATCCTTCAATGTAATTTAGTAGCGGGAATGATGAGGGCCTTATTAGTAACGTTTGGACCTGATCCCTTCCAGCCCCTCAAAGCTTGCTAACTTCCCCCCCTTCTCCCACCATATTTCCCTTCGTGACGGACGCTCTTGCTGGTTCCACCCCCCAGGCTTTTCTGCCTACTTGACCACCGACAATCTTAAACGGTGATACTACTTTCGTCTTGCTTCATTCCCGAGAAAGGGGCTTTCGCTCCTTGTTCCCCGTTTTTTTCCCAAGTTGTTTTTTCTTTCAAAGGAATGCCTAGTCCCGTTCGTTCCGTCATTCCCTGTGGTGCGCCCGGCTTTTGTCGACACCCGTTACTAACTTTTCTCCAGTCCCTCCTCCCTTAACTTCCCTGAAAAATTGAGGGCACCTGGAGCAGTCCTTTTTGTTTAGATAGAGATTCCTTCTTTTCTGGACCAGATGCGTTCAAGAAATTTCCCGATCCATCAGAGCAACGCGTCCTTGGTGAAGATCCTCCTCGCCCTCCTCCTTTGTTTTTTTTTCTGTTCGATGTGCCTTTCTGTCAGTTTCTTATTGTATGAACTCCTCTTTGTGGTTTCTCCAGGTTTTTCAGCCGCGCTATTGTCCGCCCCACTGAGGCATTGTCCTGCCGCAAGGGCTTTCTACAGTTTTTTTTCTTTTCTCGCAGTCCGGTTCCCAAAAAGTCACTTCCCCTCCCTTGTCCTTCCCGGACTTCACACTGGACATTAGTACCCGTAACCCCTTTTCCTCCGATGGCTAACTGGAAGGTATAGTCCACCTCTGTTCGTCTTCAGGGAGACGAACCTCTTTATTTTTCTTCGATGGTGGTTCGTCCAGATTTAAGAATTTTATGTGGCGATTTCACGGAATTGTCCCATTTCTTGTCGCGACTGTTTCAACGCCGTTATGCAAAGATGAAGGTGCTGGCCTTTCCTCGATAGATCGTTAGGAAAGTTGGAACGCGGATTCCTGGGAGGGGCATCATTATTCATTTGCTGCGAGTGAACAATAGTCGGATGTGAGTCCCGCCGTCGGAGAGTAAGAGTTTGTGTTTTTTTCTGGTTTGAGGAAACTGCGGTGTCATGTTGCACCATGGTCTTCTCTTCAGATAGAGTTTTTCATACAGGCTCGCTCCACGAGGACGCCCTCGCATAGGACACACCCAGAACCCCCGAGTGCTTGCTCGTCTGGCTGAGCCGCCAGCCGAACAGTGTGCACCCCTCAAGGGACGCCAACCGTGGGTTCGGCGCCCCCGCCCCGCCCCCCCCCCCCCCCCACCCGCCCCCCCCCCCCGCAACAACCCCCGACCCCCCCCCCCCCCCGCCCCCCCCATTCCCCCGCCCCCGCGCCCCCACCGGCCCCAACCCCACCAAACGAGATCGTGACACCTGCGCCGTCATTCGCCTGATGGGCTTGAAACCCCCCCCCCGTGGGAAGATGCCTACATCGGATTTTTTAAATTCGACCACGGGACGTGTAAGTCGTTCGATGGACGTTCGGGACTCAGCAAGTTAAACTTCCTTTCGTTTGGAGCTCTCCTTTAACATCGTTTCGTTCACGTCCGTTGTGAATAGTTTCTTTCCTCTCCCATCCTGAGAGGACGTCGCAAGCAACGGACACGTCCGTCGTATCCGCTGGCTTTCACGGCTTTCTGCGGCTCGATTTTCCCAGTGCAGCACGGATATAGGTGTTTGCACTTTCTCTCTTCTCCCATTTTTAAGCATTCGTCACTGAAGATCTTCTTGTTTGAATTATTGATAAGTCAAGCCAACTGTCCTCCCGTTGAGCGTAGGTTGCCAACTCTTAATCTCGTCCTGAACCACGTTGTTGTTTGGCTTGAGTCCCTCCTTTCTCCCGATGATGGTCCCCCCCAGGCAGGTGAAGGGCGCGCCAATTCCAAACCTCCTGAGCTAAGCGATAGCCTCGACCGGTAAACGACACCCTGTCTCTTGGCCGACAAACTCTGTCTCTCCATTTTAGATACGTATTTTCCCGGAACTCGTAGTGCGGCAATTGCTCGAGAAAGAAAACTCCTCGCCGGATTCCTACGTTTTTTGGAAACTTCGAGCCGACACCAGTCTTTGGCCCCAGTCCGCCGACTTTTTCCCGTCCTATAAAGGCTATACAGTACCCATCCGCCCCTATAGTGAGAGAACCTTGCGCGATGTCGCTGAACCTGTCTTGCACATCTGAATCTTGTTCCCGTAGACCGCCGCGTGCGACCGGTCCCCACCCGCCTGATACGGAAAGGCTGTGAGCGACAAACGACCTTCTTCGGTTTAGGCTTTCAGAGAATGCTATCTCTGGGCGGTCCTTCTGCGCCAGCAAAGCCTCGTTACGACGGAGTATCGGCGGATCTTAAACAAAACCCAACAACTTTTGAGTTTTTCCCGTCCCGTCTCCCCGAGTGGCCAAAAGATGACGATATGGCTTCAGTTCCTTAATCGGACTCTCCCCAATCCTCAGCATCCCCTTTGCTCATCAGATCCGTACCTCTTTTTCCTCAACACTAGACAGTTCCAGGGGGCCTATTTGGTCCCTCCCTTCCCCAGGTGGTAGAGGAGTGGGTAAGTGAAAGTCGCAGGAATTTCCCCAGTGCGTCTGAGGACATAAGGCAAAGGTGGCCTCCTTGGGCTGTCCACCACGATCAGACTTAACCTGTTTTAATTTGGCCAACGGTTTTCCTTTACGAGCGCCCTTTTCCCCGGTCACATATTCTTGGAAAGACTGTTTTACCTTACCAGGAGCTTCCTAAAGTATACCCTTTCTTCCCCCTGAGCGAGCATTCTCGACTTAAGAAAGACCTTCCCCCGTTCTTGTTTATTTTGAACTACGCCGCCTTTTCGTCTACTTCACCTCTTTTTTGATTCTACCTTCTGCTTTCTAAGTTCAAAGCTATTGGCATTATACAAGGAGTCTGTATGGAGAGAGTGTACCGCCCGGCTATGTGGGGGGCGTCTGTCTGTCGGCGTTTCTTTTTCGATTGTTTCCACTGATGCTAGAGGCGAGCAGCAATACCGTCCTCATCTCCTTTTTTTGAAAGATTCCATGGGCGACACTCCAAGCAAGTTCATCAAACCACCACCGTGCCCCCCGCCCTAGGCTATAGAAGGGGTCGACGTGTGGCTCAGCGAGTGTGAGATGACTGAGGTCTAGCGTTAGCATAGTCTATGGATCGGTTCCTCGTTCCCAATGCTTGGCGGGCTGGAGGTTGCAGGGCGCGCGCATGCCGTATATAGAATTCCGGTTTGCACCCGCTCGATTGCTTCACGACAGTGCGTATTTGATGACTGAGTCTCAATTCATGGTGTGGATCTGAGGGCCTAACACTACGATAACGAGCGAAGTTGGGTTGAGTGTTGAATTGGGAGTAAGTATAGGGGATCAATGTAAGCACGTGTCGTAGGCTATTCAAGAGGGGCTCGTCACGGACAAGGGCGCTTAGACGTCCAGTCCGTCGTCCAGAGGTGAGTTTTGCGGCAGAGCTTGTGTATAGTGTTAGCAGTTGCATCACTGAGATTATGGACGGGTACCTATCATCGGTGTGGGGGATGTCCGGCGCGTGATTCAAAAGGAGTAGGCCTGCTTGGGGGACGAGGTGGGGGAGCTGTGGTGTCGCCGGGTGTCTACTGGCCGGAGCGCGGGTTGATACCGGCCCGGGCGGTTCTTCGAACGCCGACGATGTCGTCAGGGTGATCGGCACGGCGCTAGAGACTATGCACGACTAGAGAGCTGGAGGGGGGGAACGAGTTAGGGGTGTATTCTCTGGTCGTCAGGGGGCCTTCTTTCCTCTAGATGGGGCAGAGACGTGGGGGGAGGGTAGGTGGGGAGAGAAAGATGAGTGCTAATAGAGCTCGGGAGGGGGGGGCGTGTCCTCTGTATCGTAATGTCTGGTAACGCAGCAGTAATACCAAAGCTGTGGAGGAATCTGCACAACCTTATAGGCTGTCTCACCGAGCTAGACTATGTGGCTGATGTGCAGACGCCTCAGTCATGATCGTCTGGGGGGGAGCTTGGATCTTCGACGTGTGGCTCTTGTTTCTACCGACCATGGATTTCTTCTGTAGAGCAGACGGTCAGTGCTTTTTTTTTTGAGTCCGTGTGATTGGCGGTGCTCATGCCTTGCTCAGGCTCGAAGTTCTCTGGTGCTGTGCTGCTCTATTTCTGACAACAATGACCAGTTCGCTGCCGTGCTATATGCTGTGCTGTATCTCTTTGACTATTTGCTTTGTTCCGTGACGGCCATGCTAGGGGACAGGCACGAATGTGGCTCTTGAGTCTGTATAACGCTTTTGAGACCCTGCGTGGAGAGGCCCCGGATTTTTAGCGACCGTCCTATTTATGTGCAAAAGTGAGTGAGAACTCGCTATAGTGTAATCTTTTTTTGAGCTGCCTGGTAATGAGAGGGGAAGGGATTAGCTTCTCGCTATCGCTTCTTCTTTGGCTTGCATGTCTAAAGATCCGCGCTTCTGTCGTGAATTCTGCCAATCTTCCCGGGACCGGGTAGCATTAATTCACAGTTACATACGGTATTTTATCGCGTCTCTGAGCCTTGAGTCTTAAGAGTGATCTGCTCAGCGATTTCCTCAAGCTCGCTTAGATCGCTTTCGGTTGTGTGAGAAGTCACGTACCATCCGGATACTGAGGCAATGTCAACCGATTTCTGTGTTCATCGTGCTTACATGTTATTTCTGCCTCGTCTCTGCTCTGCGATTTTTCGTTCCGAAGGGGCGGCGCGATTCTTATTTCCCAGAGCCTCGCTTTGGCGAGGAAGGAGTACTTTCTGCTGCGTACGCTCTGATTGACCTATACTGCAGTCCGCAGCGATACTGAATCGAGTAGACTGGACGGCAGTCTGGCCGTTCCGGGCACCTTTGGGACGATCATACAGTGAAGCTTAGAGGATCTCTCTGTCGAAGCCGAAGGAGCGGACGGATGGAAAATAGCTGGAGAGCATGGGTGGTCAAATTGAGTAGGAACGGGTGGATGGTTTGGTGTAGGTAGTCGGGCACTGAAAAAGGAATGGCCCTTAGATGTGTTGGTATCAATTCTCTAGAGAGTGACACTTCTACACCATTAAGAAGCCTTTTGGCGTGTGTCTTTTATTCCAAACGTCCAATGTTTCACAGGGCTCGGGATCCATTATCGACTTACTCCTAACAGCGAAGGAATATAAAGTGGTCGGGTTCTGCCGAACCTTCCCGTCCTGTAATTGCGTCTCAGTCCTCCTCGCCTGAGTGCAGACATGCCGATCTGAACTAGCTGGTGGACGTACCGATTACGTGCTTACGCATTGGTAAGAAGGTGGTATCTGAGGACTTCCGTTGCGCTGTGTTAGACCGATCGTGTCACCTAGGTATATCTTCCTGAGTCTGTGAATGGTAGTGGTTCGGAGAAGAGAAGGCTAGTACGGCTGCCGCTGATGAGCGGTCTTGACTCTGGATGATCCTTACCTGCTTCTGACTATGACGTCAGCGCTTCTCTCTATTTGGATGTTATGACCGGTTTCCACTAGCGGCGCCGTCGCGCGTGGTAAGCATAACGACGCGATACTAGCGCTTGATATGGAGGAGGGGCGTGGCGTGGAGGGATGTGCTTGCTGTCCGCCCGTTGTCCACGTGTAACGAAGACGTCACGCCTTTCTGACTTCCAAGGTAATTTCTGTGTGGTGAGCCGAGGGAGGGTCAAGTGCCATGGAGCGGATTGTAGGACTCTTGTGCTCTCGTTTGCACGCGGAGTAGGCGATAGCTTACCTTCGTACGATGTGTCGATGTGCAGCGAAAAAGAGTGTGGGATGAATAGGAGGGTACAGCGCTAGTTGGTCGAGTGTGTATTGTGGGCTCGTTTGTGTACTTCGTGTTCTTTCATAGGTGCTTAGAGTTGTTCGTCTGGTCAAACACGTGGTTAGAGATTCATCCTTGGGACGGCTGATGGACCCCTTCTGCGGGTACGTGCTCGGGGGTGAAAGCGTTTAGCCGCGAGGTCGGTCCTAGCTACCGCTCTTTCCCCCTCTTGGTGGCCTTACCGCCATGATACGAGAATGTGTTCCGAGACTCTGTAATAGTCATCGGTGCTTGATGGTGTCCTATTAGTTATCTCGCGGTCGATGAGCGCGCTCCTTCAGCCGAGTTTACGATTAGTCGACTATGGAGAAGTGAATAATTAGCTTGTATGTGATCGCCTATAGGACTCTCCATGCATTTGAGTTGAATAGAGCCTTCGGTCTATGCGGGAGAATGTACCGAGGGGGCTAAGTATTTGCTTTTCTATCTTGTTTATAGGAAAGGAGGGGTAACGGTCTGCGGTTTACTCCCTTCTTCGAAGATTGAGGGGGGACAGCTCTAGAGGATTTACCGAAACGTCGGGGAATCGCGTGCTAATTCCTGCACACTACAGACGATTTATTGGTAGGTGAGCAGTATTACGATGACGTGGACGGTTTATTGCGGTGTATGATGCTGCATTAGGTCGCTCATATGATGGCAGCAGCGTAACTATTTCCCCGTTTGGTTGAAGGCGCCTGTGGTTCGAGCGAGATGGTGCCGTCGTTTCTTGCTTCCGTTCTGTGGTTGATTGCTCATCAGCGGCGAATGGGTAATACATTGACGTAAGGGGTAGAAGGAGCCAGATCTGCAGCGCTTTCTGCAGGGGTCCGCGGCTGTCCCCCTGCGTCGCTCGTCGGGGTGAGATAGAGAGGGAGAGGGGGGGCGCGCTAGAGAATGAGATCGCAACGGTGGTTTGCCACAGCAAGACACCGCTAGCCTCGACCTAGGGAGAGCTCAAGAGAGATGCCAAACCTGGTGGCGTGGCTCCGATGCGTGTTTCAGTTGAAGCGCGTGCTCCGAATGCGGGTTCGACTGGACCGGAACCTCCCAGTCCAACATACTTCCCCGGAAGGCCTTGGCGTTCCCCTGACGTCTGTGACATACGCGGTCAGAGACGAAGTCGGGGGTTGACGTTTACTGACGGAATAAACATCGCCGCCCTGGGTTGAGGAAGCCACTCGACAGACGACTGTTTCGGCAGCTGCAACCGACTTGTGGAGTTACTCTCCTTCCCGTTTATCCTTATCCTGTGAGGCGTACTCCTCTGATGAAGGAGGGGACCTGTGAATGTCAAGAGTCAGATCCTGCAGTAGAGTCGCACTATTGTTAACCTTTAGATAGGATCCTTGATCTCCTTAAGCGAGCTCTATCTTACCCCTAACGTAGCTCTTGCCCCCCAGCCCTCATCCCTTTTACCCCCACTAAACGCCCTATCGTGACCCTTTGAGGCGATCTGACTCACGCGATTGAAGAGCTGTCTTTCCTCATGCGGTGCTTGTTCTTTCCTTTAATGTTGTTCAAGATGAGAACGAAGCGCCGCGCAGATCTATTATAGTGTGAGCAGGAAAGCGCTGATAGCGGTGCCAAAGTCTGCGAGAGGGGCGTATTCCTCCTGGGGGGATTTAGCTTTGCTCCACGTGTTTTATTGAATTGATAAGCCGCGCGTCGGCTCTCCTTCTACATGTTAGTCGGGGCGTCCCGGTGATCTTTTTTTGTGTTATCCCTACAGATCCTTGCTCATTTCTTTTCCCTCTAGTACTCCCGAAGACCCCCATGCTTTTTTTCAGATGCCCTCCGAGCACCCCCCTTCCTTTTACTCTGATTTGGGATGCGTCTGCGCCTCCTTCTCCCCGTAGGTCCGGCTGTAGAGCGCTGCCAGTTCGATCCGTCAGCCAAAGTCCGCAGGTTCGAGCGAGGTATCGAACCCGCCACTCCTGGCCGCTCAAAATACGGTTGCTTACAATCTCCCTGTACTTCCCCTTCCGTCTTAGAGGCAGACCGTTCCCCACAGGGAGTTCCACACTGCCAATTTTTCCTTGGCTCAGTTTCCTCTTTCGTCTGAGACAAGCGACTAGCATGAGTACAGCTCTGTCTCATCCCTGTTGCAATCAGTCAGCGTCTTTGTCCCCTTCCTGTAGTACCATGTTACGAACGCGCTATTCCGGTCATCTTCTGCCTCTCCCAAGGAGCTGAGCACGAAGTTGAACTGAAAAGCGAGAAGCTGTTCATACAGTGCCGCTTCCGCCGATGCGTGGAAGGCCAAGTTGACTAGTACAAATCTCCTGCGATGAGAGGAGCGTAGAAACTCTCCTGCTTTTTTTTTTGTAGTCTAGGCGTTGTAGACTTTGGGCTTGTCCACACCTTTGCCCCAGTCCTTGTCTCTAGAGAATGAACATAGACCGGCAGTTGTTATTCGCGACTCATCTATGCTCTTTCTTCTAGGCCTTTTTGCCGTTGGTGGCCCCGATGGTACCGTTCTTGAGTCTGGTGCTTAGCCATTATCTGAGCTTGACGGATGATGCTTTCCATCCAGAAGATATTTGATGCCGATGCTTCCCGCTCCTCTATACAATCCTGTGACCCCCCCCTCCCCCTGACACCCTGCCAAGTTTCTCCATTAAAACCACCCCTCTCGTTTTAATAGGTCCTTCAATCTTTTAGGAACAGTAGAGGGTCGGATAAAGATAGTTCTTTTCTTACTAGGAATTTCGTTCAACCCACGCTGCCAGGTCCCCTAAATTGGGCGGTCGTCCTTGAAAATGTTATATATACCGCTCCGAAGCTCACCGTGTGACTTCCTTATTTTGCAAGAAGTTTCCTTTCTCCTCGCATTCTGTCCCTTTACCCCTGGAAAACTTGGCCAACACTAGAACCTCCCCCTCTTAATACGTTTTTTCTTCGTTGGAAGCGAATGGAGCGCGACCTTGGACCTATGTTGCCTTGGCTTACCAATCTAATTTACTTTACGGACCTCGACTGGAGTTTACTTTGCGACGTTTTTTTTTCCCCCCCGATTGTGGACTTCTTTCTGTCTGCCTTTCCTATCGAAGTTTGACGCGTTTGCTTATTTACAAGACAATACCCCCCCCCCCTTATGACCAGCTTTTTACATTTGGATAAACTCACGATTTTGGGCTTTGGTCTCTAAAATCTGTCTTCATCTGTCTCTTTATTGAAAGAGATTTTCTGCAGAGCCAGATCCCTAGCGTCTCATCTCCCTTTGATGATCCTTTCGTTTTTTTGTGGCTGCGTACTCCTGCCTCAGTTCAACAGTTCAGGAATTGTTCGTCTCGAGCTGCGATAGAGAGATCCCTCCCTCCTCGAGCGAGCGGATTATCACAAGATAAAGGTACCACTGTTAACGGCGCATCCCCGTCTTTCGATATGACAGTCTCGACTTGATATATCAGCGGAATAGGGGATTTATCGATTCTGCCTTCCTCCGCGTCGCATTTATCGAAGGCGGGGGCGGAGTGTGTGAGGACGGGGAAAGGAGAGACGGTTCTCTTTCACTATAATCGCACTAACTTTTTCTGGGTGTTCGATGAAGGTGATAGCATCTTTGGATCTGGCTCCTAGGTTGTCCTCGGGAAACCAACTGGAACGTATGAGTGGCGGTCGGTACTGTCAGATTGGGTAGGCTGATGCTTCCGAGTTTGAAAGACGGATATGGCGGTGGGTTGCAGCTTGTAGAGGGTAGTCGACACTCTCGGTCCCAAGGAGAAGTTTTCTCGCTCTTTTTTCGGCAGTTTTTATTGCGCTATCCTTAGTATTCTGAGGTAGTTTCGCAGTCATGGCCACTGCTTCTTTGCCTTTTTGAATGCCGTATTTTTACGCACCTCCAAAAATTGTTTCAAGATCAGAGCCGCTTCTCGCGGCAAGGTCCCCCCAGGATTTATTTTCCGTTCTTATCATCGTATACACCAATCTAATTTGATTTCATGCCCCCCCCGGAGTATCTGCGATCATTTGTCTTCTTCACTTTTTTTCTCATTGCTCCTTTCCGCCTCGCCGTTGATGAGGGCGCTCCCTGAGGATAGCCTCACTCTTTCCCCCAACTTCCCGAACTTCCCGAATCTTTGATGGCGATTCCCCCGCGTTGTCATTTCGCGAGCTTTGAAATTTCTCGCCCTCTCTTCAATCTTTGTTTCAGTCATTGGTCGCATCTGCATCTGCATTTTGGTTTGCGATTTAGCCCGACCTGCGTTCTTTTCCCTCTTCCTGACTTGGAGGCGGCTTTGTATTCCCCTGTCCTTGCTTTAAAACGCTTTGCACCCTAGCTGCAGCATGGACTGGCGAGATTTTTTTTCTCTCCTTCTCCAGTGTCACCTTGCTCACGGAATCTTTCTCCCCGCGCGACTTCCCGCGGACGGACGTTTCTTATCACCCGTTGGCCTGCCTATTATGAATGCCTTCACATCTGGGGGTCCCGTCGCCCTTCTCCCGGCCGGAAGCGTCCCCTATTTTTCCATAAAAGGCCGTCTTCCCTATGGCTCCTCCAATCGACCCCCTCTTTTTCACTGCATTTTCATTAAATACTTTGTCGTCTTGCAGGACACTCCTACCTCTTTTTGCGATATAATACTTTTCCCTCTCCCTCCTCTTCCTTCCCGGTGTTCGTCCATTGGTCTCCCAGGCTGGTGTTGATAAGCCGCTGTTTCCCTCCTTTTCCCTCTAATATGACTTGGAACTTCAAGTCCAATTGCCCCCCCAATTGCGGGCCAAATTAGCGGAGCGCAGATGGTGGACCTAGCGCTGTCAGGTTGCTCACCCATGAGTTTCAAGAAATCGCGATGCCCGCATCTACCGTCCTGCACCCTCTCTCTCTTCTTGAATCCCTTCACTTGTTTTGAAGATCGATCTTTTCCTTGCTATTGCTTTTTTCGGGCAGCGCTTGTCTTTTCGTCCCCTCTTTTTTAACTTCACCGGGCCAGCCTCAGCGTCCATATTCCCACATACCCAGCCTTGACCCTCATTAGTTGGAAGGGGAATTGAAGGTTTTCCAGGGCAGAGCTTTCACCCGCGGTCAGTCCGTTTGTCTTCCCAACGCTTGACTATAGACGCCCCCCTGATCTTTTTCGAGACCAACCAACAATGGACAGAACATTCATTCCCCTTCCCAAAGGAAGATGGAATCCCTTTAACCAACTTCCTGAGATCGTTTTCGCGTCTTCCTCCGAAGAACCCGGTCCCCTCCCTTCCCCCAGTGAATCTTTCTATTCGGTAAGACACCAGTGGACCCGGCTTGTTTCTGTGTAACCCTACGATCGTCGTAACTGCCGGGCCAGTCCCTTGTCGCCCTAGGGGTTTATCAACGTCTTCATCCATATTTGAATTTTGGCTAGTTTTTAATCCTCTCCGGTGCAATCTCTCCTTCCTTCCGCTTGATTCCCCCCTCCCCTCCGCGCCATCACTTCTTTTAGCTTATTTAACACCTTTGCTCCCCATTCGCCTTGATTATTGTTTTTTCGTGTGATGCTTTAAGTTGCCTTTCCCCCGCTTTCCATCAACTTTTTCCTGACGAAAGCATGTTTAATCCCCCCCGCTGCGCCTTTCATGAGCTTTCACGCCCACCCCTATGGCCTCTGGCTAAAATCGGATGACCATCAACGCCATGCTTTCCCTCGTATAGCCGATGCCCAATTAACCGGAAAGCATTATTTGCCTCTGTTCCATCACCCCCTCGTCGTTCCCCCGTTCGCCCCCCCCCCCACCCCACCCCCCCCCCCCCCCCCCCCACCCACCCCCTTACGTTGAAAGAGTTTGCTACCTCAGCGTCCCTTCTCACTTTCGCCCCAAACTCCCTTTGATGTTACTCTTTCCAATGCTTTACACGATTAACCACGTTCCCCCATTCCGGTAGTTCACTCTCTTATCGGCAGCTCTCCTTTTTAACTGAATAGGATTTTGGAGTATGATCGACAGTAAGTTGTTCTCAGTTTCCTCTCAGTAATCTCTTGTCCTTCCTCCCACCCCGCCGAGTTGTCTTTCTCCCCCCGACTTTCTTTCGCCCGCCTAGACGCAGCAGTCTTGCCATTGAGCAACAAAAGCACGAGCGACAGCTAGCTTTTGCTCTCAACAGCCCCTTGCCCAGCAACACCTCGTCTCAGCAAGCGCCAAGGTTCCTGCCGCGCACGTTCTTTCCGAGACAACGGCCTCCTCCTGCCTCGCTATAGTTGGTGTCCGCAGTCCCCCAGTTATTGACGGTATTCTATACATTTCCTCCAATTATTTGAGAACCCTGCCGGCCTGGCGAAGAACAGTTTGCCATTCTCCCCGATTGCCCCTCTCGAACCCCACGGGCTCAGCCTCCGCTTCGGGTTATTCAAGAAGTTGCTCTGTTCCTACTTTTCTTTTTCCCACGAAATTCCTCGCCTCCGGCTTTCTCCCTTTCGAGAACACCCACCCATCCACAAACCTTGATTGTCTTAATCGCCTTCACACCATTTCCAGACGAGAGTCTTGGTTTTACGTCCTGCTCTCAGTGCTCCTTCCCTTTCTGAGCCAAATTTTTCCCTTCATCACAAGTACCCCAGTTTTCCCCCTAAGTGGGCCCCTGAAAACGTCTCATGAGTGCTTCAATCCGTCATTTCTTGGTTATTCCCTCTTCAGGATAGACGTTCCAAAGGGCGACTCTTCGACCCTAGATCGTCCCCCCTATTCATAATTTCCCTTTTTCGTGGCGGCAAGGTTCCGTTTACCTTAGTTTTCTCCGCGTTAAGGACATCTGGGCCTCCTTCTTTCAAAATACAGTCTTACTCCCAGTTACGGATACTATTTCTGGACTTTGACATGGTAACGACTCCGAAAGAACTTCTTGGGTTCCCTGGCCGCTGTCCGAAGCTGTCTGTCCTAATCACGATCTTATACTAAACTGCGTTTACTCAAGTTCCACCCTATTGAATCTAACCCCTTGCGATTCTTTCTTGAACGTGATGGGGGTTGGCCGCTCCGGTTGGTTTCCCTGTTTTTGTCTTTTGTTTGTTGGTTGTTGTTTTGGGACGATGTTCTCGCGGAAGATTTAGACCCCATCACGTACAGTAAATATGGTCTGCTGTCACCTCAGTTACTGGTTATCCCCCTTGCTTTCTATACTTACTCAATCAGCGCCCCCATCTGTTTATCTCCACCCCCCTTCAGAGTCGACGCATTCGTCTTTTCTTGAGTAAAGTCGCCTTCGATGGTCCCTATCGCCAATGGCAAAATCCCCCCTTTATACACTCAATCACCTCGAGACGAGTTTTCCGCACACCCCTCTGCCTGCGCTCGCATTTCTGATTCATTTTTCCTCTTGCGGGCACGGTCAACATGCACCTTCCTTCGCTAATTCGCTTCGCTTGATAAAAGTTTTTATCCTTTTTTTGGTCGTCCTTTAACCGGCGTTATCCCCCATCTCCCTGAAATTGTTTGAACAGATGATCCTGATTTCGTCTGAGTCGCCATCGAGAAATAGCCCTCTCGTCTTTCCCCCCACAATTTTCGTTGTGTCCTCTTCCCATCTTGCCGCGAGCCGCTGGCGCCCCCCAGTTATACGCCTTTCTGATTTAAGCCACCGCATCACTTGTGTTCTGACATGAGCTCTTCTCGACTTTTCTATGAGTCCCCACCCAATTTTCAGTCCGTCTTCTTCCCCGGAGATTCCCTTCCTTTCTCCTGCTCTCATCTTCCCCCCCGCCGCCTGTCCAACGATGCACTTTTTTCCATTTGTCATCTCGCGATATGCTCTCTATGGTCGTTCCAGAGCAAACCTTTACCCGTTCGCGTTTCCCTCCCCAAAGCCACTGCTTCCTGGACGCGATGCCAAGCCGTCCTCCGGCCAGCTCTCTTGAGCACGTTCTTCCAATTAGAGTCAGGCTGCCCGAAGCTTTATTTCACCTTTTTTTCCCTCTCACAAAGTGACAACAAGCCCTGTCTTATTTTCAGGATCGCCTGAAAGGATTGATACTACACTATCTTTTATACTCGTTCGTTAACATCTGCCCAGTCTGATTTGGGCTCGTGAAGGAGTGAATGTTGGCACTCCTCTTTTGCTTTCTAATCCGTCTAATTTCACTTTTCTGCTATCACAGTTTCTGTCGTTTCTCTCTTTTTCCCCTCCCCTCTAGTTTAGCGCACCGCTGAAGACAATCCCCTTATTGGGTTTCCACTCTTCTGGAATTTTTCTGGGGCTTTGACGTTTGGCGAGTGGAGACTGTCAGCACGTCTTCGAACTCTCATCTATATCGCGTCAAATATTGTTTGGGCTCCTTCTAGGCGGGCTCTGTTTTATCCCTTGCGTTCTTCTGCAAGGGACTTGCCGCATTATGAGTTTTGAGTTCTCTTTCCATCCGTCTATCTGCAAGGAGTGGGGTCAGGCAGTGACCTCCTTATCGTTAATATTGTACCCCTCCCTCTCTGTATACGTGGGCGCCTTAATTGCTCGGCGTCCGC
>Ga0179593_1391379_pt1 | contig 17399 bp, 21 predicted proteins | sample CZODoug2_1_08_16_FD_185931 | JGI IMG/M metagenome (GOLD analysis project Ga0179593, IMG submission 185931) | Vadose zone soil fungal communities from Angelo Coast Range Reserve, California, USA - CZODoug2_1_08_16fungal (PacBio error correction) | ecosystem: Environmental > Terrestrial > Soil >... | reverse complement strand
CCCTCCCCCGCTTTAGCTTCATGTTTGTAGAAGATGCTTCCCTTGTTCTACCGGACACGGTCCTTTCGTCCTTCCCGTGATGTTGGCGTCTAGATCCTTAATAAAACCTCTGTTTTCCCTTTCTTTCCTTTTGCAGTCCCATGGTTAGTATGCCTTTCCTAAATCCCGTGGAGAAAATCTGAATCCTTATTTTTTATTTCCCTAAAGATTCTTGCCATCCGCCCCCCCGTATTTCTTTGGATTTTTAAGTTTGAGCACTCCCCTCACTTGTGCCCCAGAAGCGATTTTGCGTTCTTTTTCCTCGTTCTTCGATGTTACCCAGAAGCCCTGCGGGACTCCCGGTCCTGATTAGGGCCCCATCGATAGTCCTACGCTGCGGTCGTTTGGTCTTTTTTCCCCAAATATCGTGTTGCTCTCTCTCACCGGTCTACTTTTATTCCCAACCCTTCTTTCCTCCGGGTTTCTTTTTTCGCCCATAATTGACAATAGGCTATTACTCTTAATCCACCTCTGAATTCACGTCTCCCCATACATCTTAGTATATCTTTACGATGGTCGCGCTCTCCGAGATGGTGCCAAAGCCTTTGAGTACGTCTGGTCGAGACTGAATCCCTCCGTCCCTTCCCCGAGCCCCCCGATCGCCCCCCTCGAAAGTCTCTGTTGAGATCCCCTTGAGTGTCGTATAGGGATAAGTCCCGTAGAGGCTCTCGATCGTACCCGCTTTCCTTCAGGAACTTTTCTCCGAGGTTTTTTTGGACCAAAGCGCATGCGCTTGCGAGCCTTCCCCGCCTGTTTTTCCTCCAACCCGCGGACCAAGTACAGCCGACCGGCCCGATTCTTGAATTTCCCCCCCCCGTCCTATGGCTAGAATGGACGTGGTTCACCCTCCTTTTCGTCCAAGCATCTTTTTTTTGCGACCTCCTTCGCAACTTTTTCTCTCCTCACCTCGCCCTGTTTCTCAATTGTAGTGCTTTTCAACTTGTTTCACCCACCTCGGCCCCTTTACTGTCAAAATTTCTGGCTGTTCTTTTGGCAACATGTCCCCGGTCAAGTTCGTTCACGACCTTTGCTGGAGAAGTGGAGTCTGTTTCATTTTCCCCCAACCCTAGTAAGGCCCCTCCGTCACAGAACATAGCTCCTTCTTCTATTTCTGAAGGTTCTCCTTTTAGTGTCTCTGTTAGCATCAACTCAGTTGTCTCTTGTCCTTTTTCCCCCCTGCAAACGTTTCCTTACTAAAATTTCTTTGATATTCGCTAACTGCTGCGTTGAGTTCGCGGATTTCGTTTTTGCCTTTGTTATCCATCCCAGTTGTTCAACTTGGTGTCTCCACACCCAACCTTTCTTTTAGAATGTTACGTCTAACTTAAATCCCTTTTTGCCTTCTGGCTTAATTCAACTTCCCCGCCCTGCCTTGAATTTAGTTTGTCCTGAGCCAGATTTTTCACCCTCCCTTTCGTTTCCTTACACCGTTTGAAGTCCAATCGTTTGCACTGTCCCCCGACACTGTTGCCTCCCTCCTGCAGTTAGGTGGCCCACTGATCTGCCGGCATTCCCCCTTTCTCCCTTAGATCGCTGCGGTTCGTGGAGGATTTTTCTTTCTTTCCCCGCCCCTACCTCTTTGTAAACGATAGGCTCCCATTGGATTTTTTCTTTACTGTTTCTCTGTTGAATCCTACCTCAGATCATCAGCTATCCTTCAAGACTCCCCTCTTTTGATTTACCGGTGCGGCGCCGGTTCTTTCTGTACTTTGTCCCTGTCCCAACTTCCCAATCAAGGAAGCTTCAGTCTCTCATTCTCTGTTTTGACTGGTCCTGGCCGACCTGATCCATTCCGGCATAACGGAATTCTTTCTTTTTTCCTCCTTGGCTACTCGAAGGATTGTGACCCCCACTTCACGCTGTCAACTTCCAATTTCCTTCACCCTGCTCTTTAAACGCCTCTGCCCTTGCCCGGTTCTCATTTACGACGTCGGAAAGCGACTCTTGACTCGTGACGGCCTTCCTTACTCCGAATTTCCGATACCCCCCAAGACTGAAATACGCTCCCTCCCCTCCTTCTTTTTCGGAATCTAGTCCTTCGCCTAATACGTTCTTTTTTTGTCAGAAACTGAAGGTGAGGTTTTGTTCATGACTGTATCCTCTTCTTTTTTCTCTCTCCGTTGTTGTTTTTTCTCTCTATACTCTTCCCCCACCCTTCCCTTAACTGTAGAAGTCAGATTGGCTTTCCCAGCACTTCCCTTCCTTCACTCCCCCCCCCCTGAAGAGAGAATGTCCCCCTCCCTTCCATCTGGGTAGTTCTCCTTTTCCTTGTTTTGAATGACGTTCCCGATCAAGCGTCGTTTCTTTCCCTACCGTCGTCAATGATACTTTTGGTCGTTACAGAGCGTTCGTTTGTGTTTTGTTTTTTTTTTTTCAGAAGTACGCTTCTATTTTGCCGTCCTTTCTATCCCTAGGTAGTTTACCCTTCGAGTCTCCAGTCATCCTGCCACACGAATGACTTTCCGTTCCCTTACAATTTATTTATCCATTCCCTAAGTAAACCAAACAGACTTTCCCGTAATTGTCTCTATGGCTTTCCCAAAGGACCCGTAGTCTCCTTCGTGCCTCCCGCCCCCCAAAGGCGTGAGTAATCGATCTTTTTCTCACCCAAGCTCTCTACGCTGTCCGCTGATTGTTTGTTTCATGTTCGCCCGTGAATACAAGCCACGGGCGCTTCCCTGATAGGTTTCACTGATTTCTTCCTGGTTCCCAACCCTCTCACTGGGTCGCACCCGGCAGAGCTTCCCTTCTTCTTGCTACCCTCCAGTCCTATCAGGTTACGAGCGCAATACTTCATGTGATTCGTTGAGTAAATTGTCGTGGCCCTCTCGGATTTTTCATACCCTGGCGAGGTTCATTGTCCTCCCGATGCCCCTTTTACCTTCTTCCCAAAAGATTAACATTAGGAGGGCTGGTGTGATTTACGCAGAAGGCGAGTTTCACTGCTTTATGCTTGCCTGCCTTTTTTTTTCGAAGCACTTTCCACTTGAGCTAACCATTCTTTTCCCCACTGCCTAGACCCCTAGAAACAAGACCAACATTCCCTCCGACTTTTCTCTACGCATCATTCGCGATAGTCACAACCAGATTTGAGGTTGCTTACGAAGAGTCAAGGGGAGTGTTTTTTTTTGCTACAAACGTATTTCCCTAACCTTCGCCCCCCCCGGTGACCCTTCTCAACCGAAATCTCACAAAGTGTTCCCTGAGAAAGCATATAGTCCTAATATCGAGAGCTAGTGCTGTCAGTTGGGACTTCACCGGGTTTCCTGTGTGTATAGGGTTGGTTTTCAGTTTATACCGCAAATGTATTTCTCCGACTTGAACGACACCCTCCTGTTTTCCCCCTTCAAATGCGGACACGATCCGCTGGACCTAGGTGTTGCGCACGGTTTCGCTGCTGCAACTATTGCCCAAGCACTCTTTTCTGTTTTCATTGCAGAAGGTCCAGCCGAAGAGTACGACCGATGATTCCTCCAAGAGTTCTGTCTCCCCTGCCATTCCCGAGTCGCGCTCTGTCGTTTTCCTTTTTTTTGTCGGCGTGCGCTTGCCCTCCTTTTTCGTTCCCTGGTCGGCCTTTCTAGCAGATCTCGTTTTCCTCGGCGCTTCCCCTTTGCCCCTCCCCTAATCTTCTCGATACTGCCGATCTTTTGGTTTTTACGATCCTCTACATTCAATGTTTTCTCCACCGGCTCTTCGTCGGAGGGCTCCAGTTTTTGGACAGGAAGGGTTGTTCTCGGCTTCGTGATTTGAGTCTCACTTAGTTTGGCCCTGAAGAGTCACAATCTTGGTGATGCACTCCCGCCCGACCCCCCTATTTTTCCCCCCGCTCCGCTCTTTCTGTTTCTCCTGGTCATCATTTCTTTGCTAAGCCGATGCTGCAGTTTTTTTCGATGGCGAACACCGTTCTTCCCTCACGGAGTTGGTGCCCTTTCTCACCGACTTCGTGTCCTTTCCTCTTTACACGATTTTTTTTGGACATTTTGCTTCCTCTCCCCCTCGTCTGGCTATCTACGTTCCCAAGAGATATGTTGTAGCGATTGTCAGTCTGGAAAGCAATACGAGGCTTGCCTCCGCTTTCTTCTTTTTTGCGGGTTGCACACGCCCCTCCCCACTTCTCACACCCGGCTGAAAGTCGCCCTGAGCTTGCTTCTCAAGAGCTTCGGTCGGTGCCCCTCCCACACGAGACGAGATGCTCGCATGATGACTTTTCCCATTTTCTTCCGTTCGACCGTGCAACCTAGTTTGATCAAGGATCGATATCAATTTTCCCGTATCCCCCTGTTTATAATATGCGTACCCCCCCATGTAATCGCCCGCTCGTACTCTTCATCCTCTCCCTTTGTTGTTTGTGCCTGAGACCCCCTCCGATGATTTCCGATTTCAATGGGTGAGCTATGCTTTAATTTTTACTTCCCCGGGAACTTCTTAGAAGGCAATAAGTCCTTCTCGACCCTTGATCAAACACCCCTTTTTTATGAACTGTCGCGTACTTACGCCAAGGTTTCGTATTAAGGACCAATTGATCCAGTCCCCTTGCCCTCCAGAATTTCTCTTACTCCGCCGCTTAGACCCTTTGATGTTTTTTTTGAATATTGTTCTAGCACTTTCTGTTTGTTTGCACCCCTCCATCTCTTGGAACTTCTTGTCTCCCATTTGCCAGACGCGAGCGCTCCCTTAGGGCCCACCTCGGACGACAGGGGCCCCTCTTTTCTACAATCTTGAGGTCGCTTCTTCCTAAAAGATCTTTTTTCATATTCCTGCCACGACCAAGTCTTTGAGTGGCCCGCCAAAAAATTAGTGACCCCCCCCGGTGTTTTGAGAAATCAATTATGACATCTGTCCCTTCTCCTCTTCACTTGGTCTGCCAATAATGTCCCCGTGACCCCCCCCCCCCCCCCCCAAAAGAGTTCCGTAGAGGTTTGTTCCGAGAGGTTCTCGTGCTTTGCTACAGCGAGTTTGCTCTTCTAAAAAATCACTCCTTTCTTACGCAAACGGTTTCCTGATTCCTCGAACTCCCTCCGTGCCCTGCAAGCCACTCCTCTCTGCATAAGAAGCCGGATCTGAGTATTCATCTGATTCCTCCCTTCGCAGTGATCCGAGTTGCGCGTCTTAGGGAGGCATCATCTCCTAGTTTTTCCCCCCCAGAACTCCTTGAGGTCCTTCACCGGACAGACATTTTAGAGCATCGAGGGGCTAATTCCCCTGACCCGATGGCCTTTAGGATCTCGCGCTTTGCTAGTGTGACCCGCCGATTGAGCACGGTGTTTCTTTCCTTCTCCTCCTGAGCAGGGTTGCCTCCCTCCAGCCTCGACTGGCCCGTAGTTTCCCTCGTCACAAATTGCCCCTCCACACCTCAGTTTCAGCGTATTCCCTTGTGACACCACCCTTGCTGTTTATAGTACCTTCTTTTAGTGCAAGTCTTAATACACCCCTTCTTTTCTCCTGTGGATGTTTGAAAAAACCACCGTTACGTCCCCGCCTCCCAACCACCCCTCCTTCAACCCCCAAATTCCGCCTAGGTCGCGTTCTCTTTGCACATCAATTGCTTACCTTTGAAGGTATTACCAAGCAAGGCGAGGCCTTTCCCTTTTTACCGCCCTTTTCTCGGACAATCCCACAGCCTCGTTTTTGTCACTAGCCCTCTTAGTAATAGGTTCCCTCTTCTTTCGCCGTGGTGGCATTGATCGTTGTTTCATGGAGGAATCCTGTTTCCCCTTGTCTGCTTCAACTTTCACCGTGCTTATTGCTTCGCATGTGACTTTTCTCCCAAATCAACCTTAACTCGCCTTCTGGCTTCATCAAGCACGAACCTTGAAAGTTCCGGCGTTTCATGAGCAATTTTTCCTCTCTTTTTCCCCCCTTGGGTCCAGTTGAACCTCGCCCCTTCTTCCCAACATAAGAGCAACTTGTCAAGTTTTCCCTTTCTCAATCATGCCGCTTTATGTCGGCTCGAATTGATTTTTGCATTCAAGAGGCCAGCTACGCTGTTGTGTCTGGACCCCCGGCGCGGGTTTCTGTTTGCCCGTCCCCCCCACTTTAAAATCCCTGGCGCGCCCCGTGTGGTTTTCTGAATAAGGACGCCCCCTAATTGTTTAATCCTTCTCCCTATTGTTCCAAGCCGATTATCGCGCTGGTCTTTTGCATCTCGTCTTTAGCACTTCCGGTTTGGCGCGTCTTGATTTGACTGTTTTCCTTTTGACCTTCAAGGCCAATTCAAGCCTCTTCCGTTGTAAGGTGTTGACGGTTTAGTGAAAGTGGCCCTCCCCTTTCCATTCGGATAAAGTCCCTTCCTTAGTGTGCGCCTGACCTTGGCGACTTTCTTCTTGGATTCATACATGGTCCCTCCCCCCATTTTGTCGCACCAGCTAACTCCCTGTTCCCTAAGCTATAACTGACTGCTTGCCAGGTCAATTTAACCCTCCTCCTCCGTTCTGGCTCTGACCGGGCGCATTCCTCCGAATGGCGCGCTCCCAGTGCCCCCTTTCTTGGTCTGCCTTATCGCTGCCTTGGAGGGGACTTTCCTTCCTTCTTTCGCGTCAGTATGTGTTTGGACATTGACGTTTAGGGTTTGATGCTCAGCGCCAGACTCCCGACGTTGTGTCTGCTTGAGAGTTTTCGCGTCATCACCCCTGTCCCTTCAATGTCTTTTACAAACTTCTTCCCTCTTCTCCGCTGACGCTCTTGCTCAAGTTCCTCAAAGGCATCTCTCAGTGATCCCCCTCCCTGAAATTATTGGTCCGAGAATTTGGATGCCCGTCCGAGCCCTCCTTTTCTTTTCCTCCGGCGCCTGATTACATTGCCGTCACACTCCGTTACATCGAGTCTGTGTACGTTTTCTTTTTTGTTAGCTTTTTTCCGTCATGGCGTATCGATGTCTTTCCCAATCTGTCGATCGCAATCCTTCCTTCCAATTTTGACGTGGACTTCTTTCTTCCCCCGTGTTCAAGAAAGTCACCACAAACGTGATACTGCCCCCGCCTCTGCCCTGTTGATTACTTTTCCCAACGGGACCATTCGCTCAGCGTCGCGCCCACCGGCTTTAGCATCGGAGGAGACCCTCGCCGTCATCTCCTCTTTTCCTTGCGTCCATTCTTTAGATTCTTATCACCTCCCTTCCGAACCAACACGAAACTGGGCTGCGCTGATCCGTTCCCCCTTCTTTTGGCGGTAACCCCGCCCTTTTTCGCCACCCGCAAGACGAGATCCTGAGTTTTCTGGTCAATGCCGGTCCTGATCGGTTCGAGTGTCCATACGGCATTGATTTGTTCCCCCTTGTCGTTTCCAAGGTGCTAGTGATTCAGACAGGCGAGTTTCAACTTGGTTAATTACTCTTCCCCTTTTGCTCGGCCCAGTCTTCACAGTCCGGGCCTGTGGGTGCTTCTCCCTCCTTCGATTTCTTTTCTTTATGAAGGTCGTGTTCTACCAGCGGTCCCAAAGACAACTTTTTCCGTTGAAAATTTACCTTGTAGGACCCAAGACTCCCCCCCCTTACATCCATCCTCAACTTCCTCTCCTTTTCACGCATTCATTCATCCTGTTACCACCTTCGAGCTACGATACTTTTTCTTTTGACCCCTTCCCTCGGAAATGTTTTTGAGGCCCATATTCGCCAGGTGAGAAGCATCCTTCCCATACTCGCGCTCTTTTTTTGGAATTTTCCTGTTGATTGTGTAAGGTCTTATCGTTTGGTTTTTTTTCCCCCTTCCAATCAAGAAACGGTCTTCCCCGCCTTGACCGACAATATTTTTACCCCCACTCTTCCCCCTCCGTCCCTTTTTTGTCGATCCGCTCTATTTTGCGCAGGGTGCCTTACATGTGAGACACCCTGCCGGTCTCCGCCTTTCCTCCTTCGGCCGCAGATCTCAAGAAAGATGATTTTTCCGCATTCTTTTAGCAATTCCCCCCCATTGCCAGTATCTCCCGAGATCATGACCGGCCTCGGCGTTCCTTTTTTTTTTGCTCTGAATCCTTGGTGAGAGACCGCTTTCCTCGCAGATATTCTTTTTCCTCTGCGATTATGAAGCCCCTCCTTCTGCCGACTCAATGCCATCCTGCCCTTTTTTTGCCCACGCTCTCCTACCTAGGTATCTTCCCACGGCTCACTTCGATGACCTCTATTGCCCTATGCTCAAGGACCCTCTTCGTTCTTTCCCGGCAGAGACCGTTTAGTTTTTTGGGGCTTCTCAAGTTCTGGTAGTCTTTGAACGATTATTTCTTTCGAAGGCCTGCCACCAGCTACGTTCTCTTTATTGTCGAAGGCATTCATTTATGCCCCGGCTGGTACCTGTATCCCCCGCTTCTTTCCTCTGAGCAAAAGGTCAGACTCTTTTTCTGCCTCCCGAAGGAGTGAGATCTTGTGAACACCTATCTTGGTCTTATGTTTCCCTCCTCCCCTACTTTCTTGGGCATCGATTTTCCCCTTCGGGTTTGCTCGTCGTTTTTTTTTTTGAAGTCAGTTCTTTTTGTCACACCTCACGCTCCCTGCCACATGATGGATGTTTGCACCTACTCAAAACCATTCCCCACACGCTTTGCCGACTTCTCCACAACAACAAATGCTACCCCTTTTATTAAATCTGTTTCTTTGACCCTCACACACTGAATTAGAGTACGCATGATGACTTCAGCGAAACTGGTTCCGTCAATTTCCGAACGTGCCCAAATGTTTAGTCCCTGACTCACTGCTTTCCTTGCTATCCCTTTTGCCTGGTGCAAACTGTCTCCTCTGCGTAAACCCTGTTCCTTAAGTCGTACCCTCCTATCTATTTGAATACTTTCCCCGTTTTTTTCGCGTCTCACGAGCTTCGGATGTCCCTTGGTTGTAGCAGAGGAACTTTTCTCCCGTCCCTTTCTTAGACTTGCCCGCAGTGAGTCTAGATTTGACCACACACTGGTTGAAATGTTTTCTACGTTCCGCCACTTTTAATGAATTCATCCATTCCCCCCCTATCCTGCGCAATCCCCCTCTGGTTCTTCCCTCCACAGCTCCTTTGAATCGAACGGTTCTAGTGTCGGCTATTAGCCTTTGGTGTCAGCACGTTGTGGTCTTGTAAACCATAGATCCCGCGCGTGAGTGGCCCCTCTTAGATTGCCCGACCGATGATCTTGTACTACAAGGGGTTGCCTCCATCCGTAGAAACCCTAGCTTGATTGTTCCTTGAGTTCTTCCCCTTCCAAGTCTTTTGTGCTCTCGCCTCTCGTCTTGGCGAAAAAAATCAATCCCTCCGGTGTGACTCCCCATGACCCCCATCCTTGCAATGTCCTCGTCTTAGGGCTAACCTCCCTTTACCAGAAATGACCTATGCGTTTTGAGTTGTCGACTCTTTCTCCAGCTCTTGGGCTTAGTTTCTCCCCAATCTCTTCGCCCCTTCGGACGAGTCTTGAAAGCCGGCCGATTTCAAGAACGCAACTCTATATACCCTCGCCGTCGGATCTCTTTATCTAGGATAGGGATAGCCACCTTCTTTCGTCTTCTCCCCGGCAGCGCTTGTTTCAGTGCATGCGCCTTTCCCCGTTTAGGGTCTCTCCATCCAATCGCTTTTTCTCAACCCCCTGATTTTTCCATCTCCGCCCTCCAGGCCCCCTCCTCCCGGTCATGATCTCGCCCTGGCAACTGGCCGTGGTCGCACCACTCCGTCCTTGCTTCCTCTCGGGTTTTTGTCGGTGGGTACCCTTTCGGTCAGCCTAGACAGCTTTTAGTAGTTTTTTTCTTTTCCTTCTCCCCCACCTCGGTTTTCCCCCTCTTGATCGGCAAATTTTTGGTGAGAGTTGCGTAAACTCTTTAGGGACTTCGCACTCCTTTGCTCTTAATTTTTTCGTTGCCCCACCCCCACGATACTCCCGCAAGTAAAATAATGCCCCAGTCACCCCCTACGCCCCTCTCTCTTAGTATGCTTAAGAATGATTCTCAACCTGTTCTTTTTAAGTTTCATCCTCTGAGGGATTTGCCCCCCCTTATTTCTTCCTCACCCTCCGGTGTTTTCTAGAGATAAGTTCGTAAGCGTTCGCGATTTTTCTGGCCTTATTTCGCTGTTCTGCCTTTTGTCACCCCTTGCTTTTGCTTAAACCCCTTTTTAGGCTCTTTTCTCCTGTCTCCCTGCATAATAAACTCACTCCCCTTTAATCCGCCACGCCCTGCCCGTCATGCTGTGTGTTTGTATTTCTCAGATTTCATAGCGTTCTCGGACCCCCTGTTGAACCTCGCCTGTCTTCCATCAGAGAAAATGGTAATTTTGCAAATTGCCCCTGAATGCCGTTCTGTCTTTCGAAAATGATCTTAATTCCCTTTCCACTTTCCGTCAGTCTTTTGTTTAGCCTCAAGAGTTATCCGCCAGAACTCATTCCCTATGGCAGCGCCAGTTTGCAGGTTCTCCTTCTTCCTGATTTCCCTCTACCTTCTTATCATCAGCATCCGGTTTAAATCCTTACTAGTTGTTTTCTCTTTCTACGATTCTCCCTCCCGGTTTTTCCGGGCGCTGATAGTGACTGTCCTTTTTGCGACAGAAATCCAATTTTTCGGACGCTTACCTCGCCTATTCGGTTTTTGACCGTTGCACGTGCCCCCCCGATTCTACAGGCCCGTCCCCATCGTGTGTCCTGACTGATTGAGAATTCCCTTCCGATTGGATCAACCCATTCTGGGCCCCGCACTTTCCTGTCCCCCCTCGCCCCCTTACCTTGTCTTTCCACAGACGCTCTTCCACGAGCGTGGAGGCCAGGTCCGCCTCAGACGCTGCTCGTTCCTTGCGGTCCATCCGAATTGAGAGATACAGTTCTGAAATAAGGCCTTCTTGCCTCCGCGCGCTATCCTTTCGCTTTTTTCGCGCTCACTTTCGAGCTTTTTGTTATCCATTGTGAATTCCCGGGTGGGATTTTTTTTCTCCCCCTCCCTGCCCTTTCTTCGTTGTTGTTGATCTTAGATACGCTTCCCCACAATTTTACCTTCAAGGCCAGAACTGCCCCATTAGACTGCTCTTGATTCCATTCTCCCCGGCCAGCGATAAGGGAGCCCGCTCTTTCCTTCTTTTTGCTTTGCCATTCGGATGCCTTAATTCCCCCTTCCTTCACTCGTTTCTGCCGCCGGCGTCCACTTGATTTTCAAAGCAGTGTCCTCTGCGTCAGTAGATTTTTTCTGCTGGTGCATCCTTGCTTAGCAGATTTTTGATCCCACAAATCTTCTGGTCGCCGTACCGTAAGCCCGCCTCACTTGCGTTATCCGGCCTGTTTCTCGGGCTTCCTTCAGAAACCCCCCCCTTATTCCTAAGGTCGTCCTCTTTTGTTTGAATTGGTCGGACTTCCAGTCCTTTCCTCCTGCTGCGCCAACCTTCTTTGCTCCTCCTACTGATGGCCCCCATGCTCGATACGCTTGCCACCTGCTATTATGATGTTTCCTGTAGAGACCCTCCTCCTTCAGAACCGCCATTGCTTCCCCGAAGTTTTCAAGGATTCCTTAGGGTTCCCTAAACCGCTCCTTGGTCTCTTTTCCCGCCCTTTACGGTGAGGATGCTCTTCATTGATCAGTGTCGCGCCCGTCCATAATTATTTAGTTCGGGCCCACCTGTCGTTTTCCCCAGGTGCTTTCTTATGTAAGTCCCCTTGAGTCCTTTTCCGCCTCTTCCACCGCCTCATTCTGGCTTCCACTCTTCAAGTATGCCTGGTCTTGTTTTTTGATTCGCCCGCCGGTCTTTCATGTGTCCTTTATGCAGGAGCCGTCCGCACAGGCGCTAATTTTAATACAATGGTGAAGTTGCTTCAACCCGTGCCAATGCTTTCGAAACAACTTGCAAACGTACCCCCCCCCCTCTCCCATCTCTAACTCTTCCGCATTCGTTTCTAAAACTTTGTTGCGTACGTCAGAAATTGTTTGGTTGAAAAGTCACTCGACAGAGTTGAGGGCTTCAGAAAGGCGAAAGGTTCTACGCACTGATGCCTATACATTTATGGCGTTTGAATTTTGTCCCCCCCTTCCTGACTTGGGTTCTTTGCGTAGGGGTTTTCAACTCCTTCCACTTCTCCCCTTTTTTTTTCCCCTTCTTTCTCGCAAGTTTTCCCGACCCCCTGTTCCTTCTCAAGCCAGGAACTTTTGACGATCTTTCCGAGGGTTGCGACTTTTGGTGAGATCTCCCTAATGGTCATCTGGAGTCGCTACCCTTGTCCAGTAGTTTAAGTCGAAGAGCCTGACCTTTGATGGACCAAGAGTGTGTTCGTCCAAGGCCATTCAGGGTATCTCTAGATAATTCAGGCATTTAGTATTTCTTTCCAGATGGGTGGTGGACCTTTAATTCTCGCAGCGCATTCGATTTTTTTTTAGGAGATTTCTTATACATCCTGTAGTCCAGCTCTCATCGGCCTCGCATTTTTTCCGTTTCCTCCTCATTTTATCTCACGTCTACGTCGAGGTTATCGTGGTTGCGCTGATTGAATTCCTGCTTCGGTTCCCCCGTGGCCTCGGACCTTCGTTGTGGCGTTTGGTTGAATGCACCGTCTTAGCCAATCGGACTACTCTCCGCCCACCCCGTCTATGATTTATGGGTAGCCCCGGCTTCCTGTCCTGCCCGGCGGGAAGAACGAGTTTTTGTGTTTTCCTGATTTTTACGTCTTTTTTCCACAATTGAGGCCCTCAGGTTTGTGGCATCACCGACTGGCGTCTTTTGAGACTTACCTTTAAGTTTGATCTCCTCGACTTCCATGGGTATCGATGGGCCCGCTCTTCTTGTTGCCGACGGCTCGCTTGTGCTTATGGCAAGCCCATCTAACGAGTATAAGCCTCTCGGCCACCTCGCTTGCTGGGTCCCATTAGCAAACCCCGCTGCACTCGCAAAGGCTAAGCGGTCGCCCGCAAGTATCTGTCTTTCCGACCCCAAGCCTGTCCTCTCTGCCGCATGCTCTCCTTTTTCGTCTTTCCTTTTCCCAGATTGTTTGGATCATGATCATCTCCTCCCGCTTGCAAATATACTGTACTTTGCTTTCGTCCACTTTCCCTCTATGCGTTCCCCCCAATGTCATCTTGAACTTAGTGGATCCTATTTTTTTACTCCCTTCTCCTTTTGTTTTTTTGTCGCCACCTCCTTAGATCATTTTTGTACGCAGCTGCTTTCCCCTTGTTTCTCAATGACTCATATGGCTTCTCAGTCGATCCGATCCCAACAATCGGTTGACCTTTTCTACTTGATTCCCAGGTTTTATGGAAGGGATCCATTTTCTCTCCAGTGACTACTTATTGGTTGCCATCCGATTTATTTGAAGCGCACGCCTTCGTTTGATTGGTCCCTAGGACCTCTTGTTTGATGCCTGTCTTTGTGCCCCATCAGTCTCTTTACGGAGTGAGTTGGCCATCCCTCTTCGCGTTTGGAAAGAAAGCTTCCCTTTTTTCCCTGCGTGTCCCCCTCGATCTTGTTGGGCCTTCTACCCCCCAAGACGCCGAGGTCGAGGACATCTCCTTCTACCGATAGTGTGCTATCTTGACGTGGTAGGCCTACCACCGTCTTTCCCCTCCTTTTTGGATAATAACAATCCGAATGTTCTTTTTCCCCTGCGGGTCTGCCTCTGACTTTCTGACCAGTCAAAGAAGTTCGTTTTTCTGATGAGGCTCGCGCTGATCCAGTAGTTTACTTTCCAACCCCTCCCTTCTAAGACCGGTGGCCGAAGCCGCTGGTCTTTAACACGATAAACCGAGGCCTATCTACTTCGCCCGGTTTTTATATCCGAGTAGATTCTCGGGACAGCACTTCTGAGGTACTCTCGGGAGGCGGTATCGCGGCAGCATTCCCCCTGATTCCATCGAATGCTGTCGCTTATACCTCGGGTTCGCTCCCCGACTGGACAGCGCTTTCAGAAAGGAAAGATGTGGTTCCTGCTCCTCTTTTCCCAATGTTTTTTTTTCGTGTGGACCCTCAGCGGTCGTCTCGTCGATTTCTAATACTGAGCATTTTTTGCGCCCTTCAGCCCCTCCCCGCTTTAGCGCTCGAGAAAATTTCCCCCACCTTTCTCGGCCCTGGAAATTTCCCTTTTTTTCTCTCTTGGTAAAAAAATTCTTTTTTGTTTCTCGCTCACTCTTGCTTGTTTATCCGTGGGATCTTTACCACCCCCCACAGATAAGCACCAAATGCCCTTTTACACTTCCGCATAGATCTGGTATGAGGTTCCGAATGAGTCTTAACGTTCGCTGTATGAAGCTTCAAACTAAGTTTTGTGTTACTCGTCCCCCTCCCCTTTATTAGTTCAAACGAATATTATCTCCGCTAATGATTTCCGTCCCGGTTTCCTCTTATTTTAGCGTTTTGGTTACAGTATTCTCGTTTTTTTCTGACAGTGTTCCATTGGTTAGGCATACCTTCCCTTTGCTTATGATTTGTTTCCCTCTTCTACATAAAAGCCCCTTCCCTCATTATGTTGAGTAAGTACAGCACTCACTGCACGGACTTCGCTTTGGCTTTCGAAAGATTTAGCTTTGTTTCTAGGCTTAAAACTGTCCCCTTTCGCATTTATGCCTTTTTTCTGGCACGACACTGTTCCTCCCAATTCTAGTAGCCTCGACCCATGATCTTCCTTCCTTTCCACTTTCTCACGGATCACTATAGTGGCGGCAATTTCCTCCCCGCTCCCTGGTTCTCTTTCCCTTGACAAGTGCTTTCCGACGGCGCCTCGTGGATTTTTATTCTGGATTCCTAAGGCAATCCCGACTCACTCCGCTACCCCTTTTTACTCTATATTGCGGGTTTAGATAGATTTTCTAACGTGCTTTTTGTTTTTGATCGGACTGTCCTTGGACAGTCCATCCCACTTCACGCCCTTTGAAATTATTAGGTTGTTTGAAGGTCTTCACTTCTCCTAACTCTCCCCCTGAGACCGTCAATTGTGGGTATGAATTCCATGGCTTCAGATTGGCTCCTCCCCCTCTCCGACTTCCCCGCTCACAGCTCCATTATTGGCCCCTGACTTTAAACGTGATTGGCGGTTTTCAAGGATCAGCACTCCCGGGGCCGATTGTTCCTTCTGGGCAAGGGCTTTTTCTTTTCCCCCCGCCACCTTGTTTAACAAGAAATAAAAAGGCGGGCTGACCCTTCTGATGCCTTGAGGAATATCGTTCGCGCTCAAGTCCGAGCTTTGCGTCCGGAATTTCCTTTTCTTTGGATGAAGAGTCCTCTCTTTCCCCCGTTGTTGTGTTTAGATTTTTTTTCATCCCGTCCCACCTTTTTTCATGTCGACCTCACCGTTCCCTGATCGTCGGATATTGGATTAATCATTCCTCAGCTCCTTTCCTCCCCCCTCCTTCATTCTTGCTCGTCCTCGTGATGCTGAATTCCCCACGAGCAAGCGTCGTTCCGCTTTTCTACATACCTTGCCGTATTATTCGTACTGCGCGGTGTGCCAGCCATTGGTTGTCTTTTTCCTCGGTCGTTCTTTTGAGGTAGTGTCTGCCCCCTTTCTCCGCCCCTTCCCCCTTCAGGCACGCATGACTTGCTTCCCAGGACTGGATCGGTTCTTCTTGAAAGACAGTTCAAAACAGATATAGGTCCTGTCTGTCCTTTTATTTTCCTGTCCAACGGAGTCAGATCAGCACGTCCTTCCACCCGGCGTGATCATCGCCTTGAGACCAGCTCGATTTTCTCCTTCCAAGAGAATATGTTATGAGAATGGCTAGATTCCCTTCGCCTCCCTTACTGAACCGTGTCGTCGCCCCCCCGCTCGTTTTCCCCCTTTTTTTGGAGGGAATACCCCACGATCGGGCACGGACAGCACTCATCTTCTCCGGCGGCCAGGTTGAATGCCTTCAGTTTTTTCATCGCCGACCATACGTCCCTTTTGAGTTCGTTTGTAGTGGAAGTTTCTCGTATTTCATCCCGTCGAGTTCCCCTTGGGCCTGGTCCCTCCTTCGACCCTTTCAGGAGTGGGGGGGCCCCCAAAACTAAAGGTTTTTGAAGGTTCGGCTGATTATCCCGTGGATCCGTTTTATGATTCTAGCCTGTCCCCTTTTTATAACATAAGGCCCTTTTCACGTGAGCTAACCCCAGTTGAAACCTTTTTCCACCCACTCAGTCTACCGACCAAGGAAATACCCGGTATCGCACTTGTCCTTCCTTTCTCTCGATAGGAACCCACTCTCAGGTGCAACTCACTTTGCTTGTGCCCCTTCCCGCCACTGAGGTGATATTAAGAGCCCCCGGTTACTCTCTGCCTCCCCTCTTTCGTTTATTTTTCGGACTTTGGTTACGGCATTCCGGTGTTCCTTTTTTTGTATCGGGGTGTGCACCCTATAATTCTCCAGCCCATTTTTGAACTTTAAGTGACCTGGAACCTTTAAACTTTATTTCAGCCCCTTCCATTTGCCTTACTCTCCCCTCTGTTGCGCCCTGTTTAGAGTCTCCTAATGTGAGAAAGTGTCGAGGGGGTAGAGAACGTATTCTAATCCTCCCTCGCTCCCTCTTCTTCGCAAGAGGATGCTAAATTGCAATTTACCTATGAGAGATTTCATGACCCGGCATCCCTCCTTCTTCTTCTTCCCGAGGTAGCGAACGGTAGGAGAATTGACAATTGCGCATTCGTTATCTTGAGATTTTTTTCTGAGCCCCCAAACCCCCCCCCCCCCCCCCCCCCCCCCCCCTTCTTTACCCTCTCTAGAGAATCTTACAGTGTCCGCTCATCTCCTCACTTTGGATCCTCCCCCCTTCTCTTCGAGGAGGTAGTGAATGTATTTTTCCGACAGTGACGCTTGTCTTTCTTTGGTCCCCCCCTGACGTAGGTTCTTCTCAGGAGGCTTGTCAAGATGACCGCTCTTTTCTCCCAGCGCGACCCCGGCACCTGCTTTCTCTTTTTGTCGACTTTATCTTTTTCCGGCGGCTTTTTAAGACGAGAGCAGGTCCTTGTCATTATGCCAAAACTTTGATGGCACACTTCTTTTTTGGTCGGCCTCCGAGTTTTTAGCTAGAAACTCCCTACGTACTCTTTCCCCCCGACATAAATGTTTCTTTGCATATCCCCCTCTACAAGTAGCTGTTTGAAGATTTTTTCTCGGCTTCTTTTCCCCACTCGCCTATTATGGAAAGTCTCCTGTCATCCCTCTTGGGTTACCAGTCCCTACAACTTGATAAGCAGAAGTAACAATTTCAACTCCTCAGCTAGCTGACATCTCCTTTTTTCTGGCTCACCACTTTTAAGGATGCCCCCTCTGCATTTGATTATAATCCAACCTGGTCATTCCCGACCGGGCCCACCGTGTTGCGAATGGATCGATTGCTGTCCTTCTTCCTTTCCGGTCGCCCCTGGCAGCATGCTGCACCCAATGTATCCTAGATATCTCTTTTTCCCCCTCTCTTTTTTTTTTTTTATCGACGAACGCTTTCGATGACATTTTGGTTCCG
>Ga0179593_1461713_pt1 | contig 17400 bp, 28 predicted proteins | sample CZODoug2_1_08_16_FD_185931 | JGI IMG/M metagenome (GOLD analysis project Ga0179593, IMG submission 185931) | Vadose zone soil fungal communities from Angelo Coast Range Reserve, California, USA - CZODoug2_1_08_16fungal (PacBio error correction) | ecosystem: Environmental > Terrestrial > Soil >... | reverse complement strand
GAGCTACACCCCCCCCCAGCTGGCCCCAACTCCAACCGGGGCTCTTCAGGTTTGCCGCCTTCCAAAACATGCTTGACAGGCCTTTTTGGCGAAAGGACGGTGGGTTTGTACACTTTTGACTTTTGTCACTTTCGTCCCCGTTCTTTGTCCGGTTGCTCCTGGGATTTTTTTACCTCGTGCCAATTCCACTTTTCCCATGCTTTTTCCCCGGCTGATTTCCCTCTTCGGTTTTATTTCGTGTTGTCTTCCTATCCTTAACCTTCCGCCGGGAAGTTTTTTGACATCCGGTCGAATCGTCTTTGTTCCTGCTTTTGTTCATTCCGTGTCTTATGAAAATCAAGTCCCCCCTCCTACCCCCCTGGGTCTCCTCACCAGCAATTCACTCGTTTTTTTGGATTTGGTCACGTGGGTCTCTCTCCATTCCGACTTTTTTGCAACCATTCTGTCCCTTTTCCCCTTTCCGGCCGTTGGAATTTTTTCCATTTTTCGTTTTTCGATGCTAATTAGGATGTGGGTCCACGACGACCTCTCTTTTTTTTGTAAACTCACCTTTTTGATAATTTCACTGGAGTTCCCCGACCCTCCCCACACCCCCTCTATTGTGATCTTCTCCTTTTTTTCTTTTCTCGGCGTCTTCAGCGTCCCCCCAGTTGTTTGACGATTACTGGGGATTATTGTGCCTCCCCCCCAACACTATGGGAGCCCTTTCCTTGTCGCGTGACGGGTATTTTTAACCATTTTTACCGGTGATTGCCCAGGTCCCCCCGGGGGTTTCCCCTCCCCTACCGGAATGGATAACTCCATGCTCCACTACAGAAATTGTCCGTGCCCCCCCCACCTGTTGCCATTCCTCCCCAAGCCCTGGCTTCTTTCACTGCCGGCAGGGGCCCCTGGTTTGACCCCCCTACCTGAGTTTTTTCTTTTCTTTTGTCGACCCTTCCTACTTTCCCTCTACTGGTGAATCCCAACCACTTTTTTCCCCCCCAAATTGTTTACAACTCTTTCTTCAAGTTTTCTGTAATAACGTCGTGGCTTTCTGCCGCCTTTCTTTTTCTCTTCCGCGCCCAAAGCGTACTATTTTTTTCCCTCCCAAAAGGTCACCCTTCTTGGTCGGTTTTTCTATAGCAGGGAGGAGTTCCCCCTACTGACCCCCAACCCCTTTAGGAGCTTTTTTGGCGATTCCTGACCCGTCCCGAATCCTTCCCTGTTCCCCCCCTCCGCCCCACCCCCCTATCCAGAATTGTTTTTCTTCTTTCGCATGTTAGTAGGTGCCGCTTCTTCGTGAATGAATGCTCCTAACTCCACCTGGCGACCCCGCAGACGGTTCCAATCGGGTTCCCCGGCCTCTCACTCATCCCCCTTCCAAAAGGCAACACTGGCCACTCCTCAAGCGCAAATAAAGGTTTGGTGTCATGTCATCAGGATTCTTCTATGTTCCTGGTCCCCCGTTTCGTCCCCCGAACGGTTTTTGTATGAATTTTCCATGCATTCTAACTCTCCGGTCTCGCTGCGACCTTTCGCTCCCTTAAAGTTTGCTTGTTGGCCCCTTTGAAAATCTTTCCGCGGATATTTCCCACACCTCAACCGCAGTTTCCTGGCTCCCAGCTCCGGAATTGTGTGTTGGTATTAGCCCCCCTCCTTCCTTGAGGTTCCCGAGGGTTTTTGTCTTTCGGACTTGCGGTTTTTCTTCCTGCTTCTATCTGAATGGGATGCGTTCTTGTTTGAATCCCCCTTTTTTTTCTCCCTCCGGCCCACCTGCCTGCCCCTTGGAAGTACCCCCGGTCATGCTCTTTTTCGTCTACTCCTTCGCCCTACCTTTCTCTCCCTGAAGCCCCACTCCCTCACCCCGAATGTTTGTCTCGGATGATTTTGTTTGTACCCTTTTTTTTTTAACTATGGTACCGGCGGTGATCTGGTTTCACATTTTTTCGTTCCCTTCTTCCCTCAATGTTTGACCCAGGACCCCCCTCCCCTTTTACACCCCACTCATAAATTGTCGCCTCTCATGGTACCCCCGTTTTCCCTTCCCCCCTGTTTTACCCGGCTAGTTTGGAGCGAGCTTCTCCAGTGTTCGCTTGGTGTGCTTCTCACATGATGATTTGGACAAGTATTTTCTACTTTTTTTTTGTTTTTTTTTTTTTTTTTTTGTGTTCCGCCTAGTGACTCCTCCCTGGCCTTTCTCATTGCTCCCCGGGTGATTTGTTCAGCTCAGATTCCCACTCCGTCGATGCTATTCATGCGGTTCAGGGACACATCCCAGGGGACCAGCGTCTGCCCCCATTCAACACGCATCTCTGTGGCGCTTCCTCGGTCACGTGACGAATTTTTTTGGTCTTAAGCCGCCTTTTTAAACCAAGTCAGGGACGCAGTTCCCGTCCGCGTCTTTGCCCCCCCTTGCGGGCCACACTTTCTTTTTCCTCGTCGCTCCTTCCAGTACAGGGTTTATCCTGACTTCCCGAGTTTGCCAACCACGTTGGAACGTTTTTTCCTCCGGCTTTTGACTCTGGACTGGCCTTCTTTCGTCATCAGACCTGCAGACAAGGCGGTGATCGTTTGCCCCACCCTTCCATTCCCGAAGTTTCGGCGACTTCTACCCCCCCCGGTCCTGCCAGGCACCCGGTGATTTAGTTCGTTCCGAGTCCGGTTTGAGGGCTCCCTTTGTTGAACCCTGACCCTTCATTTGGGATTCTCGCCATCTCGGTGACCTCCCCCCCGGACCCCGAGTCCTCTCCCCCCCACACATGCCCTTTCCGTGAGGTGAGCTCTATTTCCTCTAACTATGTACGTTTCTTTCTCTTAACAACGGGTGGCCTCACGTACATCGAACCCTTTCCCGGTTTTTTTTTGCGTATCACGCTGCACCTTCGGGTCTCATACAGTTCGTGAGCTTCGGACTTCCCCTTGCATATTTGCTGGGTTTGATTTGCACCCCCACCCCCCGATGGTTGGGTTGTGTCGTCTTTTTTTTTTTTTTCCCGGCATTGACCGTGGTGACCGTGTTTTCCCCCCCTCCCCCCATGCCGCTGTGATTCTCTGGTCACCTCCCCCTTCCCATTGAGCTGATCCTCTTGCAACCTTCCCCACCCCGTGGGGCTGGTTTTTTTCCCCCAAATTCAACTTTTCCAGCCTGGTCTACATGTTGGGTGCCTTTCTCCCGTTTCCCCTGACTCGAGGCCAGTCCCTCCCTTTTAAGATACCCCCCAATGGTTTTCTCCTTTTTTCCGTTCCCACATTCAAGGGGACCCCGTGACTGGTCGGGGCCACTTTTTGCCCCGCTTCTCTTTCAGCTCGTTTTCTCTCTCCCCTTTTTCTCCTCCCCTTCGTGTTTTTTTTTTTTTAGAGCCCACGATACACTGCGGTAATCTCGCAGTTGCTTACGCCGTCGGGAGTCCCCGCCTCTTTCCCTTAGATGTAGTTTACTCATTTCCCCCCCCCTGGAGATTTCCCCTGGATTTCCTCCTATCCATTGCGGGAGCCCATCTCCTTGGCCCCCTTTCCTCCTATATTGAAACTGCCCCCCCCCATCCCCCTTTGTTTTCCCCGCGCGCGCTTTGCTTTCTCTGTGGCATCCTGTTACTTCACCCCTTTTTTTTTTTATTGCGGTCCTCTGAATACACCTTGCCCTTTTGCCCCCCTCCTCGCCCTTTCCCCCACCCCGGACTCTGTTTTTTTTTGTGATCAACTCCCATCCCCTTGTGCCACGTCCGTCTCTGTGGCCCCGGTATCGCCGTGAATTGCTTGCCCTTTGTCCCTGGTTTTTTTCCCGTTGGCGCTTGACCCGGCAGGTTTGGATGACTTTTTTTCGTCCCCTTGTGTCTCTAGACCATAGTAGGGCCCGCTGATAGCCTTTTTCGCCCTTTTGGGTTTTGGACTATGCCGCTGGACTGCCGGGGCTCCCTGTTCGGAAGATGCCGGAATTGCCCTTTCCCACCCTTAGGTTTATTCCGCCCGCCTGAGGCGTTTTTAGCCGACATCCCTTTTCTCTTTTGGGTAGATTTCTGATCGAGACCTTTTTTTTCTTTCTTCTTGTGAGTTGCCTCTTTTGTGGCGACCATTTTCTTTTCATTCAGGTCCCGAAGATAACTGCTTTATAGTTCCAAAGCCCCCCTTTTTTTCAATATGTTATCTCTAATTCTGTGGCATCTTACCTGATGAATTAAATCCCCCCCTGTCAATTTCAGTGTTCACCAAACGGAATTACGCTCCCCATCCCCTTGACCTTGTTGATTTTGTTACAGTCCCAACAAGGCTTCTATTCCACCTCCTTTGGAGCCCCTGTTTTTTTTGATGCCTTTTACCCCCTTTTTCAGCGGTTCTTTTTGATTTTGCCAGGACCCCCCTGAGCAAGGTCCCCCCCCTCTTTTTTCTTGCGTTGAGATCTCCTTGAAGGTTATTTCGGCTCCCCCCCTCCGGCCTTATGCGCGGCACGCTGTTTCTTTTTTCGAGATTCTTGGCTTTCCCCGTTTTTATTCCGGGCGATGGGCTCCCTGTCTCCTTTCTGATGGTGGTGTTTTGGGTTCTTTGTGGCTGTTTTTTTTTTTTTGTTTTTGCCCCATTGTCGTTGCTCGTTCCCGCTCAGTTGGTCCTTCCCTGTATCTGCTTTCTCCCATTGTCTTGAGGGAAGGCTTATTTTTGGCTTTGTCTTCCCCATTCTCTTTTTCCCAGCTTATCTTCCCCCAGACGTGCTCCGCCTGTTCCCCCTTCTCTTCATCTCCACTTGTTTGCCCAAATAATCGGCATGCTTCCCGTGCTTTTTTTCTTTCTTTTTCTGCTCTTTTAGTTGTTTTTCAGTCTTCGCAAGCACTTGCGGGCCCGGTTTTTTCTTTTGCTTGCCTCTTTTCCCTGACAACGGATGAGCCAATCCCATCCCGCCTCCCATTCCTTATCCGGTTCGGTGCGGGGCCAACGCACCGCAGTCCCATCTCAGCTCCCTCTCTCCTTGCCTGTGGCCGCCACCTCGTCCTCGCCTGTTTTAAAGAACTTTTTCCCTGATTGATTGTGAGCTTTCATTACACTCCAGAGCGGTCGTTAGAAAATTTCCTTTAAGGCGCGCACACACGTACTTGGTATCGCGATCACCGACTCAGGGCGATGTTACCCTTTTTCATTCCCCATTTTTTCGACTTGGGGCCCCCGTCTTCCCGTCGCAACAACCCGATTCCGGGAGTGTGGCCCCTTTTTACCCCCCACCCCCCAGATCTTTTCTACGTCGATCTACCTGTCCGTGTTTCAATATGGATTGATCGTGCGTTCGCCACTTGACCAGGTCAGTAATGCGGTTTTCCCCGTACCCCCTTTTCGATTCACGTCCCTGAGATTCTGATCCAACGAATCTGCTCGGAGACCGGTCGTCTTTGTTTACGATGTCCCTTTATTTGAATTGCTGTCCTATGCTGGGACTGTACCCCCCCCTGCTTAAAAACGTTTCCGCGCTCCTTAGGTAGTAAATCCCACGTAACGTTTTCTTTGTACTAGCCCCCAACGTTACCTTTTGGTAAATTTTTTCCCTTTGACTTCGTCCCATCCGCTGAATCTTCTCTTTTGTTTCCCCCCATGTCCAGGGCCTATTAGCCCCCTTACGCAGGACACCTACCCCCTGCACATTGTGTTGTCCCCCCCCCCCCTTTTCTGATTTTTTTTTGCAGAGCATTTTTTCCACACCTCCCTCCCTTTTCAGGGATTTTCCGGCGCCCGGATCCCTTTATCCGACCCCCCCTTTTCCTTTTTTTTCCGCCCAAACAAGTTGATTGACCCCCAAATGTTCGATTGGCCTTCTTAGCATTGGGTTTGATTTGAGTTTTGCTCCCCACGCCCCAGGAACCCACTGTCCCTGAAAGGTTTCAATGGAACGCCCAGGGACGAATGTAGTCCCTCTTTCTTTTTTTCGCTTTGCCCATTTCATCCCACTTCCTGTTAAGGCTTAAACCCCGTGATTTTTTTTTGGATCCTCAGACCCGAGCCGCTCCTCACCTTCGGGACTTTTTGAAGATATTCTTTTTTTTTTGTGTCTCGATTGAATCCCTTGAACCTCTTCACCTTTTTCTTTAAATTCCGTTTTTTTGCGTTTCGCTGATCCACTCCTCGTCCCTCAATCCCGAACAAAACCCCTCCGCACTGACTTTCTGGACAGAAATGGTCCCTTCATTTCTCCGCTTTCTTCTTTCCAAATACAGTCCACTCTCTGATGAAAGAATGGTTGACCCATTTATGTCTGCTATTATCTCCGGCCTTATTTTCTTTAGGAAAACGCTGGACCAGCTTCCACTCCGGTTATACCTTTCCCTTTCCTTACCTTGCAGTTCTTCGTTCATGCTCCTTTGCTTCTGAATTCCAGTAGAAATCGAATGATTTTTATGCCCATGTTGTTTTTATTGGCTTAGTTCTGTGTCCTGGCGATCCCAGTTTATCTTGTACGTTCGACCATGTGCTAAGGATGGTTCCCCCCCCACGAATGCGCTTTTTTATCCACAGTCCTTTTTTATTTTTTTTTTCAATGACTTATTGGTTGGCTTACTTTCTTTATTATCATTGCACCAAATCGGTGGGTTTTTTTTGGGAATCCGCTTTTGCCTCAAGAAATCTTTTTTCTTTTACAACCCCTGGTTTCATTCCCCCACTTCTTCCCCGCGAGGGGTTCAAGAGAGGGTGTTGATGGTGGGGTTCCGAGACACCTCATTTTCTGTTTTATTCCCGCTCCCAACATTGTCATCGGTTTTGCCAACCCTGATCGTCGTCAAATTGGCCCTAGATTACTTCGGTCCAAATGGTTTTTCCCCCGTGGATTTTTCGCGGTAAGGTCAGGGACGACAGCCGCCCCCTTTCCGACCCAAGACCATTTTTTTTGGTAGGGGTTACCCCTAAACCGGCAGGGGTCACGTGTTTTTAACCTCGGACACCCCTTTTTTTGCTTTGCTCAAGCCCTGCCCTTAAAGTATGTTCCTGTCATTCCGGCAGTTTCGAATAGGAATGTGGTTTGCCGTGACTTTATGAAGGAATGTTTTTGATTTTTTCGGTGTTTGGGTTTTTTGATGAGAAGTTCCATACTCCCCGGGCTTTGGGCTGGACCGACCCCCCCACACTTCGGTTTTGGAGAGGGGGGGTCAGTTTTACGTGTGGGCCGTTTCACGCCAGCAACGACCCCCCCCCCACAAGATAGTCAATTTTTTTACCAAGACCCCCCCCCGTAAGTTTCTTGTTCCCTCCTCTTCCCGTCTGGCCCTTATCCAGTCAGATGTAGATGATGCTCCTTATCATAATAGCGTCCTCCGTGTTTTTCCTGACTTTTTTTCTTAGAGTTATTTTTTTTATCTAGCTCGTTTTTTTCAATCACCTTTTTTTTTCCTTACCGCCCCCCCCCCCACAAACCAGGGCCCTCTGTTTCCAGGAAATTTTCCCCTTGAAATCCGCAAATTTTTACCCCTTCGTAGACATTCTTTTAATATCTATTTTGCGTGAAGGTATACCTGATAGGAAGTTTTTTCTTTCTTTTTCTTCCGGCGTTACTTCCGCTTTTTTTTTCTGTCGCCTTTGATTGCTTCGCCCTGGTTCCGCGGCGTTTCCACGATCTGGATGGATGGAATTGCCTCGTTCTGTCTCGGTCTCGTTTCCTACTGGTCTTCATTTTGGTCCGGGCCGTCGAGTTGGTGATGTTTTCTTGTTGTTCCCCCCCCCCCCCCATCATATAATCGGTCATTTTTCTTTTTTATCCTTTCTTGGATAACTTTTCCTCCTCTTTTTTTGTTAACCCCCCGCTGTTAACAGGGACCTTCCCCCGACGTTCAGAGATCGGTCTTTTTGGGGTTTTGTTTTTTTGTCTTGTCCCGCCCTTTCCGGCTCCCTTGTCGCGACCTCCCCCCAACGTTTCCATTGTCTTCTTTTTCTTTTCGTCCCCCCAAATGTTGTCCCTTGCCCATTTGAGGTGATGCTTCCAGGTCCTTACATCTCTATTTTTTTTCCATCATAATGTTTTGTTTTTTCGGGAGAGGATGTTCTCCGTTTTGCCACTCCCCCCCCTACATGGGAAACATGGCTTATTTTTCCTCCTCAACGAGGCCCCTCTTAAGCGTTTTTTTCTTCTGATCCCCTCTCGTTAGTTGGCCTCGCCCCCCCTTTTCCCCTCTCCCTCCAACGCTGACAGATTCTCCCAAATGCGTGCTCCCTGTTCCATTGTTGACTCCCCCCGCTATTTTTTTAAACTGTTGGACCAAGGGCACAACCGTTAACTCTTCCAATCCTCCCGCTTGTTTATTGACCCCCAAGAACCACTCAACTCGCGGCTCCCTGCACCCCCATGTACCTCCATGGCTGTACCCAAACCCAATTTCAGCCCGTTTCTGTTTTCGCCCTTTTTAGGGCGGGGCCCCCACTCTCCCATCAAGGGGATTTATTCGTGGACCCTCCTCTTCTTGCCTTCCCCCCCGCAAATTTCCTTTTAATCATCCCCCCACCCCAAGCATGTGCGACGCCCCACAGGGGTCGGCTTCCCCATCAAAACGTTTTTTCAACTTCACCGCTCAGCCCAATTGCTTTTTTTTCTTCCCCCCTTTCTTTTTTTCCCCGCCCTGTAATTTTCTCGCGCCCCCCCTCCCCAGTTCCATTTTTAGGACCCTCCTGTTTTTTTTTCCTTTGTATGGGCTTTTCCCCACCCCAAATTTCGTTTCGCTAGCTAACCACAACCCTTTTCTTACCACCCCTGAAAAATGGCTTTCTCCTCCCCATTCCCCCCCCTTCTTTCCCTTTTTTACACCCCCCCATTGGTTCATCCCTCTTCATCGGACCAGTTCCCCACCGGAAGGGCTCCTTCCCTTTGACACCCCTGACCAAGTTGCGTACGTTGGTTTTCGGGGGAAAACCCTTTTTCCCAACAGAGTTTTTGTGGATTTTGATTCGGGTTCTGGTTTTTTTTTTTTTTTGAGCCCTGCCCGCTGCTCGTTCCAATTCCTAGCGTGACCTGGGATCATGGGCACAAACCCCCCCCCGACGGGAAAACCCTCCCGAGTTCCCCCGTCATGCTTTTTATGAATGTGCAAACACGCCCTGATTCTCACCACCCTTAGTTTTTTTCCGAAGGTCGTGCTCCCCCACATTTTGCTAAAATTGTCTTTTTTATTCTTAGACCCCCGTGATACCAAGATGGCTCTCCTTTCTTGATGTTTTTCTTTTTCAACAAGGGGGTTCATTTTTCCCCACCCAACCTATGACAAACGTTTCTTTTTCTTTCCTGTTCGTTTTTTTTAGCTGCCCGGTTTTCCCGCTGACCCCCTTTTCCCCCCCCATTTTCCGGTTCGGCGAGGATTTCCGGGTTTCCCCCAAGATTCTTACTTTCAAGGTGGGGGAACCCTCCCCATGATTTTTTTTTTTTTTTCTCCTTTCGTTTGCGGCTTCAAACACACCTCGAATGGAGCCCACTGCGGCTTTCGGGGTTTCTTTTTTTTCGGTTGGAATTTCAAACGTGTTTCCCAGCGCCCCCCCAGCTTTTCCTATGCTTCTTTTTTCCCCGCATTTCAAGAGCCCCCCCCTTTCAACACCCCCCCCTTTTTCGAGTTTTTACTCCCTTCCTTGTCCAAAGTGCCGGTCCCCTTGGTCTCCCAGGCCCCGTAGTCGGTTGCTTTTCCCCCCTGACGGGGTCGTTTTCCCCTTTTCTGACGTCCTGGTATAACGTTACCCCCTTTTCGTTCCCCCCCCCTTTTTTTTCCCCCCTTTCGCGTTATTGATACTCGACTATTTTTCCCCCCTTTTCCCCCTTCGACTCCGATGATTTACCCCCCTTTTTTTTTCCTTTTACAACCCATCTCCGGCACCGGTTCGTCGGGTCGCTTCCCTTTTTTTGCCCAGGGTTTGCTACCAATTGTTGAAGTTCTCCGATCCCCCCCCCCTCCCCTTCGTCATCGAGGAGTTGCAAACGCAGTTTCCCCCCCCTCCTACGCCGGTTTTCCTAAAGTCTTCCTTTTCCCGCCCGCGGTGCACTTTTCTTTCCCGGAGTTTTTTTTTTTTCCTTTTCCCCCCAGGAAAACAATCTTCACTCAGTTCCGTGCTTTCCTGCTTTGGTTCTATTGAGTTTTTGAGTGGCTCAATCCCCTTCCCCCCGGCTGGTCAATATTTGAACGCCCTTGGATAACTTTTCCCCAGTTTTTCAAGGAGGTTCCTCGCCTCCCGCACACCCTCTCTGATTGCGCCACCTTTGGCTCCTAGTTCTCGTTTCTTTCGATCGTGGTTCCACCAGATGTCTTTTGTTTAAGACTTCAGGATTTGTGTTCACCAGTTTTTTGTGTGTGTGTCTTACCCCCAAATTTTTCCCCCATTCATTCCCCCGGTGCGTCCGGTATTTTTTTTCCTTTCCTGAGGGTTTTGGCCAGTGGGCGGGTCCACAAACCCAAACCCTTTATGGCCCCTCGGCGACGAGTCTAATTGTTGCGCCCAACCTTGGCCCCCCTTTTGCCCCAACCGGGGCTTCCTTCCAATTTGTATGGCATCCGAAAACCCTGAGGCTCCTTTTCTCTTTTTTTGCCTAGCCCTCTCTCCCCCTGTCCAAACACTTTTTTCTCTAACCCCCCCACATGTCACAAGTTGTCCAAGTGTTTTTTCTCTCTTCCATTTTTTGAGGCATAGACTGCGGATTCGCTTTTTCTCGGCCTCGTCAACGTCCCCCCAAGGCAAGAATTTACCCCCTTTTTTTTTTTTTGGGTCGGATTTTTTCTTTTCTCCCGGCTTGCGTGCTACCAGTCCCCAATTCGCGGACCTTTGGCTTTTTTCCCTTTTTTTGCAGTCCTCTTCCCCCTTTACTGTTCAATCAGTTTTTCCAGATGGGCGCCCGGTGCCTCTTTTTTCCGGTCTTGCGCTATCTTTTTCCTGAATGCTCCGACTGGCGGGAAACAAGGAGGCTTCCCCCCCCCACTTCGCATCCCTTTCCCCCACCAATATCTCCCACCGGACAAGGCCCTGTTCTTCCTCGTCCCCCTCAGAAATCTTTCCCTTGGTTGGTTCCACGGTCCCTTCTTTTTTGTTTTTTTTTTTTTGCTAACGGAACGGGTCCAAGGTAGTTCAATCCCTTCAACATGTTGGACATGCCATGTTCCCTTTTCGCCCCTTGACTTTTCGTTCTCCTTTCGTAATTACGGTGGCGTTTCGCCTACAATCTGCCTTCGACCACTCATTTTTTTTTCTTTCTTCCACGCTCCAATCCCTTTCCACATATTTTCCTTCCCCCCCGGTGCATGCGGGTCTTTTTGATCGAACCTTTCGGGCGTCGGCGCGTGATCTGCGACTGCGGTTTTTTTGGCCCCGCATCCGATTTTACTTGGGCATTTTTTTTTTTTTTTTTTTTTGAGTGTTATTGTTTTTTTTTTTTTTTCTCACCTTTCCGTTTTTTTTCCCCCGCTCGAGGACCTTGCCCCCTGTAGGTCCCTTTTTCAACAGTGCGATGTTCGTCCCCTACTCCCCCCCTTGCCAGACCGCCCGAAGGGGATTTGATCCCTTTTTTTTTTCCCCCCGAGTCCTGTCCCCCATGTTCAACTCTGGAGGTGGGGCCGACCCTTTTGGATTTTTTCCCTCCTCCCTTTGGTTTCCCGGACGGGATTTTGATCTCATTCATAACGCTTTTTTCCCCCCCCACAGGGCCCTTCCAGTCCCCAGATCCCTCGACCTTTATTTTTGTAGAGAATACTTTCATTCCGTTTTCTCGGGTTGGGGGGTCCTTGGCGCGGTAGTCCGTACTGTCCATATTGGGGCTGCCTTTTCCTCAATGCACCCCCTTCCCTTTTCACGAGTAATTTCCTCGTTTTTGCCCTGAGAGCCGTCTGCTTTTTATGCGCAGATTTCCCCACCCCCCCCTCCCGCCAGACTAGGCCTCTTTTTCTGAGCTGGGCATTCCCCAAAGACAGGCCGCTTGTCCACACTTTTTTTTACCCCCCATTCCTTTATTTTCGAGATCTTTTTCATCGCAGTCCGCCTTTTTTAGTGTCTCCCCTTTTTTCATCACACAGCCTTCCTTTATAGACTTTCCCCATGTTGACAACTTTCGTTGAACACCCACTTCTAGTGGCCTTTTTTTTTTTCATGCCCCTTTTTAATTCACCTTTTCCCCCTTTGACCGCCTCTCTTTTTTGCAACACCCCACAAAATTTTTCTTTTCCCCCCCCCTGCGTTGAGCCTGGCCCCGCGGATGCTCTCCCCTGCGCATTTTCTTTTCCTTGCTCAAAAACAGAACCCCCCTTCCAACCGTTTTCTTTCCCTTCTCCCCCCTTCCGGCCAATACTTGCTGTCGGCTCCGACGGATTTTTTTCCTGTCCTTGACCGTTGTTTTATTTTGTTCGCCTTTTTTTTCTCCTGTTTTCCAACCAACAGTTTTGTGCTTTCAATCGTCATTCCGTCCAAAACCCCTCCCTTTGCGCGTTGCTACTCTTCGACTATGTTTGGTCTTTTCCGAGCTTCGCTCCCCACTTCCCCAACGGCACTTTCCATCGCCGGCCGTTTGCGTTTCCCCAGGATCTTTTGCCAAATTTCCTGCGGCTCTTCTTGCTTTTCCCTCTCTGATGCAGTGCAGATTCAAATTTCTACCAGCCCCTTCTTTCCTTGTGGTTGTTTTCATTTTTGCCTTGGCGCACGGCCCTTTTTCATAGTTTTCCAATTTTTTGCTGTATGTTCGATCCCCACTGCGATGACTTCGTCTTTTTTGGGTCCCGGCCCCAACCATTTACGTTCTGATTTTTAGTTGGCACCATGAACCCCTCTGATTTTTTTTTTTTTTTTCCCCCCCCCATTTTCCCCCGACTTTTCGGCACGCGGGCTACAGTTTGTCCCAGTCGCCAGAGTGTTTGGGCTCGGATATACTGTTTTGGAGAGGGGACCCTCCCCCCGTTCCCCCTACTTGGGTCTCTCGACTCGAATGGACCCGGGAATGGTCCCCCCCTTTCCCGGCGATTCGATCCCTTCTGTCCCTTTGGGATCCCCCTCTGTGTCCCTCTTCTTTTCCTCCTTCCCATTTTTTTTGTGTCTTCTTCCTCTTCTTAATACGTTGAGCTGCCTCTTGACTGACTCCCCGTTTCCCTCCTCCTTTTCCGATACCCCCTTTTTCCCCTCTTTTGCTGAAAAATTGGTCCTCTTCCCTTCGCGCTCCATAGCGTTCTCCGCATTTCTTTTCTTCCCTGTGCCGCTACGCTTCAATTTTCCCCCATTTTGACCTTTGTTCATTTGGTCCCCTTCGGGATCGTTTTTGTTGCCGGGACCGGACCTGGGGAACGATCATTCGGAGCTTCCCCCCGATTCATCCACTTTTCCTCTTTTTGGTGGCCCAGTTTTTTTTCCACCCCCCCCCCCCCGTTGACCTCCTGTTGTCTTTTACAATCCCCCTGATTTCGTCCGCGGCACGCCGGTTCCGCGAAAAACCAGGATTTTTTTTTTTTTTTGGGATCCTCGTTTTTTGACCCCCCTTCCTGGTTCTCTTGCTCTTAATTGGTTTTTGGCGCTTGCTCGTTTGGACATAGTTCTGGTCTCTTACAGATTTTTTTGTTTTGGTCCGCTGGATTTTGGCCCTTTTGGAGATTTTCTTCCCTATTATTTTGTCCTGCCAACGCCCGCTCGGTCAGTCATCGTGGCCCGCCGCCGACCTCCCTTTCAGCCGGTTGGACTATCCACCGTGGATGGGTCTGTTCTTTTTTTCAGCCGTCGATCGTCTTTTTCTGTTTTTTTGGGGCTCTGTCCTGCCTGGAATTTCTCCTGACACCTTTTTTTCGTTCCAGGCCAACGCTGACCACTCCCCCAACCTTCCCCATTTTTCCTATGTCTTTTCCCTGGACCCTGGCCTCTGATCCCTTCAGGGCCCCTTTTTTACCCCATTTGGTCAGGTCCAAAACGGTTCATTTTGACGTCGATCTGACCACCCCGTGTTTTTTTTTTTTTTTTTTTGCTGATGCGGACCCCTTAACCCCCTCCGTCAGATGCCGTGACCCTTTTTTTCCCCTTTCCGCATTATTGCCCCTTCATTTGTGCAGCGGCTTTTCTTGATTTTCCCCCCGTCAAGTTCAGCTCCCGGTCCGGTACTCGGGGAGGTCCTCTTTCGGGAGTTTGCCCCCCATCCTTCTTCCCACGTTCAGAACGGCTCATGGCGGTGCTTTTTGATCCTTCCCTTAGATGGTCCTTTGCCCAGGATCTCGTTTCGACGCTTCCACACCGCAGATCTGATACGGCTTTCCCCCCGCTCGGGTTTTTTGCCCCTTTTGACTTAAGATGCTTGACTTCTGCCCCTGAGGTGGAAGGCTTTTTCTTTTTTTTCAAGAGTTTTCCGAATGTTCCTTTGGCTCCGAGGTCCCTCCCCCAATAACCCCCCTGTTTTTTTTCCCCACCTACACTGCCTTTTTTTACACTTTCCATTTTCTTCTTTTTTTTCTACAGGCGGTTTTTTCAATTCTCCGACGAAAATAGACTTCTTTTTTTGAATTGGCGGGCCTTTCAGGGGATTTTGGGTTGCCTCAGGGTGAAACGGGTCTCTTTCACTTCATCCGACATTAGCAGGAATGGTTCCCTCACGTGCAGTCTTTTATCTAGCTTTTTCTGCTTTCTGCGATGGCCGCCCCTTTCGTTCCTGGGGGAAGACCATGTTGATTTTTGATGGGAGCGTTCCAACCTATGATTGTAGTCCCCCTATTGATGTCTTTTCCCTTAAATTTCGTGTTTTTTTTGTTCGTTTTTTTGTCACGATACTTTTTCCTGACGTTTTACAGAATGGTCCTCCCCCCCCCCCCCCATGGTCTCCACTTTTTTTCCCGTTTTTAGGCACGTGAAAGCCGGAGTATTTTTTCCCCCACACCAGACCCTTTTTCTTTGAGTAGCTGGATGGCCCTCGTTGTTGAAAGTATTTCCTCCCTTGACCAGTTGGAACTTACTTGTGCGGCATTTTTTTAGATCTCTCTTAGTCCGCCCCCGACGTAACCTTTCTTTGCCCTTGCCATTTTCTGTCCCTCTTCGTTTTTTTTTTTTCAGGTTTATTGCCCGACTTGCATTGAGGGGCAGGTAACTTTGAACCTTTTTGACTTTTTCCCTTTTTTCCAGCGCAAGGGAGTACTCCACCAGACGGTTCCATTTGATTGGTTTTTGAAATGTCCACTTTTGGTGCGATCTTGCACGGCCCTGCATGAGATGGCCTACTTCCCCCTACCCCCCTCGCCCCGCCTTCCTGATTTTTGACCAGGTCACCCAGGTTAGGGACTCCTTTTTTTTTCTGTTCCGAGTGCACCCCACGCCGAAGCCTTTTTTGTTTCCTGCTCTGGTCCATTGATCCCCCCGAGCCCCGTTTCTTCCCTGATTTCCCACCAGGTTGCTGACCCTGTGTGCTCGTGGTCCTTTGATCCCCCTTGTGGTTTTCGACAGACCCTTTCTCAACCTGGCCCCCCATTTCCCCCCCCAAGGCAAATCCCCCTTCACCTGTCCCTATTTTAGTTTTTAATGGGCGCCTATTTGGAGTTTTTTTCATCACATACATTGTTTTTTTTTTTCGTCAAAACAAGCTTTCCTTTGATTCGCCTCCCCGCTCTTAATTTGAGCTATCGATGATGTGTTTTGCGGGGAGGAGGGACCCCCCCTGATTCTCCATTCTTTCCCTTTCCAAATTACCCTATTTTATCATGTTTTGTTATTACTCCTCGGAGGATCTTTTCCCCCGCTTTTTTCACGTCCTTTGAAAAGTTCGCGATTTCAATCTGTTCCCTCCCTTTTTCTGGCGGTTCCGGATCTGGGGACAATCCCCCCCGCAAAGATTTTCCCCGGACGGACCCATCCCCGTCGAGCCCTTGTCTTTTTGTTAATTTTCGGGGTCTGACCCATCACGATGACAGGTCTTCCCGGCGTTCCCTTTTGTCCTTTCACCCTGGTGGTTCTGGATATTCCTTTTAAGTGTCGTTGGAATTCTTTTATCGACTTCTCCCCCCCCCTTATGCGCCTGTTCCGAAGTTGGGTCCCCCCCGATTGTTAGCCGTCCTTCTGACGGGAATTGACGGGGGAGTTTACCCGGGCGTGTCCCCCCCCGATTTCCCCTGTTTTTCCCAACGTTCCCACTAAGATTCCCCTGCGTTCGCAATTTCCCTCTTTTCGGATGTCTTTTAAAGAGAGACCCCCTTCCGCGGTCCTTCCTCCATCTGGGTGCACTCTTCCCCCCCCCGTGACCTTTCCTTATTTTCCCCGCGCAGGCCACGAGGTCTTTTTCCCCGGTTGCACGTTTTCTTTTGTTTCTTCTTCTTTTTTTCCCCCATTGTGATGTACAACGCCCTTTTTTTAAGTAAATCCTCCGTCGCCAATGGCCATTTTTTTGCTTGACAGTTTCCCCGTCGGACGTTTCCCCCCTCCCCCCTCAAATTCAAATTCCCGAACGTTCTGGCCCTTCCTTATGTACCACTGGACCTGTTCCTTCTCCTAAGGTTATTCGTCCCTTTTTTGCTCCCCCCTTTTTGTAGAGGAACCTCTCCCCCAGGGCGTTTGACCTGGCTCCGGCTTTTTTTTTCGTTAATCCTTTTTGACTTGTTTTGCCGCTTCCTACCTTAGAGCCCCTTTTGTTTTTTTTTGTATTGCCCGGGGTCGGCCTAGGATTTCTTTTTTGCGGCGGAGCGGGCCTGCGCCAGCACTCCACCCTTCGTCCCCATTGTTTTCGCCCATACCTACGTGGCCCTGTCCTTTACTCCGAGCCCTCTTGGTGCATTGTCCGATTAGTCCTGAAGTCTTTTTTCTTTTTTGAATTTTGGTAGTCCCTTTTTTTTACCTCTTGTGATTTCTGTTCTCTTTGAGGGCGTACTTGTAATATAGCGGTGACCCCCTCCCCTGAATCCTTTCTGTTTGCCCCCACCCCCCCGGCCGATTTCTACTGGGACCATTTGCCGCCACCTTTGTAACCTCGTAGGCCGACCCTGAATATCTAATGCCGCTGTCTGTATCCTCATAATACTTTGATTATGCAGTGTCTTCAGAGGTTTTCTGACGTGATATGTCCTCCCCCGATCCTTCTTTGGCAACCTTTTCCCCCTGTTGTATTTCTGCTAATTCGGGTCCGTCTATGGTGCTGTCTTGTGCCCTTTTTCAGGTCCATTCCCCTGTTTCCGGCATTTCCTCGTTGTGACCCTCTTTTTGAGTGGTCCCTCACCCACCGTTTGATAATCTCGTTGCAGTATTTTGACTTTTTAGAATGCTGTTACTTCCGACTCTTTTGTTTTTCGTCCCGATTTTTCCCACGGGAATATCTTCTTATAGATTTTCCGCGTTCGGTGGGTTGTTCGTTCCCCCTGCGATTCTTTGCCAAAATCATCCCCCTTTTTCCTCTTTTGACAACACACGATCTGCTTTCCACGTTGTCTTTTCCAAAACTTACCCCCTTTACGTGCCCATTTTTGGAGTTTTTTTGAGGTTCCGGGGACTACCCTT
>Ga0179593_1328446_pt1 | contig 17401 bp, 13 predicted proteins | sample CZODoug2_1_08_16_FD_185931 | JGI IMG/M metagenome (GOLD analysis project Ga0179593, IMG submission 185931) | Vadose zone soil fungal communities from Angelo Coast Range Reserve, California, USA - CZODoug2_1_08_16fungal (PacBio error correction) | ecosystem: Environmental > Terrestrial > Soil >... | reverse complement strand
TTTCCAACTCTCCGAAAGTAATACGTTCATTTCCTTGGGTAATGGAGGCCATCTCTGCTTTTTTTTTTCTGGTGACCACCTCTTTTATCACTTCCTCAATAGAACCGTTTCTCTGTGAATGCTTTTATTTTCTCTTTTTTTCCCCCGGGTCAAATGCATCCCCCCTAGACATTTCACCTGATTTTTTTCAGCTCATTAATGCCCCAACTACTACCAGAATCTTGACGCCTCTTTGGAAAGCATCAGAGTCCCGCAAGTCCCAAGCTTTTTCCTTGTCATCTTTGTTAACTTTGGTTCTAGTTCCTAAAGTCATATGTGTAACCCAATTATAGGTGCTCGCCACTGTTCAAGATGCCCCCCATTTTTCCCCTGTCAGGGCTCTGTCCCGGGGCTGCTTTTTTTACTTTATCCCATCCTTGCTCGGATCGGTCCCACTGATTCCCCAACGACCGACCCTAGATGTGTTTTTAGATATTTTATATTACGTCCCCGTGAGTCTTTTCAACACGTCATCCCCTCGGTGTTAAGGCATACTCCAAGTGAATGTGTATTGGGTATTTTTTGTTTCTAACCCCAAACCTTTTTCTCATATTTCCTGATCCCAATATCTGTACAGATTAACGGGCCACCGGGTAGTTTCCCGTGTCCCACGTTTTTCATAAGGGTCGTTGCGGCCCCACTGAGAACCCTAAACCCCAACCCTTTTGGAAGTGCGCGTCTTAGTTCCCCCAACTTTTCTTGAACTTTCTTCTGCCGAAGTTTAAATGGTTCCTAGGCTGATTTTTCTCGGCTTTATTTGCCTCTTTTTTCAAGCCCCCCCCCGTCGTGTTGGCCCAAATCTACTCTTCACGCATAGGTATAGCCCCCCCCCCCCTCCAATTCTGGCCCCGGTCCCCTTCTTGTGCGAGGTCCCCACCCTCCCGCCACCTACTGTGTTCCGGATTCCATGAAGATTTCCCCCCAATACTTAGTCACCTTTTTTCTTTTTCAGGTGGTGATGGGCGCATTCCCCCTGTCACCCCTGCTTTGGAACTTTCTTTCCGGGGGATGACGTCCAAACACCCGCTTTTGCAGTTCCCCTTATTCCCCTCCTTTCTCCTCGCCCAGTAGTTCTTCTACACCGGGATGGTAACACACCTGGACCGCGTGCAGGTAATGCAATCTTCCTCCTTGGCGGTCGCTTTCCCCTCTGTCGCTTACTCCGCCTGGCAGTCTCCCACGGAGCATCCTACCCATCATGCTGCACTTTCACAACGTGCTTGTGAGGTACCCCGCACGTCTTTTCCCAGACTTCGTTGCAGGATTCCCCCGGTCGCAGTTCAAGTTGGAGGATCCATTTGGGTTGGATTGGAGGAGATCCCCACCCCCGAGGCATTTCACTCATTGTCCCACTTCCTGGTACCTCCCCTCCCATAGACTCCCACAATCTCACCTTTACCTGTTACCTTTACTGCTTATAGTGTCGTCCTTTTCTTTTTTTGTTTCGATGATCTGTAGTGCCCTTGATTACCCCGCATGCCCCACTGCCGATTTTTGACGACAGCTCCACCCCTGCCAGTCGGCTGGACATAGCCAGATCCCATCCCCCCCCCCCCCCCCCATTTTGCAGCCCCGTCCCCCCCTCTAGGGTCCCATCCCCCCCCCCAGATCCTTACGCCTCGGTATTAGTGTCCCAACGTTTCCGCAACCCTGGGTTTGGAACCGTTTTTTTTCTTTATTCTTCCTTTTCTCCAGTTTTTTTCTCGGGTACGAAATTTTCCAAACTGGCTGGGGGCTGCCAAGCTTAATACTTTCAGCTCGATCCCCCCGCCTTTTTTTTAGTCTTCCCCTTGTGCGATTTTTTCGACCTACTTGTATAGTCCATGGTCAACTTTTTTCCCCCTTTGGGAAATATTTCTGCTCTGATTTTTTATTAACCGATGCGTGATCCCTCTTCCCTGAGGTTTACTTCCGGAAGCTTTTCTCTCTTTTTTTTCCTTTTTCCTCCCTCGTTTTGAGTCTTCAGTATAACTCCAGGAAAACTCATAAGCGAGGGCATATTCTTTTCGATAGTGAGGTTAAGGCTTGTTTTTCTCACGTTTTTTTTTCGTCACATTCCCTTTTCGTTGTCCCTTCTTAGCAGCGCCCCGGAATATGGAGGGTTTTTTTACTGAAGAGTAATTCGCCCCCTACTTATTCCTGATGCTTGCCGATATTTTTTCGTTCGCCGTCAGTTGTATCCCCCAAAAGTCCCCCCCCCCCTTAAGAGAAGATGACCCAGCGTTTCCACGTTGTTTCAGTGGATAATCCTACCCCAGTCTTAGCGACCACTCCCCGTTTCTTTTTTTTGCGTTATGGGAGCTCTTGGTCCCCCCCCCACCCACTGAATATGATGTTAGCTGCCCCCTTACCCTTTTCCAGCGCTGCCGGGATGTGGACGATGAGGACTTTTAGTTGGCACGTTCCTTTTCCTTGTCTACGAGACTATTGCGCTCCCCTCCCTCCCGTGAGCAACAGCGAGATTCCAGGAAGACAAGTCGGCTTTTCCTGATTTTCTTTTAGGCTCCGTCATTTGTTTTTGCGGTGGCAAAGTTGCGACTTATTTTCCTCCCGCCGCCCTTCAAACCGTCTAGATCCTCCTTGGCCCTGTTTTTCTCCCCTGTTTATAGCCGTAGGTCCATTTACCGTCTTCAGGAGCGATCTGCCTTGAGCGGTACTGGGCCGGAGTTCAGGTTAGTTATCTTCCGTGTTTGTGAACGACCTGTTCAATTTTAGACCTCTCACTGCCTCACGAACGACTAAGCCCCAGGCGATCTGTTTTTTTTTTTTCCCCCCTTTGATTGATATCTTATGGTATACGGGCTCCGCGTCATTCCCGAGATCCCCCTTCCTGTACCATCGTCCCCTTCTTTTAAAGGTTCACCCCCTCCCCTTCGAGTAGCAGGGCTCCTCCCCCCATGTTGGAACCACCCGGTGCCACCTTTGTCGCCTTACCCTTTTCTGGAGATGTCAGGTGATTAGTACCCCCCTTTTTGACTGGCTTTCTGGACCCCAAGAGGAAGCCCCTTGGGGAGAAGTGAGGACACAAAAAACCACATCTCTGTAAGCGGGGGTCATGATTCTGACTCTTCCTCTTGGCCTATGACTATACTAGCTTGAAAAAACCAAACCAAACCCTTCCCAGAGATTTAACAAAGTCACTCTTTGGGTGTCAGATTTTCACCCTTCCTGAATTGGGGTGTTTGACTACACTTGTGTACTTGTCGACAGCGCCTTTTTCCATGCTTCGGGTCTCGCCGTGGTCCACGTGAGCGTTCACTTGGGTCCCATGTTTTTTGGATTTTCCACCTCGACACCGCACAGAAAAGTTGGTTCCTGAACTCGTGGTGGCGAACCCCCCCCTGGGGAGCGTACCCGATAAGGGCGCAATCCTTACACCAAGTGATTCCCCATTTTTGGTGTTTTAGGTCCCCCCCACACAAAGGACTTGGCACAACCCCCTGAAGTTTTTTTACCATATTTGTTTAGGCTGATTTCTTGGTAGTGGCTTTCATCGCCCCCTGGTCGCCCACCAAGTTAGGATCTTTTTCTTATTTCTTTTTTATTGCCCTAAGGCGGCCTTTATGGACCCTACCCCCTTGACAGCCCCTTTCCGGTTACACATTCCCGATTTTTTTTTTCCCGGGCCGTACCTTTAGAGCCCGGAATCCCGGTTTTCTCCAGACCTTTTTTGTACTAGGAACCCCTTCCCCCAAAGGCTTGGGAGGGACGTATCTTATGCTTTTTCCCAATTGCCCCTTTTGCTTGTCTCCTTGAGGGAATGAGTTCAAGAGTCGCGTTCGGGGTCTAGGGTTCTGTGCGGGAGACTCTTCCGTTTTTTGCGTCTGGGGGGTTTTGGGAGGTGGGCGTCCCCTCTCGATAATCCCCACTTCCGTGTTTTGGCAGATCATGGCTGTCCCCCCCCTTTTTCCCCTCGAAAAATCTAAAATCGTCCGTTGCCCTACCCGACCCCCTTGACTCTTTATGATTTTCAGATTTTTTTTTTTTTTTGCACTATATCTATCTTCCAGTTTGATTCTGGGCGAGACTATTTACCATTTTCCCCTAGACCTACAACCCAGTTAGGGGGAGCCGACAGATCCCTCTTTTTGTACGTGTTCGGCAGACATCTGTCTTATTTGCAGTGTAACCGGAGATTTTGATTTAGGTACTCTTTGTTCATTCCTCATACTCCCTCCGGGCATATCCATCTGGAGCAAACCATTTTTTTCGGACCTCCTTTTCGTTCCCCCCCATCGGCTTTGGAATTCAACTTTCCCCGACTGCTATCCAAATGTTTTTTGTAGCATAAGTGCCTCCATTTTTTCTATCTTATTTCCTTTGAGACCCCTTTTCTTTTGCCCGGGCCTGTTGTGTAACTTCCTCTCCGGCCGGCTTTTTTTTGCCCGTCCCTGGTTGTGGTTAAGGGTCTTCCACAAGTGACAGCAGGATCTCTTTTTCAGACCGCAGTGCCAAGGATGTACCCCGGGTCTCAACCGTTTATATTTTTTTTTGTCAATTCCAAGCAGAGCCCCTCCCCTTATTAAAATGGTTGTTTTTCCTACCGCGGTCATTGTGCTTCTTTTTTTTGGTAAGGAAAACCACCCAAATTGATGTTTTCAATTTCTTGGTTCTCTGGTGGCACCCCCGGACTTGATCTTTCCCTTTGGAATCCCCCCTGCAGTATCACTTTTTTTTTTTGTTGAGGCCTTTTTCTGGCCCCCCTTGATATTTTGCGTGTTGCCCTTTGGTTTGGTGGTCCCGTGGGTTTTGCCTGGGCTTGCCCGGGTTCAAACATTGGGCGAATTGCGTTTTCGGTCCTTCACCTTTTAGTATTGTGGTCAGTTGCGTCTAGTCTGATTATTATTGTGTGCTTTACACCTAAGTGGAACATTATCCGTATACTTTAAACCGGTTTTAGACCCTACGCAACAAGAAATGTCCCCCCTAAGGTACCTGCTTGGAAGCCCCCCACCCCTGCCTCGGTCTGCTATTCCCGTCGTGTTTTCCCTCTTGATAAGGAGGTGACTGTTTTTGGTCTTTGCGATTTAAGCTCTCGTTACCCCTGCAGTTGTGTGGGGAAACGGGGCTTTTCACCAGAAAGTCGTTCCTGACTGTTGCCTACCCAGGCATTTTTGCCTCTCCCATCTTTCGGTTATCGTCAAGGTGAGCGAGGCCCCCAGCTCCTTCCCTCCTCTTGAGTTTTTGTGCTGGTTCTTGAGTTCTGGGTTGTTTTTTTTTTTGTTTGTTTTTTTTTTCCTTGTCTTTCCCCCCCTTCCTTTTTTTGTTTAGAAAGACCTTCCCCCCTTGCGTCCGTCCCCTTTCCTCCCTCGACTGTTCTATTTTTTCCTCAGCTCAACTTCAACGACACCCGCTTCCCCGGTACCAAGAATGACTGTATGCCGGTAACCGGGAGGGTTCTCCCTCAAGGGTTTTCGATTGTTATTTTCCGTTCTTCTCACCCGCTTTTGTTTTTGTTTCTCGTGGGAGTCCCAGGAATAACTCCATGCCCTGGTGGGCCTAGCCCTTTTTCAACATTTCCCAGGTGGTTGCTCCGCTGTTGGGCACGCTTCCCTTTAGGTGTTTTTTTCTTAGGTTCGTTAGTTTGAATTGCCCAAGAAATGAAACTTCCGTGCAGCGCATGCTCCCAAAATGCCATGCTGTCTTCGGTTGCCCCTTCGACAGTCTTACCTTTCAAAGTGGCCAGTAGAATCATTTTTTCTCTCCCCCCCAGACCCTTTCCCGTTTCCTTTTTCTCCCCTTCGTATGTTTAAAACGCATTTTTCCTACTACAACCACCGTGCGAACGAGGTTCATACGTCATCCCGGCATTGGTTGCTTAGTTTTTTTCCCCCGATTTTCCGCCCTTTTCGAGTCTTTTTCCAACGTTGAGGACATCTTTACTTGAGATCCCTTTTCCCCCTTCGGGCCCCCAGGTTCAGCAATCCTCTTTTTTCTCTGTTTTCCCGAAAGAGTCCCTTCCATGGACAAAGGTCAGCATGGGCCTTGATCACTTCCCCCCAGACGGTGCATATGTTTGTTAGTGCCTTTCCGTTGAGTATCATCTTATTTTCCTCTCTTCCCTTGTTGTTGCCGCATACTTTCCTGGAAAAGTCACTAGGACGTTGGAACACAAGGCGGTTTCGATGGGGACTTCCCCGACCTAAGTCTCTCCTGGGTGAGTTGTTCCACCCCTGTTTAGGGTTCGAATCCCCTTACGCCTCCTCCTACCGCCTTAAAAGGCACTCCCCCAATCCCCCTGATCTACCTCCTTCTTCGCCTTCTTCCGGTACGCACCCCAATCCGGTGTGGTGTTAGATCTATCTACATGGATGTGATTCTCCCTCCTGTAGAGGATCCTTCGCCCTTAGTATTTTTTCCCGGATTCTTTGTTTGAGATAGCCCCTTTACGTTTTCTTCCACGATCCCCCTGCGCTTTCACCGCCCTTTTTTACCCAGCAGTTTCAGTTTGTTTTTCGGTTTTTATTTTTTTACATTTGCCCGCTGGACAACTAGGTATGTTCGCCCTGTTGCCCGCTTCCGGCTTGCCACCTTGGATTTCGTTTTCTTTTCCCGCTTATGAGACTTTTTCCATTTTGCGCAGAGCGTTTATGTGGGATTCTTTCCCCCGCTTTGTTCAGGGCCGTGCCTCGATGTCTTTATGGACTTTTCGGTCCCTCCAATCTCCAGAAGCGCTCGCCCCCCGCGTACGATCCAGTCCGAATGGTTCGTACGAGGGGGTAGGGTCGGCTGTAGGACCCCTTTTGTTTGCGGGAAATGAGTATGGATCGCCCCCCCCTCCCTTTTTTTTTTTTTACAAAGATCGATCCCCCTGGAATTTCCCCGGCATTGGCAGTCACACCCAAGGAGTCATTGCTGGTTGCCTCTGAGTGATCTCGCGATCTTGCCTGTCGAGAGTTTTGGGCTTTTTTTTTGCAGGACTGGCATGAAGATCTCTAGACCTGAGCCGCGACTATCTCTTGCTTTTTAGAAAGACCGGCCCTTACCAGCCGCTTCTTCGAAGTTTTTTGGTCTTTGCTGCCCCTATCAGCTTTTGTTGGTCCCTTTTCTGGAGGGGACGATATCCCTCCTTTCCGTAACGTTAGCACGTGCTCGTTACAGGGCCGGTCGTTAGGCCGTTTTGAATCGCACAGGCAACGCACGGTTTTTTCTTACTCGCTTTGATGAGTGTTTCTTGGGACTATCGGTTGTGACCCGAGGCCACGACTGGACTGCGTTTGCGTTACCACCGGTAGTGGATGTGTTCTTATCCTCAGAGTTTTTTCCGTCTACTCGATCCGACTGGAGCCCCCAAACCCCTATGCCTCCTTTCTAAAGACCTCGTACCCAGAGAAGTTTTTTTTTCAGTACCTCCCCTTCTTTTTAATGCAGCACAAGCTATTGATTGCCGCAACAGAGTGAGCCTCCTCTGGTAAAAACCCCTCCCGAATTTCTCCTTGCAAACGCGCCCACCCTAGTTTTCTCCCCTTTGTGAGAGTGTTCTTATACCGGCTAGGGGTGCCAGTTTTTTACACCCAACAGGTTTTTTAGCACCATTGTGGTTTTTGTGACACGGCACCCCCCCCCCAGTTGACGGCCCAACCACACAGGGCACATTTCCATTAAAAGGTCAGTGTCTTTGTTTTTTCGGCAGCCTTTTTACTTTCGCCTCCGGGTATAGAACCCGGGTTCGTTTTTTTTTTACTTGTTTACAGATATTCGTACCCACCTTCATGGACGAAATGACACTGCCCCTGGGGACCCTGTGCCCACCAGTGGACGGCTAATTGATCGGTGGCTTTTCCCATTTTGGAGTATCTTTTTGTATTCATCTGTTTTTTTGGATCTGAAAACCTATCCCCCCTGGGGAGGTCCCCCCCCCCTGAGAGTACCTGAACCCCTTTGGCTTAGGAGGTTTTTGAATTCCGTTCCCCACCCAGTTTGCCTTCGAGGCGTTAGACGGTTTTCTTGACACCCCCCCGTCTTAGTCCAGATGCGTTGTTCTTTTCTTGGAGGGGGGTCTTTTTCGTCCTCACTTTTTTTTTTCCACACTCATCCATCATTTCTAGGATCCCTATTTTCGCTTCCTCTTTTTTCCACCTCGGCTTTTTCGGAGACAATCACTTTTTCCCCCCCAGCGGACCGTTCTTGATGATTTCTAGTCGGGGGACATATTCCCCTTTTTCCCTTCAATTGCCAGTTTTTCTTGTTGTTTTTTGTTATAGACCCCACCCGGTAACCATAAATACTACTACCGTGCCCCCTTTGCTTTTTTAGGATAACTCTTCCCGATTGGTCTGTTTTCAGACTCCAAGGTTGGTCACGCCTTTTTTCCAACCGTGTCTGAATGATGGTTCCTTTTACTTTCTCTTTGGACCCCGCCCCGCTCCCGACGCCCACTCGACCCCTGCATTTTTCCGCTGTGATCCCTCTTTTTACATAGATGAAGCCTGTTCACTTCTTACCGCCCCTGGCCTCATTTTGGCAAATGGTTTTTTTCTTTTTTTTTTTTTCATATCTGTCGTTTTTTTTCTAGTTTCCAACCGTTTGACTCTCTTCGGATTGCTCTTGTTTTTTGGTCCCCAAACAATTAGACCCTCGTAAATGAAGTGTGGTCCCGGCCGTTGTTTTGTTAGTGTGATTCCCCCCCCCATTTCTTTTGCACCTTGCGTAAATGGTCAAGCCATAGCACACTAGCCTTTAACGATCCCCCGGTTCCCCTACGCCGACCCTGTTTTTCGAGATCTTGGTGAGTTCAGCAGCCTCCTCAAATTCAGCCTTCACCTGGTGGTGTCCCTTGGTACCCCCCAATTGGTTAGTGTTTTTATTCTGGTTTTGTCCCCCCCTCTGTGAACCCCAAAAATTTGATCTATGTTCTTCCATAGTTAAGCTTTTAAAGGGCATCCCCCCCCCGGCGGATTTGAAAACCGTGGCCCTTGTAGAACGCTCCTTTTCACTTTTGTTCGTACAGAGCCCCATTTCTGTGGCGTGCCCCCCCCCGCTGTCAATGAGGAGGGCAGGAATTTTTTCTTGTTTTTTCATCTACTTTGATATGCTCGGCGTAGGGATTTGCCGTTTTTCTTATTTCTCTTTTTTAACGGCACGAGCTACTAGTGTACCCCTCAGTCACCCCCCCCTCGATGACCCCCCTCCCCCCCCCATTCCCCAAAATTACCGCAGTCAAACGTTTTCTTTCCGCGTACCTCGAGGGTTGTCGATAATTTCGGCCAGGCTCCTGGTTTCTCCACGAGGATTCTCTCTTTCTACTTTTGGTGGATTTGTTGCTTGGAGAATTTTCCCTCCCCCAATGACCTTCCTGTTCCACGTTGTTCACACTCTCTTGAGTACCCACTGCTGGGATTTATAGATTGATTCCCCACCCGTTTTCCCAGTACGGATCCCAGGTCATCTTTTTTTCGTCCTGAGCCACCCCCTTATACCAAAACCTCTCGCTTGTTTGTCAACGCGTGGAAATCCATCAAGAAGAGGCCCGTCGGGCGGCCCCCCCATGGTCTAGCCCTTCATATATTTCCCCCTCCTTTCCCCCCACGAGCCCACCGAAAGTTGAATCTCCTTTGCGCGTCCCCGGCGTGTCCGAGAGACCTGACCCCTTCTCTCTTTTTTTTTTTCCAACTGTTATACGAATCTCGAGACTCCCACAATGTTCTGCATTGGTTTTTTTCTTTCGACATCTCTCCTCTCAGAGGGGTACCCATAGGGTCCGGGAAATTTGACTCTCCCTTGGGGCCTCGTACTCCCACGGCGGCACCCAGGTACGGTACCGACCTTTGATTTTAGCGGTCCCTTTTTAGGATTTGCTTGTGCTTTATCCTCTGCGAAACTACCGCTTATCCGTCCCCCAGTGACTGAACCTCTACCCCATCCCCCTCTTAAGTTTCCCCTTTCTTCTCACAGCTATTCCGACCAAGGCCCCGGAAAATGGCCTTTCCCCCGGACCAAGAAGTTCCCCCAATACCCCTCCCTCCTTTTCCTCGCCTCTGTGGCAACACTCTCCCAGTTGAACCCCGGTTTTCCCCCCATTAGGCCTTTTATTTAGGGTTTTGGCCGTGCCCAACGAAACCCCCGTTCACCCCCCCCCAGGATTTCTTTAAACAGTCCCGAACCGCTCCCCTTATCTCTATCCTAAGAGCTTTGCCCGAAACTAATTTCGATGCGCCCGACGTTCGGTTTCTCTCCTTGCCATCCCTGGCAACACTGCTTTGGACCATCTTTTACGCCTCTTCATCCCTTCCTTATCCCCCCTCGTGCCGAGTTCCCCCCCCCCCCGTGAATTCTCTGTCTCTTTCCCTTCTCCTCTTTTGGTTTTTTTTTTTTCGTTGTTTTTTTCGATGAACTTCCGACCTGTCCCCTGCGGATTTTTTATACTTTCGTTGCTTGATCGGGTTCCATGCTCTGTTACGCATTGTTTTTTTCCCATTTGTTCCAAGTGAACCCCCCGCTTCCGGATCTTTCCGAATTCCTCTTATCCGAAGCTCAATCCCTCGCTTTTTCTTCGTGACATTAGTGACGTCTTTCTTTCAACCGAGCACCTTTCGATAAAAAGCCTTATTACGCAATTTCTGGTGGTGAGGCTTTTTTTGGTCGTGGCTCCCATCCCGTAGGAGTTTTTCTCCTTTCCATAGTTCCTCCTTTCCGCGGTTTTTTGCCTTTTGATCCGGCGGCCAACGGACTCTTTAGGAAAGCTTTTTTGTCGATTACACTCATGCGGTGCGGCTTTGGAATGCGTCTTATTTCGTTTTGGGGCACACACACTTTCCCCCGGTGAGGAGATGACTCGGCAGGCCCCCCCAGGCCCCTCCGCATCCCCCCTCTATTTGATCCATACCCTGCCTTTGCCAGCTGTTGCCTTTTTCCGTCGTCGTCGGACTGGGCGAAGATGAACATTCGATTTTTTTAATTTTTTTTTTCCGGGGTAGCACCCCCTCAAACCCTTGAAGACCCCCATAATGTACCCCCTGCTCGGTGGAATGGAGTCTTTCCGTTTCTTTCGTGGTCGCCCGTTTGATCCATTCCCGGATTAGACCCCTTAGGGGTCCGCGTTTAGATGTTTAATTTGTTTTTTTTTTTAAACCGAAGTCATAGAAATACCTAATCGTTTCCCCTTTCTTCCGGCCCCCGCGACCAGTGGCATGTAGAAGGACTTTCAATAAGCCCCCGGTTGTGCTCTTCTGAAATAATGGGCGAAGGCTGCCGATCCTCTTGGTCCCCCCCACGTAGGTTATTACAGATTTTTTCACGCAATTCGGTCTTCTAATGATAGTTCCATTTTCCACCCCCATACCCCCTGATGTTCTGCTTTCAACGGGGAGTTATTTTCCTGGCCTGGGCCTTTGTTTTGACGCTGCCCGTCCCCTCCCGGATGACTTTTTTGGCTGTTTTTTTTAGTTGTCTGGTTTGACGATGACAGATTTGGCTCGGCCTTTTGGTACACAAGCCAACCCCGTTTTATAATTCGATCCCCATTTGATTCCCCCCCCCCCCGTTTTTGATGTGTTTCGATGTTACTTTGCCCGGTCCTCTCCCAGTTAGCGTTTTGCCTTGAGTGCTCGTCGCGGTCACCATGGCCGTATCCGGTCAAACGTGAACAGTTTCTTTCCTCCTTCGGGTTATCAGTTGGTGAGGTTCCAGAGTTACCTTATTTGGCGCAGCTGGTTTTGAGACCAACCACCGTTTTTACCCCCCAATGGGTTCCCCGGCCCAACAGTCCGTCCAACACCCCCAAGGACCCTTTTACCGGAAACCCCGTTTCAAGGGTCCCACTTTTCTTTGTGGCTTCCTGTACCCCTTACTCCCTATTTTCCCGGATCGCAAAACCCGGTTTTTTTTGTCTTCCGGGTTTGACTGTTTTTTTTCTGACAACCATGCGGCCCGATGGTACCCCTCCCCCGGTTTTTCCCAGATTTGCCGGGCAACCCCCACCCGGTTTGGGGTTTTTTTTCCCCACAACATCCCCTCTGCCCAGGTTTGCCCTCACGCTTTCTAGGGGTGCCCTTCCCCCCCTCCTTAGTTGGCAACTCAGCGATCTCAAGTTCAAACTTTTGTTGTTGAGGCGTGTTGTTCCCTCTTCCGTTTTTGTTCAACGAGCTTTCCTGCGTCCTGTTGATTTGTTCTCGTTTGGCTGAGCTGATCGAGTATCTTGCCTTCTTTATGTGCTCGGGCTGGTGGTATCTTCATAAAGATCCCTTAAATCCCGTGGTGGTTCAAAGTCCATGAGTACCTGCCCGGTTCTCTAACCCTTTTCCCCTGGAAGTCCCGTTTCCCGCCCTCACCTCCCCGGGTGATTTTATTGGATGGACTGATTTTTGAACCCTTTTTCTAATCCTACCGTTTTTTTTGTTTGTTGTGATTTTTTTTTAGAAGTTCCCACTCATCCCCTGGTAAATCATTCCTTTCCCTGTTTGGATTTCCTTTTCCCCCGATCCGTCCTGCTATTGATTTCTTAACTTGACTGTTGATTCATTTGCATTTCCCGTGACCCAAGGATTGGGATTTTTTCTTTATTCTTCTTTTTCTGGGCAAAAAGATATCTGCCCCCTTCTTTTACTCTCCTCGTTCGCTTCCTCACTTCCCTACCCTAACCTCGAGTTTTGCTCTGTCCCCCTCCCCCCCCCCGCCTCACACCCCCTCCCCCAGCCCCCTCCCCCCCCCCCCCACCCCCCCCAAAAACAAACACACCCTACCCCCAGATACCCCTCATATCAGAGTCCGACCTCCCAAAATTTTTTCGCTCACTCCCTTATGCATACCCCCGTCCCTTTTGAATTTTCCTACGTCACTCTGAAAGCCCCCCCCCTTTTGGGTTACTCCCCTTGTCCCCCAATTTGTCCCCCGGTTTTTGACGGTCCCTGTGATTTCGGTACTTTTTCCTTTCAATCCCGCGTGCGTTCTCCCCCACGTTCAAGCCAGAGCAGACCTCTGTTTCTGGGGGTTTCCCTTTTACCCCCCTTCTCTTCTCCCCCGTAAGTTCCCGCTTGATCCACCTTCAGGCCAATGGTCCTTTTCCTTTCAAACCTTCAAAAAAAACTGTCTGACGTCCTCTTTTTGTGACTTTTTGACCCCCCCCCCCCATGTTGATCATTTCTTGGTTCTATTTTTTACCCTTCCTATTGGTACTTAGTTCCGGGACCTCCCCTATTTTCGCAAAACTTTTTTGTCTTTTGGAACTTTATATGGCGGTGCCCCACCTTTTGTCCTTACCCTTCCTCCGTCTCCACGCTGTTCGTTTTCTTCCCCAGCTTTGGTAATTAAAGGTCGTGATTGCTCGACTGTTTTTTTTTTGTCTTTTTTTTTTATTTCGTAGGTATTTTGAGTCTTTTGTAATTTTTTTTTCTTGCACTTCAGTTTAACCCCCCCTTCCTGTCTCCCCGTACCCGCATAATCTGAAAACCCCCACCCCCATTCCCCTTTCCGTCTGGCCGCCCCCTGTATACCAGTCCTGGCCCCCATTTCATAACCTCTTTTTACCCCACAGCTCGAGTCCTTTGTTTCCGTGTGCTTTGGATGTTTTTTTGGATACGGCTTTTTTGAATCCCTTGGGAGCTGTTTAAACCGAGTTCGTAAGGCTCTATCTTCTTCTAAGCTGCCCCCCCAATAATGCGCCTGCTGTGGTGTTTTCAAGCGCATTTGGCAAATCATCTCGGACCCCCCTTTTTTTAGGGGCCGTTCTTTACCTTTCTTTCTAGGTCTTCTTCCACAAAGTTTTTTTTTCGAATCCTCTCTTTTTGCCCCCGCTTCTCCTCCCTCGGCCTTCGATCCTAATCCACGATTTTACCGACCTCGCGACAGCTTACTTGTACAGGTTCGGTCGTATACGGGATGGTCGGTTGCGATCCCATAATATCTTCTCCGTCCCCTCCCAGGCGCCACCCGGCCTCCCCCCATAGTCGAAAAAAAAGCCCAGAACCAAGGACGGGGCGCTTTTTCACCCTTCGTATCCTCTGATTTTCTCGTCCCCCTTTGTCGGCTGCTTCTCGTCTGCGGTATTCCCGTTGAATGAACTCTTTCGAACTTTTTACTCCGTGCGCCAGTCCCCCCATTCACGCCGTGATTCCCCTTTTTTTCTTTAGCGATAATACTCTTCCACTTTGGACCTCCCTGATTAATCCCTCAGCGTGCGCCCCCCCCCTGTACGAGTTTACTTTTCCATATGTCATTCCCCATTTTCCCAGAGATACCGCCCCCCCTTGCGAACCTGCTTTCCTCGTTTTTCTCTTTTTTTTTCCCTGTGACGTTACCTCACCAACCAAAACTCTTCGATAACACTTTTTTTTCATCGGAACTATTTTTTTTACCCAATCCCTTGATTCCGACCCTCCTTCTTCCAGAACCTATTTCCCTCGGTTTTTTCCCTTCTTTTTCCGTGATACGATGGAAAAGTTTCCATCCCGGACCATATTCCTTCTATTCTCCACGCTGCAGTTACCCCTCGCCGGTTTTGGTTTACCTTTGTCGGCCCCTTCCTCTAGCTTTTCAATAATACGTGTTTTCTTTTTTTGTCGCCAATCATATTCCTTTTCCGTGAAGTCCTTTTCAGTGTCCCCCTTTTTTTTGTTCTCTGATCGAGAGTTAAGATTTATCTTTTTCTAACCCCCATTTTTTGCCTCACCCCCCCTTTTCTTCTACCCCATCGACGTTTTTTTATATTGATGAACCTTTCCTTTTCCATTCGATAATCATTCCCAGAGCTTGGATCTTTTCTTTTTAAGTCCGGCCCGTACGTTTAGCCCCTCGAACCTCTAATAAATCCTATGTCCACCCCTCCCAGTTTTTTTTTTTTTTCTTGCGCTCTGGGTGGTCATAGCGCTATTAACTAGTGTCTTTTTGTGCGGCTCTTTTCCTCATCTGCGTAACCCCTACCCCTTCTTGTCTGGCGAAAAGTACCTGTTACCCCACTCCTCTGGTTTCGTGGCTTTCCCCGTATTCTGCGTTGCAGGCTTTCATTTTTGTGGCTTTTTTTTTATCCCCCTCGGTAGCACGGGAAAGACCCTCCGCGCCTTTCCCACGCTCTCTTCTTAATCTCACTTTTCCATGACCCTGGTCAGGTTGTAGTTTTCTGACTTTGGGAAGCATAAGGTGTACCAGCTCTTCCTTAGTACCCTTTCCCCCCCATCCCCCGTTAGATATTACTGTGACCTTTCTCCGGATTGAGCCCTTTTTCTCTTTCCAAAGTTTAGTTTGAGTATTTCCCCCCCCGAGATTGGCTCAATGCCCCTTCTCTTTTTTTTCTGATAGTGGTTTTTTTCATTCACCTGCCAAGACGAGTTGAGATTCTTAATAACTGAAGAAGTATCGGGAGGTTTCGTGGCCACTACCCTCTGCTTATTTTTTCCCCTTCCTATGGATGATTCCTCTAGAGGCATTTTTTTCTGTTTCGAAGTTTAGGTCGTCAGCCTAGTTCAACTGCCCCGTTTTTCTACTTTAAGCATCTTCCAAATGTCACAAACAAACGTCCCCAACTACTGTCTTAGATCTCTTTCCCGATCGTTCGTCTATTTTGTTCTATCTTCTTGGTAAAGATTCCCCCTACGGGAAGCCGTTAATTGTGCTTTTGTGCTCTGACGTTTTCCTTGTAATTGCCTTTGGTCCTACCAGGAGTTTTGGGAACCGCTCACTTTCCCCGTACTATTTTTTTCTCACTTTGGCCCCCCCTCTTCTCACAGCTGCAGTGACGTATGAACGTCGACCCTGTCTTCTCCTCCCCATTTAATAGTTATGCTCCCTGTTCCCCCCCATGAAGCTATAGGCAAGGGCCATCACCTGTCGGGTCTGACCACCTTTTCTGGTGGATGGGTTTTTTTTCTTTTGCGGTACGATAGCGGCCACGAGCAACCAGATGAGCACCCCCCCCATGGGTTCTCTTTCCTGACAACAGCAACACCCCCACCAACCAAACCACACCAACCACATCAAACCCCCCCCCCCGCCCTTTCCTTTCACCAACCCCTTAAGGTGATTTTCTTTTACGCGCTGGCACTACGTCCTTACCTACTGTAGCACAAACCCCTTTTCCCTTTTCTGTCGGACTCGTAACGATCCCCTGCGTGTAAGGAGTTTTCCCGCCCCTTTTTTCAGTGACCCGTTATGGTCCATCGTGAACCCGGTTGAAGGTAACCTTCCTTTTTGGTAATCTCACCATTCCGTGCCCCGATTTGTTTTCTCGAGGACGTCGGTAACCCCTCTAGCACAGCCGGGCGGTTTGCCCCCCCGCGTGTATTTTGCGCACCCCCCCAGGACCCCCCATTTCGCTCGGCATGAATGCTTTTTGTGTTTTTTAAAAGATCTTGTGTTCAGGTCCTAGGGGATTTCTTGAGAGTGGCTTTTTTTACCGTGTTGATGCTGGTGGCTTAACGAATTTAATCATTTCCCCCCTTCCGTGTGTTCACGAGGAATTATCCCCTAGTCTTAGAAATCGCACCTCGGATTGTTTCCCCCCCTACCCCCCGCCTTTTTGTGCCCTGATTCTCCTTTTTGTGAGATTCTCTTTTACTTTCCCCACTCGTTTTTTTTTTGTGAGTCATATATTAAAGCATACGTTCCATCTCAATACGTTTGATGGGTGTCGGGATCCCTCCTCCCTGGATTGCGATTTTTTTTTTTCCCCTCGACCCCGCGGTTACCCCCTGAACTTTCACCCTGGCCACATGTCTTAATTTTTCCCTTCTCGTGAGTCCCCCTTCTCCCCGTTTTTGAGCAATAATCGAATATCTCACCTTATCGCTAGCAAGTCAACCTCCCCTGACCGCATCCTGCAACTGGCGTCCTTCCTTTCCGGCCTGCCAGAACTTTTTCCTTTTTTTCTTGATCCTTTTTAGTCCCCCCCCCCTGCTTTTTTGATTCCCACGTTTTCGGACCTATTTTTTCCTTTCTTGTCCTGACCAAACCGTCCTAGTACCCCCTGCCTTGGTGCCGCCGGGTGTTTTCCCCGGTCTTGTACATTTCCTTTTGCATCGACTTTGTCCGTTTTCCCCTCCCAGCCCAAAAACTACTCCCCCGGACTGACCCTTCCGACTGTGGGTGTGTTTTCGCCCCTGCATTGCTGGTCTTCTGGCATCCCGAATCCTCCAAAATGGGTTTCTGTTCTGGATTAAACATTTTTTCTTTGGAGTTATTTTTTTCCCAGGTCACCCCCCCAATTTTCGATATTCTTTTTTCTCTTTTTGCAAGTCGGTCATCTTTCCGGGAACTCGTACACCCCCCGGGGGTGGACTGTTTGCTTTTCGGGAGCAGATTTTTTTCGAGGAACTTATTTTCCAATGGTCTCGAGCGGAAAACGGCGACTGGATTTACTGCACTGTTTCTGACATCCTTTCGTTTTTTTCCCAAGAAGAACTCTAATATTTTCCTCTCCGGTTTTTCATGAGTC
>Ga0179593_1703751_pt1 | contig 17402 bp, 20 predicted proteins | sample CZODoug2_1_08_16_FD_185931 | JGI IMG/M metagenome (GOLD analysis project Ga0179593, IMG submission 185931) | Vadose zone soil fungal communities from Angelo Coast Range Reserve, California, USA - CZODoug2_1_08_16fungal (PacBio error correction) | ecosystem: Environmental > Terrestrial > Soil >... | reverse complement strand
GAACGAAAGAACGTAACTTTTCCGGACGGCAACCCTCCTCTTCGTGTCAGCCACCCCTTTCCCCCCAATTAGTCCCCCTTTGGAATTTCCTGCTTTTTTTTTTTTTTTCCAGTTTTGAAAACTTGAGTAGGGCTCCACCAGTTTTTTGTACTGTTCCATTGACCTGCTCTGGTCTAGTCCTGTGCCCCCCTTTTTTTCTCCCCCTCCCATATGGTTTCCTTTTCCCCGTTGTCCTTCCCCCCCAATTTGGTGCTTCTCTCCTGCTGGCGTACCATACCCTAAGCGCCGTGTATCCTGCAAAAAATTCGGTGGGCACATGATGTTTCCCCCCCTCAACTCTTTGGTGGACCTTTGTCTTTGACTGCCCCCTCCTACGATCCTTAATATAACTTTTTTTCTCCCCCCAGGCGTTCCAACTACGACCTTCTTTTTCCCCTTTTTTTCAATGACTTGGTTTTTCCCGTCTTTTGATCTCCCATTACGCCGAATTTTCCTTCCCTTTTTCCGTTTCTCAGTCGCGGCCTGAGAGTATCAAGCATGTCGGCGACAAATCGTTGTTTCTCAGTTTCTTCCTTTTTTCCAATTCACTCCCCCATTCCTCTGGTACGAATGCCCCCCTTTCTCTTTCCCCCTCCTTCAGAGACCTTTCAATCTTCAAAAGCCATTGAGTTGAGCGTTGCGCTCAACGTCGATCTCTTTCTTCTCCCCAAGGACCCCTTCATTTGACCACGACGTTTATCTTTTTGCACAATTTTAATTTTGGCCATTCGTTACATGATTTTGAATCGTTTTCCAGGAAAAACCCTGTAACCGATTTCTTCCTTTTTCCCTTTTTTGGGTATCTTTTTTTTTTTTTATGTCTCCTTTTAAGAATCCCTCTTTTTCCTTATCCGCAATCCTTTAGGACGCGATAGCTTGAATCTTCGCTTAAGGTATCTTGAAACCCCTTTTCCCAGGGCTTGACTCCGTTGTTGGTCCCTCGACACCGGGTCCGATCTTCCTTTTCCAAGCCCCAGGAAACCATGGAGGTTATCACATTTTTCTGTCGGAAATGAGACCCTTCTATTTTTCCTTGGTCCCCCCCTTTGTTGACAGATGCCCCTTTTCATCCTTTCACTGCCTCGTGGTTTTCCTGCAACCCCTTCCCCCCCTTCCTCTCTTTTTCTTGCGGCGGCGTTTCCCCCCAGGGCCCCTTGAATCGGACAAACTTACGGATTTTTCCCCGTTTGTTTCTTTCCGTACAAGTTCTCCTTCTTGTCCTTTCTCTTGGGAAAATAGCCGTGCCCACATGGCATGGGCTTCGGTCACTGCTTTTTTTTTTAATTTCCGATCTGGATCCCCACATGCAGAATTGCACCCCCGATTGCCTTCCCATCTCTCGGGTCCTTGGGGCCCGGATCAACACTCCCCTTCCCATGCAAGTGGCATTAGGCTCTTTCCGGTCTGCTTTTGTTTTTTTTTTTGTCCCTAGGGCAGTCTCCCCCCTTTTCATCTTTAACGGGAGTCCAACTCACAGCGGACGCGAGGTACACTTCCTTCGACACAAGCCATGTTCCCTGCTCGATTTCCCCCCCCTTTCCCCCCAAATTTCCTTCATTTTTAAAAAAACCCCCCCCCCCATCCCCCCCCCCCCCCCCACCCAGGATGTCACGGCCTTTGTTTACATTTATGAATGCGCACTTCTTTTCCCCCGTTTGATTTCACTTTGTCATTTTCCCCCTTCTCCCTCCTTCCGAACAAGTCAGCACTTGAATTGTATCCCCTACGTTTCCCTTTTTTTTTACCCCTTTTCTTGGAAGTTTCCTTTGTAGAAGTTCCTGGATCGGAATCATTTTTTTCCCCCTTTATTTTTTTGCTTTTCCCAATCCTCCCCCCTCTGTACGTTAGTCGATCGTGGCGTGTTCCCCGGTTTGACTCCTTTTCCGGATCCTCCCTTTCCAACTGTTCCGGGTCCAATCCCACCCTGAAGACCCTTCGTCCTTTTTCCCGAGTTTTGCGATTATTCCCCAGATGATTCGTTTGCCCCAAGTCGGCAAGTGAGTTTTTTTTTTTGGCCCAAAATTCTTTCTTTTGGTTACCCTTCCACTCTTTTTCCCTGATAGTTTTCTTTATCTTGACGATCCCCCACAGAGAAACCGATCGGGGAGATATTTTTTTTCTTTTCCTTCCAATACCCCACCTGATAGTCCCTTTGACGAAATGTTCCCCCCGAGCACGGGAGGCAACTTTCATTGCACAATTTCCAGCGTTTGATTGTGTTACTTGAAGCTCAGGCCCCCTCTTGGGACTTTTTTCGCACATTCCCTGCGCCAGACCGGAACCCCATTTTTTTCCCCCCCCGTAGTCTTCCTACCATTGTTGCCCCCTCAAGAGGTTTCTCTTAATGTTTTTCTCCCCCCCCCTCTTGTTCCGCCAAATCTCTATCGGCCCGGTTCGGGCAGTGAGGCCTCTCTTGCGTTTTTTTTTTTAAGGACCCCCATTCTGTTTTTTGACTAAGACTCTTTTCTCCCCCCCCTATCGTCCTCCACTGAATTGTGTTGGCAGCGCTCAACCTTGGGATTTTCCATCTCGATTTTTCCTTTTTTTTCCTTTATCGGCGTTTTTGTTTTCCGGATTTCCTTTCCACCCCGAGGGATGATTGCCCTGTCGCCTCCACCGCCTTAAGGTCACCTTTCAACCCCCTTCCTTTGTGATTGTTTCGTTGCCCCTCTTTTTTCTGGTTTTTCAGGCAGGAGCCGCTCAACCATGCTCCGGTTCCATCTACGGATAACCCGCTTGCTTGCGATTTTTGTGGTTTTCCCCTTTTTTTTAATAGGGCCCTTTTCAATGACAGTAATCTTCCCCTCTCGCTTACGTTCCTTGGTCTGTGAGAGTGTGAGGCGCTACAGGCCTGAAGTCCCATGGCTTTTTTCCCTTTACCAACATCCTTCTCCCTTCCTGGAACTGCTGTGACTCCCCTACAAATTTCAACGTTGGTCCTAGCGAGTTTCCCCCAGAAAAAGCGAAATTGTCGTCCCTCCCCCCCCACGGACTGTTGCTTCTTGAAACCAAACCCTTCCTCACTCCTCCCCGTATTTGCCGGGATTTTATTTATTTTTTCCGTCTGACCCCGCAGCAATGAAAGGAGGGTGTCACTTAAAGTTTTTTTCCCCAAAAAGGATTAACAACCACTCCCCCCCCCCCCCTTTGCGACTCCAAAACATTTTCCTTGGCCTTTCATAGGGAAACTTGTAGTACAAGGTCGTTTTATTTTTCTTTGGCACTTAACCTGATCTGGTAATCACGTGTCCCTTTTTCCCTCGCGGGGACATGGCGGTTGAATGATGTTGTCCGTAACCGGGTGAATGTTCCACATAGAATCTTGTTTTTTTTTTCTTTAAAACCTTCGTTTCATCTTTCCCTTCGTTGAGACATACCCCGGCCTACGTGATTCTCACGGTTCCCCCCCCCAAGTTTCCCCCGGACCCTATCCCCCCCCTGCCAGGCTTCTTCGCACCTTCCATAAGCTAGTGGCGTAAAACCCCTTAACAATCCGTTTTTCTTAAAGTACCCTTTTAATTTCCCTTCTTCTGTGATTGAAGTTTAATATTCTCACTGCTTTTTTGGTGCGACCACAACAGGAACACCAGTTGTACTCCTTCCTCATCGTTAGACGTGCGGGTATGGGATTCCGATTGGGGCTTGATCGACTTTAGTTTTTGCCATTCGTCCAGGTCGTAAAACTGCATCTTTCCTCTCTTTCGTTTGCTCGACTCCTCATTCAGCGTTTGCTGTACCCCCCGGCCGGCAGCCTTTTACTTGACCTTGTCCCCCACACCTCAGCCCTCCTTAGGAATTTTTACTTTGTTCTTTCCCGTTTTGGTTTAGACCCCCAATTCAATCGTTTTGTTCCCCCGCAGACCTGATCTTTCCCCCTTCCTGAACGTCCGGGTACGCTTTTTCTTTTTTTTTGTTTTCTTCAGAGGTTTTGTCCAGCGGCTCCGCTAATCGGACAAGAAGCTTTGAGTTGCCCCCCTTTTTTGATTCCAAGGGTCCCTCGCTTCCACAATTTTCTTGGCAGAGTTTTATTGCGTACACCCACGATGAGCGCATTCAGAATGTCGGCTTTTCCCGTGTCTTGGCCCGCGGTCTTTGGAGGCAAACTTTGGACCACCCCCCTGTTTTCAGCCTTTTATCCACCCCTGACCGGGGATGTATTTTCCCTTCAGTTCTTCCTGCCACAAGTCTGACCGGCCCCGGGTGCCATAATGTGGCCATCTCTTTTTTTTTAAGTCTACCATCCCTCCCTTGTCTTAAAAAGTTCTTTTCTTTTTTCCTTGGCAAATTGTGTAAGGTGCGTACCCCACGGTGTTTGTGGGCCGATCTCGTTTCAACTTACCACCCTTCTGCGATGCGGCTTGAGGGCTGTCCGATTACTTTGGGCCCGGTGCTTTCTTTGCCTAAGCTGCCTACTTTTTTTTTCCGTTCCACCTCCCTCCCCTTCCCCGCTGTGATGTCCGGCCAGTTGAGCGATGGTGTATTTTTTTTTTCCCCTTCTTCTACACTAACTTCAAACCTTTTTTCTTTCCCCCCGGCGAGGGCAGCGACTGCTTGAGAAGAAGGTTTGACAAGTTTTGTCGTAATTTTGACAGTTTTCCCCTCATTACGTTTGCCTTGTCCCAAGGTCAGCGGCTCACGTGGGCTTTTTGTTCTCTTACCGGATGGCCCGTTTACTTCCTTTTCTCAGTGATGCGATGTGCGCTTGTGTGCCCCCCCACCTTCCCCGATTTATGTGGTCTAACTCTTTCTCTTCTTATGGCCAGATACGTTGAACCCGCGAATGGAATAGACGATACATTCCCTTCTCCACACGCGGTCTTGTGCACTTGTACCCCCTTTGGCTTCATCTTCCCGTCCCAAGGGTCGCATGGCCCCACAGTGTATACAATGGATTATTCTTACAGGAACTTTTCATTTCCCTTTTCCCAAGGCGTCTTTGCTTCAGGGAGAACTTTCAATGGAAGACAGAGTAGCTTCCTGGAATGGACAGCAAAAGTTGCGGACCCTTTATCACCCCGCAAACTTTCTTCGTTTGGGTCCTCCTTTCCACCGATCGATTTTGAGGAAAATCGGCGCCTTCGAGTTATGGGTGGTTATTCTTACTGTCTCCTCCTTTTTTTTTTCAGTGACCCCCCTTTAGTCTTGTGTCCGACTACCCTTTTTCCCGTTGCATAATACGATTAAACAAACCTGCCCACAACTGATAGATAGACTTTTTTTTGTGGTGCCCCTTCTCAAACCCTTATTTCCGCGCCTGAGACTTCGTCCCTCCCAGGATTTTTTCTTCCTTCTCCCTCCTGACGACGTCTCCCTGTCTAATCGGGGTGTATGCAGTGCGCGTAGACGAATTTCCCCTGTAATAAACCCCCCCCCCAAATTTTGTAAATGTTTTTCTTACTTTTTCTCGCCTTCTCCTACGGCCCGCCTTTTCCTTTCTATACCGAGGGACCCAGAACGTCCAGAGGCGGTGTTTCGCTTGAAGTCTGAATTAGGCTTCTTTTCAAGCATGCTTTTTTTATCTTCTCTTCAGTTTAAGCGCCCCCCTTTCTTCTTTTAGGTATGTTCGTTGGAGGAGAGGGAAGGTTCACCTGTGTGTCAGACTGTTTCTTTTCTTCTTTTACGGGACGTTCCTGTACAGAACTCCCCTTGAATACGCTATTTACCGGCTGCGTTTTTCCTCCCCGCCCCAGATGAGGCGGCGATCAAAGTGTTTCTTTTTCTTTTTTTTTTTCGACTTACTAAAGTTCTATGCTTGATAACCCCCACCCCACAACCCCCACCCCACCCCCCCCACCCAACAAAAACCCCACCCACCCCAACACAACCCCCAACCCCCAAACGCCACAGGAATAGTGCACGCCCATCCAGTTTTTCTTTTTGATTCTCTTTCCTATGTTCTTCTGTGTGCTTTCCCTATTCCAGATAGTTCTGCTTCGACTCGGTCGCGTCGTTTGCCGTATTTAGATTTTCAAAGCCTTCCTTTTTTTTTTTTTACTGAGTTCCCTCTTGATACAGAACCCCCTTCCCCCCCCCCCCCCCAGGCGGGTTGGAGCGGCTTCATCCAGCATTCACAGGGATATATCGCTCTGCTCTCCCGTTCACCCCCCCCTTTTAGGGGAGCTTTTCCTTGAGGTTCCGAGGGCCTAGATTCTCACCCCCCTTTTTTTTTTCTTCTGCTTGGTAAAGGCAGTCCGTCTTCGGGTCTCTTTCCCCTCCCCCCATTATTGTCTCAACCCTTCACCTCTCTTTTTTGTAATTCCTGGGGCCCTTGGATTCTTTCTTTTATCTACCCTTTTTTTTTTTCCTCAGATGCAGGTGGGTGCGTTGGGACTGACCCTTCCCCCCCCCCCCAACCAAACGCTCGGGACGAACCAGAATTCCTTCTCGGTGACGGTTGAGCAGTTTTTTTCGAAGAACGGGCCCCCCCGACCCCTCCTTTCTTTCAGGAACGTCCCTTTTTCCTTTTTGTCCAGGACGACTGATTCGTTTTGCCGAGAACCCCCCCCGGGTCCCCAGTTTTCCCCTCCCCGTTGTTTCGAGACGCCCGCGTTTCTGTCTTGCCCTTTGCTCGCCCGCCTGAACCCGTTCTGGGGCCTTTTTTTTTCCTTAAGTCCCCCCCACTCGTCCACCTATCTTTTTCCCCCCTGCGAGGACCCTCACAAGCTCTCCCCCCCCCGGACCGCACCTTTTTTTTTTTCTTTTTTTTGTAGGAGGAGTTCTGCCTAATTATACCCCTTATTCTCCCATCTTCTCCCTTTGCCCGCCTGGTTTCGGTCCCAAAGAACCCCTCCTCCCTTCTTCTCTGTTCATCTTCCTTTTTTCACTGATTGGTTGTTTTTTCGATCCGAGCTGACGTGTGGATCCCCTTTTCCTTTCTTACTGTCCCCCACCACTTGGATCCTTGACCTTCTCCTTTTCCTCCCTGTCGCACGGTGGGGCAACCGGTTTTTTTAATCTTTTTTGCGATTAGCTTTCCTTTTCTTGGTCCCCACGGCCGGGTAAAACGCCGGACCGCACTAGGACGATCCCCCCTTTTTTTAAACGTCCTTGACCCCTTTTTCCTCCTACCTCTTCCCTCCCCTCCCGAAACCTGCTTTTTCCAGCGTGTCGTCGCCCCCTGAAGTTCATAGTTCCCAGCGTTATGCCCCCATCATTTTCTTTTCTTGCTGCAACAGGCGCAAAGGAACTCTTCTTTGTTGACCTTTCGATTTAGTCCCCAGCCCGTTCTGCTTTTTTTTTTTTTCCAAGGGGCTTTTGCAGATGGAATGTTATAATTGTCCGTGCGTGTTGGTACTTCATTTTTCGGCTTAGCTCGTTCACCTGCACACCTGGAAGATTGACTGGGTCTTTTTTTTTTTTTTTTTTTTGAGAGTTGCGGTCCCTTTCTGTTACCTGCACCCCCCGCCCTTCCTGGGAAAAGAAAAAAAAAAGGACAAGCCCCCTCAAAATGTCGCCTTTTGGTCTAGTTCCTTTTGTCCCTCGCGGTCCCCCCACGAAAGAACCAGTTCTTGGCACTTTCCTAATACCCGGGTTTTTGTCGTTTCTTTATTTTCCTTTTTCTGCCTGGAAAGTTTTCTCGCGGGGGCACAAGTTTTGGGTTTTGGCGTTAGTTTTTTAAGATCTCCCAATAACCCCCCCCCCTAAAGCGGGCCTTCTTTTGATTTTTTTTTTGGCCGCGTAAGAAGCAAGAGATAGGGACCTGGTCGTTTGCGCGGCGTTCACCAGAGACAGTTATGTCCCCCCTTTTCCTTTCTCTTGTGCCTTTCTCTATGGCTCTTTTTATTTTTTTTTTTTTCCCAGTCGAAACTGCACCCCCCCCTTCGTCTCCGCCCCCCCCCTTAGTCTGCACTCTTCTTCCCCTTTTTCCTGAAAGCCTCGGTCTGTCGGACGACTTTCCATTAGAGTTTTTTTTGATTTTTTCCTTTTAATCTTCATCCCCCCCCCCAAGAGTCTTACCTGCACCGCAGCCCCCGCTTCGGGGTTTTCGTTATAATTCCCAATGCCAAGACTTTATCAGGCCCTCTCTCCCGTTCACATGCCTCTTTTTTTTTTCACTCGTATCGCATCGGAGTGATCCACGCCGATGTTTGCCTTCTTCCCCCGGTCAAAGCCATTTAGCCCCCGTCCCGCTCACCTTTTTGACCCTCCCTTTGCCGTTTCCAAACCCTCATTTCCCCTCTTATTCCCGTTTGAGCTGTGCTTTTCACTTTTTTTCGTAAAGTCTTTTTCCGCCCCCCTTCTCCTGGTCCTCGGGATTCCCTGAGGCACGGCACACCGGAGTTCCCATCCTGATTCCTTTCCCTTCCTCTTCTCCTAGGCCAACGGCGTTTGGCCTTCTTTTGTTGTCTTTCCCCCCGTGATAGTTACCTGTCCTCAAAAAGGCCTCCTGTCAATAGTTTGATCGCTGTCTTTTGGACTCCTTTTTTCCTCCCCGTCGTCCCAGTCATCAGTGCTTTTTGCCCTTTTTCTCATTTATCTTTTGACGAACACATCAGCCCGAGCTGTTTTACTTTAATGAGACGTTTTCCTTTCATGTTTTGTACAAGTGCCCCCCCTCGACAGTTCCGTCATGAATTGAGGCCCCATAGTCCACTTGGTGCCTTGACTCATCCCCTTAATTTCTTTTTTCCAACTGGCTTTTTCCTGTCCTTGTAATCGGGGATCAGATCTTAGTAACACCCCCTTGTGGACGTACGTGTTCCCTCGATTGTGCCGCGACTTTTTTTTTCGTCACCTCCCACACATCTCACGGTTGGCGGTTCATGCTTCTTTTGTGTTTTTTGTTTGACAGGGACGCGGGTTGCCGTTTTTTGCCCCCGCCCCCCGCTTTTGTGCCAAGCACGTCGTCTCGCCGGCAAGCCTTACCTCTTTTCTACACTTTTTGTGGACCACCTCTGCGCGACTCAAAGGCCCCAATCCTTGGCCCCTTAAACGGGTTTTTGAGTGCCATTCCAAGCGGCCTTTTGCGCTTAAGGCTTTCTCCGTAGCATCCCCCGCCCCTCCCCCCCCCCCGATTTCCCAATTTTCCAAACACCCAAGAACGGTTTCCACATTTTGGTTCACGTACTATGACTGTTCCCGCTGGTTAACCTCCTCCCCTCTTGTATTGTGTCCGCAAACCAAGAGAACTTTCCCCCCTGGAACCCCAGTTCTCCCCTACGTTCCCTCCCCTCGTTTTTGTTTTTTTTTTTTCCCCTTTTCTTCGCCCAGGCGGCCTGGTTAAAAGCTCCTTTGGCCGCTTTTCCCCCCGGGTCGTCTGCTATATTTACCTGCTTTTTCCCTTCTTTTACGCCCGGTCAGCTCGAAGTCTCCCTCGATGGAAGCCTTTGGCTTTACCTCCCCCCCCCTTTTTTTGTGTTTTCCCCGATTCTCCTTATTCCCGTGTTTTTCTTTTATCACACCAATCTTAGGATAACGTATGCAAACTGTCAGCGACCTCCTTGATTCTCTTCGTTTTCCGTTTACCCCCATTTTCCCTTTTTTCCAGACAATATTCGTGCTCGCATTTTGTCAGTGCAGGGCTATATGTTCTTTTCTTTTCCGGAGAGTTCTTTGTTACCGTTTGTTTTTTTCCTTTTCCTGGAAACGCTTGTCTGGTTTTGCCCGCAAGGAATTTCTTCCCCCCCTCCCACCTCCACCACCCCTTTTCGTAGGTCAACCCCCCCCCCCTTCCATTTTTCTCATGTGGATCCCGTGCCCCTTGTTGTGGTTCTAAAACACCGTCATTCCCCCGGGCCCGCAGTCCACCGGGGTACGCTTCCACCTATTTTACCACTGGATCCCCTTTTTACCCACCCGTAATTTTTACCTTTTTCATTGGAGTTCAAGGCATTTCGGGATCCGTTTTAGTCTTCGGTGGATGTTTTTTCGTTTTCAATACAATTATTTTTTCTCTTATTGAATTGGTTCCCCCGAACCCAGGCTTCGTTTCCGTAATAAGGTCCCCTCCGGCCAACCCAGTTTGAGTTAGAAGTGTTTTTTTTACAAGATTTTTAGTGCCCTTTTAGAGTTCACTTCGGGATCGGTACCTTTTTTCCCCGTTTCCATAGGCTTAAAGCGCTCTCTTTCACCTAGTTTCTGGTTGGGTTTGGTAATTTTTACAACAAGAACCTTCTTTTTCGCGCTTCTTTATGCTCTCCCCATTCCAACCGTCTATTCTTCTTTTTTTCCGTATATGAGCAATAAAAACCATCCGTAGGGGGGGACATTCTTCCCCCCCCCCCCCTTTAATGCGGGTGTTCTCAGTATTTGCCTTCTCCGGCTGGGTGGTTCTGGATCATGCCGCCCCCCACCCCTGAGAATATTTCCCCTTTCTTCCCACACCTTTTGTGTTTGCCCAAGATCAGGTCCTCCCAGGAAGTTTCCTAGGTCTCCTTCTTTTTTGCCCCCCCCTCCCCGCGGGTAGCGGTCGGCCACCACCCGCGGACTTCCCTTAATGCCATCCATAGATTTTTAATGAGGAAACTTTGATCTCCCCCTGTACCCAACCACCGTCCATTGAGTTGAGAGGCCAAGAGCAGTTTTTTTTCTCCCAATCCTCCATGCCCCAGTTTATCCCCAGACGTTATTTCAAAGCTTGCCCCTAGTATTTGGATAGTGAGACTTGGTTGCGGTTTGCTAACATTCCTTTCTCCTTTTTCTTCTCTTCCGAAATTAAATCTTACCGCCCCTTTGTTTGGTCGATTTCAGTTTAATTTTTCCCCTTGTCCTTTCCCTGCTTTTTTTCCGATGGTCAAATTTTTAAACCCAATGCTTGCCAAAACGATTTTTTTCTTTCCCCATGTGAATGCTTTAGTGCCCACTGTAGATTTTACACTTTCTTTCTCTTTAATTGGAGAGCAAATAGGATACTTCCCCTCTGGACCCTTTTCCTGTTTCGTTTTCTGTTTTTCTCCCCTGTTAAGTAAAGCCCTATCTTTTTCATACTTTTTTGAGACTTTCGAAAACCGAAGCCCTCCATTTGCAGAATCGACTTTTTCGGGAGAGGTCAGTCTACCTCTGTCATCCTCTTCCCCATTTCCCATCTGTTGGTGTCAGGGTTCCCATCTGGTAGATGTACGACCAAGATTCCTACCCCCTTTAACAGGAGGAACCTATCTAATTCCCAAGGACGTTTATATTCGTTTTTTTTTAAAGATAAACCTGTGATCTTTCCTCCATCTCTTTTTTTTTCAATACAATGGTCCACTGGAACTTCTTTATCCGAGAAGAGATTCCCAAACGTCCTGGCCCATTTTTTTTTTTTTTCTCTTTTTCCCCCTTTCTTTACGCGCCTGCAACAACTTTGTGATACCAAGACCATGCTGAGGCCCTGGGCAGATGGTGACTTTCCCTTTTCATTTTTCTCATCCCTTGGTTACTTCCTCTCTCCATGAAACCTTTCTTTCTCCGTTAGACTGTGTCCCGGTTGGTTTTGTTAATTTTCAAGGGGTGCCTTTCTCTTTTTGAGTGTTTGCCTGCACACCCCGCCCGATGACAGGATCTTCACTGCACTTTTCCCATTAGATGGGTGTTTTTTTTCCCTTTCGGTCCCCCCCCTTCTTACGGGAGCTTCCTCTTTTTTTTGCACTATTTTAGCCCCAAGATTCTTTTACCGGTTTTTCTCCAAATCTTGATTCCGCAAATGTTCCCTGACTTTTAGTTAAGGTCCCTTCCCTGATCCCTGTAACTTTCTTGAGTTACCCTCTAAACAGAAGCCGCTTTTCTGTTGTCTTAAGTATTGTGTTACTGATCAACTTTCCTGACCAATATCAATAATTCATCTTTTTTAGACTTTTCATTGGCGATTAAACTTCTTCGGCTACTTTATAAATTCTTGGTTTCGATTTTTCCTTCAATTGTATCATCTCCCGTCTATTTATTTTTCTTTTCTCCGAATGGATAAACGTTTCCTCTTGCGTCCCCCCCATTTGGCATTAGATATTTTTTTTCCGATCCCCCCCAGAAAAAATTTGTGGAGCCCTTCCCCCTTTTATTCATAAGCCGCGAACGCTCCTTGATCGCGGACCCAGACCCTCAGATTTGGGCTCCTTTTCTTTATTATTTTTTTTCTTGACTGACTCCCCTCTCCCTTTTTCTCTCCTAGAGGTTGGCCTTTTCTCTGTTTTCCGACCGGGGACGACTCAACTGTTCCACGTTATTGATTAGTTTTTCCCTTGTCTTACTCATTTAACGTGATATTCTTTAGATTAGGGGCCAGGTTGGCCTTGATCATTGGGTTTTCTCCCCCCCAACTCCACCCCTCCCAGATAAGTTTTTTTCCTATTTGCTCCCTTTTCTCTTGGTGGAAGATGGGATCTTCTATGCGCCCGCATTTTTTGGGGAAGATTTTTTGTGCCCTCCCCCCAGACGACTCCCAACGCCGTACTAACCGATGCATTTTTCTAGAATGATATACCAGCCGTCATTCCTTCAGAGATTTATTACAGGAAGGCAACCCTCTTCTTCTTGGATCTCCCTTCTTAGGGGACCCTTCCTGACATTGTAAACCCCCGTTTATTTCTCTTTGACCCCCGCAAGGATTCGTCAGTGAGACTGGGATGCCGTCTTACACACCCTGACCCCATTCTTTTCTTGTAATCAGTGTGGTCCAAACCCCCCATTTTTTTTTTGCCTTTCTTCGTTGGTTTCTTGGGTTTTGTACTTTTTCCTACTCGGCCCCCCGCTTACACATTACTCACTGTTTTTTTTTTTCAGGGGCACCCCTTGTTCCTCTTCCCCCCTACAAGAGTTTTCCCCTTCCATTAGTAGCCCCCTTTGCCCAAGGTGATTGGGTGACCCCTTTTCCAAGTTCCCCCCCCCCCCATGTCACATTCCCCAGTTGTGCCGGGACCCCACTTTTTTCTTTTGCATCCCCTTACTTGATCACGATTCTGGTGTTAGTCCGGAAGACGGCTTTTTCCCTTCCTTTTTTCTCCCTCTTATTCTACTTTCCCCCTGGTGTTTTGTTCTCTCTCAATGGCCCACTGAACTAAACTTCCCCGGTGACCCTCTCATGATGCAAAAGGACAATATCGTTCTCACCTTGGAAAGTTTTCTTTTAGGGTGAAGGTGAATGAACTTTCCCCTGTGTCCATGGGTTCCTTTTTCTGCTCTTTTCGCTTTTGAACGCCTGAAACCTCTGTGCCACTAGTTTTCCTTTCACACTGGCCGAGCATGATGTGACGTTACCAGGAAGGTTTCCCCCAAGCTACCCCAAGGAAGGAATTCCCCTCCCCACAATCGGTTGCTTTAATGACACTTTTTTAATCCTCCGCTGGGGGGCCTTGTTGCATTTAACTGAGGAAGATCCCTCAATTTCCCTCAACTTTCGCCCCTGGATTGTCCCGTCTTTCTTTTTTTTTCTTCACCTTTTTTTTTTGGGCGGTCTTTTACCAGCTAGAGGAACCATTTTTTGAGCTCTCAAGTTTAGTCGCGGCCTTTCCTTGCTTTTTTAGTTTAAAGGCCTTCTCTTTTTCTTTTACTCCTTTAAAGTTCTTTCACTGCACGCTACCCCCCGAGGCAGAACGCCATTAGATCCCCTTCATAGACCGTGGGGCGACCCCCCTTTTTTTTCCTGGAACCCTTACGGTCCCCTTAATGCGTGGTCTCTTACCCCCCGTCGGATCCCGGCCCGAAGCTCTCAATTCACATTTCAAACTTACTTAAGTCTTTTGCCCCGTACAAGTTAAATGTCCCTTGCGGTCCCCTTTTCGTTCCCGGTATTCACTTGAAGGACCTCCTTCTTATCTCCTCCAGGTTTGTCTGATTTTCAGAATACTGAGTACTGATCGCCCCCATTTTCGCGAGCTCTGGCTGGTCGTGCGGTTTGCAGGAGGTGACCCCCTTTTTTTTCCGGGTCTTTTCTGGTTGCAGTCCTCCCTGGGCCGTCTCTTGTGAGGTGATACCCGCGGACCATATTCACTTTCTGGACTTGACTTTTTAGATGTTCCCTCGCCCCTGTAGCCTTTTCGTGGCACTATCACTTGGCCCATCGATACAAAAGTCTTCCTGAAGGCTTGACTTGGCCGGAATTCCCAAGTGTCCCGGTAGGATTGAAGATTTTTCCGTCCCTTTGTCGTACAAGACTTATAATCGACCCCTTCTCTCCCGTGGGCTTCTCCCATTTCTCGTAAGTCCAAGCACCGCCTTTTGGCGCAATCATGGTTTTGCATTTTTTGCTCAACCTCTTTTTTCTTCACCTTCCCCCCAGCTGTTCTGTCTCCCTCTAAAGCACTACTTCTGCCGGCGCCCTATATTATTCTCCGGGGGCGTAAATTCACCTCCATTAGAAATGAACTTTTTTCCCCTTGAGCTCCTTACGATAGTATTTTTTTCTTTCGCCGACCTGCCCTCAAATTAATCTCCCTTTTCCCACGGGCGAGGAGGATGAAACGTCACCCTGTCACACTCCCCCAACTTGGTATCGAGCTTTTCCTTCTGGTGACACGTGTTCCCCCACCAAGGATGTCCTTTCTCTCTGCCGGTGGTGCCTTCCCGGATGATGACACTTTTTTTTCTCACCATCTCAGGCTGGGCCCCCACCCTTTTTTTTTTCCCTTGGAATTTTTCCTTGTCTACCTTCCCGGTAAGCGGCCTGGTTTCTCCCTGGATAAAGGATTACAACACATTGCCTTTTTGAGGAAGTCCCCTAGCCTATCCTTTAGGTTCGAAGCTCTTTCTGTTGACACTCGGGTATCAACTTTTTCCCCCTTCCCCTTTTGAACTCTGGAACTACCTCATTTTCTTTTCCCTCCTTGACCCGAGGTTGCGATTCTCGTCTGAAGGACCAAAGTAGGGAAATCTTCGTCTGAGTGCCCCTTCCTTGTACTTTTTGTCTTCCCGTGACGTGCTAGCTCTTGACCGGGATGAACGTCACTATCCCTAGCCCACCGGATGTTTTTTTGGATGCTTGCCCGTGCTCTAGCTGTGCCCATAATGATATTTCTTGTTCTCGCCCTCCGAGACAAAAGAAGGTAAAACAATGTCTTCAACTCACACACTTTTCCTTTGCTTTTTGCCGTTTGCCGAGCTTAGGGCAAATTTTGGCCCTTCTCAACCATTCCGAACCCCACTTTCCCCAACTAGTGCTCTTCCCTCCAATGGCCCAGGATTTTTTTTTTCTGTGCACCGAGCCAAAGCCCCAAATTAGTCAATCCCGGATAACGTGGTCCTTGTCAACCGGCTCGTGGTTTTTTTTTTGTGATGGTCCCCAACCCTTCCAGTACCCTGTGTTGTGCTTCGATAGCCTTCCCCTTTGTTGGCGCGAGGCTCCAGCCCATTTTTCCCATTTTTTCACCTATTTTATTTTTCTTCCGACCCTTCCCCCTTTCTTGGTGTTTGTAACCCGTTGAGCTCAGGGACAGTGCTTCCCTACGGCTTCTATCTGACTGATTTGTAGCATGTCTACGGATGTCTCGGTTGTCCGTTGCAGGATTTCCCCTGGCCTGACCCCAAGCGCTATTTTCCATTACCTTGATAAACCCGCGTCGGATTTTGGTTTTTTCCTTCTTTTGCCAGGGATATTTGATCTACTCTTTTGACCCGGCGTAGGACCTTTTGGCTTTTTCTGTTTCTCCCTGACCCAATCCCTCGGCGAAAATGCCCAACCTTTGGTCCACACGGAGGTGAGATAGAGAGTCTTTCCGCGTTCTCCCCCACAGAACCTTTCCCGTCCTGCTCACCCTTTTTGGGGGTTGACGTTTTCATTGCTTCCCCTTTTGAAAGATGGGGCGTCCCAAAACCCCTTGGGTTGAAATTCCAACTGTCCGGGGTGTTTTTTCCTGCGACCCAGATAATCGTTTTTGTTGGAGGGGCAGGAAGGGGTTTTTTTTCTGTCGCGGGGAATCTCTTTTTCACCGCCCGCAGCGCAAACTGATCGCCCCTTAAAACGGCATCAATAGGACTTGTCGTCCACCCCCCGGTTAGGGTTTTGTCCTCTTTTTCTTTTCCCAACATCCAAGATTATTGTTCACCCACTTCTTCCTTTTTCCCGCTGATCCGGTTTTTCCGATGTTGAAAAAAGGCATGCACTTTTCTCCACACTATTGAGTGGTTTGAATTCCCTTTTTTCTCACAATTTTTGAGAGTCTCCTGGCATTCTTGGGTTGTTTAACCTCCGTGTAAAAGGTTACAATCACCCCTCACGTTTCCTGAGTAAGACTTTGCCCTTCCCCTCACCTGCTATTCTCCGGATTGTCTTCAACGGCAAACCGCTGCCCAGGTCCTGTTAAGGAAAGATCAGTCCTTTTTTTAATCACTTCCTATTTGTGAACCCACAAAAAAACACGAAGATCTTTCACAGTAGAAAATTTCCTGGTTTTGCCGGCCGCCCGAGGAGTACCAAATAGGGTTCCCCTCCCAGTTGGAACCCCGTTCTCTTTTCCATCGCGCTCGCAATTCTATCCCGGCTTGGCGGTACTTAAACTTTATGTCCCGACCAGGTGGAAACACGTTCTCCCCTTCCAGTTCTTGTCAGGCTTTGGTTGTGCCACCCCAATCCCATGTTTTTTTTATTTAGTCCCCGTGGATATCTTTGACCTTCGCCAGCCTGTTCTTGGTTTTGATTCCTCTCTCTTTGTCGTTGCCCCCTGAGAAGCATTCCGACTTGAGTCGTGAGTGTCTGTCATTCCCCCGGGTTTCCCAATCCGATGCCAAAAGGGTTCCCCCCTTTCCTCATTCTTTTTCCGACATTGTTGACGGCAGTGTTTTTACGCTCCTGGAGACGATTTTTTCCGAAGGGAGTACCCCCTCCTTTTATACTTTCATAGGCAACCACCCTCTCTCTCTCTTTCCCTCCTGGAGTATTTCTCCGTTAGGATCATTCGACTTCACCCCTCTTTTTACACTGCCCATGTGTGTTCGGCTTCCCTTCTCCCTGATACCAATCCAGTTTTTGTCCCCATCTTTTCTGTTGACTTCCTTCTTGAAGGACTTCGTCCTGTTGTCTCGTCCCCCTTTTGGGACGGAGTGGGCTATCTCCTTATACCCCGCCCCTCTCGGTTTCCGGCTGATGGTACGCTTGTTTCAGTCAAGTGAGGTAATGCTTCTTTCCGTTGTCCATCCTTTTTTTTAAGCGACCCTTTCCTCCAAATCTTTTTCGTGAGTGCGGTACCAAAACGGTGATCCCTGGCCCATGGAAATTCTTTTTTTTTCTTCCCCGTCCCACAGGACATTTGTTCCCCTTCTTGACCTTCCCGCCCTGTCCTACTCTCTGTGGAGCCCTTGGTCCCGGCCGCTGCGGTCTGGCGTCTTCGTACAGCCGTCTCCCCCCCCCTGATATTTGCCGCTCAGATTCGCTGTTCAGGAGTTTGCGGGAGCCGTTTCCACCACGGCATCAGATTTTTTTCTTTCTGGATCCCGAGACTCCTTTGTGCCACGCGCAA
>Ga0179593_1518258_pt1 | contig 17403 bp, 29 predicted proteins | sample CZODoug2_1_08_16_FD_185931 | JGI IMG/M metagenome (GOLD analysis project Ga0179593, IMG submission 185931) | Vadose zone soil fungal communities from Angelo Coast Range Reserve, California, USA - CZODoug2_1_08_16fungal (PacBio error correction) | ecosystem: Environmental > Terrestrial > Soil >... | reverse complement strand
TTAGCGGAGAAATCCCCCCCCCGAAACCTTTTTCCCATCACGTTCCCTTGCTCCAGGTGTCCCCCCCTTTTCATCGAATCCCCCGCGTACCCCCCCCCTCCTCCTCATTAGGACAAAAAACACTCCCTCCCTCGGGTCCACTGTTCCCAATCACTACGCTCTTTGTGCACGGATTTGGCAAAATACCCTTAGCCCCCCCATCCAGTATTTTACCTTCAAGCGAGCCCTTTTGTGCTCCCCTTTTTTTTTTTACACGCCCCCCCTATTGCAAGGTCGGTGGAGTTTTTTTCCTTGTCCATTTTCCCACTTCGATTAAATCCCCCGCTGAATAGTTAATCCGTCGCCCCATGGAACTTTTTTCCCCCTCCCCTCTTATATCGTCTTCGCTTTTAGACTGTCTTTTCCTCCCATGCCCGTTGCGTCTTGTAATTTGGCTCCCAGTTCCCAATGCATTTCCTCAAATACGTCACCCTCCCAACCCTTGCGTAAAAAACTGACAGATCCCAATATCCTCCCCCTTGGTCTTAGAAGCCATTCAGGAACACTTTAGTGTTCCTTCCCTTCTCGCCAGCCGCCTCCCCCCAATTTGTCTTTGGCACCTGTTGTTTCCCCCCCAACGCCCAGCCATTACAAAACCACCCCAAAGTTTCCCTTTTACTAGTCCCTAGAAATCATTTTCCAGCTTTACCCCTCGCTCTTCCCCTGCTGAATCTCCCTCGAATTCCCTCCTCCCAAAACTCCCTCCTTTACAGTCCTTTGACACTGAGTTTTTTTTTCAATAGGCCCCAACAGGCCTTTTTTTCGGTTTCTCTATCCTCACAACACCGACATTCCCCTCCTCACCCTGCCCCTTACCTTCCCTTAACCCCTCCTAAAACCCTGAATCCTCCGGTATCCACCTGGCCGCTCCTTGCCTACTTTATCCGTCCCTCAAAAGTCGAAGCTTTCCAGCATTCCCCCGCACCGTGTTCCAACACCCTGCAAAAACGCCTTTTCGCGTATACCCCTTATGCTTTCTCCCAGGACCCCGTACTATTGAGCTCCGTGTCCCACTTATCAGTTTCCCTGTCCCTACCCACCCCTTTTCCACCACCGTGCCTTTCATCTTTCCCTATCCTGAGTTTTCACTCCTTCCCCTTCGCCTGGCCCGTCATTTCTTTTGCGAGGCATTCTGGACCTTGTATCCGAAGTTTGAAGACCCCGCGATTAAGGTAGAAACTGTACTCCTGCGCCCCATCTGAACTTATTTTCCCTTGGTCGCCATGCTACACGTGACCCCTGAAGCCGAATATAAACCCATCCCTCTTTTAGTACAACTTCAGTTCCACTTCGGCCCGGCACCCTTTAAAATATCTATCCCAGCGGCCACTGATTACCCCTCCTCCCGTCTTGTCCCCAAACACCTCCTCGCAACCAAGACCCATCTTTTTTGACTTATACCTATCCCGGATCTTGCCCCCGCCCTCTGTCTCATTGACTACCTCCCACCACCAATTTCCCCTCCTAACAATCAACCCTTTCAAAGCCCTTATCAATGACGGTACGCCAGAGTCCACACCCCCGCTTGCCCGCGCCTCCCCCTCCCCCACACACTCCCCCGCCCCTCCGGTTTTCCTTGATTTACCCTTTCCACCCAACTGTGCGCAACCTCCTCATCCGTTAGAAATTCCCCCCTCCTTTTCTTCCATGTTCCGAGGCTAGGAGAATTTTTCTCATTGCCCTTTCCCCTCCCCTTTCCTCTTGTGTCTTTTCACCAGCTGCCCCCAAGGTCTTATCTTTTTATCCCTCTCCAGAGTCCCCGATCCTTCTAGGTGGTTGACCCTCTACAGTGAAAGCCCCATGCGAGTGGAGGCTTTTTTTCCCCTTCCTTTCACCGTTCGTCCCAAGCCCGCGCGCCTGACTTCATCTTTATATTTCCTTTTTTTTGTTTGACTTATAATTAGATCAAGCGATGGCTTTTCCTTAAGGTTGTGAGCTTAAGAACATCTATGTTTTCCCCTTTTTAATCGTTCAGTTTCCCCCCCTGCCTCTCGCTTCAGTTGTGTTAATCTATTCAACCCTTCGGACCTTTTTTTCTTTCCACGATGACGAAATTTTTTTTGTTTGACTTACTTTCAGCGATAGGAACCTATTCCTTCCCCCTTTCCCCGGTTACAAGCCCTCCGTATCATCGCCATGGGTTACTTCCCCTTTTCTTTTTTCAACCCCTTTTCACGCTGAATACTAAGAACGTTTCCCAGTGATGTTACCAACTTTCTCTTGATGGCATGGATTCTTTTTTTTCTCTCCTTTTCCAGCCCACTTTCCTTTTTTTTTGCTAGGTTGGGTTCTGACCACTCTTTTTTTTTTTTCCTTTTCTCGTGAAATCGGTGTCTCTTTTATTGTATTGTCTGTGGTTTTGTTTTTCGGGTAGTTCCACTTAAAGGCCCTCCTCGCTTCTTCCCTTTACTTTTCCCAATTTTCACCAAACGATCCTGTGATGCGTTGCATTTTTCTTGTTGTCTTAAATTCTTATTACAGTTCGATTTTAATCCTAAGATTCCTTTCTTTTTTTTTGGTGTAGTTCTTTTGTATTTGAAGCTTCTTTCCATTACTTGTTGTTTTAATGTCTCCCCCCCCCCCCCCCCCCCCCCCCCCCCCCCTGCGCAACTTTTCCCCAGTTCCTTCTATCTAATGATTGAGGGATTATCATGGAGATGGCGTCTTTTTCTTTCCCGGGCTTCTTCCCCTTTTTTTTCCACTGTTTTCGCCTTCGTTAGTGCAGATGACGTCGTTGCGCGATCCCCAGGGTGACCCTTCCTCTTTTTTCCTTTCTCGAACCACTTCGTTTGTGAGGTGGTTTTCTTCATTTTGGACTTTGGACCGGTTTTGATTTTATGCCCCGGATCAACCAGTAACTTCTTTTCTGTTTTCCTTGGTTTCATATGGACTAAGCTACCGGTGGAGCCCCCACGTTTTGGTCTTCGTTTTTTGGGTAGGGTCACTCCTTTCCTGGCGTGGCGTACTAACAGTCTTTCTTTCCTTTTTATCAGCACTCTTCGGATGTTGGATAAACGGGCGATTTTGCTTTTTTCTTCCGACCGAGGTGCGGTGGTTTTTTTGACTTTTCTGTTCCAGTGAATCCTTCACTCTTCCCGGTTTCGTGTTCTTTTTCTTTTATTTTTAACACGCTGTCCTCATTGGCTCTTCTTTTAGGGATTGTAGCGTGCTTGAAGATTTTGTTACTGGCTTTGGACTTTTCCTTTCCCTTTTCATTTCCGGATTTTTCCAATAAAGCTGCTTTGTCGCGATTTCTTTTTGTGAAGCCGCTGGGTTTGGTGTGTTGATATGTGTTATGCCCTGTTCTTTTGACCAGCTGCCTCAAATCAACTTGTTTTCTTTTTTCCTTTTCTCAAGCCTGTGTTCCTCCGATTTCTGGATCCGAATTTGGGCGCGACTCCCCCCTTGGCATGTTTTGATTGCATCTGTTGGCGCGGAATTTTCTTCATAGATGACTTTTTCAGAAACCCCCCCTTTCCAACTTTCATGTCCCTCCTCCCCTTTTTAGTTCTGCTACTATCTGATGCGGGCAGTGATCCGGCCCTGTTCCTTCCTTTGCTCGTTACGATCATGTGTACATTCTCGGTTTCAGCCCCTGTATACTGTTCCCCTCCCTTCCTCTCTTTTTTTTTTTCCGTGGATCAACCTGCCGGTGGGCTAGGACGTTTCATCCCAGGGAGTGTATTGACTTTATTTTTTTAACTCCTCTCTAATTGCTCTCTGCTTTTTGCCTTTTGTAAGATCTCTTTCGTTGCTTGTTCCGGACTGGCTTTCCGTTCTTCATGTTGCTCCAGATGATTGTCCCTTATCACGCACTTTTTCTTGTTTACGTTCTCTTTCCCCGATGTTTTTTCCTCTTTTGAATCTCTATTTAATAATAAGTTTGTGTTTCTCTCCTTTGATTCATCCCCTCTTAGCAATACCATCCTTCCCCCCCCTTTTTCCCCCATTTCGTCTGCTCAATGTAACCCATTACCCCCCCAGTAAGCATAAACCCCCCCCCCAAAGACCAGAATCATCGGTACCAAGTTCCCACTCCTCGCTGCAATCTCGCTTTTGTCCCCCCTCCCCCCCCCATTTCCTTTAAACCCCTAGACTTCAGTATTTAAAGTCCTGTCCTTTTTTTTACCCAACAAACTCTTTATTTCCCCTTTCAACGTACTTCTCAAGTTTTATTGCGGTCTTCGGAACGCCCCTCATCCGCAGACGCCACCGATCCTTTCAAGTTAAACCGGTCCCTCCATAGGTACCCCTCTCCCCGTCTCGATTTTCCCTTTTCTGCGTCGCCAGGTCGCGCTCCCTTTAAATTCGATTTCTTTGCAAGCATCGAAACGTCCTTCGCAGCAACCTTTTTCCCCAGTGCAACCTGTTCTCCTTTTTCGTCTCCCAGCATCCCCTGCCTAAATAGTTCGTGTCTGGAATGCGCCCAGAGTTCACCACCACCTTTATTGGCCATCTCGTTCGCCCCCACGCCTCTCCCTCCACTTTCACACCCCCCTCCCCCACCATCAAACCAGCTCGTGAATAGTTTCCCTAATTTCTAAACTTCATCCCCCCCCCCTTCTTGTCAAGACCCCTCCCCCTCACTTGCCCCCCCAAACTTCCCCCCCCCCTGACTCCAGAGCCTCTTAAATGTAGATACCAATAGTTTTCCCCCACAACACAGCAAGGCTCCTTTCTCCTTTCTTTCTTCGCAGTTTTTTACCCCCCTCCTCTTTCCAAATACCCTCCCGTCATAGAAACCAAACCCTTCTGTTTATCACTACCTCAGGTCGGGTATTCTTCTTTCCCCTTCCTCCCTCCTCCTTCTTCCTCCCCCACTGTCCCGAAGCGTTACAGAACCCCCGACCGCCCCCCCCCCCCCCGAACCGACCTTCTTTAAATCATTAACCGACCTCCATTAAAGACCAGTTTTTCAATTTAAGCTACACCCCCTTTCCTTTTTCCCGTCAACTTTTCCCCCCCCCGTTCACCCCCCGTGCCCATCATCCTGTTATTGAAATAATCTCCCCAATTGCCCGCCGTCTTTTTTTTTAATCACTTCAATTCGACCCCCCAGTTCAACCTTCACCTCCCCCCCCCTCTCCTACCTCTGTTCTCATATTGTTAATTTCTGCTAGACTGATTCCAGAATGCTTCCGGACATTTTAATGCTCCACCCGTTCCCCCCGCCCTCCCCACCCCAACGTAATCGTATCCTTCGATTGGATTCCCTTGTCCATTCAAGAAATGAAAACCGCCAATTAATTCCATAACCCCCTCCTTCCCTTGACAGGTTCTTTCCATCCTCCTATACAAACTCCCCCCTCCCTCCGTTTCCGGATTTCCACTCTGCAACCTCCCTCGTTCTTCTCCATTTTGAATTCCTTCTAAAGAATAAACTAACGCCTATCCTTTTCCCCAACCCGGCCCCTTCCCCCCCCCTCCCCGCACCCCTCCCATTCCATCGCCCCACCCTTTCCCCCCAAGTAAACCGTCTCAACCCCAGTCCCCCCCACAACTCCTCGCTTTCTTTTTCGAATATCAACTAAACCCCCATCTCCTGCCATCCCCCCTAGGTATCGAAAATTGATTCCGTATTACCCCTTTCCATTGAACAGCCCTTTCCCCTTTCCTTTCTCTTCTTTTTCTTTTGTTTCCAGGCCCCCCCCCCATCAATGGCTTTTCCTTTTTCTCTCCGTTCTTATTAAACCAGAGATGCCCACAAGGGAAGCAAAACCAGTCTTTTTTCCCCGTACTGACCCTCTAGTTACCCTACCCCCGCCCCCTTTTGTCCCTACTAAGTTTCCCCCTCTGCCGCGATTTCGCCTTCCGTTTCACAAGTTCGAGCTTTCCCCAAGGCACCTTTCTCTTCCTCCTCTTTCTCCTCCCTCGTTTGTTATGACACGCCGCGTTTCCCTTTCTCTCTCCCCTCCGGTCCCTTCAGGTGGTCAATTCCAACTCGTTTTTTTTTTCTTGTATTTAGCTTAGGCCGCGATTTGAAAACCCCCCCCCTCTCTGTTTACTCTTTTTTTCTCAGAGGCCCCCTCTGACTACCCTTTTTGTTTTCTTTCCTTCCCTCGCGACGCGCAGCCAATTTGATTAATTTTGTTTTGTTGGTCCCTGCTACGACTCCATGGTTCTTTAAAGTGAATTTTTTCCTGGCTGCAAGGACCCTTTCGATTCCCCTTTTCCTTCATAATGTAATTCCTCTGCCGTTCTTTGTCAATGGCTGTGTGAAGGCAGACCTTTTTTTTAGGTTTTTGGAGACCGTATATTTTCTTCTCATTTATTGAATGATTTGGGTGAGTTCGAGCTGGATCTTGTCTTTTTGCGGTTTGGGTTTTTCAATGCTAATTTTTAGGTTTAGTCCCCAAACCACCCCACCACCACCACCAAACACCACCACCCACCAAACCCGCCATAGAACAACCCAACCCCCAAAACACCAACCCCCCCGCCCCCCACTTAACACCCCCCAACCCACCCCCTTCCCCCCCAGCGTGATTTCCCTCTGACTCCCAGTGAGTTTTTTTTTTTTTTTTCATGCGAGTGATCTTTGCGTTTCTTGCCTTAGCTTTTTTATATGTTTGCTTCCCCCCTCTTTTTTTTCCTTCCCACCTTTCTGTTGCCGGCGGATATTTTCTGGTTTGGTATTTTTCATGTTCGAGGTCCTCTACGTTTGGATGGACTTTTGCTCAGTTGCGCTCTTGGGAATAACGTGACTTTCTCCTTCTCTTTCATTTCTTGACTTTTTTTTTTTTCGCGTCGGATTATTCACCAGTTCCATGCACGAAGGTCTCTTCTTGGTTGATTAAGGGTTCCATTTTTTCGAAGGAAATATCCAGTTTTTTCCTCTCACTCGGATTCCGGCCTCTATTCTATACCCCCCGCTTTTATTTTACGCATTGGTGGCTTGGGTGTTTAGTTCCTTTTTCTTGGGTCCCCAGAGTTCAGGGATTGCTATTTGCCCCCGTTTATGGATTTCGGGTTTTTCCCGTGGGCTTTCTCCCTCCCTTTTCTCGATTTCCTCCCCCCTTTTGCGTATTTTCTTTTAGGGTCTTTCCCTTGGAGGCTTCCTTCTTTTGTTCTTGAATTGATCTTCCGCTTTTTGGAAAGGTTCTCTTTACTTTAGCTTCTCGTCTTTTTGTGTTGGTCCGTTTTGTTTTGGCTTTTTGAGGTTCTTCTTTTTCTTTTTTTCGCGTTTTCTTTTCCCTAACCGCTTGCTGGCTTGGAACCTCTGTATTTTTCATCTTCTATTAATTTATTTTTTCTTCTGGTTTTCTTTTGTGGTCTGATACACTCCCCCCTTCCCCTTCCTTCGCTTTAAATTAAAGTGAGAGGATCCCCTCTTCGGCGATCCCTGTTGTTTGCGGTTTTTTTTGTTTGATATTAGGTCTGACTCCTGTGCAACCTTTTTCGTAGAATTTTTTCCGTTGAGCCCTCCCTTCTTTCTGCCGGTCCTTTGGTCTCTAGCCACGTTGCGGCCTGATGTGCATTTCTTTTTTTTCTTGAGACCATTGCGGTGTATCCTTTGGGTTTTTTCTTTTCCGTATACACCTATTTCCTCTAGTCGACCTTTTCTCCCTCCTCTCTTCGGCTCTTCTCTTTTTTCTTCCCTTTCCCGGTGACGTTCAGCGGCGGGATTTTTTTATTACGGAGGTTGGGTAGTCGGATGCGGTGCGTTCTTTCTGCTTTTTACCCCTTTCGTACGTTTAATTTCTTTTTTTTTCCCCCCTGTTTTCTGGCCTTTCATCCGGACGCGGCGTTTCTGCGTGAAATGTGGACGGCCGCAGCTTGCCTTATGCCTTGGGACCACCCTCTTTTCCTTTCTTTTCTTTTTTTTTTTTCCGGCGCCCCCAAGCGTCGGCTTGTTTCCCCCGAGTTTGCTTAAGTTTGATAACCTTTTACTTTCATGGGTTGCTTCTTCTCCCTTTTATTCATCTTCTTTTCATACCCTTAAGTGTTTTTTTTCTATCTTCTTGACTGAGTTTGCAAGCAGGCCCAAAGTCTTCCCTACCCTCTATGCCCTTTTCTTAACTTCCCCCCCCATGTTTACCACGAGCCCCCGCTTTCTACGTCCCCCAATACGCCACTATCCGGGATTTGTACCCCCAATCCCTCCCTAGAAAAGATAGTCTTCTCCCCATTTTTCTCCCTTTCCAACCTAAGTCCCGTCTTACCTGCTCCCGGATTACACGGCTTTTTTAAGTTAAACGTTTTTATCTCTCTAGATCCCTTTTCCCCTCCCTCCTTCCGACAGTGACCTTTTCAACTCCGGAATCAAATTGGTCTCCCCTTTTCCCTCCAGTCGCTTCCGATAGTTAGTGAATGTTTACTTTAAAGCTTTTCTCTGTACCTTCGTTTCCCCCCCAAGAATTCTCATCTGCACCCTCTCATCCCCCTGATGAACCAATATGCAGTTTGTCTTTCCTCCTCCTCCTCCCCCCCCCTTTCTCAGATTTGTGTTTTTTCCCGGCACCTTGGAGGACTCCGCTTCCCCAAACAAGGGTCGTTAATTATTGGTTCCCCCCCCCCTTCTATTTTCAACCTCCGATCCAAACCACCTCCCCCCCCCCCATTTTTCTTTTTAACCCCACTGACTTCTCCTTCTCCCTCAATCTTATTTCCGGTCATGTCAGTCTCCAAAATTTGACCCACCTTATGACACCACAACTTCATAAGGTTTCAGTCTTTCCACTGTCTTGTTTTACTACCTTGGACAACCTCACTTTTCTTCCGCCTTTTCCCCTCTCTACCAGCGATTACACCCTAATGAAATTTCCCCCATAAACAGGAACAGCTCTCCTGTGGGATTCTTATCCGCCAACCTCCCAATCCCCACCGTTTTCCCCCTCCCCAGTCCCCGATGCGTTCCGCACTTCCGGCACCATTACGCAAAACGCCTTCCTTTTCCCGTTTTCTTTAATAACAGTCACATGAAATTTAGTTCATAAACCCCCATTCCTTGATACCCCCAAGTTTTTCCCCTTTCCGCCCAACACCCACACCGTTCGTCCATCGGATTTATTTCAGGCATCTCCCCCCTTCTCCTTCCCATGATTTAGCGCCTCCTCTATGACCCCCAACCGGTTTTTATGCCCTTTACCTACCCATTAAGTCCTGTTTTCCCCCCCCTCTCCCCACCTTTCACATTTTTCTCCCTTCCTTGTCCAATACACGAACATTATGTGCTGTTCTTTCCCTGCTCCAGCAGTCCAAGCTGTGAGCACGGAACCCCGCCTTTTTCCCCCCCACCCTCCACTTTCCTTCCCATTCCTCCACCTTCCTCTGCGCATGCATAACGGAGTCCGAAGAATGTAGGAAAAGGAAAAACCCGTCCCCGAATCCATCCCAAGAGTGGGGGTATGTTGTATCCGGGAACACCACCCCCTAGACCGGACACGAAAACCACCCCCAGCCACCTCCCCCTAAAAAACCCGCCACCCCCCCCCCCCCCCACGGATCCTCGACCTCCGCTTCTCCCCTTTTGCCCACACCCAAGAAAAGACCGCACAATACTAAATCCTGCCCCTTCCTACACCCCTCTTTTCCCCACCCAGCGCACCACCCTAATCGTCTTTTTCAAGATCGTTTAACCCCCAAAAGGCCCCTTCGGACGCCCGTTCTTTCCCATTATCATAAACTGTTGCGATTAAGTTTTAACCTCTCTTTTAGAATCACCGCACGTGAACTTTTTACCTCCCTTTCCTACACCCCACAATGGTTTGTCTCCGTGTCTTTCACACAAGGTTCCCTTTTGTCGTCTCTACAGGCCTCGTTCACGAGGTCATCCCCTGCCTGCCTGACCCTTTTGACGTCCATCCTCCCCTCATCTGTGTTTCTTTTCTTCTTTCTTTCCAACTTTCACAGTTTTGTCCCCAAACAACTTTCATATCCCTCTCCGTTGTTGGTTTCGGATTGACGGTCTTCCTCTCTTTTTCCTTTTTTCCTCTTTCCTGACTTTTTCCCTTTTGTCATTTTCCTAGATTTTTCCATTTCTGCAAAGCGTTTTATAGATGGTTTGTTAGTTACATCAGGTTCCCTATTTATTGGTCTTGTCTTTTCCCCCCCCCCCTCTTCACTCCTTTTTTCTTTTGTCGCGCCTTCCCTTCCCAGTCCCACTTTGGTGGGCAGCTCCGAGATCGACCCTGATTTGAATCTGGTCCCTCCTTGCAGGTCTAATGACCGGCCTCTTCCCCCCCTTCTTTCCGAATGTTTTCTTCCTTTCCTTTATGGGCAATGGGCTGTGTTTTTAGTGTGATAGCGCGAAGCCACCGGATTTTTTCGTTGTTGCCGTAGAACGTCTTCTTCTACTTCCTTTACCCATCTTTTTTTCCTCTCTGTTTTGTTTTTTTTTTTTTCTTTGCTTTTAGGATGGTCAATTATCAGTTCGTATGTTTTTTTGGTATCCGGGCTGAGTCTCTACTCCCCGGGTGCTCGTTTCCTATGGATTTTTTCTGTACTATCTCTTCGATCGTTCGATGATTTACCCCCTTTTTTGGTTTCGGGATTTCCTGGGCCTGTTGAGCAGACTTATTTCTTTTTTGGCCGGTGGCTTTCCTTTTTTTCTGAAGAATGGGCCCCCTCCTTTCTTTTCTTCTCAGTTCTTTCTTCCTTCTTTGGAGCCCCTGGATTACCCTTCTTTCTTAGCCTTTGGCTTCGATAAGGGTTACAACTTTTTGGCGAATTTTCCTCAAGATGCTTCGCCGCGAAAAGAGGTGCCCTTTCTTCCTTCTACCACCCCCGATGATCCCCGGGCACGGTGGTTCCTTGTTGGTTTTTCCTTTGAATGTTTTCACGAGGGGAGGGCTGTCCTTTTCACCTTATATGGTCTTTTTTCTTAATATTGAAGAAGAGCCTTTTAGTACGCTGAGCCATTGCGTTGCTTTAGTTCTTTTTTCGGGTCCTGGAACACCATGAGGGTGAGTTTTTTCCATGACTGCTTTTTGACTTTGATTTTTGGATTCCTCCTCCTCCCTTTTCTGTTTTACCTTTTTTCTTTTTTTTGATTGTTACGAGCTTTTGTGAGGAGGTTTAGGCTGGTTCGTACGAATCAGTTTTAATTTCCTTCCTTCCCCCTCTTTCCCCTTCGCCTTTTTTTCCTTCCTCCATTGGTCATTTGAAGATTTGGGCATGTTTTTTTTTTGATCCATCTTAAGCCGGTGAAATGAGATTTGTTTTAGATTCCCTTTTTTGGTTTTGGAATTTTCTTTTTTTCTCTTCTTTCCCCTTTGCTCCTCTCATTCCATTGGTGGGATCGAGCCCCTTTTCCTCTCTTGGTTTTTTTTTTGAATATTAAGATTCTTCCCCCTAGAGCCCCCTTCCCTTCATCTTTTCATCTTTTTTCCCTGGTCTCCCTTCGGTATGTAGAATGAGTTTGTTTTCCCTCCCTTTTAACTATTAACTTTGAATCAGAAATGTTTCCCCTCACTAGTATTCCCCTTCCCTTCAGAAAGATTTTCTTCCTTTCATCCCATGTTGCCGGATTTTCCCTCTGGATAGCTCTTGTAGTACCTTCGTAGCTCGCTCTAGAAACTTGCGTTATTCCCTTTTTTCAGTTTTCTCCCACGCCCCTTTTTTCTCTCCTTGTCCGGGATCGCGCGACGTCTCTTGTTGTTTGATCCAGGGTCAGAGAGCTTAGAGGTTAGGTACCCTCCTTTTGTTTGTTTTTTTCTTCTCACTCTTCCCCCTTAGGTTTTTTTTTTACTCTGGTTGATTCGATTAGTTCATGGACATGGTATTGACGATCCGTTTTCCATGATAGTCGATTCAGTGCTATTTTTCATCCCTTAATTTAGAGTCTCCTTCCTCCCTCCGTTCCTCCGCACCTTCCTTTTCTTCTTTTTCATTTTTCGTTCCGTCATGTAAAAGCCCTCTTATGAAACCCCCCAGGTTCCACCAGAGTAAAAACTGCTTAACACTTCCCCCCCCTTGAATAAGGACCAAGCTCCTCCTTCCCCACCCTTGTCGCTTCACCCTACCCCCCTATGCCAAGCCTTTTGAAGTTTTAGATACCCCCGTTCCTCATGAACTCCCTAGCTTCTCTCTCTCACTTCCCCTCCCCTTCTCCCCTACTCCGCCCACCCTGAACTTTTATTTTTTCCATGGTACGACCCCAGTATGATGCCCTCGATAGTACCACTCTTTCTTTCGGTATGCTCCCCGGGAACTGCCCCCCTCTTTTTTCGACTTTTTCTTCACAAGCATTCATGCACTCATTTTTTGCCCTCTCCCCACACGACAGTCTGACAATTTTTTTCCTCCACTTTTGTCCTCCCTCAGTCGAAATCCAATTCTGTCTTCGTTCTTGAGATCAGACCCCCCAAAAATGAGTTTGGCCCTTTAACCCGCCTCATCACCTCCCCCCCTATGCCACCCCCCCTCCCCCCCCCCCCCTTCTCCCAACACACACCACTAGAAGGTTTCATCCTCTCCCTTCCCCTTTAAAGATGGGCCGTCAATGGACCTCCCCCCTCCTTCCAACATAACCCACCCTCAAAGAACCCCCCTTTCCCTCCCTGGCCTTCTCCTTTCTATGATTTCATGACGCTATTTTCTCTAGTCCCGACAGCAAGAAACCCCCCCCTTCACCGCCTGCCGTTCACTCTTCCCCTCCTCCCCCCCTCAACCTCCCCCACCCCCTCCGACCACTGCCCCACAGCAACCTTTGATTATTCATCAACTCCCTCAAACCTCCTAAGTCGTTCCCCGCCTAACACCCTCCACCCCCTACCTCCCCCTCCCTTTTCTCCCCCTTTCTACCCGGTAGGATTCCTCCCCGGCACCCCCCCCCTCCCTCCTGTTGGCATCTCCAAGGTCCCCTTTACATCACCCCCCCCTTCCCCACCCTTGCAGTCCCTTTTGACTGACCATTTCTTCTCCCTCAACTTCCTGAATAGCGGCTCTTCATCTCGTCATGACAGATTCGCCCAGTTCCGCCCTTTTTCCCTTCCCGGCCTTCTCCTTATCCTCCTTCCCCCCCTCCTTCCTCCCCCTTGAACTCCCCCTCTTCCCCATCGCCCTGCCCCATGGATTTTTCACAGTACCCTATTTAACTAACAGTGCAGATGTCCTCCATCTCCCTCCCCTCTACCTTCACATAATCGAGCTGCGAAGTCCCCTTTCCCAGCGACAAGTATTCCAAAACCTTTGGCCCAGATCCACCCTCCCCCTTTGCCAGTCCCTCCGCTTCCTGACCTCCTCTAAATCTCCTTCTTCTCCTTTCCTCACCCTTCCCCCACCCCTACCCCAAGACATCCAAAGCAAGTTTTACCCCTTCAAAATATTCTACTAACACCCAGCCACCAAATACATAGCCTGTTCCCCGTCAAGATATTCCCCCTAACCCCCCCCTCCCCCAGCCTCCAGGGGAAGATTCATTCGTGAATATGAACCCTACCGTCACGAGACAGTGCCACTGTTATGGCTATTTTCTTTTTCACGGCACTTCCCCTTCTTCCGCTCGCTCTTCGTCCCCATCCCTCAGGGGCCAACAAGGTCGTAATTTGCCTAGGTCCCTCTCGAAGTTGGTACGATAAGATCCTTTGTTCCACTTTTGCACCTCCCTAAGCCTACAGAGTTTTCTCATTCACCCTTTCTTCCCATCCTTTTCCCTTTTCAGTTTTCCAAGGAACACGCTCTTGGATATTCTCTCTTCCACCCTTTTTTGAGAGGGATCGAGGTGGCACGCGCTACCTTTTTATTGACACTTAAGTATCTCTTCCCCTCCCCCCTCTTTTTTTTCCTCTCCCCCTTCCCAAGGGGCGCGCCGAGTGATTGTATCCCAGATTCGGGACTATGTGGCTGCGATGCCAAGTATGACGGACCTTCCCTCTCCTCAGCGCCCCGATCCCTCCTACGGCTTTTCTTTTTTCCCTTTAACGTAAAAATGCCCCTTCCCCCCTTCTGCCATTGTTCACCCCGTTTGCGGTGATTTCCTTCCCCCCTTTTAAGTCTGCCAGGCCTCGCTGAATTTCTTTTTGGGTTGTTTTGTTTTCTTTTGATAGTTTCCGTGACCTCCGGCCCTCTTTATGTGTGTGTCGATTTTTTTGCATTTTTTGGAAGGTATTCTTGAGCTGATTGCTGTGTCTTTCTTGGGTATGTGGGGTTTATCAGTTGAGGGCTTTTTTCTTTTTTTTCTGCTTTTAAGCTCCCCCCCTCCTTCCCTCTTTTATTTTCTTCTTCCGTTCCTTGAGTTGGCTTTAATCCTGATACGTTCCAGATTTTTTTTAATTGGATTTTGGCTTTGATGATTCCTCTTCTTTAGACCTGATTCCCCGCTTTTTTTTGGCGTTGGGTGTCATCCTTTCCCTTCCCCCTCTTTCACTTTTTTTCTGTCGGCTGGACTTTTGTTTTCCTCCCCCCAGGATGCCTAAGATGGGAGTCTTCTCCAGGTTTTTCCCCCTTTTCTCCATCCTCTTTAGTCGCTCACGCTCCTTCAGAGTGAAGGCTTTCCTTGTCTCTTCTTCACCTTTTTTCGGTTTTCCTGCTTTTTCTTTTCATCTTTTCTTTGTCTTGGATTGCACGTCATAATTCTCGGTGGGTTTTTAGACAGAGGACTCTCTCCCGTTTTGCGCTTTTTTGAGTTAGTGGTCCGTTTCTTTCCCCTCTTTCCCTTTTCCTTTTTCTTTTTCCTAAGGAGTTAGTGCAGTGGGGATCCGCATAAGTCTTCTTTTTTCGGTTATGCGTTGACTCGGTGATTGCAGTCTGGTTGAGGAGGCTTCTGCCTTTGTCTTCTTTCCAATCGTGAAAGAGCACGTTTTTTTCTTTTCTTTTTATTCCCACCTTCCTTTTCCCCTTAAGAAAGGAGTTTCTGGACTGGAAGGGTTTGGTGGAACTGGAGGAGGATTTTCCCTTCCTCCTCTAAAAACATTCTCTGGATTTATGCTAGTTTCGTTTTTTTTCCCTCTAACTTGTTTGCGTGTTTGAATTTTTTTTCTTCCTGAAGGTTAGAATGTGCTGTAAACATGGGCTGTCTTCGCCGGCCCCTCTCCAATCTGTCTCCTCCTTGGTCTTCGTCTCAACGTCGGAGTCTTTTTCATCTGTCTTTTGCTTCCCAGTTTTCTTGTGGATTAGTCTTTGACTGAGACCCAAGTCGCCCGCTCTGTCTACTATGCGACCCCTGATGTTGTTTCCATACCGTCGTGTTTTAATTTCATTTTTTTTCCGTAGTTCACATTAAGTTCTTTTGGTGGAGTATCGGCTCTCCCTTGGAGTTTCTCCCGATATTTTTTAAGTGGGATCAACTGGATCTTTAGAAACCTGGTTGACTCCTCTTTGCTTACGTCGTTTTTTTGCCTTGCCCCCTTTCTTTATTCAAGATACTGAATGTCTTTTAATTACCATTTGGTGGGATCCTTCTCCTCAGGCGGTTTTAACTGTTGTTTCGATTACTATTGACCTTTCTTTTTCTTAATTTTTCCTAACTTTGCAGGTATGTCGCTTCTTCAGGCCTCTTCTCCCGTGTTGTGTTTTTGCTTTCCCTCCCTGTCTCCCCCCCTACCCTCTTCACCTTCCCCATTCCTTTTTCTCCATTCCTTACCGTATAGACGACCACTCGTAACAACAGAGTACGCTTTTTCTTCCCAACCCCCCAAGAACCCATTTTTTGACCACTGTTTTCCCCAATAGCCCTCCGGCACCCGACCTTTGCCTCCCCCCCCCCGTCGAATACACGCTCTCCCTCACGCGAGCTACTTTCGGGTGAGTACGTTGAAAAAGGTTCTCGTTTGAACTTCCAACGCCCATCCCCCGGCAGCTTCCCTTTCCCACTACTTACTCTTCCCGGGACCTGGCAGCCCCTTTCTATTTTCGAATCGGATCAGTCTTCTCTCCCTTTTCCCCTATGTTGTATGTTAATTCCCACTTCAAAATCCTCTCATCCACGCCACTCAAACCCTTTCTCGAAACTTTTTCCTAGGCACAAATCGGCCACTTTTCTCAGACATTTCCCCCGTTCCTCCCTCCTTTTTACTTTTCCCCTGTGCGAATCCCAGGCTTTAGGTTTATTCTTTTGAGTTCCAACTCCTCTACACCCACCCCTCCGCAAAAAAGTGATCTCCCCCCCCCCCCCTCCCCTCCTACTCTAATAATATAAGCATTTTAAATAGGATTTCCTAAAGTTGTTTTTTCTGTGCCACAAAATACTCTACCCCTTGCTTCCTTTCCCCGACAACTCTCCCCTCTTTTTTCTTTCATCACCGTCCATACCAACCCCCCCTCAATTCGTTTAAGAGGTCTCTCCCTTACTGCCCCCTTTTCCCCCTACATTTTCCCATGTCTCTTCCAACCAAGTTCCCAAGACGGTCTTTCCCCCTCCATTTGCGTCTTTTCTTCTTCTTGAAAAACTTAAAGTTACCAAACGCATCTCTTATGAAACACCCTTCCCCCCCAATAAAGCACTCCCCCCGGCGTTCCCACCCGGTTTCTAAAACCTTTTTCCCCTATCCCCAAAGTCTTTTAAGTTGGATCAAACCTTTTAAACCAGAAAGTCAAACACTCACACGGTCCTGTCCCTCTTTTATTTCTCTCGGGTTCCCGTTATCCTTCCCCTCTAAGCCCAGTATATTTTTTTTCCTAAAGATATTCCTTTGGTCCCGTGAAGACGCGACACCCCCCGGTTAATTACTCCCCTGCTCCCCGCCGTAATTTCTTCCCTCCCTTGCTACATCCCTCCCCCCCGAACCCTGCTCCAAGTATTAAATAGCTCTTCATCTCGCTGCTGCTGAAACGGACTTCCTCCATTGCCTGGAACCTTCCGAAATCACCCTCCAGGCCCAGAGCCTCCCCGGATTCCGAAACCCCTTATCAAATTCCCCCCCCCAAACATTCCGTCCCTAACCCCCTCGTTGGTCTCCCTTTAATTCCCCCCGTTTAAACCTTTCTCCCCTCCCCCATCCCCCCCATTCTTCAGTTGACGGCACCCACTCCCCCACTCCCAGTACCCTTTTCATTAATCAGGCATAAAGATCTTCTCCCCATCGGTTTTTCTAGCCCAACAGAGCCCCCCACCCCCACTCGCCTGGATTCGAAGCTCCCCCTTTCCAAAACAAACACCCTGGCGTTAGAGTCTATTCAGCCTTTCTGATTCAATCCTTCATCCTTCTTTCCCGGTCCGCCACCTAAAAGAACGGACCATGTGAAACTTCCCCGGCTCGTTCCATTTGTTTTCCCCTGCCTTCCCCTTCCCGCTCTGCGGTTCAAACACTTCCTCCCCCCCAGATTCGTCATCACGCAGCCAAAGAGCCTCTTCCCCCGCTGGTATAGATTTTCCCTTTGCTCCCGGCTTACTACCCACCCCTGGGAAACCCTCCTCCTATCTGACGGTCTCAATAAGGTATCCTTCTTTCAGTTCTTTCTTTTCCCGGTTTCCCGAGCCCCCCA
>Ga0179593_1507797_pt1 | contig 17403 bp, 17 predicted proteins | sample CZODoug2_1_08_16_FD_185931 | JGI IMG/M metagenome (GOLD analysis project Ga0179593, IMG submission 185931) | Vadose zone soil fungal communities from Angelo Coast Range Reserve, California, USA - CZODoug2_1_08_16fungal (PacBio error correction) | ecosystem: Environmental > Terrestrial > Soil >... | reverse complement strand
CGTTTTCTGTTTGCCCCTTTCTTTTTTTGGCGATTTCGCCCCCTTTTTTTGACTTGTTTCCTCTTCAGCGGCCTTTTGTTTAGTCTTTTATTTTCTTTTCGGGGTATGGTTTAATTTTCACTTTTTTCTTGGTCTACATACGTCCTCCCCCCCCCCCCCCAGGCTTTCCCCCCCAATCGTTGTGGATAACCTCTAACGTCCCGTGAAAGGGTTTCTCTCGAAGGTGGTCTTCCCGCTTCCTCCATAGAGATTTTCTTCAGAGCACTCCTCCTCTCCCAATTGGACCTTTGTTGCTACGTTTTTTTCCGGCCATGCCCCCCCTTCAATATTTTCGCCCCCCATGTGACCTACATGATGGTTTCTGGGACGCAATTTGACATGTTTTAAGCACATTGTTTTTTCGTCCAAGTTTTTTGCTGAGTAGGCGTTTCCCAAGTCCATGCAGAAGTGAACCTCCCCCCCCCCCTCCCCTCTACCCCCGTCTTCGAGTATTTGGTAGACCCCTCTTCCCCGTTGGACGGTGCATCGCGGAGACGTGCCCGGACATGCGTGTTAACGCTTTTTTCCCCTAACCCTTCTGTTTCTTTTCTCACTCACACTTTGCAAGAATTTCTTTATTCCCTTCCCCCCCATTCCAGCCTTTTTCTTTTTTTCCGAGACCCCCTTCTTTCACCATTTTTTGGCCATTATTTACACACAATCCTTCCCTCCCTCTTACCCAGTCCCTATGTGATGGACCTTTCCCATTTTCACTTTTACAACTGTTTCTTCCCACTTCTCGGCTCCCCACATAGAATGCGTTTACGTGGAAGGACGGAAATTCATTTTCCTCCATCAATTTTCGAGGTCCTCTGCTTTCCTTCCGTCACCCCTCAAGTTTTTCCCTCCCTGCTCGATTTTGACATTTTTCCCTTTAAAGGAAATGGAGCTGCTCAACTTCTCCCCCTCTCCCCCCCCTTTTGTCCCCCTTGTTCCTGATCTTTCCTATTGATGGTTTAGGTCCTTCTCTTCGTGTCTTTCCCGTATATCGAGCCTCCGCGGACCGGCCGACCGGTGAGTTTTCCAATTTTCCCCCCGATAATCCCTTCAGATTTGAGTGAAGGAGTCCAAATTCGAAGGAGGACCCATACTCTTCTCCTCCCTCTCCCGTATTTTTAATAGCTTTCCCCCCCCTCCGTCCCCGTGAGTGCGGAACTTCTTTTTATTCAGAAAACCCCCATCATGTTCCTGGTGTCACTTATGTTCCCTTCAATTTTCCCCGGATGGACCCCCCTAATATCCCCCCCCCCCCAGTCGAGTGTTTCTTCTCTTTCCTGCCAGGTTTTTCCGGCCTGGATCCCCCCCCCGTAAGACCCAGGATCCTCCCTCATTTGTCTTTTTGAATTTTTTTTTCACTAGCCAAACACTGAGAGTCTGGTTTTCGTACTTCTTGTCTCAAAGTCACCTCCTGGAGCTCGCACTTCCCTTTGAATTTTCATGGGCGGCTGGTCTTTAAGGGAATGTGCTGTCACCGTTGTGCTCTTGTGTTTATTGCAATTCCCAGGATATTTCTTGGGTTCGGGGCGTTCCCCCTCTTTCTGATTTTAAGAGAGAAGCATTTTGGAAAAGGCTGACTATCAAGCGGTCGCTTGTTATTATTCCACTTTTTTCCCGCCCCCCCCCTCCCTTGAACGTCTTCCTCGATTTTTCCTTCCCTTCTCTCATCCATTTTTCCCCTCCCATTCGAATATGACCCCCTTTTCCCCTTGGTTGGCGCTTTTTGTTGGAGGATCCTTTGGACCAGACGACTCACCACCCTTTCACCCCTGTCCTTCTTTGCCAAGCTTCCCGTTTGTTGACACTTTAAGTATTTTTCTTCTTTCTTCAGGCGTTATGAGGGTCCTTTTTTTCTTTCCGGCGACTTTTCCTCTTCGGTGGACCGTCGATTTAATTTTATTTTGATCACGCGACGTTTCCCTCCTGCCCCCCCCCCAAAAGAGCCGGTCTTCTTACCTCCTATGGTAACTTTCACCCCCCCCAACGCTCCCTCGAGTGATTCGTGATCTTCCCTCTCCTCATCAGTGTGTTTCTTGATATCACTTGATCCGCGTCAGTTTTTGTCTGCCCTAATTTCCCCTTGTGGCATAACGCTATCTTTTTTGTTTTCTCCTTTTTGCTTGCACAAAAATTCCAATTCTTAGAATTTTCCCCCCCCCTCCCGACTCTCTTAGGCCAAAGTCCCTTCCTTTGCCCTCCTCCCTGGCGATCTCTAGTTACTGCACTTCATTTTGATTTGGCTGACTCACCGTTTCGTCGGTTTCCCCCCGATTTCCACCCCCTGCAATGTCCTCAACGCCAAGGGTTTGAAAAGTGTCCTTTTCTTTTCTCCTTTTTTTTCTTCCGTTCTTTGCGCTCCCCTTTTGCTGACAACCTAGGAAGGTTTCAGACCTCCTTTTCGGAAAATTCCCTTTTACAAGAGCGCTCTCATCCTTTTCCACCCGCTCCACCTTTTCTTTAAAACTCCGTTTTCGCCTCCTGAGTTGCACCAAGCCCCCCCCCTTTTCTTTAATACCACCCTTCCCGGAGAGCAGGAGCCACCCCATTCCTACACCTATTGGTTGCTTGCCTTCAATTGTTCAGTTTTCTGCGACTCATCCAGGAATTGACCTTTTTTTTCCCTCCTCTACACCATTTTATAAGGTTGGAGAGTTTACCTTTGCCATCCCCCCAGTAGTCTCCCTCTCTTTCTGTTTCCTGCTGAACCTGTTCCCTTTTCACCATTTGTTAGGATATTCGTTTCCCCATTCTTTTTTACATTTTGTTTTCCCATACGTAAACCCCCCCCTTCCCCTACTTTTTCCGCCTCATATTCCCCTTCCCCCGCCCTTCGGACGTCCTTGACTTAGGTACTTATTCTACCACTTTCTAGCTAGTTTGGTATTAAAGATGTTCTTGACTCTGAGAATTGCCCCCTTCCCCCTCACTCGGTTTTCAATTTTTGCCCCATCTCCTCGCGGGCGTCTTCGATTCTTTTGATCAGTAGACCCGAGTCCTTCTTCCCCCCCCCCCCCCGCCCTTCCCTTTCCTCCCCTTTCTCATTTCATTTCTTGAGAACCTCCCCCCTGCAGTCTCCCCCCTTCTTTTTGACCTTTTTTAAAACTTCTTTTCCTCCCTCTGTCGCCGCGTTTCTTCGCGATGGACTTGGCTTTCCTCAATCTCCCCTGGACATCCTTCCCCACACCCCCTTCGCCTTCAGGGTACATTTAATTCCCCCAAGGTTCCTCTTTTCCTTCTTGTCTCTGAGCCTACGGGATCACCCACCGTCCCCAACCTTTTTTATTTCTCTGGCCATTTTCTTTGTTTGTTTCCACCAGTCCCGTAAACTTTTCTTTAAGAGTACCTTTTCTCTATTCTTCTTTAATGGGCGAGTTTCCTTTTTCTTCTGACTTGACTCCCCCCAACTTCAATAGGTTCTTCCCTGCCCTTTTACGTGACTACCCAATCTTGAATCCCTCTAGTACTCCCCCCCCCTCCTTCCAAAAGCCGCTGTTGTTCAGGTACCCCTCTTATTTTTTGCCCTTTTTCCCCGGTCCTCTTCCGGTTCTGACGTGCTTTACGCCTGTTAATTGCCCCTTAACCTCCGTCTTTGCACCCACTTTACCTAAAAAACATTTTTCCCCCAACCTGTCCTTTTCATCTTCCCCCTTTTTCGATTTGAGTTCTTTCGCCATATTGCTCCCGGTTCCCTCCATGGTACCCCCCCCCTTTTTCCAAGCACCTTTCCCGCTTGTCTTCTTTTTCTTACCACCTTCTTGTGAATATCCGAGGCCCCCTCTCCTTTTCATCTCACCTTTGCCCTTTGAAGTATTCCCCTCACGATTTCTCCCCCCGCTCTGACCACCCTCGGTTTTGGCTCTGCCGAAAAACCCCACACCCAGTGGACGCTTCCAGCCACACAAATATTCCACCTCAAATTTTCCCCCCCCTTTCCTCATTGGCATTCCTGAATTTCATTTAATCCCCATTCATTGCATTCCCACCCATCTATTTCAACTCTAATAATTTGTTGTTGATCGCGATTGCTTGTTCTTTTCCCCCCATGGTGGCTTTTTCCATGACTTTTTGTTTTCCCCCTTGAGTCATTTCCTTGGACGGTTTGCTCTTTTTCTTTTTCTGGCCTTTTGTGTCTGCTGGCCTATTCCCACTGGTGTCTCGCGTTTGATACCTAGGGAAGCCACCCCTCCCAGGTTTGCTCTAGATGTTTTGTTTTTATGACCAATCTTTGATACCTCTCACCTTTCCACGTGAGTCTGCCTTTTTTTCTGATGAAGGTGATTCCTTCTATTCCAAATTACTTTTTCTGTCCGTTTTTCCCGAACCCAAAGAATTCCAGATCCCTCAGGTTTTTGCCTTTGGGCTTTCCCTTCAAGCCGTGATTTAACCCTTTCCCTCCAACTGTGACATACACGTGGTAAGGGATTAATCACTGACTTCACCTGTATGGTCCCCCCTCCCTGGTTTTTTTCCATTGTTTCCCCCGTACGCGTCCCTTTTCCAAAATTGTTTTGAGGCTCCCCTCAGTACCCCCCTAATCCCCCCTTTTTTTAGTCTGTTGCTGTCTCAACCTCAATAAGCGCATTTGTCCTTTTCCCTTTGGTTTGCGGCCCGTCTTATTTTTTCACTTTCTTTTCCCCTTATGTTTAGTTTTGGCACTCACTAACCGTTTGTTTTTTGAAACACTATTTCCACCCTAGCCCCCTTCCCTTTTTCATCTGTGAGTTTCCAAAGGCTCTCCAGATCTTTCCGGATTACCCCACCCCGCACTTGTTCCCCCTCCTCCCCCCCCCCTATGGACCCTTTTCATGGTGCTGTCGTTGCAGCCCTTAGCCCAGTCTCCATAGAGTTTCCTTTTTCCCCCTGCAAGGGGTTACTTTGAAAATTAATTTTTCGCCTCCTTTTTCCTCGTGAGCGCTTTAGTTCGTCCCTTCGCAGCGCGGCGACGATAGGCTGACCCTCCTGTGTTTGTCGATCTGATGTTAAGTTTCCCTGGAGATTGATCGATCCATCCCCCTTTCAAATATTCGTTTTCCTCCCTCCTTGCCTCTTGTCGGAATTTGCGCGCTCCCGGGGCGTGACCCACGCCCGAACCCGCTTTTTACAGTGTTCCCGATTTAAGCGTCCCCCTCTCTCTTTTTTCCTTGACCAGCCTTTCTTAACTCCTCGTGCTAAGAACCAGGCCCTATTAGGATTCCTTATAATAGTCCCCCACCTTCAGTGGGGGGTGAAATTATCTCTTTGCGAAAGCTAACAAAGACACTCATATGAGGTGTCCTATGGTTTCTTCCCCCCTGCCTTTTTGGGCCCCCAATCTCTTTTTTTTTCTACTTTATAGTGCCATGGTTATTAAGGGTCACAAATATCGGAACCCCTCCCCCTTGTTTCCCTCCTTGGTTTTTTTTGTCTCTCCAACGCTCCAACCTTCTTTCTTTACCCCATTCCTTCCCCAAAACTTACCCCTTCCGCCCCTGCACGTTCCTAGGAGAATAAGAGAGGGTATTGAATTTAATCCGGCTGTGCTCTCATATGGCTTTTTCCTCCCACTGACATTGCTAGATGGATAGGGCTCCTTCCCTCTCTCTTTTCATAGACCCGGTTAAGATCCCGACCGGTCCTATGTACTGTTCGAAATTTCTTTACTTTTCCCCCCCTCCTCGATTTTTTTTCTGTCCCTTTCATTCCCGCTTTACCGAACTTTTTTTACCCCCCAATTTTTTTACCGTCCCGTTGTTCTAGTGTTGGAGCCTTGCCCACTTTATTCTCTTGGATTTGCACGCGGAGCTCCTTCGCAGTTTCGCTGGTTACATTGTCTTTTCTGGAACGGATTCCCTATCTTGTTGTGAAGTAGAAGATGGCTGGGCTCTTTCCCTTTTGACCCCCTCCACAACCCTCTGCTCTCGCCCCGTCTTCTTCCACCAATCCTTACTTCCCCTCTTGATTTCCCTGTGTGATTTCCTTTTTCTTCCCCATTTGTTTTTATAGAGATCATCGTATTCTTACTTCCTTCTTTTGGTCCCTTTGAAATTTTCCAGGTTGATAGTCCTAGCGATTTTCTCTTTCCTTTGTATTCTTTTGTCCCCAAATTGTCTCCGAATCAGATCTCGATCCCTTCATCCGTCCAGGACACTCCCCCATTCCTTTTCCTTCAGCCCTGAGAGAGTTCTCCGTCCTTTCACAGTCACTCCCTCCCTCCTTTTTCCCGTTTCTTCGTGTTACGCCAACGCCCCCGGTTTCACTTCAAGGTCTTCCTTCGAATGATTTCCCGTATTCTTCTATACACGTTGGCCTCCCCCAAACTGATTCCCGGGAGTTCCCCCCTCCCTTATTTTTTCAATTACCTAAGTAAAACACTTCTTTCCTTAATTTTCCACCCTTCAGACTCACCTCTCTCGCCTTTGCTCCCCGTAGTCCCCAGCAGTCCACAATTCGGCATGGCCTTTCCATGAAAAACATAATAGGTATTTTGAGAACAGCCGTATGACGGAAACCCCTTTTCCCCTACCCCCTCCTCTCTTCTGCGGCCCTAACCCCCTTTATTGTGTCCTTCTCCCTTTTTGTTGTCCCCCGTGCTCCTCCATTTTTTTTTGTTTGAGTTGCTCCGGTCCCCTCCACCCCCACAGGAGGGAACCAATGTATTTGCTTATAAATGTCCGTCCAACCCAAGGATCGATCCTGTTCCCACACCCGATGTTTGTTAGGATACTTTCCCCCTTTGACGGTTCACAAAGGTCCCCAAAGTCCCAACAGATTCACTACTTTGCCTTCCAAAAAGCCCGTCTGTGAATTTTTTCCGCTGGTGCTAATAGAATACCTCTATATGCGCTGTGCTTCTCATTCTTCCTGCTGCTGTACATACAGGTGAAAATGCCCTGGTCTTCCCCCTGTGAAACTTCCCGCTCGTCGGTTTTCTTTTTAGTGTTCCTTTCTTTCCTACCCATCAGAGTCATTCATGACCACATTCAAGGAGTCTCCCTATTTACTTTTCAGATTGCTGGCGCCCCTTCTCCCTTAAGCGCTACTTGATTTCCAACCACTCCTCCTCCCCCCTCCTTTTCTCCCTCGCTCCCTGCTCCCTCCGACCCCCTGTATTTAATCCTTCAGACCTCCTGCAAAAAATTACGCCCTCCTTTTTTTTTCTGTTTCCATTCGTTCCTTTGCATCGCCCGCATTCTTTTTTTTTGAGTTTCTCTTTTGAAACACCCCTTTTCCCCCCCCTCCCTCAACTATTGGAGTCGTTTTTCCCTTGCAGTGCCGTCCGGTTTTTGGGTAATAGTTCCCGTTTTTTCCCTCGGAACTCCCCTTTTGATATACAAAGATCTTTGAGGTAAGATGAGTTACGTATTTTGTTTATCCCCCCAACTCACCTTCCCTTTTCTTTCCCCTTCGCGTTTTTTCTAAGGGCCGTCAACGCCTCCAAGCCCTCTTCCCGTACCCAGAGCAGGATGGGGTACGTTCTTTTTCCCTCCTTCACCAATTTTAATTGTGGTTTGCCTGCCTCCTTGCGCACGCGAGTCCCCTCCTTTTTCTCCCCACCCGACAACCACAATGGTGCTTACCTTTAATTTGTAGTCTTCCCTAGGTTGTAGGTCAAAATGTTCTCCCCCCCTTTTTTTTGAATGCCTTTTCGACCCCCTTCTGCCAAACCTGGCCCCTGTGGCTCCCCCTTCTTCTTGGGTCTTAATCATTATTCATTTTTACCTCGAGATCACCTTCCCTCGAGTTCCCTTTCCTCCCCGGTTTCCCTGTATGAGTTTTCCACAGAAAGATTTTCGCAAATCTCTCGCCCCAACACTTTTCCTGTTTTTTTTGAGAGCCCCTACACCAGGTCCTCTCCCCCTCATCCCCCCCCTTCCAAGTAACAACCCGTCCAAATCTACACCACCTGCTTTCCTTAGTCAATTTCCCCACCACCCCGTGCATTGCCCCCCCCCCCTTGAATCCCCACGGATCCCTTCCCTCCCTCCGTTTTTGTTGTTTATTCTCTTCTTTCTGCAAAATGATTTGGTCCTTGAATTCGCAATTTTTTCCCTTTAAGTCATCGATCTGTTTGGACTCTGCTGCATTTTGGGGCTCTTTGGCCGGTGTCTTCCTCCTTCCTTTCTGTTTTCACATCTGAATCACCAATTTTTCGCGCGTTTTTCTGCCCTCTTTGACTGGGGCTAAACTTCTCAACATGTCCCTTTTTGGAAATGGTCCTCTGATTGTTGACATTTTCATTCGCGATGTCCTCCCCAAAGAATCCCCAGACCCCTTTCCACTTTTTTCCTGTTTTTTTCAGTTTGTTTTATGCCCCCCCAGTGATCAGGTCACAAATCTTTTTTAGCAACTTTTTCTCCCCCCACCTGCGGTTGGACCTCCCCTGTGGGCTGCACCTTTTTTTCACGTTGTGCGCCTACTGCGTTTCGCCTCTCTAAACATGGAGATTTTAGCCTTCCCCCCCAACTCCTTCCGTACTTGGGATTCCCTGGATGTTGACGATTACCCTCTCCCTTGTTCCTTGACCCCTTTTACTGTTTCTTGCGTTTTTCAAAGGAAGTTAACTGTGTGCCTGGCCCTTCTTTTTTTGTTGTGCAGTTCACTAACCGGAACCCCCAATCTTCCCCTCTCCCCCATTCACTCTCTTTTTCTTGATCCCCTGCCGATAGTCAGGGCCGGTATTTCCCCCAACTTTCCCTTTTTTTCCAGTTTCCTCCTTCCCATCCGTTTATGGACCTGGGTCTTAAGTGCAGCCGCTCACTTGATACGTAGAACAAGATCCTTTAGATATTAACCTTTTGGCACGGGAAATTGACCCCTTCGTCTCCCAGTGGGGTGCTGTGTATGTGATGCAGACTCTAGCACTAAGTTCGTCGGCAGGTGACCTGTGGGTTTTTTCCCCCCCTGCTCTTTTTTCCAGGAGGGCTTGTTTTTCGCGAAGTAACCTCTTTACCTCTCACTGCTTTCGTTGGCTTTTCAATAATATATGATTTTTTCTAGTCCTGACGAGTCCGGACTTGACTCCCCGTTTTTGATTGGAACTGACTTTTCCCTACTCTCCCCCCGATTGATTCCCCCTTCGCAGAGGGAGGCAACTGCTTGATCAGCCCCGCTCAGATCTAGTGTGTAGGTTTTTCCTTCCTATCCATAGGACTTCACTGAGCCTTCAATTTGATTTGGGTTTCATTTCTTGGAGTCCCTATATTTCCTTGGTCTATGAGTTCCCCGACAACGCCCTACCTAAACCAGCGAGTGTTGCTTGGATTCCGGCCTTTTTCCGGTCATTTTTTATCCCACCCCCCTCTTTTCCCTTCCTTACCCCTTCAGCCTCGGTTTTTTCCTCGGGAAACGCTCCCCCTTTAGTCATGTTCTTGACTGCCTTGGTCCCTTCACCCTTCTCCTCCCGGGCCTGAACTTGCTGCATTCCGCTATTTCTGAACTTCTTTCCGTTCCCTCCGGCTTGTGCCCTCCTATGTGTGGGAATGAAATTTCGGAATTGTTGCCCTGCTGTTTTTTTTTTGGCTTCCCGAGATTTTTTGGAAACTTTCGTGTCAAGATCCCTGAGGCGCTTTTTTTTCCCCCTTTAAATTTTAAGACCATTATTTTCAGGAAATACCTTTTCCCCCTCTTTTTTTTCTGCTTCAACGTTTATTCTTTCTCTTCCGAATTCCGCTCCCTGACTAAACCCTGCGGGACACCCCTTTTTTTGATCTCCTGTTTTTCACCAGCCGACCCCTCCCCCTTTCTGCCCCTCGGAATTCTCTTTCTGGATTACTTATCTACCTTCGCGTCCTTTTTGGGACATTTATTTCCGTCCGCTTTATGTTTAGATTTTCAATTCGCCTGACTGGTTTTGATTGTCCTCCGCTCCCTTTGACTCAAAAGCCAAAACCAGCTCTAGGCTTTCTTGTCCCTATCCGCCCCCGATTTTCTTTCCCCCCCCCGATGAACTTTCCCGCGGCGGACCTCTCTCTCTGTTGAGAGCGACGTCCCTCTCATCCGCGGCATTTTCTTGTTGGGAAGTTTCCCCTCGGACCTACCTTCCTCACGCCTCTGCGCTTTTTTTGCTGGTAATTAGTTTGAGTCCAACCCAGTCTTCACTTAAATATCTCCCTTTTCACCCGTCATACCAGATCAGCCTTCTACTTCATTGCCATTAAGCGAATCAGGATTTTGACTCACCCGTATAGTAGGAGGTACCTCCCACTCCATGTCCTTTTCCCCCCTCCTTGGTTGTTACCCTTAGTCCCCTAGAATCTTCCCTTTCTTCTCTATCAACTGAAGCCCTCCCCAATCGAGGAACGTTTCTTTTCCAACACCTCCCCCCAGCTTGGCCTCTGCTCTTCAGTGCCCCCCCGATACTGTCTTCTATATGTCCCCCCCTTAGTACTCGCCGGCGCTTGGCGGGCTTTCCAAAATTCCCCTAATTTTTTCCTTTTTTCCCACCAAGCATATTGATTCGTCTTTTCCTTCGGAACAATGACCCATTAATTGCCCGTCAGTTGCGAAGCATCCAGGAAATGGACTTTGTCAACCAGGCCGTATACCCCCTGCTCTCCTTTTGGCTCTTCCCGGAGTCCAAGAACAGTAGGAGGGTTTTTGTCCGGATCCTGTTGTTTCTCCCTTTCCTTCCTTGAAATCCTCGCTGTTTTCTTCTCTTCTTTGCCCTCTGTGCCGTTTGCCCCAAGGGACCAATTACCCCCCCCCCCCGGACATTCTTATCAAATGAGAGAACCCGCAATTAGTCCGCATTTCTCGAGTTTCCCAGACACTCTCTCTCGATCTGGGCTGCTCAAGCAGTTGCGCTGAGAATTTCCTCCGTCAATTTCAATCGGGTTTAAATCTTTTTTCCCGATAGTAGGTTCGCTTTCTAATGCCTAATAAAGAATGCGCCCCATTCCCCAAGGCTTCGTCACCCCTCTTTTTTGATTTGCTGTGCGCGGATCCCAGTCAGCTCCTCCTGAAAACTCTCTTTTTACCCCCCCCTTCCTTTTCGCCTTCTCGGCGCCTGCTTAGCGAATCGGGGACTGGCGTCAACTCCATCAGATAGACCGCTTCCCCCCTTGCGAACGGTATGTTTTCTGACCACCATTACCCTCCGTTTGGCCTGAGAATGTGGATCAGGGCTGTAAACCTTTCTAACAGACCTTTAAACACATGAGTGTAGTCGCGTCCATATCTGAAGTTGGTAAATACCTTTCCAATACAAATTTTAGCGCAGGTTCCTCCCCTGCTGTCATGTTTTCCTACTATGAGGTTACGGAGTCTTCCTAAAAAATCCCTCATTCGTCCACCACTCCTCCTTGCCTCCCTCAAGGGCAGTTCCAGTTAAACCTTCCTGCTTCCAAGTACAAGTCTTCTTCTTTCGACTATTTTCTCCTTTCTGGACGTTATCCTCCCAATTGACGCGCTCCCCGCACGTAAGTCGTACCATTGACGCCCAAACCAATGTGTCACAAAAAGTCCGTCGAGTTCCTCCTATCGATGTCGTCATTTTTTTAATATTGGCTCCCTCCGGACCCTCTTCACTAGGCCAATTCAAAATTGTGATCACGGATTGGATTAGGTTTTTTGCTCCCCCCTCGCGAATTTTAATGTTTCCTAAGCACGGCCTGTAACTCACCCTTGTTGAGGACCCTCTGTTCACCCACCCCGCGACCCAAACATGTCCCTTTTGGGCTTCCGAGGTATGAATAAAAAATTGATTTAGCCCTCCCCCCTCACGAACACCTGAAACTCTTTTTTCTCAGTGTTTCGCATAATTTTCACCCTTGCCTTTGTTGCATCACACGATTCTCTCTGTCTCCACTTGTGTGGTTGAGAGGCTATCTTGTGGAGTTTCCCTTAATGTGGCGAATTCGGTCACGGTGTGTTTGAACTTATTCTTCCATTTGCTTTCTGAGGGTGGTCTTTTTTTTTGTTCTTTGTCTTGCTGGACTTCCCGTTCCCCATGGTGGCGAAAACGTATCCACACCGCCCCTTTTTTCGAGAGTTTTTTGAGTTCTTGTTTATAACCTCTCAACGTTACGGTGGGCTTTTCAATGGGTCCGATTGTATCTCCGTCTGCCTCTTCTATTCACTTTTTTCCTTTCCCGCGTGATTATCAGACCTCCCCGCCAGGATAACCCTTTCCGGTTTGGCCTAATGGGGAATCACTGAAGTGAAAGGCCAGTAAACTTTCTCACCCCCCCTTGTCCCTACCGCTTTTGCGCGGACTCCTGACATGGGTTACCCCGGCACCTTTGTTTTTTCGTCACGGTTTTTTTAAAGTAATTTTGTTTTACGCCCACTTCATTGCGGAGCACGTCCATCCCCCCACCATTCCTTACGTGATTCAAAGAGGATGGTCTTTTAACCATCGTTGACTGGAAAGCGTTTTTTTTCCTATTTCCTTTTGCGTTATTTCTTTGTTGGTGGTTTCCCCTGATTGGGAGTTTAGAAGGTCACGTCACCTCATTTCCCACTCGCCATTCATGCCATATGTTTCGATCCCCCCCGGCACGTTTAGCTTTTCAAGTTAGCGTTTTTACCCCACGCCTTCCCCCTCACTGCTGTCCCAGTGCGACAGTCCCAGTTGCAGCCCTGAGTCACAGCTTTATCCCAGAGAATGCGTCTCTAACCTTTTCACCTTCCAAATGACATTCCGTTCGCCGAATTTGGTCTCTGAGGCCGCCGTTTCGCGAGCTCCTGCTCCTCCTGCCTTTGTGGTTTCTTGTTTCTGTTCCCTTGGCCCTTAGCTTCTGAACTGCGTCTCTGCGCCAAAGATTTGGCAACCTCTTTTTTTTCCCCGAACTGCCTTGCTGTGAGGTCCCATTTCTTTTTTTTTTCTGAGCCTCAGGCGCGAGAAGTCCCCCGAGACGAGCGCCAGTGTCCCCCGATTTACGGCGACCCGATTCTTTGCCGTTTTGAACCTAGAAGGACAAACCAGAAACCCTCTCTCAGCCAGCTGATCGCGCATAAGTACTAACTGGCCCCCTGTGGGGAAATTATCTCTTGCCCCGATGCTCCACCCCCTCCTAGACCCAAGCTATATAGGTTTAGTACCCCTTTTAGGACCAGGATGGTCAACGAATCCCCGCTGGATGCCATTTGGTGTAGGACACCACGATCCTAACCCCAGTGTACAGCACTCTTTGTCCTGCGGCGCACCAACGCGCCAACCAGGAGTATGGTTAGGGACTCTGGGACCCCCTTTTCCCATTCCTGGATATTCGCCTCTTTTTTGCAATGGAGGCTCTTTTCCTGAGCTTTACGGTGTTGTATTGCTCTCCTATGCTGTGGGTAATGAAATTCTGCCGAATGTGAGATGTTGCTCGTGCGCCGGCTGAGGAGATTATTTACCGTTTCCCCAGGTCTGAAGATCCTGTGAGGTCTTTCCCTTCCGACAATCTTGGAACCCTCCTTCTTCACTTGTATCTCGAATCCTGGACGTCCGTCCTACCTTGCAAGTTTGCCCCCCCTTGCTGGGGTGTCCTCCATTGCTGTTGTCGGATATTGGTTTGACCTGAGCCGGTAAGAGTGCAGCCAAGCTTTGATTTTGTGCCCGGCTAGCTCCCTCCTCCTGCCTGATCTTGGGTTTGTGGTGAATTGGCCATCCTTTGCGTCATTCCTCTATACTTTCTTGGGCTACGCGACGTTACCCGAAGCAACAAACCTCCGATCTTCTTTTCTGCCCAACATGTCTTCCGCGATTCCCCAGATGCTGTTTTAATCTAGTTTTTCCCTTTTGTGATAGTACCCGAATCCGTCCATCTTTTTTTCCATTTCCCATGTGCGAAGACATGCTGCATAACGCTTTTGCTTAGGTCAAGACCTTTGCTCCCCCACAATCCAGTTTCCCCGCCCCTGCATTTTCTGGCAACGCCCAAATGGTCCCGCGCACTCCGCCTGCGACGCTTCCGTACTTGCACTTAACCGCGCTTTCCGCTTGTGCATGTCACCGTTTCGTCGGACCCTTAAGCAAACAATCCCAAGTTACGGTACCCAAAAGGGTTTTGCAAACTTGAATGCGTCCCCCTTCTCCTATCAGGGAAGACCCCCGAAAAAAATTTTCGAGGTTCTGAGTTCCCTAAATCAGTTGTTTTCGTCGGAACAAGTAACAAAGCCTCGGCTTTTCTCATTTGCACCCGGTTCAAAGCTTTCCCTATCCCCCTCTCGCCGGTGAAGATGAACCCCTTATTCCCTTATTTCATACCCCGTGATTTGAGCCAGCCGGACACATCTTACCGTCTCGCGGATGATTGCCGTGCCTCCCTAATATCCCCTTCTTTCCTGGGGTTCCCACTTAATTTCCCTTTCTCAGGTTGGCCTGTTTTGCGCGTCCCATCCCCCGTGCGTAGTGTCCGGATCTTTTTGCGCCAACCAGGTTCCTCGAATTCCTCCGACACCCACACGCGCTGGGTTAGGAATTACGGTTTCATGGCCGGGACCAAAATGGGACCACACAACGGAATATAGTATCCCGCACCTGAAGAGCCCCATTCCGCCCTTGAGGCCACGCAATGTTGAAGGGGTACTAGGATGAGGAATGCGCCTACCTCTCTTTTTTTAAAAAATTCTGCCTACTTGAATTGTCCCTTCCTCCCCCTCCCATCGTCGCTTAATGCGGGCTTTCTCAGGCCTGTCTCGCCTACTTTTCCGACCAAATCAGAGACTTCCCGCCCCTTGCAGTTCGACCTCTCGTTCCAGATTTGATGGCGCGGAGACCAGTCTTATAAATTGAACGTTTGAACCCTTTTTCTCTCCTCCCAACACATGCTGGCGAGGAAGCTCTTTCCGTAGGTCCAACCCTTTTTTCAGTTAAACGATGCAACCACTAGAGACTTCCCCCACTTTCCCCCAGCCCCACAAATATGAAATGACACTCCTCCTATATGGGCTTTCCATTTTTGACTGGGCTCCAGGCAGGTCCCCATTTAGTCGAGGACAGAGTCCCGTCATTGTTGGGGTTCCTCGTCCCGTAATTGGGGAGGCGCCGTTGAGGATTGTCTTGCCTGGAGAGTGTTAATAAGATGATTCTGTTTCTAACAACTCATTTGCCCAGCATTTCCCGCAGGCGTCCAGCGCAACTCCATACCTCTTTCCACCCATTTACCAAGCGAGGCTGCGTTCCAAGAATATTGAATGGTTCTTTCCTTTGGTTATGTTACGTTTGATCCTCCTCCCCCTTACCGCTTTCGGTATCGCACAAAGGCACTCAACCCCCCCTTACCACAGCCGTAATGGCCGTCAGACAATCGAGTGTACTTTACATTTTACAAAATATTGCCGCGGGCCCTGCAATAACTAGCACAAAGTTGTTGAAACGGCTTGGATTCGTGGTCGCGAATTCACCCCCTGTATAAGCGGACCCATCACCGTAACCGGTTGAAAGGTTGCGTACCCATTCTTTTTTCCCACACCCCGCGCGAGCCAAAACTGAGTCTCCCCCGAGTAGCAGCTCCACCAGTCGAGTCGCCCCAAGACCTTTTGTACCTCCCCATTGCCTCAGATGGTCCTTCTGATCGCAGAATCATAATTTTTTCCCCCCCCCGTTCTGAATTCGCCCATAATGTGTACAACTTAATTTCAATACCAGTTTGTTGTGAGAGGCGTGTGCCTGTGGCGAATTCTGACGTTTCTTATGGTCATTCGTCATCTTTGGGGGTTTTCCTGTTTCTTGGCGGTTTATGCGGTACTCGTCACTTTGTTTTCTACCTCTTGAGCCCCACCCGTTTTGCTCGAGGGGTTGAGAAGGGAAACACCTTCCAAACATGGGACAGTGGGCTGCTTCCCGTGGTCCTTGCTCTGAAGGGCTCTGAGATTCCCCATAGCATGTGATGAAGACCACAATCCTCCACTTTGCCGGTTGTTGGTCCATTGCAGTGCCCGCTTCCCTATTTTCGTCCAACCTTTGACCCCACACGGAGGTGCTTTTCCTCCGACGGACAGTGTCAAGCGTTTTGTACAAGTTGCGACTTTACGGAGTTTCCCCGGTCCCCATTTCTGAGCACGTAAGACCCCCATCCCTTTTTGGAGTTCAAGAGCTGGTAGACTCCTTTCTCCCTGCTTTGTACGTTTTTTTTCCCAGCGTATGGCCTTGCGAGACGAATGCGGTTTCTTTCAAACCGCTTTTGCCGCCATGAGGGGACCCACTCACTGAAACATCTTATTCCCACTCCAAGCTCCTTTCGATCCCCCCCTCGCCGCTCCAGACCCCTTACGGCTGGCTTTTACCACAAGAGGAATGGCACTTCTTTCCGCATGGACCCAGTTCTCCAGTCCGAGTCACCTGCCCCTTCGCCAATGAAGAATTGCTCTACCCCCAATCGGGTTCAATGGACATTTCCCCCGTTTTCCTCGAAGTGGTTGCACTCGAGAGTGCTGCCTCTGAGTACGATCGCGATCCCTGCTCCGGCGACGCCTTTTTTTTTCCCATGTTCCCGGCTGGAGCTGTGTTACTTTCTCCGCGCAGTCCAAATCTTTGAAAAAGATCTTTTCGACCAACTTGCCGTGCGGTGGCAGGCACCTGATGTCCGGACGTCGCGCGGCCTCCTCCGCCTTTTCCTTATCGTCCCCCGTTTTTGTCCCTCATTAAGCGACTTGCCATTTGCGGCTTTCCCCCTCGAGGAGGAAGAAACTTAAGCCCCAGAGTAGTTCTTCCTTATCTCGGACTCAATGTTCGGCATTTGAATGCGGAAGAAAAGCTCTGTGGGTGATTAACGGTCGTTCTTTTGACCGTGCCAGTCTTGGCACTCTCCTAACCCTGCGCGTGTTTTGCTCTGGCAAATGGTTGCGGTTGCTCAACCCCGATCCGGACCTACACTTGCCCCATCCTTTCTTTGCGCCCTTCCGCACACCGCGCCAAACCTGAGAGTGGTAATTTGAACAACCGTCACCATTCATGGAGTGACTTCACGCGCAGGACCTCGCATATTGCGTAAGGAATTTTTTTTTTCCTCCGCTGTGCTCTCCATGCTGTGGGTCATGAAAAATTTCCTTCCGTTGAATTGTTTCGTGGGTCCGGGGAGCTCTTTATTCTCTCTCTTACTGTTGCCCCTTTGATCCCGCGCGCTTTTAAATTTTCCGCCACATTCTGCACTCCCTTTCATCGATTTTTTTTTTTAACGTGTATCTCCCGACCGGACCTCATTCTTACCTTGCACGTTCCCCCTTGGACCGGCCTTGTTTCAGGAGATCCCCCCCCCCCGGTTGGACGCTTCCTGTGAGGAGCCCCCCCCTCTTCGTTAACTCCGCTTCTCCTTCCGCGGTGCGCGTGGCCCTTTGGCTTTTCGGAAGGATGAATGGCATTTGTCGGATATTCAGTCGACCTGGATTTTAACGTCCGAAGCACAACCTCAGTTGCGTTATGGCAAATATCACCCCCCTCTTTTGGCCGAGTGCTCTCGGTGT
>Ga0179593_1535995_pt1 | contig 17404 bp, 20 predicted proteins | sample CZODoug2_1_08_16_FD_185931 | JGI IMG/M metagenome (GOLD analysis project Ga0179593, IMG submission 185931) | Vadose zone soil fungal communities from Angelo Coast Range Reserve, California, USA - CZODoug2_1_08_16fungal (PacBio error correction) | ecosystem: Environmental > Terrestrial > Soil >... | reverse complement strand
GCGATTTTGCAGTGTTCGATGACGCCACCTGCTTCTTTTTGCCTCGAGCATTCCGTTCCGGATTTCTCTTCGACTTTTCTTTCGTCACTTTCTCTTCCAAAAATTTTTTCCATCCTTTTCGTGCGCAGTGCTCTGCTGCTCGTTTTTCCCTGGTAACTTTTGATTTTGATCATTGACAGTGCTTCGCCAACTAAGTTCCTCTTATATCTCCTTTCTGGAGTGCTCCCCACCTTTCTTTGAAGCCCCTTTCCCCCCTTCTGACTCCTCCTTTGTTTTTCGGTTTCTTTAGGCGACCGCCCAATTCCCTTTGCGAATTTCCCGACATCTTTACCTGACCATCGCCCGCCTCAGCCCTCGCGGATACCTGATCGACGATAGACAGGGATGCATTCCCCGCAAGTCCCCCGCCTTTTGCTCACTTTTGTGACCTTCTTTTTTCTTCGTGTTTTGCAAAAGACAACCCTCCCTCTCGAGGCCTTTCGATGGTTTGGGCCCCCCTTGCCACTTCAGTTTCGTTCTGCTCTTCTTCCTTCTGAGCTTTCCCTTTTTCTTTCTCTTCTCTTTCTCCTCGTCCGTGCTTACCCTTACAGATGGTGGGCCGACTCCCCCAGAACAGACGATTCCGCTTTTGGTGCCCTTTTGCCTTCTGCCTCAGGACTTTCCCATTCTCGAATTTTTTTTCCTGATGAACTATCGGGTCTCCACGTCTCCTATTTTAGAGGACGCAAGCCTTTTTCGCTTTTCCGCCTTTTCCGCCGCGCTGCTCCCGATTCCCCCTTTTGAATACCCCCCCTCTTTTTCTTCTGGACTCATCTGAAGATTTTTCTTACTATTTACCGTGTTCGCGCATGAGCTGTGTCTAGTGCTTAGGAGCCTTTTTTTTTGCCGCGCTCCTCTTTCGAAACCTCTCCTTCTGCCTAGCCATCTTTCTCCTTTCCAGCTATCGGTTATTTCGACGTGGGCGTTTCGGATACTACATTGATCACGTGCTCTGCCAATGGGTACTTCGCCTATGTTTTTTCCTCCCTCTTGTGGAATCTTCCCCTATAATGCTCGATTGTCCCTATTGCGCTCTACGCTGTACGCCTTAGCCGCTATTCCTCTTGATTTTCCCTCGGGAAGTACGTGGCGAGGCACCGTTTTTTTTCTCGACCCCCCCCTCTTCGTCCTCCCCCCTTTTGCTTCATTTGATTCGAGCCTTAGGCTTCGGCGTTTCCAGCAGACCAACCTCTTAAGAATCTGCACTTTAATCCTCACCCTTTCGGTCCCGGCACTCCTCCGCTTTCCGATGATTCTCGTGATCTTTCCCCTGCTTTGTGAGCGGCGTGCTTCTGCGGGATTTTCGCTATAGGCCGTTATGTCCTGCCCCCCTTTTCGAAACCTTGATTCTTCTTCCCATAAGCCTTCTTTGTTTCTCTTTCTTTTTCTTTCTTGATGGTCTTTCCCTATTTTCAAGACCCCTTCCGAGTACCCCTTCCCTTCTGCGGTAAGATTATTTCGCCCTCGATCGATATGGTTTTTCGCTCTGACTCTCTATCTCCTTTAAAAAAATTTTCCCTAATCCTTTTCGCTTTCTTTTGAACCTTTTTCCCCTCTTTGCCACCTTTTATAAAAACGTCCTCCCCGACCTGTCTGGTGGAGGGTGAGCGCTAGTCGCTCTCGCCCCCCCCTTTGTGAGTGACCCTGTTAACTATTTTTTTTCCTATTCGAGATCGTCTTCCTCCTCCCACTTTCTCGTCTTTTTTCTTTTTTAAGGTAAAGAGAAGGATGCCCTTTGTGTATCCTAAAGATCAAGTCTCGCCCCTAGCCTCTTTGATGATTCTTGTTTTTTACGGATTTCCCCTTTGTTTTTTTCTGTGACATTTTGAATTGTCGGGTCTGTGGAATCCCCAACTTTCCCAGAGCGGAGACACCCGTTTCCCCATAAGCTGATATATCTCCTTCCCTTTCACCCTCCTTCTTCATCCCCGCCTCGCAATTCTTTCCCCCCCGCCGATTTCCTCCCGACCTGCGGGCGAGGGCAGGTGTGTCGATGTCCCTCCAGTTTCCTCTCTACAGGAAACTATCCCAGTCGGTCCCCCCCTGATTCGCCTCCCCGGAGAGTCTATCTGCTCGCATCTTACTTGGTCCACCTTTCCTGCCTCTTCTGACCATTTTCCGGGCGGTTTCCTTTCTCCCCCGCCGGCGGGAAATTCGCCCTCTCCGAGGGGGGAAGCTGCTAGAGAGCTATTTGCGGGAGTCCATGCCCAGGTTCCTCTTTTAAACCTCTCCCCTTCCCCCCTTAGATCCTTTTTTCTTTTGAGATACACGACAGTAGCTTGGCCAGACGATAGACTGTTTCGTATTCCCCCCGAGTTTTTCCATCACCTTCCCTCCCCCCTCCTTTTCGCTCTCTTTCTCGCATTCCCTTGTAATAGGCCCATTTTTTTTACCCTTGCCACCCGAAGGATGAGGGTTCGGTCCTCCCCCCGGTCTCTTTAGATCTTCTAGGATTTAGGGACGCCCTTATGATCAAAGCTGGTCAATTTTTTTTAAAATACAGGCTTATCTTTTTCTTACCCACGCACTTTTCCCCCCATCCCCTCCCTTTTGATCATCAATCTTTCGATGCGATGCCTCCCGTGAGGAGATTTTGGAAAGTGGATCGCAGAATAACGTTATAGCCTGGATTGGATCCTTCTTTCTAGGGGTTCCCCTCCCTTTCTAGCGATCTCTCGTTTCGCCGGCGTTTTTTTGGAGCCCCTTTCAGGTTGTTTTCCCTTTCCGATGCCCCCCCCCCTCTGAATTATCTCTCGCTCCCTCGATCTGCGGAGGTGTCTCGTTGCAAATTTCTCGCCTCCGCAAAGGCTACTCCCTTTGGGCGTTCCCCCCCTTCTTTTACGCGAATCACTGGACTTCTTTTTTTGGTTGTACGCAGCAGGCACAGTGCCTCTTAGCAACCCTCTTTTCTTTAAAAACTCGTGACCTTGGGAATCGAAGTTCCTTTTTCATATCTCCTCTCCTTTTCTCCACTCTTCGCCCCCTTAGCTTTTTTCTCGAGAGGTGTCGAGTAACCCTGTTAAGAGCGACGCCCCCCGAAGAGCCGGGGCCCCCTTCTCGAATCCTTTTTCTTGAATCCTCCTCCTTTCTGTTCAACTCGTCCCCCCCCAACATAGAAGTCACACTACATAGAACGCTTCCATGGTCTAGATAGAGTGGACCGTCATTTTTCGATATTTTATTAGAGTCGTAGAATTTCCCTGTCTCTCCTTCCCGATTCCCCCGGGCCCCTTGTTCTCTTTTCCCTTCTTCTTTCCGACGACAGTGCGAACAATTCACTCTGTGTGCCTAACACTTCCTCGGTCCCACAAATTTCCGTTCCTTTTATCCCCACCATCCTCCCTCCAGCTCTCGTACTTTTTTTTTTTCAACATCCCCAAAGGTTGCTCCCGGTACGGCTGCTTGGCACCGACCGCAGCGACTCCCAGAGTTTCTCCTTTCGCGTTCTCACCAAATGACTCCTGTTCCCCTCCCCGCGCTTCCTCTCTTTGACGCGTCCTCCCGACAGTTCGAGCGAAACCGTTTGAGTCGAGTCCAGTCTTGGCCTGCCCTCCTCCACATCTTTTTTCCCAATCTTTTCGCGCTACGTGCTTTCCGAGGGAAGTCCCTTTTTTTTCCCCTATGTGCGGCTCTTTTCTGCGACCCCCATTAGACGTAGGTCGCTTCCTAATCTTAAAGCGCCTTCCGCTGTATGGATAATTAGAGTCCTCAGCCTCCTTCCCTTTCGATTCCCCCTTTTGTTCTTTTTTGGGCTCCCCCGCTTTCGCCTGAAACGTGCAAAGAATTCCGCTTTATGGGAATCGCCTCTTCCGGTTCCTTTTCCGGAGGTTTAACCATAACGGCCGAAATGAACCAGCCCTTTTCATTCCCACTTTTCCCCCTTCTCAATCCCTCCCTCCCCTCCCCGTTCTTCATGCGCTCTCTTTCCCCGTAGTGGCGAACACGTGTATGTAGTAGAAAGCTCTGAAAGATTGCCTTGTTATGTGAACCAAACCAACTGCGTTGCTTCCTTCCTATCCTCCGCATCTCCCCCCCCCCTTTTTTCGCGCCGCTTTTCAAATCGATCGTCATTAAAATTCCACCCCTGCCCCTAGATTCTGATAAAATTGTTCCTTCCCCCTCCCCTCCTTACCTCCCGTGGCACCTTCCTTTTTCCCCCCCGCATGAATGACCATAGCCCCCCTATCCCCACTCGCGGAATTTCGATTCCCAAGAGTTCGCGAGGATTCATTGGTAATAGACCAATTTTTCTGAGTAGCCTACTTTCCTCGTATCTCCCACCCTCTATTTTTTGAAAAGCCATGGGCTTGAGCAATGCGTTCACCCCCGCTGTTTTTTATAATGCGCGCTGCTCGCCACGCCTACTCCCTTCCTTTTTTTTCGATCCTTCCCCTCTCCATCCGTTGACCTTCCCTCTTCCAATGGTGTTGCCCAGTCTTCGTCTTCTCTTGTTCCCCCGTATTTGTTAGCTAGAAGGTCGCCCTTCCCCCCCCGCGCGGTCCAGGCCCTGCTCGCCCAACTTACTCTCTCCCTTTTTCTAAACCCGGAAGATTCTTTTCGACTATTTTTCTTCGTTTTTTTTTTCCTTCGTCGCGCCGCCGCTAGTAGACCCGATGAGTTACAATAAGAGACCTCCATACCCCGCCTAAATTCCTCCTTTTCTTTTTCGTCAACACCTTGTCGATTAGGTCTGAGTATCACGTTACATCTGGCAAATGAGAAAGAGAAACCAAAACACTTTATATCCCTCCCCATCCCTCTCTTAACCACGCTTGAAGTCATCGAGTGTCCACTTCCGAAGTGGAAAGGGTGCCCCGCACCTCTTCGAGCAGCCTTTTTCGGTTGGAATCTTTTTTCCCGTCCCATCCCCCCCAAGACATTTCCTCACGCGTCTCTCGCAATTCTGGGAGCGGATGGCTTCGCTTTCGACATTGAGGTATCAGCTCCCTGCATGAAGAATCTCTGTCCGAGGTCAGGATCCCCCTTAAATTCTCCCTTTTTCTGCTTAACCCCCTCAATGATGTTTCCTTCCCTCCAGCGCGAGTCTCTACAAATTCCTGAGAGGGATTCCGATGGCGTCGATTGTGGCCCTTTCCGACCCTCCTACGAATCTCTCTCTTTTTAACTTGTATCTTTCTCTCCTTTACCCCCCCTTTGATGTCAAAAAAAGTAATCCGACTAAGAGCAGTGGCGACCATGAAGAGGCACGGCGCAATCCGATCGTGTTCCTCTTGGAGGAATTTCCGGACACATTCCGCTTCTCTCCCCGGCCAATGATACTCTGGCCCTCCAGGAAGAGGGTGGACGTCATCCTCCCAGTCCCCCCTGAGACTCCAACTCCTGAAATTCTTTCGGGGCAACCTCTTAATTCTTGCCTCGTCGTCCTTCATTTCCTCTTCTGCATCGGCATATTAACTTCGTTTTAAGGCCACTGCCTTCCGAGTTCACGGATTCCTTCCCTCTTTCTGCTCAGCCTTCCCCCTTTTCCTTTGCGAGTGCGCGGACTTGGCTAATATTTCCCTGTCTCTGTTTTCCCGCGGAATGGGCGCGCTAGATTCCCTTCGCCAGAGCTGTTGTGTGCCGGTAGCTCTCCACGACAAGTTAAAGGATTCCTAAATTCTTTTTTTTTTGAGAGATGTTCCCCCCTTCCATTCTCCGTTTGCTACCTTCCCCCCCCCTTTCCCATGAGTGAATCTTCTCCGCCCCTCCGGTCCCCGAGGAGAGCCAATCCGCTCTTTTCATTTGGCTATTCCACAATTCCTCACTAATAAGGACCCTCCGCGGTCCTTCCTTTACCCGACGAACACCTCTTATAGCGTGAAAATCTGCAGGTTTCTTGACAGGATGCCTTTAGTCGGCAGAAGTTGCGATGAGGCCCTAAGTCGAACGACCCCCTTCTCTGCTTCAAGAAATAGCTCTAACTTTTTCGATTCGGCGCCGTTTACCTTCCCCGTAACCCCTTCTTTCTTTTTTCTTCAATTTCCTTCCCATGACCCTTTCCGAGTGATGCAGAAGAAAAAGGCTGCGTTTCTTCTCTCGCCGTGCCTATTACATGTTCTGCTTTGCCCCCCTCCCCTCACAGGTCCCTTTCTTTTATTCCCTTCCCCTTTTCGCACCTCTGTTCTTGCTTGCCCTGCCCCCATCTGCTAGTGCAAGTCGGAAGCCTCTTTCCTTGTACTAGGACTCTTCTTTCAAGTTTCTTACTTACTCCCCTTACTCTCCTTTCTCTCTCGCCGCTTCGATTTCCCTCTCCTTTTGACCCTCGACTCTATATCTCCATTCCGGAACCTGCCTTCCCTCCCCCTTTTGATGAGGGATGCATCCCTTTTTTTCGCACCTCTTTCCTGCTTCCCCCCTACTCTTTTTTCCCTCGTTTACTTTTTGTTATGGCTTTCCCCTCCAACTTCTACGAGGCTGTCGGTTTCGGGCACCCCCCTTGCACTTTCAGGCGTGTCGAACGATGCTGATTCCGTCAATCCAGCCGACGGAAAACTCGTTCTTCATCCCAAACATGGCAGTAACGACTCCCCCTTCGTGCTTCTTTTTTCTCTTGCCCCTTCAGCTTGGTCTCTTCAGGAAACCGCTGGGGGTGGGGGTGCGGTTTTCCCCCCCCCCCGCCGAGACATGCCACCCGAGGGGGGTGGGGGTTGGATTTTTAAGACAACTCCTCCATCGATTTTTGCTCCTCCTCGCTTTTTCCTTTTCTCCCGATTCTCCCCCGCCTCCTCTTTTAATCACCCCCCATGAAAGTCGTTCACTCTCGGTTTTCTTCCGCTCCCTGCTCCGCACTGACTAATAGGCAAAATACCTCCCGTCTCTCCTCTGTAGATCCCCGTCCACTCCGTTGACCCCACCCTCTGATCTTTTTTCCCCCTTCGAGACACACCCCCTCGCTCATTGACGCTTCCTACTCATCCTTTCGCGGTGTCAGAGTTCTTTCGCAGTGCTTAGTCTCCTTTTTCGCTCTTCCTTTCTAGAACCTTTTGTTCCCCCCCGGGATCTAAGGACGTACATTTCTTTTGAAGGTGGAGGCAATCTGTTTGGCTACCTAATTAGTTCACCCTTGCGCTTAGGCATTTCGCTGTATCCACCCACACCACACACGGTGCCCCGCCTCCAAAGCTCTTCTCCGGTTTATCTCCTCCCCCCACACACCATACCCACGACCGACAAAGGGCGCACTCCTATACCACAACACCGCCCTACTGGGTGTGGGGTTTGGGAGGGCCTCGTTGGGCGTGGCAAACAATTTTTCTTCTTTTCCGCTTACGATTCGCGCGTTCTCCTTTTCCCTCCCCCTTCCTTCGCTTGCTTCTGCACCTTTTGCCGTAAATCTGGCTCGCTTTCTCCCCCGTTAGCCTCTTTTTGCTTTGCCCCCCCTTTTCGCTTCCTACCCCCTCCTCCCCCCTCCACCAGGTTCTTGCCTTTTGCCTTTGCCCCGCCCCCCCCCCCCCCCCCCCCCCTCTTTCTGCTTCCCCCACCTTTTCTCTCCGTTTTGCTCCTCCTGGTCCGCACTTTCTTTTTTTTTTTTGCTCTCTGCCCCCGTGAAAGCCGACACTGTCACTTTTGCCTCTCCCCTACCAACACAACAGGGCCCACCCCACAACACTTTCACCCTACCCCGTACGTAACAATCTCTACACACCACTGCCCACCACTCCTGCCCCGACGGGCTCTTGCCCATCACCGACCAAGCCCCCCCTTTTGGCTCTGTTGCACCCAGTCCCCCACCGTCATGTAGCGACCAAGTTACACGGAGCCTCTTTTCCCCTGGGTGTTTTCGCAGATGTGGTTTCGGTTTCCCCCTTCGGTTGCCTTTTGCTTTCTGGTGTTTCCCGTTTCTCTCGCTTTTTTCCCCCCCTGTTTTTTTTTTTGTTTTTTTTGCCCGTTTTGCGTTTGTGCGCCTTAATGGCCCTAAACATTTATTTGGGGGGACCACCCGCCAAAACAAGTTGGCACCTGCGGTTGTGGTGCCCGTCCTTTTCCCGACTGGCCACCGTCGGTCCTACGAGTTACTCTCGCCTCAACAGCAACACACGAACTTCCCGCCGTGCTGTGTTTTTGGCCCCCCTTGTCTCCCCTTTCTCCCTCAAGTCCGCTTTTCTCCCGTTGTCTCCGGCTGGTGTGCCCGGCCGGAAGAGACCAACAGCCGCTTGGGGCCTGATCTTGTGACCGCATCCAACCTCTTGCGTTTTTGTGCGGCTTCCTGCGTTTTAAAAACGCAATTTACCTGCACAATATAGACCTTTACAAGTTCCTCCACCCCCAGCGCCGAAGAACCCCCCGTCATCACCCACGGTGCCTCTTCCTTGTCATGCTTCCTTGAAGCGGGCGAGGGCAGTTTCATACCAAAACACGCTTTTCTTTTCTTCGCTTTTCCGATAACCTTTCCACGCTCTTTCTTTGCGGTCAGTGCCCCTTTTGTCTCCCGTGGTTGCATCTGCACACCAAAAAAACACGATTAGTCTCTTCCCCACAACAAGACGCGCGTCTTGGACCCCTGCCGGTTCGCCTCGCTTTAGAACAATCCGTCCACCATGGCCCTCTCTCACACAGGTCACTTTCTTCAAGCCCAATCCCTACTAAAACAAAAAAAAGAAAAAAGAAGAGAGGAGAAGAACAGTGGAGCGTGATCCTAATGCTGCAGAACAGCAAGCAAAACCCCACTCAACACATACCATGCCACGCCGACACGGATGCTGAACTTCGCCCTCTTTTTTGCTTCCGCTGGAGCTCTCTTTTTTTCCCCTGATACAGTCCCTCTTTTTCTTGTTCCAAGCAGATACAGGCGTCGACCGGCGAGAACTGTCACGCCAACCAAGCCTCCTTCCGCTTCGCGGTGATCCTTCCGATTAATGCTCTCACGTTCATCTTTTCCTTTCCTTAGATCCAATGAACCGCCGGATGATGGTCGGCCCCCCCCCTCCCCGGCTAAAGCAAGACTCCTACTTTTTTCTCTTCTGTGGATTGTTTTACTTTCCCTTTCCAATCTTTTCCACCAATCCCTTCTTTCCTTTCGCGCCACTGTGCCCATGAAGAGTGATCCCCTCCTTCGTCTTAATCATCCTGTTGTGTGTTTTCTAGATGATAATCTTCCTTTTCTTCTTGTGACATTGGATTCATACTCCCGATTATTCGTTTTGAACCCTGATTTTGACTTTTTTCTCTTTTTCCCCCTGACCCCTCCCAGTATCATAGTGCGGAGAGTTTTTGTGATTCCGGTCAGCCCCATTAAAGACGGCGGGTTTTCCTTGCTTCGACTAACCCCCCTTACGATGACCCCCCTTTTTCATTTCGTTTTAAGGAGTCTTTTCTGAGTGTGGACAATTCCCCCCGGTGGAAGAACCTGCTCTTCTTTTCTGGGCTTCCTATTCTTTTTCACTTCACCCTCCTCCTCTCCTTTTCGGAAGCCCCCTTTTCTCTTCTTTACGTTAATTAGCAGCCTTCCAAGCCCCCTTTTTGAAGCTCCTCACCCGTCCTCTCCACTATCTTGTTCACAGATAAATCTGGAGTGCTTGAGCGAATGCTTCTCCCCCGACCGTCGTCGGGTCGAATAAATGCAGGAGAGCGGTTCGCTCCCACTTCGCTTCGCGGGCACCCTCCTTCCTCCCTCCTCTTGCCCTTTTCTTTCTCGACCTTTTCCCTTTTGCATCCACTCTTTTACTTTTGCCTGAGAACTCGACGCTCCGACCACATGATCTCCCCCTCCGTCCCCACTCTTCCATGTCTTCTCCCGCTTTTATCCTCTTTTTTCTCTTTCTGCTTTTCTTCCCTTTGCTTACTCCCCCTTGAGGTCCTACGCGGCGTTTCGCGGGTCCTCAAATAATTGGAGGATTTCGCTACCTCCGACAAATAACTCTTCCAAATACTCACACTCCCCCCCCCCCTTCTAGCCCCCCCCACTTCGACTTTGGCTGCTCGACGTGATTCAAATACCACACCGCTGCGACCCTTTCCGTCTTGAACTCCTTCATAACTGCAGCGCCCCTGTCGTTGTCTTTCCTTTCCCTCGAGATTTCCTCCCCCCCCTTTTTCCGCACAAGCGTCTGCGTAAGCGCTCCCGGTAAGTTACGCGAGGAAACCCTTAGACAGTAGATTCCCTTTGCCTCCCTTCTCTTTTCCCTATGTTCATCTAGTCTCCTTGCAGCTTCCCCCCCCTTTCCCCTTTTTGAAACCCCTCTTTACCCCCCCCATAGCGATGTCGAGTCGCATAATCTACAGAAGAATTCTCGAAGTGTATGTATCCCCTTCCAATTTCCTTTTCCCCCCCAAGTTTGTATTGAAGCCCCTTCCGTCCTTTCGCACTTTAAAGGATCCTCCATAGACGAGCCGATTCAGGTTCGAATGGCGAGGGCGCCACCAATAACGGCCTATCTCACTGCCTCAGTCCAAGTCCCCCCTCTCAAAGATGGACCACCCTCCCTCCCCAGCTCTTCCTCTCTCAGTCCCCTTGCTTTCTCTCCTCCCGAGTTCCCTGCTTGCTTCTGTAGAAGTCGGCGTTAAGAGTGCGTTGGTCGCACCAACAGAGCGCAGCCTACTACCCCATCCTCCATCCCCTTATCCCCTCGGCCCTTCTCTTATTTTAAGTTCCCACCTCCTCCAGGACTCCAGCGCTGTCTATCCGATTCTTTTCAAAATCAAAGAGTCTTTTTTGACTGAGGCGGACCTCTTAGAGCCTCAGTCAGGCCGTCTTTTATCCCCTTTTCTATTACTTTCGATTAACTCGCGGATACATTTCCCAAGTAGCGAGTGGATAACCCCCCCGGAAAATGTTACGGTTATGTAGCCGGACCCCTGTCTAGGCACCCCCTCTATGCGTTTCTCCCCTTCCCTTCGGAGTTTCTTTTTTTTCCCCCTTTCCTTTGACACTTCGCGCAAAGGCTCAAGCACTTGCGATGAGCCTCTCCTGAACCGTTAATGCATTTATCGTCATATTCTGCTCCCCCCCTGGGTTTCCCCCTTCTTCGAGTTTCCCTTTGTTTCTTTTCCTTTCCTCCGCGGAGACTCTTGGCCGCGAGCCAAATGCGTTTCATTGGAAACCGCGCTTCTAAACCTTCTTCCCCGGAGCGTGCCATACTTGCTGGCGCCCCTTGAGTCTGAGCGAAGACAGATTCCCTGAGGGCAAAATAACTGTATCCTTACTCCCCTCCCCCTGTTCCTTTGCTTCCCCAGCGTAAGTCTTATTAGAGCACGCCCCTCCTTTTTTTTTGCCCAGTTCCGAGACGTTTACAAATAATGAGAGCAAGCTCCGCGCAGCATTACGCCCCCAACTATTTCTGAAGGTCCCCCCTTTAACTCCCAAGTGCAAGGGTTCCCGTAGATTCCGTTTCTTCCCCCCTCATTCCCCATCCCCCCTAGACATTCCCGATGACACGCGTCCCACCGACAGGTGAGATCGCAATATGGGGGATCGCCCCCTCTAATGCCCGGTCCCTCGCTCCTAGCGCCCATTCTTCTTTTCGGAATGCATCTCTCTCTTTTTCGGATACCGATCTTCCCTTCCTTTGAAGAATTGCGGCTTTTAAATGCGGAGCGTTATTTGCGTTTTCATTCCAATGCCAATCTCTCTTCCGATCCCCACCTCGTCCCCTCTTTCTCTCCTGCCCTTTCCCCTCCCGACTTCATATCCCCTTTTTTTTTGACGGGCCTCACGCCTCCATGTTTCATCCCCTGAGAAAGAGCAGCGCGATAAGAGGCACGCGTCCAACAGACACGAGATCTTTTTTCATCCCCTTCCCCGGCGGCTTTCCCCAACTCGTCCACGAATCTTCCTTTTTCATTTCCTTCTGCATCGCGACGAGTTGTTTCCGTATCGAAAAGACGGAGAGAATAGCCCTCCGCCTCCGCTAAGGGTCGGGATACCCCGAACGGTCTTTCCTCGTACTTTTTTTACTAGTTTTCCTCCGGCACTCTCCCTTTGGCGGAGGTTAACTTTCCCTTAAATACAGGGTAATGAGCGCGATGTCTTCCCTTTAGAGTCTCATAATGAATGAATTTAAGCTTTCCTGTGGATTCTTCTCTGAATAGCCCCTTCTCCCTGACCCTTCTTGCCTTTTTCCGCTGCTCCTATTCACGGTTTTTCGCCCCGCGCTTTTTGGTAGCCGATCGCAACTTAAAATGGATCCCAAGAACATCTTCCTTTCATCCTATGGTGGTTTTTCTTCTAGTTTTCTTTTCCACCTTTCCTTTTCGGCCCCCCTTTTCCATAGTGAATCTTGTCCGTCCATCCAGCACGCCCCGGGCAGCACTCCGTCGGTTGGCTCTTTATTTGTATTCCCCTCCTACATCCTAACCTTCGCCCTCCGCCTTCCTTCCTTTTACCTCTCCCTTTTTTCACTCGTTTTTTCGCCGCCCGACGGGACTTTGCCCGAGCTTTCTATGAGGCTACGTTGTACATAAGTACAGTAGTCAAACCGTCGATTGTTATCCTGACTCTCGCCATTTGCGTCTTTCCTCCCTCTTTTCTTCCTTGTCGCCTTCCCCCAGTGCCGCTTCTTTCCTTGCGCGGGACTTCAGGCATGCTTTCTGAAGCCGCAAAACATTTCCGATCTTCTTCTTTTTTTTTCACTTTTTTTCGCCCTTTTCTCCCGGAGTTGAAAGGCCTTTTACTGTCTTCCTGCACGGCGCCCCTCAACTCGCCCACTCGCGTCTATTTGATGTATATGTTCTGCTCTTGAAAAAATATGATCTTTCCCTTTCCCCCTCGTCCTTTCTTTGTCTCTTCCTTGCCTTTTTTCCCCTAATCCCCCGATCCGATTGAAGGGTCCCCCCGAAATTTTCCCCTAAAGACATCGTGTACCCTCGCCGTATATCCTCCCCGTCTCTTCCAATGCCTTATCTCTCCGGATTCCCCCAGGAGCCTCCCTTTTTGCGATGCTCAGAATACGGGGGGACGTTGAAAGTGAAACTTTTGTTATGTTCTTTGGAGAGGTTTTCCCCCCCGATTCCCCCCCTTCCCTACGAGGCTGCGCTCTCTTTTGTTCTTCTCGGTTCGTGGCCCTGCCGTCCTGAGGAACGTTGGAGGCTGTTAATTATGCCGCGCCCCTTGATCAGGGCTTTTTTCAACCCTTTTCTTTTCTACCTTTTCCCCTTGTTGACCCCTTTTTTTCTTTCCTCTTCTCGTACCTTTTTTTTTTCGCTTAACTCCCCCTCTTCTGCGGCGATTTCTCTTTTGATGATGTGACCCTCCTTTCAGGCGGTCTTTGCGCTCTCCCTATCAAGAGAAGTTTGGTTTTTTCATGAATAGTCGGGCCCCCCCTGAATTCTTCGTTTCTGGTTCCTTTTTTTTTCCGTCCTCGCGCTCCCTCCTCCCTCTCCGCAACACAATCGGGGACTCCCGAGCTCTTTTTTGACGACCCCTTGTTGTCTCCCTAATATGAAGCGCTTCCCTCCGTGTAAGCGTTGACTCTTCTGCGAATTCCCTTCTTCTTTCGCCTTTTCTTTTCCCGCGCTGGCGGCGTAGCGCTGCTCCGTATCAGGTCTTCGACTTTTGAAGGGCGGTATTCTCACCGATGATTCCTTTTCCCCCCCCTGTTTCTCCTCGCGGATCCTTCCGATTTCTAGCTATTGTTCATGCTGCTAACTACTGCCGCTCTGACGGTTACGCCGCCTTCTCCCGCGTCCATTTATCAGACGCTCTTTTACTTCTGCGTCCTCTTTAACTTTTGGGGGTGTTTTGATTTGCATGTGCCCGGAGAGATCGACTACTTGATACTGTTATTTTTTTTTGTCTTTTTCTGCCTGCTTCGCCCCTCTTTTTTGACCCTTTTTTCCGTTTCTACCCGTTTTTCGCACGTTCCCCGTTTTGCTCGAGCAGCTCGCAATGCTGATTTTGGTCTGAGTCGTGATCGCTTTTTTCCATCTTGCGCGGCGTGCTTCCCTTGACAGTTCGCGAAGTCCCCTTTAGACCCTTTCTCCCTTTCTCATCTGAGACTACCATCCTTTTTCTTTTTTTTTGACGTTTTCCTTTTCCCCGGCCTTGTGTTTCATTCCCTCGGTATCGGCAAGACCACTGTCGGATTTCCGGCTCGATTAAAAAGCGTTCTCAGTCCTTTCCCTCTTAAGATATTTTTTTTCTTTGACCCTTCACTCTCCCCCGACGGTGCTTTCACCCCATTTCGTTACGTTGAGCTCCGGAGCGGCGCGACGATTGAAAAGATTTTTGTGAAGAGACTTTGTCCCCCCTTGACCTCTGCCTCCCAGTTTTCTTCTCCTGTTTCAACGTTTCTAGTCCTCTCTTTGCTTGTGCGTGACCCTAAATCATTTTGTAGACGAGGCGCTCGCGACTCCGCGCCACCTTCTTCTGAGGTTCCTCTATCCGTCTTTTCTGCTTTTTTTTGTATGTGACCTATCATCGGTCTCGCGCTTGCTGTAGGATGGTGGTTATGCTCTCCGGAGGGTCGTGATCCCGGCCCCCTGTTTTTGTTTCTTCCCCTTTAAATTTTCCCTTTCCCTCCAATTTTTTCCTTCGGCGGAGACAACGCCCGGAGTCCAGCGTTGAGTAATGAGATCAATCTCCGTCCTCCCCCCTCCTCTCTACCGAATTCTTCCCCCACTCTCTCTCCCCTTCCTTTTTTTTAGGTTTTTCCCTCTTTGATTCGAGAGCCGTTATGCACCACTTTACATCGTTGCCCAAAGATGGCCATTCGATTTCTTGACTTCCCCCCTTCCCCCTTTCCTCCTTCGCGCATATGACCTTACCCTCTTTTCCTTCTTCGACCCTCTTGCGCTTCTCTCCCCGCCTACTAGATTCAAGCGGTTTTTTCTCGAGCACCGCTTTTAGTGGGGGCATCTCGCGAGATCGCCTTGTGAGTCCCCCCTTCCACCGTGACCCTTTTTCCTTTTCCTTCCTTGTGCCAAGTGCTTCCCAAGTAGATCAGACTAGAGTCATTCTTAGAATTTCGGCCCAACGTCCCTACTTCCCTCCCTACTCCGTTCACCTTTCTCCACTCAGGACCCAGAATGGCCGCTCGATTCTAGATTCGCCTGCGATCCCTTTCATCTACTTTGTAAGCCCCCTGAAACCGGTGCTGATGCGTCGGTCCACACCACTCCTATAAGCAAGCAATCTTTTTGCTCTCTGCCCAGTTTTCTCCGATTGATCCCTCTCTCCCGTCAGGTTCACCATTTGATGGCATCGTGATTCCCATTAGAGCCACAACACTTCTTCCTCCCTGAAGATGCTCTTTCCTCCTGAAGTTTTGATCTGGATGATCCCTTTTTAATGGTTTTTTGAGAGTTTAAGGTGGCTGCCCCTGACTTTTCTAACATCTGGCCTTTCCTTGAACCTCTCTCATTGGTTGTTCCCCACGAACATTACCAGATACAAGATATATCTGCTTTTCCCCTTGTTTTTCCCCTCCCCTCATTTTCCTCGTTTTCCCATTCTCCCAATCAGATCAAAGTGATTTTTTCATGCGGAATCGCTCCCTCGACCGGAGGCTTTTTCTTGTGAACTTTTTCTCCTTTCTTACCTCAGTTCGTTTTTTGTTCGGTATTCAGAAATTCCTCATTCCTGACTACGTCTTCCCGGAGGACTCCCCCTCAACTCTTTCTCCTCAATCGGCACTCCTTTTTACCCCTTGCATTTCGCCTCTTCTTCCGCTCCCCACTAGCGGTCTGGATAGAGTCCCTCCTTTTCCTCCTTCTTCTTTAGCCCCCAGAGATTCTCCGCCTGGGGTAGACCATTTACAGGAGAGAGGTTTCCAAACACTTTCCCCCTTTCTTTAGATTCTCCTCTCCGTGCGCCCTTCCTACTTTTTTTTTGAATCTGAGAATCGGACGCTCTCCCACCACTCGATCGCACACCCCCCCTGAACAGAGCACGCTTCCAGGGATAGATTTCTTGGAAGAATTTCCCTTTCTTTCTGTTCTTGGTCCCCTCCTCTCCCCGAAGTCGATGCTAAAGCTTGAGGACGGCCCTCGTTTTCTCCGAGAGGAATAAAACTTGGAGGATTCCGACCCTTCCCGACGAAAATTCCCTTTTTCCTCCGACCCCCGGTGTCCCATCTGATCTCTTACACAACTGGATCAAGCAATGCGAGCGCCAATGGATTCTTGAGTCAAATTCCCCCCCTTTTCAGACCTTCCCTTCTTTGGATTCTATTCTGCATTCGCCTTTGCGCGTCGGGCTCGTTAGGTCTCGTCCATCAAAAATGATTTCCGTCCTTACCCCCTCGATCGTCGCTGATATCGCCGCTCTCCCCCCTCCCAGACCTTTTTCTCTGGACAACGTGCTTAGCCCCCTTTTTTCTCAACTCCTCGTCGGCGCTAATTTTTTGCTTTGTTCAAACGGGAACGAAATGTTGAAGTAATGTGAGGATAGCGAGCTTATGAAAAACACCCTTTCCTTTTTTCTCTTTCGCTCCCCCTCTACCCTCCTCCCTTGAGATGTCTGACCTTATTCCCTTCCTCCCTATGGTCTTGCGCATCCTTGGGCTTGCTTGACCACAAAATTCTCCGTTTTTCAGCGAAACGTCCAATCCTCTACGGATGGGAAGAGCCTCCTTTTACTGAAATGGCTCGGCACCTCACTCCTCTCTGCCCATCCCGTCCTTTTTCAACTCTCCCCTCGTCACGACGCAGAAGCTCTCATAATCAGCCGCGTCAGCCGGACCGACGTTGCCGAACACGTAGAGTAAAGCAGTTTCTTTCTTGCGGTTTTTCTTTCCCCCAGCGAGCCTCCTAATTCTCATAGAATGTCAGGCACCTTCCTTCGCGCCGGGCAATGGAAAAAATAGATGTCACCCTTGAATTAGCAAAGGTTTATCTCCCTTTAATCAAAGCATTTTCACCTACCTCTGACTCCTCTTCTCCCTTAGCCCTGTTTCCCCCCTTCACTAGGTATCGCCCGAAAGAATGAACAATAGGCCTCCCCCCTAGAGGGAATCTACCCCCCCAGAGTCGATGATCCCCCATGAATAGCCCCCTTTTCTCATCTTTTATTGAGCCCTTCACTTTAACACCTACGCTGCGCAAAGGCGCTACCCGACATGAATTGGGCGAGCAGTAGCGACCGAGAGGTTTGCGTAAGAGATGCCCTTCCGTCTCCTTCCCCCTTCTTTCCTCCTGAGCTTTCCCTCATCATGCGACAACACTTTCCGTGATCCCTCCCTTCAGCTGAGCGCCACCAATGGTGCGGCCCAGGCAAAACGTATCTTTTTAGTAAAAAACCCCAGATTGTTTAGCGAGATTCTTTTTCCGCGCGTCTCCCTCCCAAATGCGTTAAGCGCCTCCCAAAAGCTTTCCCCCCCGGACTCTTTTTTGACTATTCATGGCTGTGGAACATTCATGCTTGTGAGATCGATTTTTGCGAGCGCAAGACGCGCAGATGCGGGTCACAATCAGCGCCCCTTCCTTCCTCCTC
>Ga0179593_1495993_pt1 | contig 17404 bp, 15 predicted proteins | sample CZODoug2_1_08_16_FD_185931 | JGI IMG/M metagenome (GOLD analysis project Ga0179593, IMG submission 185931) | Vadose zone soil fungal communities from Angelo Coast Range Reserve, California, USA - CZODoug2_1_08_16fungal (PacBio error correction) | ecosystem: Environmental > Terrestrial > Soil >... | reverse complement strand
CTTTTCTGGCCACCGCTTCTTTTCTTAACCCTTCCCATCAACCTCGGTCTCGGGTCGCGCCTCTTTCAGCGGCATTTTCGCCTCCTTGTCCGAGTCCCGATTTGCGCCCGCCTGCCGCGCGTTTTTCCATCCTCCTTCACCCCCCCTTCTGGCATTTGATTAACTTGCCTTGTCTCTTTCCACTGCGGCCTGGTGCCTTTGCCTTGCTGTTCTCTTTTGTCCCGCTGCCCTCGTCCCGCACCTACTTGAGATTGGGCGATTCACAGACTATCGCCCGGTTTTTTGAGGCCCAGTTCGTCCGCGAAGATGATAATTCTTCGGTACCAATTATATTTTTTTTCTGTCCCCGGCTCTTTGAGACCACCAAGCTACCTCCTATCTCGCGGGATTTAGGTCTTCCTTAGCGCTTGACGTTGGACTCCCTGCCATCCGCCGTGGGCTTGTTCTCCGCCGTCGAAGCTATTGGGTGTCCTGCGCTGCCATTTATGTTTCAGCGTTTGCTGACCCTCCGTGGACGGCCTCCCTGGGCAGTCCGTTGATTAAAGATATGCGCCTTTCTCTTCTCCTTAAGTCTAGGCGATACTTATCGGAAAATCTTCCTTTTCCTTGCGTCTTCTCCTTGGACCTGACCTATTTTCCATGGTGTTCGATCAACAGATCGGCTGTTCTCTCTGAGAGAGGCGCTAAATTTCGGGTTCCCCCCGTTGCCACCGGCCAGCCGCTCCTGAAGCTTCATTCAGTGACCTTCTTGCAATAAATTTTCCTCCGCGGCTGTTTGCGTATTTGTCTGCTCATTCCACCTGTTGGAGTACATCGTGTAAGATTTGCCTCCCCCTCTGATTTTTTTTATTAGCCCTTCTCTTGCAGGGAATGCAACTTTGCGGTTACCGCTGCGTGTCCCCGTTTATGTAAGATTTCCCCAAGATGCCGATTTTGCTGGCGACTCCCTTGTTATGCGGCCTTTTTGATTCCCACGCGCCTTGTTGCCATGTCCTGATGCCAGGCTGACGGAATTCTGCGTCTTACCCATTCGTTTTTACCTCTCTCTTTGGCACCTCTAAGCATAAGATTGCGGAGTTCACAGACACCGCTGCCGGCCCAATGGCTGCGTAACCTTCGGTGCCCCAGTCTGTGTTTTTTAATCTTTGTACTTTCTGTCCTTTTTCGTTCCAACAAAGAGTTTCCGCAGCGAACTCTCCACGCCTTTGCCCCCTTTGAAGCCTCGACGCTGTCACTTCTTTTTGCCATTCATACTTGGTGGCCGAATCATGGACACGAATACTTAGTTAGTCGATACTCCCTTCCTCCTGCAGTTGGTAGGCAGTCCTATTTTTTCCTCGCCTTGGGGGCCTTCCTTTATTTTCGTTACAATCCTACCCTCGCGTCTGATGACAGCATGTAGCAGACGACGCTCCTTGCAGCGTCACTATTACGGTCTGAACCCCTCACCCGTTGCTTGCCACTTCTTTCATCGTAGAGTTGCTCTGCTGGCCGGCATCCTTGTCTAGGGCACATTTCGCTTGTGCTCCTGAGGCTTCGGGCGAGCGAGTCGCTGTAAATAGACGAAAGTTTCGATTTCCAACGTCGCCTTGAATCTTCAGCTCTTCGTTTCTACTCAGCGCGACAGCATCTTTTCCCTTCCGATTTTTCAAACGATTACCCCCCCCCCCTCTTTTTTCTTCGTAGAGGGTATTCGTCTCCGTAGTTATCTCTTGCCGTATGTAGGGAGACGAAGAAATCCCTGAGGACTTGGACGGCGCACCGGCGGCCGTTTTAGAGGCGCTCTTGATATTCGGAGATGTCTCTCCGACAGTAATAAGTTATTACTGTGTCATTAAGACCCGTAATCCGTATGACGCATTCCCCTGGTCAAATTGCGATTCCCTCATTTACCACTCGTTGTTTTGGTTGCGGATGTCTAGCACTTTTCTTTTAATGAATTAGGTGGAGAAGCGCCACTATTACATGAAACGATTTACTGGTAATTCACCTAGACCAATATAAGACTCCCTCTCTCAGAATCTTCTCCCACTGAAATATGTCGGTTCTGACAAACTACAAGGTCTTGAATCCTCGCCTATCCCGCTCAACTCTTTATCCTTTTCCAGTCGAATCCCACTCTTCGTTACTATTATTAGACCCCGGCTTAAACGTTCTCTCCGCTCGTCTTCCCTGATTCTCGGAAGAAGCCCTGAAATTCCGTCTAATGGCGCAAAGTGAATTACGAGTCCCGGCGCCTCCGTGTAGTAGCCTCCACTGAATCCTCGACGCCGCCCTCGAAATTTCCCCCCCCTGATCTCAAGTCTGCCTTCCGGCAGACCTTCCCGTAAAGTACCTCTGAAATCGTTTAATTGCAAGTGAATTGGTTACCTCCGGAAATTATTTTTGCAACGTCCCTTTCCCCGTTCCCCTGCGCAAGCGTCATTTTCCTCCTGCGTAAGTTTCTTTCTCCCGCCGCTTTCCCCGCTCTCCTGCCTGGACCCCCCAAGTCCCTAACACTTTTGGAGTATTCTCCTTTCTTTTCGATGCTGAGGTCTGAATTCTTGGCTCGCGGCTGTTTAAACTGATGACGCCGTTCTACGTGCCTTTTTAATGATTTTGGCGGTTACGATGGAGGTTCTTCCCTTCATAATCTTGTACTCAAAGATTCTCACTGCCGCCACGCGCGCTGAACAACCCTACCGCCCCCGCCTGAAAGTAATGAAGGTTTTTCTGTTCGTACGTTCTTAAGCGCTTTGGATTTTCTTACTAGCAGTTTCAAATGCTCCCATCGCCCCCGCAATCGAGGCCTTCTATTCCTGGTTTTCCATTTACTTCCCGCCATGGCGCCGTTGTTCTCTTAAGCGCCGAAATAACGGTCCTTCCCCTCTAAAACTCAGCGGGTGAATTTCTGAGACGAAGCGTCCCTTTTCCATTCCTCCCGCAATTCTTCCATTATAACTGGGATGCAGTTCTTCTCTCTGCGATCCCCTTTCCATCTTTCACGATTGACGCAAATGGTTTTACCTCGCCCTTCCCTACGGTTTTCTCTCCGCGGCTCCCTTTTTTCTTTTTCCTTCCTCGAGTCACTGAGCCAGCGAATCCCTTCGCTTCCTCGGTTTTCCGGCCGAACGTTGCCTCTCACGAAATCCTTCCAGATCGCGCTCAACCTCTTTCTGTGACCCCACTTCCTTTTTTGCAGAAGTTTCTCTGAGATTCACACCCACTAAAGAAGCCACCTGCCCGGGGAAACTCCCGCTGGCCGTGCCTTTTTTTCTCCGCGAAACGCGTCGCCCTACTTCGAATCTTCATCAAATACACTACGTCCACGAGGCCAGCCAACGGATGAGTACCCCACCTGCAAACAACTCCAGGATCCTTACCCCCTTTGCCTCCGGTATGCCCGCTAGAACCAGAAACAGGATCCAATGGCACTCTTCCCAAAGTCCTTTTCGAGACCATCTCGGCAAGCTCTCAACCCTTTTTTATTTTCGTCTTTCCGATCGATGATTTTTTCGTTGTTTTTTTCGGGTGAGCCCAAAGACCTCCCATTGGGACTTCCTTAATTCTCTTCTTCGATTTCCTGACTGAAAAACCCTGGCGAATATTAGAACGATTTCTCCCATATCACCCCGTCTCTTCAGGAATTGCGACTACCTTTGCGAGTCATAGAAAAAGAATCGGTCCCCCCCATGCGCATCTCGCCTAGCAAAATAACACGCGGGAACTCTGCTTTACCTTTTGAGGATCACTTAAAACCTTCCTGGGCGGTGCGCCAGGTCTCCATCTTCTTTTTTTATCTTTATAAGAATGGAACGAGTTCTCTCCTCACATCTCCAAAGTTTGATTGCCCTTTTTCCCACCATCAGCGGTGGAAAGAAAAATCTCCTACTTGTTGTTGTTGATATCCGTATGGAATTTGTTCCCTCCCCCACATGATCAATTTTCTAAGCTTCCTTTCTCCTAATATTTAACTTTCTCCTAAATTGACCCGAAGCGATGTGCGCAAGTCTCCTCCGTTGAATCTGGACCAAATACCGCCCCTCAATGGCCTCTTTCTCCTTTGGATTGTCCTCTGGGCCTCGACATGGTCCTTTGACTTTGAGATCGTTGCCCCCCTTTGCTTGTAAAGAATTTGAATGGATCAATTGGTTTTCATCCAAGCAGAGCTGACCCTCTGTGTTTCTTTAAGTCAAGGCGAATTTTTTAAGACCCTTCCGAGGTAAGTACCACTGATTTTTTTTTTTATCTCACCGAGTCCCCCCCCCCCCAGTACTCTATCTAGTTCCCTTTTTTTCTACCTCTAGCAGCCCCCTTTCCGATTCTGTCTCTCTTGCCGATTCTAGAAGGAGTTGGGCTCTTTTTCCCTTAAAGCAGTTCGTCCCTCCCCCGTCGCGAGAGACGTTTTTCCAATGAGATTTCCCTCTTTTGGTGTATCGGAAGACCGCGTCGCTTGGTTATTTCTCGGTGTCGTGGATCAAGATTTTTCCTGAATCTTTCTGAGTACCTGCGTCTCGGTCGTTGCTTTTTTTGGCGCGCATTCAACGGGAACATTTTTTTTTTCTTCACCCTTCTCTTCACTTCCTTCTGCGGTGGATCCACCTGTCTTTGCTTTCCGTTTTTGCTGAGCTCTGATTGTTTGACCCGTCAACTTCGTGCCCGCCTGCCGCGACCATCGCCGATGAGCTTGTCCTTCACCGGCTCAGCCCCTGAGCCGCCCCCTTCGGCGAAACCTAGGCAGTGTCTGCGAGGTACCCCTGGTTTTTAAGAATGTTGTGAGCGCCGAATCGATCTGCCTGCGCATTTTTTTTCCTTTCTTGGGAGTGCGTGTTCGCTTCGGTCCCCGGAAAAGTCTGGGGCAAGCTGTTTATGGCGTTGATTGCGTGCGCTTGGACGAGATTCTTTCTTTTTTAACGCTTTGTTAGCGGGGAACTTCTCGCCCGTGACCTTGCTGTTGGTAACCCGCGTTTTTCTCGCACTTTGGAATCCAAGTTCCCTCCGGGAGCTGCTCTAAGCTGCTGCCCCAACTGGCGACCTAGGCGCACTGGTACCCCACCTTTGGGTTCTTGTATCGCTCCTTTTTCTTTAATGGATGGTTTTTTCCCCAAGCTTCGCCCGACCCGCCAGCGCGCTCCCCACTGAATCAGCAAGTCTCCCCTCTACGCTCTTTCCCCAGACGCAAAGGCCACTTCATTGTTGGCATCCAGTCGAATCCTACTTTTTTTTTTCCCTCCGTCTTAATAAATCGTTAGGGCCTTTTTAGTAATCCGTTTCAGCGAAGTCTGGTCAGAGAGTAGTTTCCTTCCCACTACGGCCTTCCTGTCATGCAATTGTCCTTCCTCCCTTTCTCCAGACGGGTTACCTTTGTCCCCTAAATCTTTTCTGATGAACTCCATCTACTGTCAACATTTTCCCCCCTCGAGTGTGTTTTTTTTTTGGCGGCACCTTGCCGAGTTCGTTTCAACATCGGGTCTTTCTTTTTGTGGAGCTTCTTGGGATCCTCGCAAGGCGAGTAGCTTATGAAATCGACGGTGGAATACCCCCTTCGCGTCTTCCTTGCGCGCTTGCCGATACTTTTTGACGAATTTATGCGAGCATTTACTGCATTAGTTTTTTTAAACGTACCTATCGTTTAGCTGCTCACGTTTATATTAGATGACTCTTGTGGGTTTTTTTGGTTCGGGTTGTGGGTGTTTTTTTTTGGTGGTGTGGGGGGGTGTTCGCGGAGGCCTCTCATGGCGGGCCGTTCTTCCTTGGCCAGGTGCTATTTTGCTGGTTCTGACGGCGGAGGTACCCTTCTTCTCGTTTTTTCTTTGAACCAGTAATGTGATTTTTTAAGTATTAACTCCTGGCCGTGTTCATGAAAGGATTGCTCTCTTTTTCTCTTGTCGGATCTTTGGAGGCGACCAAGTAATTTTCCGTCTTTCCTTCTTTACTTTTGCCTCTTTGAAGACCGCTTACCCTGGTAATTTCACCATGACCAGCCCTCTCCCAACCCCCCTCCCGCAGTTCTCCAACACCGCCAACTATTCTCCCGTGACCACTAGCCCTCCCGTCAAGACTCCATGGCGCGAGAACAGGTCCCAGACTTATACGTCGACGAACCTCTCCTTTTTTTCACATATTGAACCTCCCCGGCGTACCAATATGATGTCTAGATCGTCAATGAAGTTTTTTCGGCCCCGTTCTCCCCGCCCTGAAATTCCCCAGTCCTGGGCCCCCCCCCAGGTACTGAGTATTAAGCGCCGCCTCCGCGTCCGCCCGGGAATCTCCCCCTCCAGATCAAGTTTTTTTCCTCCCCGGCTCGGACCCCTGATTGGCCAGCCCCAGACTGATTCTACGCACAACCTCTCCTTTGGAATTCCCCCCAGTCCAAAGGTGATAGTTCCCCGTAACTTCTTTCCCGGCTTCCCTCCCCTGAGTCTCCTGCTCATCTGATAGGAGTCAATCGACTCGAAGTCGTACTAAGCCGCGCTCTCTGCCGGCTCCGCGCCTTCTAAAATTCAGAGACCCACATGACCCCTTCACCTTCGATTCTTTTCTTCCGATAAAGTTTCTTTCGATGAGTTGCCCACTTACATTGAGATGCGCTTTGGACTGATTTCTAAAGTTCGTTCCTTTTTTTTTCTGATCCTTTTGAGCGTGCTTGGGGGGCGTTCTCATACTATTTTTGTTTTACGCCCCAGACCCGCCATCTTACAGAGCTTGCAAAACCCCTACCGCTATTTTCCAGTTTAGCTTTTTTTTTCCGGCCTTTTTCCGGCAGCCGCGCATGACAGCGCCGCACTTAATTTGGCCCCGTTTGTAACCCTTCTTTCATTTACAGCCTTCCCATCCCTAAAAGCAAATAGATTTGCCATGGGCATAGACCCCTTCTCTTGCCAGCCCGCTTTTTTCTCATGTATCTCCACCGGCCGGAGCTAACAATTTTGTTTCCTTGAATATTTTCCTGGGTCCGAAGCGACCCCTCCTTCGCCAAAATTACCGTAAATCTTCCTGGTCCAGATAGCCTTTTCTCAAAACAATCAGCCCATATCACCTACCACCAAAAAGCTTAGCTGCCCAACTTTCCCTGTTACTACCTGCCTTTTTTTTTTATTTTTCAAGCCGCGTTCCACCTTCCCCCCTTGGACAGATTCATCAGCGGCGATTCTCGCCCGGACGATTTTTTAGCCAGCTACCAGAATCCGAGTCCCCGGACGCACCTGTTTCAACCACATCCTTTTCCTCAGAGTTACCCAAACCGGAAGAAGAAAAACCCCTCCGGAAATCGACGCTTTCGGCCCTGTTTGCACCCGACTCGCCGTCCCTCGTCGAAGAGTTTCCAAGTACTGATCACTCTTCCGAGTTCTAACCCGCGGGCTTTTTTTGCTGCTTCGAACCTCCCCATTGCAGCCATGCCAACCCACTCTTCGCTCCGGTTCACGGCTACGAAAAATCTTGCTGGCCCAGGGGCAATTTCCCCCGTCGGCTGTTCCCATCTCTGCAAGCTCGATCACCCGAGGACGTTGGTTCCTCCGTGCTACGTATCCCTTCTTTGGCGCGAAGGCGAATCCTTCCCAGTCTCGTGGCCTCTGTGGGCAGTCCGACAAAGGAGCAAGACACAAGGCTTACGTAATCCGGGACCTTGGAGACCCGAGTAATTGCCTGTACGACACCCCCGGGATCTCTTTGTGGAACCATAACTAGGATGAGTGGGCCCCCCCCCCAACTGGAGGCTCCCCAGCTCCCAAGCTTGCCCGTTCCCCCCAGGGTCGCTCCTCATTAGCAGACCCCCGGAAATCCCCCCCCGGCCCTTCTGTCGGTCTTCGATTTGTAGGATCTTAACCGGCTTCCCCTAAGGAGGTTTCATGTCATTTCCCCCGTACCTATGCTTTTTCTGATTGGCTCCACGACACCCCCCCCTCGTTGATTTGCCCTTAACAACCATCAGCTGTTGCCCCTCCAGCCCCCAATGTGACGAAGCCAAGTTTGCCTCATGGTCGGGCTCTTTGTGGTAAATTTCCAATCCAAACTTTTTTTTGAATCCTTCTCTCCCTTCCTCGGAGCGACATATACCTGTCAAGACGCCTCCCTTTGACCCCTTGAGCGGACATTTTTCTATCCTCAAAAACCATAAAAGACCCCCTTCTTATTTCCCCGGGTGTTGATGGGTGTTCTTCTCTGGACTAAGCCCTCCACCTTGGGACGGGCCTATTTTAGAGATATCTCACTTTATTCCCCCTCAATCCTGAAGGTCACTTGGGCCACGAGTTCCGCCATCACCCCGTTTTTTGAGGCCGTCCAGTCAGTCGGTAGACAGGATAAGACAGTTACCAACCGTTGATGTGTTCCGAAGAACGACCAAAGTACTTTAATCCCCTCTCGCTCCTCGAACATCCTCGTCCCTTTAGATGGAGATTGTTTTGCTCCCGTCCTTTTGGAAAGCAGCCGTGGCGGCGTTCCATGTCCCCGTCTTCGAAGAGATTTCTGCCCTTTTTGCATGTTGATGTTTTCATACGCGCCCCCCACGCGTGTGTAAGGGCCTCCCCCCTTCATTCTTGCTTCAACTATTGAGACTCTTCTCGGGAAGTACGGGCATGTCGTGCCGCGTTCTGGAAACCGCTCCTTTTTATTTCCATTTCTTTTATTCTACGTGGTTCTCTTGAAGAGTCTTCCCCCCTTTCCTTTTGGAAACCTCTTGCGGCTCGCGCTCTTTCCTTCTTCTTCTCTTCCTGACCACTCGTTGCCCCTGATTTCGAGACGCCGTTCTTGCTCTTTTTCGTCAGTGGTTTTCTTTTTGCCGCCCCTCAAAGGCTCCCGTTCGTCGTAAACCTAGTTGCCTGGCGAGCTAAACCTGTTCTACTTTTCTTGCGTCTGCTTGTATCGCCGCCTCTTCTTATTCCCACTCCTTTTCTGCTTTTTGTTTCCGGTTTTTCCGACTTTTTCTGGTTCTTGTACAGGAAAATTTCCAATCTCATGTTTTCGGCTGCGCCCGGTTGATTTGCGTTTTCTCTCTCCTGCAGACCCTCGGCGCTTTTGGCCAAGGCGCGTCCGCTGACCAGTGGTTTCGTTCCGATGGAGGTGCCCCGGGTAGGGATGCACTTTCCATTCTCATTTTCTCTTGCTGTCCGAGCAGACTCCGCTGTCAAAACTTCCCGTACTCGGCGTACCCACCCCTTGAACCGGGCGGTTTTTTCCCCCCTCTCGCGTATTTTTCCGGTCGATGTTTGTAAACAAGTTAGGCATTTTCGCCCCTCAAGCCGACATGCCCCCCTCCAATAAGCCCAAGTCAGCCGGCATCCCTTTCAATCAGTTTTCCAGCGCGCCCGTTATAACGTTACTTTTTTCAGAAATCTCCACATACTTTACCTACCCTCCTCATGACCCCTGTCCTGTTCTTTGGCCTTTTTTTAATATTTTTTTTTTTCGCATGCAGAGTCCTGCGAGTCCTGATCTAGCTTCTGAAATTGGGATCATTGCACGCCCGGGAGCTGCCTACGCTGGATTGTCTAATTCGTTACCCTTAAGTTGACCCCCCCAACCGGTGGCTTGTCATACTCGAGAGTTGTGAGTTTCTTTTTTTATTTAAGAATAAGTAGTAGGGGAACTCTTGATGCTGGCTTTTCCAATGTTCCCAGGATAAGCTCCCCCTGCTATCCGGAAGGCGAAAGAGACGACCCCCGCTCCCGTACGCCCAATAAAAAGGAGGAGTCAGGGGAGCAGTGCGAGCCATTTGGTAGAGCACGAAGGTCCGAAGAGGTTTTTTTTTCACCTTAGTGTACTGGCGTTTGCTTCTTACTGAGATCTTCGATTGTCCGGCTCGGCCGTTTGTTCATCCCTCGTGCGAACTTCGGAATGGTGCAGATGTGGCCGTGGGCGAGGGCTGAGATCCCGAGGCTCTGCCGAGGCGTATTAATTGACCGTACCCCTTCTCAAGCCAGAGTGGCCAACCCCTTCTGCGTGCTCCTTGAAAAGGAAATTGGATCTCCCTCTTCTCCTCATACGTTGTGGATGATTCCCCCTTCCTTTTACTTTTTATCTCTTCCGATTCCTGGTCTATGTACTGGAAACCTGATCAATTTATTTCCCCATGCAAAAATGCGTCCCCCTCGCTCGATTTATCCGTCCCCACCGGAACACTTCGCCGTCCAAGTAATCGCCTTGAGTACCATCCATGCTTCCCGGCTGCGTGAAATCCCCTCACAGATTCCCGTTCCCCACGTCAACTAACCGAGAGTCCTAGGGTTTTTCTCTCACAGCTTGAGTAAAAGCCCCCTTTTCCAGCCGTCCTCAGCCTCTTCCCGAGAGAGTCACAGAGACGCCCCCCCCATGAACACGCCGAATGCGGGCACAGTAGCTGTCACTTTCGTTCCGAGGGACGAGACGGCCGAGCCTTTGCTGTGTCGCGACCTGTCCTCCCACCTCACTAGCCCGCTAAATTTTCCCCCCTAATGTGCAAGGCTTTCCGGCCAGCAGAACACTCCCTTTTCCGCCCCTTCCATCCTTTGTCCGACACCTTTTTTTTTTTATTATTTGGATTCCCATCCGTTGATTTACCCCTTCCCTTCAAAGGTCCCAGCGTTTTTCTCCCCCCCACTCGGCTGTGTCCACCAATCCGAATTGTATTTTTTCTTGACATCTCTCGCGATTGCAGAAACAATCGACCCCCTGCCCCTCTCTTGTCGTCTTCTTCGCCTTCTGCCCCCCGCTCCCCACGTTCTTAGGTACGCTTCGTCGTTAACCCAATCCCATTGCGCTTGCTTTTGGAACTTCCTTTACGCGTTTTTCCCGACTTTTAGGATTTCCTTTTTTCTGGTTGCTCCCTGGTTTTCCTTCCCCTAATTCTTTTCCGCCCACGGCCCGTGCCCGTGACTTTTCCCCTTTTCCCACCCGCCACTGAAGTGTTTCACCGATTTACGCCCCTGTTACGTCCCTTTCCGGCAAGCTGCGCCTGTTGCCCCTCCTACCTTCCCCCATCTCGAACTAGCCAAATGCTCTTTCGGTCAACTCCCCAAGAACAGCCGTTACTCTAATGTCGGATCGAATCCCCCATGGTCCAGCAGTTTTCCTCCCAATTTCTTTTCAAGCGCCGCCCCCCCTCCTTCCTATCCTCTCGGGCCCTCCCTCCCCTCCTTTTCTCCCCCACCCTTCTTCAACCGGCTTGACAGTCCCCCCCCCATAACCCCCTGCAGTCCGGGAATCTCTTTGTACTCGCCGCTTCCGCCCGTCCACAGCTCCATTCTCCTGGCGATCGAGAGGGCCCTCTTACCCCCCAAAAGTCAACTCCTAAAAGATCCCGACCAAAGGTTCCCCTCGCTCCCTTCAACAACTTTTCTCCCTCCCTCGAACTTTATTTCCCTTCCCCCTCCGGTTCACATTCAAGAAGCCCGAGTCGTTTTTTTTAAGAAGGATGGAAAGGCCTCCTTTTTCTTCTCACTCCTTTCCGTTCTAGCCGCTCCAACCTATGTGTCAACAGCATGCTTTTCTCGAGGGGCCTATCACCCCGGATAAAGCCCCCTTAAAATTCCGGCAGTAAGCTTGTACAGGAATTCAGGAGCGAAAATCTGCGACGCTTTTCTTTTTCTCACCTGTAATAAAAGTTACGGAAAATATTCCCTTCGACCCTCGTCTTGTTTTTTTTTTTCCCCCACGGAACATCACCACCAGCTTTCTATTTTTGCCCACCAACTATTCGATAATGTCTCCTACGACACGCCGCCCCCTTCCTGGACGTCTCCTAACACGCCTGCGGACCAGACAATCAGGAAAAAGCTCGCCTACTCTTACGTCTTTTCTGTCTAGATGATCTCAGGCACCCTCCGGCCTGTTGTCCTGTTTTCCAGTCATCCCTGTTCCCCCCCCCGCTTCCCTTCTCTCTGCGTAAACGATCGCCGTCGGGCCCTGCCTCTTTCTGCAAGCGGGTGACCTCCCCCCCCTCTCCTTACTGTTCTTTTATACATTGCCGCTCAAAGTTTACGCCCGGTCCTTCTTCGCTACCTCCCTTTCCTCCCCCCCACCACTTGTCCTCTGAGGCGTTTATCTTTTTTTTTTTATTCTCCAACGCGCGACCCGGTTTGCCCGGATCTTTCCTTAATGTCTACTCCCGATCCCCCCTGGAAATTCCGCCCTCCTCCCCCCCCCTTCGACACCTTTTTTTTGACCCCCCCCTCCCCGTTTCGAAAATCTATCTATTCCTCCTCTTTTTTTTTTTTTTAGTTTATGGATGCCCGCGCTGGTTTCACTTTCCAAAATCAACCGCTTTTTCTCCGTCTTCCTTTTCCCGGGTCCCTTCCCCGGGTAGACACCCTTGAAAGAGCCGACCTCTAACGTCTCCCGCGGGTTGGAAGGAATCATCACCACTTCTCCCCCGCCAACCCCTGTGGATTTCTCTTTGCTAGCCCCTTTTTCCCTTGCTTTTTCTGAGGTTTGACGCGATGATTCCCTCACTCCTGAATGGAGAATGGTAGGTCACCCGCTTGCCAGATTTCTCCCCCTTTTTTTAGGTCCCTCCAGTTCCCTTTTTCAGCTCGAGCTTTCGCTCGGTATCCAATCTTGATGATGGGCTTTGCGATCACCGATACCACCCAGCCCGTCCTTTTCCCCGGATCCTCTCTCTCCCCATCTTCTAGTATTACGAGTGGGTTTGGTCTCTTAGGAGTTTGAAATTCCAGCAGTTCCTGAGTCGTAGCTCATTTCCCCCCCCTGTAGTTTCTTTCCCGATTGTTTTCCCCTGAGCTTCCTGTGCGAGGGAGTTTAGACCTCCCTCTTTCCTTGAAGGCGTCCGTAAGTGGATTCAAGCTTCTCATCTCTCGCCGATACGTCTTTCTCGGTCGCTTAGTCTAACTTTTTTCCTTCTCCTTCCCAGCGTTTCCTGGGGCCGCCCTCTTACGTGGGTCTTTCTTCCCTTTCTCCATCTCCCCGCTTGTCCCGGGTAGCCGAGTTCTCTTTCCTTTGCGCAATCTTGGCCGTTTTGACCCCGCGGCGGGAAGGTCCCCCTCTTCAGTTTGTCAGGTTTGACGGCTTTTTTTCCATAAATTGCGCCGCTTTTCTTTTTTAACCGTTTTGCGTCGTGATTGGCTTTTTAAAATGTGGTCCTCCTTTCACTTCTTTTTGTTTGGGGTAGCGCCTCTCTTTCAATTCCCCTTTTTTCCCTGCTTTTGCCGGCGGAAGCTGCCCTGTCCTCTCGTGCCCTTTGACAAAGATTCAAGCTGCTGTTGTTTTTGGGCGCCCTACTGGACGGCGGTGCTCCTCCGATGAACCGGAACCCACCCCCTTTCTTCCCGTCAAAGACTCCCCCCCGGACCCCCACCCCAGCGTCTTACAGAGATGCACTCCAATTTCCGTCCCCCCTCTTGCTCTGTGTTTAATCCTTCTTTATGAGCCACTTTGGGCCCACTTCGGACACCTTCAGTTTTTTCTTAGAATTCTCGAGCCCCTCTGTTCGGGCCAAAGTGGCCGTCTCCTCCAGGTAAAACAATTCCGGTGAAGTTCTGGCGGTTGGTTGAAGCTCGTTATTTGATTGGTTCCCGATGGCGTTAAAACCCCATTATTATTCTCCCCAGACACCCCCCCCAGCTCCACAGCGAAACGTCCAAGAATCAGAAAAGGCACCTCTGTCCCCCCCCGTTCCCCTCGCGCCACTAATCGCCATCCTTTTTTGGTTTTAGTCATTTGCCCCTCTAAAGAAGACTTATCGCCTTAACTTCACACTGACTCAAGTTCTTCATCTTTTTTGTCCTTTTAGGTTGCGAAGGCTTGACTTGAGCCTCCTAATCGCCCGAGCCCTTGAAAAAGACTGACGAGGACTCTTCCAATGGCGCCTTTTCCCCCGAAGTGGGCGCCGACTTTTAAGCGGGGGCCCGTTGAAGCTTTGTTGAATCGACTTATGACCCTGCCACCTTTTTCCTTTTTGGGAACAAATTGGAATTTAATCGGATTGCTCCTTCATTGGAGTCCCCCCCCTTTTTGAGAGGTCGGGGACCCCCTTATGGTTCGGATTGTGTTGGATCATTGCGGAAGACGCCTCTGTCCTCCGGTCGGGAAGCAACAGGGTAAGAGAACCCAAGCGGGAATTTTGCCTCCTTGAAGATGCCAGACTCCTGTAATTTGGCAAAGCCTCTTTTACATTTCGCTAAGCTCCTTGTCGCTTTAAAGATATCAACATGGTTCTTTGGGACTGTATCTTCGCTGAAGATTCGCGGCCCAATGGTGAGGCGAAGACGCGGTCGCCTGCTCATAGTGGTGGGCCCTTCCCTTTCCCTGATAGATGGCCCTTCGTCCTGCGCCTTTGAATGCCCGTACCAGTGACTTTTTCCGTCTTTTTATTCCTCACCCTTCTCCGGCTTGCCAATGAAATTTCTCTCTCCTCTCTCCGTGGGTTTGTTCGATTTTCTTCAATTCCTTTTAATTTCGATCATATTACTGGTCGTCCTGCCCACTAAAAAATGTCACTTTATGGTAATTTAATGATGAACTTCTCGCGATATCTCCGCCGTCTCTCACGGCAACTATGTCTCGAAACTTTTTAGCCCTCTCCATCTTTCCCTGCCTCGCCACTACGGAAATTTTTTAATTTTCCGATTCCCTTTTCCTCCGACAAACGGATCTTAACGTTGCAATAGACCTTCAACTATGCTTCGCCTCTTTCGACCCCCTGCAGATATGCGCTAAATGACATGCCCCAGTCTTTTTGGCCCCAGCTAATTTCGGATTTCCTTCCTCTCTTGAGAGTCGCTCCGGTCCATACCTTTCCCCTCCTCCCTACCTCACTCGGCCCTGACTTCAGCAGGAAAGCTTACCAACTCTTCCTCTTTTGAAATCTGTCAAAGAGTGAAATTGTTCACGCGACGATTTGGTTTTTCACTGTCCCCTTTCTTCTTCTCCCCCCTGAGGAAGGCGAATTTCAGACTGCGAGTTTCTTCTTTTCCGGCCTCGTCCCTGCCTTCCTTTCCCGAGGAAAACCCTTACAGGACTCCCCTTGTTGCTTCTTCACTCCTTCTGCGAACCTGAGTCGATGCTGGAGTCTTCCCCCCCTTTTCTTTTTCTCTTTCTGACCAAATGTCTTTTACTTTTCCTCTGCCTTTAGATTTTTCGTTCCCCGAATGGACGACCTGCCCTTCCCAATCTTTTTTTTCACTCCCTGCAATAAGAGCGCGTTCCCCCCCATCCCCCCGTTGGTCACGACTTTACGCCTCTGACGCAATTATTTTTCCCTCGTTCGCCCTAGCCGCATCCTGAGTTCGAGAGTTGTACAGTGCTGAAGCCGCGGTCACCTCCCCTCAAGACAACAAATTAAACCCTATTCTTGAGGTCCATTCCATTGAAAGATCCTTCCCATTAAGAGTTCTCTCTCGTTGAGCCTTTACTTCACGGAGCCCCTAAAAGAACCTTCAGCTTTCCCTGTCCTCTGGAAATGGACCCTTGACCTCCCAGGAAGATCCAGGTCTTCTTCTCCTTGCAGTAGCTCGTTTCCCTTAACCAAGCCCCAAGAGTCTTTTTCCTCCCAAAGTTTCTCGCCCCGGCAGCCGTTTATTAGCCGCCCTCGGTTTCCCTTCCTCTTTTTCGTCACGTTTCAATTACCTGAAGCTATGGATTTGCTTACTTTCTTCTCTCTTTTCCACGGAGTTCAGCACGAATCCGGCTGCTACGAGCTACAAATGGCCCCTTTTTTTGATCCCCCACCATGTCCCTTGCCCCCTCCCACCACCCGTCTCCTGCCCAGCCACCCCGGACAATCTTCTTGGCATGAATCTTCCCTTCTTGCAACCTCCCCCCCGTACCTTCGAAGACATCTTTTCCTTGACTCTACCCACTCCTTCCCCGAGGCCCCGCACGCGGGCTTGCTTCTTCTACACAAGAGGACACCCTCATCGCATTTTCAACCAAGAGATCCCCCCGCGACTTTTTTCTTTAGAAACGCCGGCTTTTGGTCCCTGCAATTCCTCGGGAGCTCCGGAACAATCCTTTCAGATCCTCCCCCCCCTGGACGATTCTTTTTCGCCTCGCCCCCGATCCCCTCTAGGTTTAGTCCTGATACGTTCCCTTACTGTGGTCTCGTGAGCTCCACGACCCTCAACTTTGGCCTTCCCTCCTTTGAATTATATTCGACCTTCCTCTGGGACATTTTTTTTCCGCCAAACTTTGCGCTTTAAGCGTGACCTTCCTTCCTTCCTTTTGTTCAATTCACGTCTCCTTCCCTGCCGACAGCACTTGTCCCCCAGGGCGCGACCCTTCTATATCGGAACAATACCCCCCCCAAAGGTTAAACCGACTTCGAGTTTTCTTGATTACCCCCCCCCCCCCTTAGAAGAAGGACTCCCCTCTTACTCTAGGTAGGTATATGTATACGAATCTTTGCCCTTCCCTGTAGGAAGTACCATATTCTTTCATTTTACCACCTCGAGTTTGAAAGACTCTCTCCTCCTGGTTTTAGATAGATGGTATGGACCACCGCTTGGTTTAGTTTAAATGTGCCAAAAATCTGTGTCGTAGAAGGTCTCGCAGAGTGAGGACCCTTAGACTATACCTTGAAAGGAGCTGCCTCTGGCCAACGCGCTTTTTCTTTCCTATGGGCGGGGGAATATCACCCACCTAGACAACGGAAGAAGTTACATTGTATTTCAAGGGTGGTAGCCCTTGTCCAGAAGGACCTGCCCCCTTGGAACTTTGCCTGAGTTTCTTCTTGAGCGGTATGTCCCTCCTCGCTGGCGATTTTGGCGTCTCGTCATTAGTCCTTTTCAGGTCGCACTTTTTTTTGCCCATCCCCTTCCGTCTTTGTTCCTCAAGAGCCGAATGAGACTTTTTTTTCCGACGTCCCACTTTTGTGGTTTTCTTTTGTTCCTCCCAACGAGACCCCCCAAAGGAGTGCCTGAAGCTTCCCCGAGAGAGAGCTCGGTCAATCACGACGGTCCTGTTCCCGTTAGGGTCCTGAGAGTTTTTTAGCCTCGTAAGGTTTTTGGAAGATGGACACTAGCCAGTTTCTGCGTGTCAGACCTGAAAGAATTCTCAGTATTTTTGTTCCCGATGATGTATGTTCAGTCTGTTGCACGCCGAAGCCCGCGTGGGACTGCCTCGTTGCCTTTGGTCTTCGCCAGTCATATATTCGAGATGCGCTTCTTCTAGTGATAGCTCCTTTCCGGCAGTTCTCTTTTGTTTCCTTCTCTCTTTTTCCATGCGTGATCACCAGATTTTCTTTTTCTCTGAGTGTTCTGTGAGCGTCGCCAACTTCGGGCCCGCAATGCTTCTTTCTCCCTGACGATCCTTCCTCTTCGTAAATCTTCCTGCTTTCCCTCCCTACACCTGCCTCCCTTCCCGTTATCCACCGTAGTTGCTTGGTTTGTTAACCCTTTAGTACATCGTGAGATTTCTTCCTTTTTAGCTCCCAGCTCCCTCTATGCAGCGACAGGAGGATTACTGCATCTTGACTGGCGGACACTTGGTTTGG
>Ga0179593_1631061_pt1 | contig 17405 bp, 29 predicted proteins | sample CZODoug2_1_08_16_FD_185931 | JGI IMG/M metagenome (GOLD analysis project Ga0179593, IMG submission 185931) | Vadose zone soil fungal communities from Angelo Coast Range Reserve, California, USA - CZODoug2_1_08_16fungal (PacBio error correction) | ecosystem: Environmental > Terrestrial > Soil >... | reverse complement strand
TTAAGGTCCCGTGTTACTCCGTGAGTCCTCCCCAACCGGGATTTCCTTTAAGCCCACACGGGTTCCTTCTTTTTGCCCCCTTCTCCCCGTAGTCAGTTTTTTTCCTCTGTAAAGCCCCAGTCGAGGTGTGGTTTGTGCGTCATTTTCCCGGAGTGCATCAAGCCCAGTTTGTGCCAAGACTTTTTTTTTTTTTTGCAGACTTTCTGCCCCTTATCCTGGCCAAATCGAAAGCCCCATGCCCCCCCCCACCCCCCTTTACCCTCCTGAGAAAAATTCCCCTGCTGAGTCCCCAACGTCCCCTCCTCAGTTTCTGAACTTTCCCCTGAAAGTCCCCCCCAACACGACTGCGCCGCCATGACCTTTCCTTTCCCTTACCCTTTTTCCGGCGAATTTTTTCCTCAACACATTCAGGTGTCATGCCCTCCATTCCTCCCAACAACCCCCTACTGCCTGGAAAGTTTCCCCGTCCTCACTCACGCTTTTTGTCTGCATCCCTTTTTTCCTCCCAAAGGCCTGCATTTCCACCCTTTCTTGTCCCCCTGTGGCTTTCGCCCGGCCCGGCGCCCGCCTGATTTTGGGTTTCTTTTTTGCGAGTCATCTTTTCCACTACCTGATCTTCGGTTCCCCCGATGTTCTCCTTCCCCCCCCCCCCAAGTACACCCTTGCACACCCTCTCCCCCTTCGTTTTTTTCCCCTTTTTTTCCCTCTTTACCCGCTTTTTTTCCACCAGTTTTTTTTTTTTTTTTTAAACTGGTCCTTATGCGTGGCTCGTTGTAGATTGTGTTCATTTGCGTGGTCCCACAACCCTTTTTCCTCCCTTGTTTGCGCAGGAATGAGGCTGGACAAGGGTCTTTTTTGGGTTCCGTCCTCTGTCTTTTCAAAAGATTTCGACCGACTGCGGGTCCACCCCAAGCGCGTCGGGTCTGGGCCTTCAACCCATTTGACAACTTGTCTCTCTTTCAGTTTTTTCTTACGGTCCTTTTCCCTCTTTTCCGACCAGGGTTCTCACATCTCCAATTTGGCGGGGATTCCCCTGTGTGGTTCCCGGAACGGGCACAGTTTTTTCCCTTTCACAGTTTTTTTTTCCCTGGCCGTTTTTTTTAGAAAACGCTCTCCCCCGCCACTAAACTGTTCTTTTCGTTTTTGGTCTTTTCCCCCTGTCCTTAGATCCCCCTCCCCAAAAGGTGCGCTTTTTTCCCCTTGGTGCTGACCCGATGGAACCTCCCGATCCCTTTCAATAGCCTTTCTCTTTTTCCCCCCTTTTTAGGGCCCCCTTCTTGTTCACGGGCCTACGTCTCCGGGGATCCTTAAGGCCTGTTTTTTGGATGGGGCGGACTTCTTCCAGGGTCCCTCAGATTTCAGCACGTCCTCTCTTGTAATTCCCCCCCTCCGTTTTTTTAATTGTCGCAAACATGATTCCTCAAAAGTCCCCAGTTGTGCGTCCCTTTTTTTTTTTTGGCGCGTCCCCTGTGTCCAACATGTTACCCCTTTTTGAAACCCTTTCTTCTTTACCGAGGAAGGTTTTTCGATCGATTAGTCCAATTTCCAACGGTTTTTTTTGGCCTCCCAGGTTTTTCCCCCCTTCTGACATTTTCCTTTTTTATTGAATCTTTTTATGTGATCTCCTCTTTCCTCACCTTGCCGGTTTTCTTGTTGTCTTTTTTTTTGATCCAACATCACTATTTTTGCGAAAACTTGCCGTAAACCTTTGCCGGTGATCATTTCCCGGTCGTCTCTCACTTTTCCCCACATGCATAGTGTCTGCCCCCCCTGGTTTTTTTCCCCCAGTTTTTTTGAGACCAGGGGCAGTTTCCCCCCCTTCCCGCACACTGCCACGTAAATTTTTCCCCCCTACATGAACCTCTTCCCCCCCCCCATCCGTTCTGCCACAACAGGTATTTTTCTTTGGACTGAAGCACCCGGTTTTCCTTTGCACCAGCCGCCAGGTCTCCTTCCCTCGCGGTTCCCCCCCCCTTCCCCCGTTTTTTTTTTTCAGATCCCTCCTCTTTACTTTTTCCCCCCCAATGTCCTTGTCCTCCCTGGAGGTGGTTTGTTTTTCCTTTCTGCGTTCGAGCAAAAAAGATCGCGTTTTTTTCTTTGGCCAGTATAAGTCCCCCTTCTCATTTTTCGAGCCTTTGTTAGTTCTTTTTTTTTGTCGAAATGTCCCTTTCCTTCCCGGTGTCTTCCCAGGTGCCCCCCCCCTCTCTGCGAGCCCCCTGCAATGTGGATCTTGTTTCCAAGACCCTGGTCTGCTCGTTAAATCGCAGTCTTCCGGACCTTGTGCTTTTTTTTTGGGTTTGATTTTTCCCTCCCCACGTTTTCCTTTTTGCTGGTTGGTGAACGTTTTTTTTCTTTCGCCCTGCGTTTTTTTTTCGGCTTTTTTTAGGAGGAGGGTCTCTCCCTGCCCGAGCGGCAACCCCTCGTGGTTGACTCCCAACGGTCCTGTTCCCCCGCCCCGGACCTTCCCCCCTCCCAGTCGTGAGTTAACTGGTCCCTCTGGAGGACTTCTTACCACTGCTGTCATGGTTCACCCCAACTGCTTTGTGTCTGGAGGGTTTTCCCTTGGTTTTTTTTCTCCTTTTTCTCAGATCCCGATTCATACTTACGTGCCCTCGAGTTTCTTTCTTCGTAGTCTCTTTTTCTTGCGATGAACCCCCGGCCGTTAGGCCACGGTTTCGTTTATTGGAAGCTCGGGATGGGTCATTTTCTGCCGGGCTGTGTGAAGCAGTCTTTTCCGCTTTCTTTAGATTTCTGGGGGGGCCGGACTCTTTTTTGCGAAATCGTCATTTTCTTTTTTTTGGCGGAGTGGTTGTTCCCCCCCTTTCCTTCATTTTGTTCCCCCCCAAGTCGCTACCAGCGGGTGGTTGTCTTTCATTTTCAGGGGCTGTTTCTTTTGTTTGCTTCTTTCATAGTGTTTTTTTTTGTTGCCGTTATCTTTCTTTTTTTTTTTTGCAAAGGTCTGCTGTCGCTCGTATTGCTGATCGATGGGAGGGCTCCCCAGCACCCAGAGTTTGGATTTAGGAATTGTTCGGTCCATGTCCCTTCATCGTTTTTTTCGGGACCCTTTTCCTTTTCAAGAGGCTGCCTTTCCTTCGGTGGGCAGCGGTTATCCTCCCTTGTTTTTGCTTCCTTTCGCCCTGGATTTTTCTGTTATACTTTTTCAGCTCCCCAACCAGTCACCCCCGGGACTTTCCGAGTCTTTGAACAGATTTGTCCCCTTTTTGGTTTTTATTCTTTTTTTTTCAGGTCGTTTTCGATTCCTTAAAGTCCTGGTCGTTTCTGTGTCGACCAAGGTTTGCCCCCTGGGGGCCCCGGCTCTTTGAAACCCGGTCCGGCGTTTTTTTTCTGCTTGGACCTTCCCCTTGCTTCTGTTCAGCCTTCCAGTCGTGCGGCCCCGTTTGGCCTTTTTCCAGGGAATATTGCGGGCAACCCCACGTGGATTTTTCTTTTTGCGGTTTTTGGCTCTTTTCGCCAAAGCCCATGTGTCTTTTTGTGGTGTAGTTGCCCCCCCTCCCCGGCAGCCTTTCGGTCAAAGGCCTCTCTGTTTTCCTCGCCCTCTTGGGTCTTGTTCCCTTTACTACGCGCACAGAAACCTCCTTTTCATCTTTTGCCCCGTAAAGTTCCCCCTGAGTGTTCACGAACCCGCCGTTTCCCGAACACTCCTCAGACACCCCCCCCCCCCTTGAAAACTTTGGAATGGGGTGTTACCCACTGTTTTTCCTTCCGCATCTTTGTCCACCCCCCATCTTTTTTTTTTTTTGCCGCGTCACCCACTTTAATCCGCCCCTTTTTTGACTTAACCCCCTTTCCTGGCGTAGCTTTTTTCCATTTTTCGCGATTCCGTGCCTGGGGCTTCCATCAGACTTATTGTCTTTTTTCGGGTGGTCGCGGCCCGTTAAACCGCGTGCTGTGTCGTGCCCGCAAGTGGCCCCCTTTTGAACCTTCCCCCCTTCCACTGAACCCCCTCCAACTGTCAGAGTTTCTTCCCAAACACTTAGTGACCCCGTCCCAGTTCCCTTCGTTCTTTCAGGATTCGACTTCTTCCGCCCGCGCCTCGCTTCGTGCAACCCCCCTGGAGTTCTCCTTTCCCTCTTTTCCCCCGGGCTTTTTTGGCCCACCAAACAAAGTCCTTTTTTTTGTTTAGTCGCGCGGATTTTTAGGTTAGTTTTCCTTTTCCTACCTTTTTTGGTTGCCCCCTCGGATCTCCCCCTCCGAGCGCGCCACTCCAAGCCCGTTTTGCGCGGCTCATGTCCGAACCTCCCTTTTTGTTGCGGCTTCTTTCCCTTTTGCGTTTTCGCGCTCTTTTTATTTTTTTTCTTAGGGGCTCGAGATCTTTCCTGGTGACCCTTGTCGGCGTGGGTTCTCACCCCTCCACCCATGAGTGTGGTTTTTTTCGGGATGAACGGTGTCCGTGTTTTTGCCTTGTCTCACTCTTTTTTCCCCCCCCTGCCAACCGGTTTCCCCCCCCCCTGCTCGAAAAAAGTTTCCCCCCCCCCGCCCCCTTTGTTAGAGTGCCCCCTGGCCTCTTTTTTCTTTTTTTTAGTAGATCCCTCCTGCTTGGCTGGTGTGTTTGTGCTTGTTTGTCGTGTTTTTCCTTCAAACATTGGCCGATTCACGTTTTTTTGGGGCCCATTTTCTCCCCCCCCTCTTGCAATTGATCCCCCTTCACACTTTACCCCCTCCGGGTTTTGGTTGTCGGGAAGGGTTTCCTTCCTTGTGACTGAGCGCTCGTCCTTCGCTCTGGCGAGGGGATGTCTCGCAAGATTGACCCCCCGGATTGTATTTGTTTTTTCCCGGGTTCCCCCCTCACCCGGATGAAACTCTTCAGGTGGATAACCAAGGTTCCCCCCCATGCCCTTTGCATTGACCGTGCGGTTTCGCGCGTTTCGCTGGGGCCGTCTCTCTGAAGCCTTTTTACCTTTTTTCAGCGTCACAGGGGACGACCTGCGGCTCCAAGTCCCACAAGTTTTTGTTCTTCCCACAAAAGATTACAGGTTAAGATTCCCCCCCTTTTTTGACGCAAGCCTTTCCTTCTCCACTCATCCACCGCAGTGCTCTAAACTTTATGCCTGTGGTTTCCCCCGTTTTGGCGGTCCCCTCAGGCACCCTGGCGTGTTTGCACCCAGCTTTTGCCCCCCCTTTCGCCCCCCCCCACCCCTTTTGGCAATTCCCTGTTTGCACTCTTTTCCCCAATGCTCCGGGGCCCTTGTTCGGTACTGTTTTTCCCTTTTGGAATGTTACTTTGACCACTCTTTCCTTTCTCTCTGTTTTTGAAGCACCCCCCTTCTCCCCATCGCCTTCCTCCTTTCGAGCAGTGTCTTTTCCCCCCAGGTTTTTTTTCCGCTTTTTTTCAGGTGGTCCCCCCCCTTTCTTTGCCCGTCGGCCCCCCTCCCTCACCCCGGTCATTCCCTTTCCTTTCCCCCCCCCTCTTCGGTGTGTCCCCCTCCGACCCCCATCCCCACGCCGGGGTTCCCCCCTTTTTTCCCCCAACGAAGAACCGCCTCCCCCCTTCGCGCATGCATTTTTTCTCCGATGTTTTCCCCCCTCCCCAAGAAGCACCCCCTTTTTTGGACCGCCCGACTCCCCCTTTCCGGCCCCCCCGGGTTGCCTCCCTCCCTGACCTGTCGGAAGTACCCTTAAACAGACCTGACCGCGCTTCCCTTGGTCCTCCCTCCTTCCTCACTCAGGATTTTCTCCCCGACCCCCTCACCGGCCCGTCCCCCCTAGAGAACCACCCCTTCCCGGAGCTTTTACGACGCCGAACCCGGTGTCTCTTTCGGTCTCTCGCGCAAAGCCCTCTTTTTTCAATATTTCCAGGGCGGTTTCCCCCTCTGCGATTCCGGTCGTTTTTTCATTTTTATGGGGATCTTTTTTTCCTCCTTCTGCCCACGATCTCGGCCTTTCGACTCCTGTTCACCCCAAAACACGTGGCCCCCTCGACTTTCAGGGTTTTACGTTCCCCTTTGTTCACTCCCTGTCCCAAAGGTCCCGTCCTTCATGGGTGGGAAGTTGGTGGGCGTGACTTTCCACTCTTTTTTTCTTGAGGTTCCCCAACACCTTTCAGTTGGCCCCCGTTTTCCCCCTTTCTTGCTTCAGGGTGCGTTTCCTCACATCGCTCCCGACCTTTTTCAAAAGACAGTTTTTTTTCGGTCACCCCCAGCTCCCCTTTCCTGGTTCTTGCTTTGCTAAGCCGACCCCAGGTCCCGGCTAGCCACCTCCTTTCCATGGGGTTACTTGAGCATCTCCTCCTTGGGAGTTCACCCCCCCCCTGGGCGGGGCTCTCCCCCATTCTTCGGTTGTAAAATTGGGTGCTCCTTTTTTTTTGGACGGCCAACTTTGCCTGGCTTATTCTTCCTTTTCCCACTTTCCCCCACGGTTTGGCGGTTTCCCCCCCTCGATCGCCCAACATTACATGGAGCAGTTTCCCCTTTTCTCTATACGTGCCAAAGGTGTGCGTGCCTTTGGCTTTTTCCCCTTGACCTTCCCCCCTTCAGCGATTTTAATCGCCTTTCATCCCTTTTTCCCGGTTGGGTTTCCCCCTCTGGGGACCGAAAGGAAGCCTCTTTCTATTTCGGCGGGCCGGTTTTTGAGGCTTCGTGTTCCTTTTTGGGAACGGAATCCGAAGATTTGAAGTTTTTGTTTGGCAGGTATCATTTTCTCACAATGAGGAGAAACCGACCCCCCCGTTGTTCGCTTTCTTCCCGAGGTTTCCGGACAAATTGTTGGTCGCTTCCTTCAAAACGTGCTTTTCCCCCCTTCCCCTGGTTGCACCGGAGGGTTTTTTTTTCCCCATGATCTCGCCCCCCTTTTCCCCACCCCGTTCTCGAATGATCGGTGCCCCTTTTTTTTGTCCCTTTGGTTTTCTCTTTTGTTGTTGTTTTTTTCTCTTCTTTTTCCCCCCTACGTCTTCCTCCCTTTCCAAAATGTCATGGCAGGGGTCGCCGGTTGGCTGGGCCTTTGAAATTTTCTCTTTCGAAAATGGTCCTGCCCCCCGGTGGCCCGACTGCCGTTTCGGAGTTTCCTTTTGACTCCCCCTGTAGTTTCCCCCCCTCCCCCCAACCTCCCCCCATGTTCTTGTTCCTTTTCCCCCCCTTGTTGGTCCCCCTCCCCCCTGAGAATGCCACCTTTTTTATCCGGCTGCCCACTGGGATACTTTTTTTCAACCGCCCCTTTTGGCTCCCCTTGGAGCTCTTTTGATCTTCGGCTTTTCCCCCCCATCCTGGGCCCCCTTTACGGTGAAGATCCCCTTCCTCCGCCCAATCGCGGACGGTGCTTTGCTTTCCTTGTTCCTTTCCCCCCCCCGTAGGGCGCATTTGACGGGGCCCTGCCACTTTCTTTGGCGGGCTTTTTTTACCCTCCCTCACAGGTTTCGGCTCCTGCCTTCTGCGAACCGCCGGTTTCCTTTTCCCAATCTTTTTCTTCTAGGACCCAGTTTTTTTTTAGACTGTGACGCCCCTTCAGAGATGCCTAGTCAAATCAGAAGGGAGTTTAAACCGCCCACCATGAAGAGCCTAAGTCCCAGTTTGGGTTGACCCCCCCAGGGCTTTTTTTTTGAACCTTCTCGTGTCGAGATCGTTTTTCCAGGTCCCGGGTAGACTGGCTCTTTAGGGTCCCGGCGTCGCTTTTGTTGACCTTCCACATCGTCCCTTTTCTTCCACCCCACCCCGGAAACCCGCATGTCGGATTCTTTTTTTTTAATTGAACCGGCTCCCCCCCCACTTATTCCCCGGAAACGCACCCTTACGACATGGGTCCACACCCCGGATTCTGGGTCTTTTTTTATTTTTCCTCTATAGTATTAAGTCCAGAGATAGTACAGTTTTGGAATGATTGCCCGTTTTTCTAGATGGTTTTTTCCAGGTTAGCCTCTTGCGCGGTTTCCCTACTTCTTTAGATTGCTGGCCGCCCGATAGGAGGTCGTGTTTTTTCTTTGTCTTCGTTGCCAGGGCCTTCTTTTCCCCTCGACACCGAGTGGTTCCTTTAGTAGAATTTCGTCTAAACCCTTCCGCCGTTTCGGCTGGGACCCCCCTTTTCCCTCAGGATTTCCTTTTTTTGCTGTTCCTTGTTCCCCCCAGGGATGTAGGGTTTTTTCTTATTCAAGTGCTGGAAGCGGGTTTTGCTTGTTCTAGGGTTTTCTTGATTTCCCCCCCGATGGTTCTTTCCGTTAGGGCTTCCCCCCCCACACGAGGAGTTGGGCCGTTTTCGATTGGTGCAGCTTTGGCCCTTTCAATTGAGTCATTTTTTGATGAGTTTTTAGGATCTCTCCTTGGAAACGTCTCTCTTCCACCCTGCGGCGGTTTTGGGGAGTGAGTGGGTCGCTTGTCCACGGGTTCTTTCCTTTTCCCAATTAGGAGAGACGGAATTTTTCGTGGTACTTTTTCCCTTTTTCCATCTTGTAAAACAGTACCGAGTGTTTTCCCCCCTTTACAATTTCCTAATTCGTTCTTTTTCCCAGAGTTTTTGATGTTTTGGGCGCCTCTGGTCATTCTCTTTTATTTTGCCCCCCGCGTTCCCCCCACCGAGACTTTAACCATTCGCAGGTATAAGGCACTGTATCTTGTTTTGAGGATCCCCCTGCCTTTTTTTTTCTCTGTTTTTTTTCCCCGGGAGGTTTTTTCCACGTGATTTATTTTCCTTTGCACCCCACCTTTGGGGCTCTCGTCTTTCAGCCCCCCCATGTTTCTTCTCTTCCTTGCTTTTTTTTTGCCAGACTGGTTGTTCGTTCGTAGACAACGGGCCTTTTGCGAGACTTTGTCGCATTTTTTTTGTTCATCTCGAAGTTTTTTTTCCTGGACTTCTTGTCTGCGGCAATCCGTACCGTCCTTGAGCCTTTTGGACCTAAGTTTTTTCCCCCCGCCGCCCCCCAGCTTTTTTTTCCTGACCTCCCGTCAGTCTTGCTTCGGTTCCCTAACAGTACCCCATTTCCACGCCTCCCTCGGCCCCAGGAATGTATTTGGACATTTTTTCCGATCTGTTTCCCGCTCACTGGCCCCTTCCTTTCTTTTCCAGACAATCCCCTTTTTCCCCCCGCCGTTTTCACCCTCCCCTCTCGTCTTTTTCTCGAAGTGCCCATCGCGAGTCTCTTCGGCTTTTCGTTTGGGACTTTTTTTTTTTTTTGTGGACCTTTTTTTAGAGTTCCCCCCCCTCTTACCAGTCCTCCCCCCCCCTTCCCCGGCCGCCACCGCCATCCTCCGCTAACCACCCTTCCTTGTTCAATCCCGACCCCGAGTGAATTCTTTTTCTTTTTTCCCGGGCACCCCTCACACTTGCGTCTTTCTCGCGCAGTTTTTTTCCCCCCTTGAGACTTCCGGGGGGGCCCCCCCGGAGTTCCCCGGTGCTGCGCGTCGAGACTTTTTCCAATAACACACTCTTGCCCGGGTTTGTTGATCTTTTCCCTCTTTTTTGGTGTTTTTTGGGTGTTTTTTTTAAGAGAGACTAACCGGAAGAGCCCCCCCCCCCCACCCCGCCCCCGCTCGGACTCCAGATCTGTGGGTCTCCCCCCCCCCCCCCTATCGTTTCACGCTGAGCGACCCCCCTGTGGGTGGCTTCCGCAGGTTGCGCGGAGTTGTTTTTTTGGGCGTTTGATCCTGTGTCCTCCCTTCCAAAAATTCTTTTCCCCCCCTCCTTTTTCGACGTTGTGTGCTAAACCCCGTCATGCGTGTTTTCCCTTTTTTTTTAGGTTGGACCGTTTTTTTGTGCTTCTTTTTGTGGTTTGGGACGGTTGTCAGGTCCTTCTTCCCCGCTGCCGTCCCCCCTTCCCCAAAGGCCCTTCGCGGGAGGAGCGAGGTAACTCCGAGATTTCCCTCTTCCCCCTTTACGACTTTTTTCTTCTGGTGAACGGTCTGTGTTGATGACGGTCTTTTTTGTTTTTTCCCCCACCCGAACATTCTCTGTTGCCCAGTCTCCCTTCCCTAGTGACCTCTGTTGACAGAATTTCCCCCCCGGACCCGCCATTGTCCCACATTTTTCTCGTTTCAGCAGTATTTTTTCTTCTTGCCCCCGTTCCTCCTCTTTCGTTTTGGCGAGGTGATTTTTCTTGCGCGCCGTGGTTCTTCGCGCACGTCGTCCCTTTTGCCGGCCCACCAATGGAAGTTTTTTTCCCAAGTCCCCCCCCTGCCCCCTTTTTCCCTGGTTTTGGCCTAAGTCGACTTTTTGGGACGTCTCTCCCCACCAGATTTTTCAATCCCCATCCTTGGTGCTGGTTCTTCGGTGTCTGAGCCTTGGTTTGTTGTCTCCATGATCCCCCGTGATATACCTCCTTACCTTTTGCTCGTCGTAGCACCTCTTCCCCCCCCCCATGCCGAATATCCACTTCCTACGGCCCCCCGGTTCTCTTCTTTTCACCGGTTGTTTCACCTCCCCCTTGATGTAGCCCCGGCGGGACGCGTCCCAAACCGACTTTTGGGTGAGCTCCCCCCTGGTTTTTTGTTTTTTCCAATTTTTAATGTTTTTCCTCTTTCACATGTTCCCCCACCGACCCAAGTGTCCCCCTTTCCCCCTCCTGCTCTACTTGCCCTGAGGGACCTGCCGAAGAAACGCTCAATCTCCATCCCCCTTATTCCTCCCCTTCCCAGGACCTACGAGGTCCCCCCCCCCCCCAGGCGATACTCCGACACGGGTGTGAGAGGTTTTCCCCCCCGAAACTGCCTTCTTCTCCCAACTCTCCGTGTTAGTTTCTTCCCCTTCGCCCCCCCTCTATCCCCAGCCGTTTTTTTCCCCCCTCCCTGCCCTTCCCGGGCCTGGCCCATCCCTCGAGAATTTTGCATTCCTCCCTTTTGCTCCCGCCCCCGTCCCCCAAATGACAGCCTGGCGGTTTTTTTCCCACCACGTTGCCAGCTTTCCCGTTCTTTGTGTCCGAGGACACTACCGGTCCCTGACTGGCGCTTGAAATTTTTCCTGGCCTGGACCCCCTACAATCTACATCGGCCTTCCGTTTTTCCCCTCTGGCCTTCTTCTCACTTTTTCCGTAAATCCCCGCGGACGTCCCTCGTCAACCGCCCTTGGTTGCAAGAATTTTTCTTGGGCCCTGACGTCCATTGTAGTTTTTTTCCCACCTTCTAGACCCTTTTCTCGCCGGTTTTTTTCAGTTCGCCATATGGGTCCTTTTGACTTCTGTGGATTTGCCCGATTCATGCACCGTACGCTTTCCTCGTCTTTCTCCTATTCGCCACACCCCTGCAAAAAAACATACCTCCCCCCCCTTCGGTCTTTTTTTTTCGCGGGTCCAACCCATTCTCTTTTGTTTAATTCTATTCTCGGTCAGTTTCCGGCCTTGCTGTTTCTTATTTTCAGGGGCTTCAGGGTTCATGTGATTGCTTTCACCCCCCCATCAGGCGGTTTTTCCTCCCGTGGTTTTTTCCCTTTTTTTTTTCGGGATGCATCCTGGAGCCCTTTTCCCGTGCCACCCCCCCTCTGCGATTGACGACCCCCTTTCTTTTCACCGCCCCGCGTCTTGACCTCTGGGTTCACCCCCCAAAGGGTCCTTCTAGGCACATCTATTTTATGTATGGCTTTTTTCACCTTCTGGCTTTCTGGTCAGAAGGGGTTTTTTCCAATTTCCTTTGCTTTTTTCTTTTTCTCCCTTTTTCACTGTTTCCCCCTTCCCGGACGGACAGACATTGTCTTCCTGTCATTCCGAATGTCTGCTTCACCTCTCCCCTCCCCCACCTACATTGAGAATGCCCTTCTCCCCGGGGCAAAGGTTTTTCCCTCCCTTTTGTGGGCTGTTCCGATGCCACCCTAAGTTGCGTACCCGGTTTTTCCCGAGGGGTGCCTTCGATATGCACTGGCGCCGGGTCTTTTTGGGCGGCTTTCAACTTGTGCGTGTTGTTCAACCGAATTCCTTGTTTGTTTTTGGTATGGTGGCCCCCCCCTTTCTTTCGACAAGCCCCCAGGTTTTGTGGGCTTGCTTTCCCCCGGATGTTGTGTTTTTGAGCGGTTTTTCCCCACTGTCCTTGTTTAGTTGACTTCCAGGGCGTTTCCCTGTGCCTCTCAATTTCACCCCTTTTTTTTCCCCCCTAATGTCCCCCTTTTTGTTTTGCGCCCACCCCCCCCTGCAATCGTCCCCTTGACATTTGCTTTTCATCGGCAGGTTGCTTTTCTTTTTTTGCCTCCGTCCCCCCGTTGTTTTTTTTTTTTTTAGGTGTTTCTCCTCCCCCTCGATTTTCCTCCCCGCGTTCCACATGTCAATGCAGGGGGTGTCCACCCTTTTCAGGCGGGTCCGGTCGCCTTTTTTTTAAAGTTCTCCAGCTCGCATGTTCGTGGTCCTTTTTCCGTTTTTTTTTTTTACCCCAGAAGTTTTTTACCCTTTTCTGCCCAGTCCCTTTTGCCACCCCCAAATTTTCAAAAGCTTTTTGCCACCCTTTTTTTTCAGTCCCCCTTCCCCCTTTTTCCGGCCACTTTTAGGGTGGACCCCTTCCCCCCCTTCCCCTCTTCCTCCCCAAGCTTCGCCGTTCTCACCCTCTCGGGCTTTTCTTTAACCCTTTCCCTAAGGCTCAGGCTCCGGCGTCCCCCAGGTGGTTTTTCTTCAGCCACCCCCCTTTCCTCCTAAAACTTTCACTTCTTTCTCAGGGCGAATTTACTTTTTGGGAGATAGGTTCTGCCCCTCCCTTGCCCTTTTTCCCCTGGCAGTCCGCATGCTACCCTTTTTCGTTTGGCCCTTTCCCAGTGTGTCCCCCCACCATATGTCGAGAAACCTTTTCCCCTTGTCGATGTTTATTTTTACCCATTCCCGGCTTTCCGTTGGAATTTGAGATCTGTCTTTCTCCGTTTCCTTTTGGTTGAGGTCAAAGCCCCAATCACTCGTTTTTTTGTTCCATTCGTAGCTTTTTCCCCCAAGTGTACTCCTTCGGGAGGCCCCCCCCCCCTGCTAAGGTCGCCGGCATTTTTTGACCTTTCAACCCCCGGTTATTTGTTGTTCAATTTTTTGCCCAGCCCTCCCCTCTCCCCGAGGTTTTTTCCCCTTTGTCAGGTTTCTCATAACCTGTAAAGGAACTTTCCCCCTTGGTACCATGGGCCCACCGTTGGGTGTTTTTTTGAAGTTTTTCTTTTCGAGATAGGCTTAGCCGAAGATTTTCAGTAGTTGCCTTTTGGATACCATTACTTCACAACGCTGACCGTCGGATCCTTTTTTTTCCCCCCTTTCTTCGGATGATTTCTCTTCTTCCGAAGTTAGTTTTCCTGTCTTTAACCCGCAGGGTTCTTGAAGAGGGTATTTTTTTTATCCGGGCGTGCGCCCCTCGTCCTTTTTCGGCCGGTTTTTCTTAGTCTGAGCCTTCTTTTTTTTCAGTTTCAGTTTTTTCCCTTTCAGGGGTGACCAGGGTTTCTTTCGAGAGGGTCTTTTAGGCTGTTCATTCCTTGTCTGCTTATTTGGAGATGCATTCTGGATGAGGGTGTCCTTCTTTTTCTTTTTTGATCCGAGGCCTCTTCCCCTCGGGGGTTTTTTTTTTTCCAGCCCCAAACTGCTTTTTTTTGAATTTCCTCCTTGAGAGGTTCGCCTTGTGCGACCCCGGCATTGTTTTCTCCTGGGTTTTTCCTCCTTCCCGGGGGTTCTTCTGCTCTGAAGCTTGCTGGTTTTTTGATCGCGGGGTCCTTCCTGGTCAATTTCTGAGAGTTTTTTTTTCCCCCTTTCTGGCGAACCCCCAACAGTACCGGGCATTGCCCTTTCCCTTTCACTTATGCCATGTCTCCCCCATTTTTTTCACCAGGACGTTGGGGCTTTGGTCACTGGCCGTTTTTGCCCTGAGTTGGGCCTCCCCCCCCCCCCCACTTCAACTGGGAACCTGTTTGCCGCTACCGGTTTTTGCCGGGTGGATCCCGGTCCGAGGGGTCTCTGGAATTTCTGCGGACCAGGGGCTCACTTTATTGGGCAACCCCGTTATTTTTTGTCGCGCTTGGCCTGTGCGGCCTGCCTTTCCAAATTTTTTTTTTTTTTTTTTTTAGTTTCTCTCCCCCCCCCGGGGCCGTTTCCTGGACCGTGTTTTTTTTCCCCCTCGGAGGTCCCGTTTTCCTTAAGTTTGCTCTCACGGTTTTTTCCTTTTTTTCCTCCCTAAACTTCTTAACACTTGTGTCTCGACGACCCCGTTCAACGCTTCTTTTTTCTCTCCGCCTTCCTCGTCCATTTTCCCAAGAACCCACTCCCCACCTTTCCCTCCCCCCCTCCCGGTGTCACCCGGGGGCCCATTTAACCAGTTTTTGATTCACCCTACTCTCAACGACTTTTTTTTTTTATGAACCGACCGTCCTTTTCCCCCCCCTGACTGACCACATTTCCTCTGCCGTCCCTTATCTGTGACGGCCATCGCGGCCAGGTCGCTATGAGGCGCACGGTCTTCCCCCCAAGCGTGTCTGAAAGTCTTTTCCTAACGATATTCCCTCCCCAAGCCCAACCTCCGCCACCAGTGTCTCTCCGGCGACAATGCCGGTTCCCCCCTTGTACCGTTTTTTTTCCTGGTTTTCCAACAAGGATCCTCCTTTTTCCCTGGAGCTCCTTCATCATCCCTGTGCGCGACGCCCCATTGGAAAACGCCCGTCAGTTCCCCTTTTTTTCGGAGCTTGCCCCCCTCACATTTCCCCCCCAATTTTTTGTTTTTTTTAGGGGTTCTTCTTCCTTTCTCTTTTTTTCCCCCCCCTGAAGCTTTTTTTTTTTGTTTTTGTCTTCAGAGAAGCAGACCTCGTTATTGCGCGCCCCCCCAATGGAATCTTTTCTCCCCCGTTCTCCCCTCCGGGGCCCTTCCTTGATGGAATGTTGGGTATGATGCTTCCCAGAGGCCTTTTCTTGGTTTTTGGCCGACTCCGACAGATTCTAGGTTCTTCTTGGATGATTTTGATAATATGCGTTCTCTTGGAATTTTTTCGGGAGGGTTTTTCTTTTTTTTCTCAAGGATCGTCAGACATTTCCCCCAGTCACCTTGGAGGGGTGTAACCCTTCCTCTTTTTTAAAAAAGTTCAACCAAAGCATATGAGTTTTTTTTTAGAGCTCCTCCCCGTGCTCCTTCGAGTTATTTCCTACGTGGCTGCGGATTGTGTTTTTGCGGTGACGTTGTCCTTTTTCTTTCCGTTTTTTGTCTTTGTGGTTTTTTTCAAAGTCCCTTCCCCCCGAGGGGAACCTTTTTGGACCCATTTCAGTAACGTCCACCGGTAAAAACCTTTCCTATTGATGTTTTTTTTCCTTTGGCCCTTCCGGTTGTTCCTTTTTATGTTCCCCCGAGATTTCCTGAGGTTTAGAGCGTGATTTTCAAGCGCTCTCGGTTGTTTTCGCAGGAGACCGTTTTATGTTCCGCGCACCCCAGCCTTCCGGCTCCTCTCTAGGTTTCATGATACCTTAGACCAATTCCCTAGTGTAGGCTTTTTCCCCAGCTTTTAGCGCAGGTCTGTGCAACACCCCCCCCCCGCGCCTTTTCCGTCTCTCAGGAGCCACTTTTGTTACCCCGCGGCGCCTCTGAGAAAGCCCCCCGTTAACGGTGGTTCCAGATTTCTCCGTGTCCCTCCCTCGCTTGGTCGGAAAACTGTGAGCCCCTCCAGCACCCCACCGCCCCGCTTTTCCTTTCCCGTTTTTTAATTTGGCGTCTGGGTTGGGGCGGCAAGTTTCCGAACCTTTTCTCTGTTTTTTGGCGAAACTTTCCTGCCGGAGCCAACCGACCTTTTTTTTTGCTATCCGATTTCATGGGGGGGGCCCTTTGTTTTTTTTCCCCAAGATCGTCAATGGGGCCGGTTACTGTGTAAGATTTGCGTCCCGACCCCCCACCTTTTAGCATCTTCAGGCCCCTTTCCTTCCAACAAAGCGTTCCCCCCCCCTTTTAGAACTCCCCCCGCTTTCGTGTGGTCTTCAGTCGCCCCAGGGAAGCCCCCCTACCCCCGTGACAAGGTTTCCAGCAGTCTTCCTGCTTACACCTCCCTTTTCCCCCCCAAACTTCTTCGTTTGTGGGGTGCTCAGCATACCTTCTTTCGCCATTCCCATCTCTTATTTTTCAATTTCCGCACCCTTTTCCCCTCCAAGTCTGCGCATGGCATTCTTTTCCCCCCTGTTGGGTTTGACAGTGAACGCCCCCCAGAAAAGACGCCCCCCCTTTCGGCACCGATGGACCGTATGAACACAGGCCGGCTTCGACTTCACCCCCTATCAAGCCCCAACCCTCTGCTTGCCTCGTCCCCAAAATGAAGTTTTCTTCCCCAAGTCTCTCCTTTCGCCCTAATTCCTCCCCCCCTCTCCTCCCCCCCCCCCCCCGGATTCCCCCCCTTCCCCCTGCGAAGTCCTTTTTCCACACGTTTAACCCAACGGAAGCATTATGCCTTCTTGAAAATTTTTTTGTCAATATCTCTCCCGTTGGCCCCATCCCCTCGCGCTCTTGTTCGACCCCTTTCTTTGGGAGAGCCAGCTTCATGCCCCACTTACGATTTCTCCTTTTCCCTCGAAGACAAATATACCCACCCCCTGCAACCCCCTAGACAACCCACTTCCTCCAGGGGTTTTGTACACCCCCCCCCCCATCCCTTCAGGGTACGTTCCCACTATTATCCTTTTTTCCGCACAACAGTTTTCCAAGACGCATTTTTTGGAGTTTCCTTTTGCACGTATTTTCCGTTCCCTGTGGTTTTAGGATGAGGCTCCTTTGCGGTTGAAAGGTCCCCCTCCTAAGTACCCCGGGGCCCCCTTTACCCCACCCTCGAGTCGCGCCTGTTGATGTTTTCCCCTCTTTCTGGAATTTTTCCCCCCCCCCCCAAGGGATGAAAAGGGTCCCTAGCACAATCCCTCCCCAGACCCTTATGGTGTGGTCGGCTGCTAGAAGCTCCCCCCCCTTTTCGGACCCCTTTTCCCCAAAGTTGTTCTTGCCTCCTATCGGTGGAACCTTTCGGACGGGAACGACATTTTTTTTTGCTGTGGTCTTCACCCCATTTAACTTTTTTGCTCACAAAGCTTCCTCCCCCCAATCTGAGTCTTTCCCCCCCTTTTTGTACGGCAAAAGTTTTTCGCTCATGGTTGAACAGGCCTCCCCACCTAAGGGTCTCCTCTTGTAATCGTGCCTGTTTGGTAGGAGACCTCGGGGGATTTGGCCGATGGGAAAAGCTTTCGCCTCGAGGATCCCTTTGGGCTGGTTTTTTTTTTCCCTGGGGATTTTGAATCCCCCCTCCTTTCCCTCCATGTGGTGTGGCTTACATTGTTTTCCCTAGGTGTTTCCCCCTGTATCTTTTTCCCAAATTCTTCCCTCCCCCCCATGGGGTTTTTACACCCCTTTTTCTCTTTTTTTTGTGGGCCTTTCCCGTGTTTTAACCCCCCGGTTTGTCTGGGCCCCTTCCTTCTTAGGTCTTTTCCGCTGCAAGGTGGCCATGTTAGACTCCCTTTCCTGAACCTCAAAAAAGTTCTTGACCCCCTCCCCCTCGTTTCCCTCCCGTGCGTGCCCTTTGTA
>Ga0179593_1394217_pt1 | contig 17408 bp, 23 predicted proteins | sample CZODoug2_1_08_16_FD_185931 | JGI IMG/M metagenome (GOLD analysis project Ga0179593, IMG submission 185931) | Vadose zone soil fungal communities from Angelo Coast Range Reserve, California, USA - CZODoug2_1_08_16fungal (PacBio error correction) | ecosystem: Environmental > Terrestrial > Soil >... | reverse complement strand
ACTTCCACGACAAACTTTTTTCTCCCCACTTTTTGATCAACCGTCCCCTCCCCCTACCCTTCCGCCCCTTCGTCAGTATTTTTAATGTTCTTTTGGGTTTCCCTTTTGGCCCCTTCAATTGGTGCCTAGGCCCCCTGACTCCTCTGCCCCCTGTCACCTTGCCCCTCCCATTTTTTTTCGGATTTCTTTGCCCCCACGCAACCCGCTACTTCTTCCCGTAGAACTGTGTTTTTACTTACCCCGCACACAACCATACCACCACTTCCATGTCTTGCTGCATCCGTTGGCCCCCCGTTTCCCCCATTTCCGTTTCCACTTACCGTTTTGCCCTTTTCACCCTTTACAAGGTGATGGGGCGACAAGTCTTTTCCCTCCCCAGTCCCCTGGCTTTTGACTTCCCCCTTTGGATGCAGATTCAGGGTTTGCCCACGCTTTTTTCTGCGTTCACATCCCCCGTTCCCCCTTTTTCCCTTTTTTTTGAAATTGTTGAAGGACTTTTCCCCCCAACCCCCACCCCGAGTTTTAGTAAGTTGACTTCTTACTTTATCCATTGGCTCCGAGGGTTTTTTTTCTTATCGTTGTCGTAGTCGTTCGTTTTTCCCTTCTTGGCCATTCTTTTTTTTTGTCTCACGACTTTTTAATCGTTTTCCACACTTTTCTGCTTTTTTTTCTTACATCGTCCCCTTCAACCTCAGAATCCCCCTTTTTTCTTTTCGCAACTTCCTCTCCCTCTTTTTTCCGTATCCGTTGCTTTTTCTTATGAAGTTCCTTTTCCCCTCTTTTAGTTTGCTTTTTTTCGAGCTTATTTTCTTTCTACGGTTCGTTTCTGCCAATCCTACGATTCTAGTCGTTTGTGGGGTCCTCGTTAGTTTTTTTTCCATCTTCCCGGGCTCCGTTTTTTCCCGTTTAACTTTGCAAGTTTGCGGTCATGGCAGGCCCTTTTTTTTGTGAGGTTTTTTTCTTCCCCCCCCTTTTTGATAGCGAGTGGTTGTCGTTTTCCAAATTGGCCTTTTTAGTGAACTAGACTCTTGATTTTATTTCCTAACCCACCGTCCCCCCTTCCCCCTTTCAGCACCGTCCTTCTTTCAAAATTTTTTTTTTTTTTTTACCAGTTTTTTCCCCTTAAACTCATCCTTCCCATGTTATACTGACCCCCAAATTTTTGCCGTGCGGGGGTGTTAGACGACCTTTTGCACCAATGCCAAGCCTTCCCCCCTCCCACCGTATTTTTTTTCCTCTCTCTCTTGCGGCGTTTTCCACCTTTATCTCGTGCCCCTTCCCGTTGTGCATCTGACTCCTTTCGCCGATTCACGGACCAATACTTTTCCCGAAGTAGTTACTTGTCCCCTTTTCCCATCTCTTGACTTTTCGGGTCCGCCCGTTTTTTCATACCCACCCTTTTTTTTTTCTTTTCCCCCTGACCCTCAAAAATTTCAACCTCGCTGCGTTTGGTAATTTGTGTTTTGTAAACTTCCAGCCCCCTCTCCGTCACCCACGGTTCGCCCAAATTACACCTTAGTCCCTTGGCTGCGAGATTGGGACCAATTTCTTGGCAACAAACTGGGCCCAGGATTTTTGTGGCTGAGAGTCTGTCATTTCGTCAGTATGGCTTTGTTTGTGATTTGAACGCTCCCTGTCTTCTGCTCCCTTTTTCGTGCTTCGCCATGTTTCTTTTTCTGAGTGAACATTTCTCTTTTTTATGCCCTTCTTTGTCGACTGAGTCTTCCTTTATTCTCCTTTCCCGACATGCCGCCATTCCCAGTCAGGAGAAACTGCCACACGAGGTTCCCTTTGGCCCATGACCCTCTTTTGCTCTACCCTTCTGGCTGTTCCGCTTTTCCCTGTGAACCACTTTACCCCCGACGCGTGCTCTCCTCGGTTTCCTTTTTGGGCGTTTCGGCTTTTTTTGCTCTTATCCGTTCCACCTGACCTTTTCCTTTTGCACGTCTTTAGAGGGAACCCGTTTTCCGCCCCTGAATCCTTTTCTTTTTTCACCAGTTTTTGTTCCCGGATTTCTATCCCTCCCTCTAGGGTTTTTGTCCCAAACAGTTTTTCCCTTGTCCCAAATTCTTTTTGTGGCGATCCTCGTGCTTTTCCCCCCCAAAAAGGCTCTTGCTAATAGTTTTGGGTCTTTCTTTCCATCGTTTTGACTTTCTTGTCTTCGTGTCGTCTTTCATTTGATCCCCTGCTTGCTCCAAGGTTGGCCGATTCCCTCTTTTCCTAAGCAGTTTCTCTGCATCCCCCGTTTGTCGGGCGCAACCATTTTTATTTTCTCCTTCCGTCACTCCGTCAGCTCTGACGCACCCCCCCCCCCACGTCCTTTTTTTTCCCGTTCAAGGCGCGCTCCTTTTTTTTTTGGTCACTCGCTTTACTTTTCCTTTTTCCATTTCAACGCAAACGTTTTGTGGTCAATTTTTCCCACCCCTGTGCCTCAGCCCCGTCAAGCGCAGGTCTTCCCCACAAACAGTCCTTTTTGTTCTGGCCCGTCTTGCGCCCCCCCCCCAACCCCCTCCCATTTTTCATATCTGCTTTGCTTTTCAGGTGTCTTTGTGGGCTCGTCTTTTTTCGTTTCTCTGTCAATTTATTTGTCAACCCACCGCTTCCCAGTTTAGGTGCTTTTTTTAGTCCAGATGACCTACACCCCTCTTTTCTTTCCGAAGTTCCCTTGTTTTCTGTGTCTCTGCCTTTGTCTTTTTTTTCTTTGTATTCTGTTTTTTTTTTTCTCCTGTTTGGTGAACTCTTTCTTCTTGTTTTGAAATGGAAATGGAACCCCCCCCTTTCCCTCACATTAGTTTGGCCCGCCACAGAGGTCTCCCTCTTTTTTGTTTAAGTTTTCCTTTTCCCCAACAACGCCACCATTTTCCCCTCCAACCGTTGCCCACACTTTCCCTCCCCTCCTGCCCGCCACACACCCCACAACCCCCTTTTTCCCTCCTTTTTGTTCAGATGTGGTTTCACTTTCCGGCGTTAATTGCCTTTTTTTTTTTTTGACACCTCTTTTAGGTTTCCTATTTTTGGCCATATTGTCCCCCTTCTTGTCCCTTTCCCCCTTCCCACACTCGCCTCTCTAAATCAACTTATACCTCACCAAACCACCCTCTGCCCAACCTACCTTTTCTCTTTGAACTTTTGGGTTAATCTCTCACACACTCTTTTTCCACCTCTTTGGCGTCCCTTTGCGTTCATCTCCATCTTTCTTCCTCCCGTTGTTGTTTTGGTCGTCGGAGCTTTCTGAACTGCTGTTCTTTTTGGGGCGTTTTGGTTTAGAGTTGAGACTGGTGGGGGCTTTGTCCATTTGTGGTGCGACATTTTTTTTTAGTTTTGTCTTTTTTTTCCTTTTGATTCTTTCAAGTTCTTATTCTGTGCCCCCCCACTGGGGGTTTTCTTTTGTGGTGTTTTGACCCCCTTTCTTCCCAGTCTGTTACCCTATTTTTTTGGGTCATGCTTTTTTTTTGCACCCACCGCCTCCTTTCCCACGTAATTTCCTTCTCACCCCGTTCGGGCCCTCCTTATTGCCTCTTTTATTTTTGCTTGTCTGTGATTTTACACCCCTTATTTTTTTTTTCTTTCAGTTTCTTTGGGTCTTTTTTCTTTTTTTTTTTTTTTTTTTGACTTCTTTTTTTTTTTTTTTTTTTTTTTTTTTTTAGCTTCTCACGGTAGGTGCAGGGTTTTGTCTTGGTCCAGTTTTTTTTTTTTGACGGTTGGTTGGGCCGTTTTTCCTTTTTTTTCCCCCGTAAGGTTCCTTGGGGGTTTCTCACTTTTCGTTTTCCCGGTTGGTTTTTTTAATGGTGACAGTTCCTGGCCACCTGGGCTCCCTTGTTCACCCCCTTTTTTTTTTACCACCGAGGGCCCCGCGCTCACACCCCCCCACGAGGCACCATCTCCTACTTGACCGTCTAAGGACTCCTTCCGGGCCTCCCAACACCATAGGTGTTTTTGTTTTTTTTTTTTTTTTTTTTTTTTTTTTTTTTGTTTGTCTTTTCTTTCTTTCTTCCGCGACCCTTTCCTGTTGACCTTGATTTGCTTGATCATTTTTTATCCTTCCCTGTTTTTATTTATCCCCGAAAATCCCTTTTTCTTTTCAAGAGATTTATGTCCTGCGGGTCTTTTTTCCCGGCGTGCTTTCCTTTTCCTGCCTTTTCTTACTCTGTCTTTTTTTTGTGATGACGTTTTGATGTCAAAGTGTTTGGTTTCTTTTTTTTTTGTAGTGCACCCCCTGTGATTTTTAATCCGGTTTTACCAGTCAGTGGACAGCTTTGACTTTTGATATTATTTCGGAATTCTTGTCTTTGTTCTTTTTCTGCGTTTCCGGTTGCGGTCTTTCTAGGGTTCTTCTCTTTAACTTATTGCTTGTTTTGCGGCCATTTTTTGACTTGTCCTGGTTTTTTTTTTTTGTACTTGTGATTAGAGACTTCTTCCCCTTCTTTTTAGGTCTTTTTTTCCGGTTTGTTGCCCAGCCGCCCGCCACATTTTTCCCCTGGCCCCGCTTGGCGCCGTACCTATTGTGCTTTTTCCTTCCCTGCGTTTTTTTTTTTTTTTCTTCTTTTTCGTTTGTTCTCCTCCCCATTTGCCGTTCCGAGTTTTTTTTTTTACCACCCCCTTCCAGACTGGCGGGTTGACGTTTCTTGCGTGTGGTTTTTTAGTTTATCGGTCTTATTTTCCAATCTTATTTTTCTAGTTTGGTCTTTTTTTTTGTTTCTTTTGACCTTGTTCTTTTTACACTCCACGCCGTCACGGCTTTTCAATTCTTTCTTGGTTTTCTTTGGTCGGTCAGGAGGCGCGCGCCCCTACCATGATTTCCCCCTGTTGATTCGGTCTTTTCTTCATATGTTGCCCAACGGCCCGATCGTTGACAGCTTTCCGTTAGCTTTCCCCCTTGTCGTTCAAACGTCGAGCTTTTTGTTTTTTCCCCGCCTTACTTTGTCCTGGCGCCTGGTAGGTTTCGCATGGTACCTTCCCTCGAGTGCCGGTCAATCCACCGTTCTCCCCCCGTCTTTACTACAGTTGGGCTCAGAACCCCGCAGTACAATCGACGTATCCCCGCTCAGGCTGCAAAATTCCCCCCCTCCCCCCCCAATTATTTTCCCTGTCCCGGGCGGATTTCTCGTTTTTTTTCACATCTTTAACTTATGATGGTTTTGCATCTAACATGTCCGCCCCTGTATGGAAACGTGTTGGAGAGGACCCCTGTGGGCCACAGTGTTGATAGGAACGTTTTTTCAATTTGACTCCGTTTTTGTTGAAAATCCACTCGATTTCTTTTTTCGGTCTTGTTTTTCTTTTTGTGCAGGCAGTTGGTGGTTTCCCCACATCTTGCGGCACACCGTTTTGGTTCAATTATTAGACTTTTGTGGCTTTTTTATTCCACCGTCCCCTTCTTCTTTAGGCTAATTCTTACATGATAGTCTGAACCTTACGAAGCGGCCTTTCAGAGCACCTTCTTTTGGGCCTTAAGCTAGTATTTCCCAGCGCTTTTCTTTTCTCAATCTCTTTTTTTTTGGTTATCTTAGTGATTCTGGAGTTTGTTTTTTTTGGGAGTTTCTCTGTCTTTAGACGTTGATAAGCCCCCGGTTTGCCGAGTTTTTTTTTATTTAGCCCCCCCTGTTTGTTCTATTGGCTTCCTGTGCAGGTCACAACTTTTTTACGCTTGACTGCACCCCTGCGATTTTTTCCCTGATCCTGGCGTTTGTTTTTTACTGTTTTTCTTGTCGGGTTTTGACCCCCCTTAACGGGCTGCTTTGCTTTTCCCCAGCCCTTGGCGAGACGTCGTTATCCTGCGAGTTTTTTAGTTTGAGTTTGTCCAAATTGTACCCGCAAACCCTTTTTAACCCGGTCCTTCCCATGCACCCGCTTGATTGCCTTTTCGCTTCCTGATCTTTTTACCCGCTGACCCCCCCGATTTTTCTGCGCCACCGCCTTTTTTCGGGGCCCCCGATGACCCTCTGTATTAAACCCCCCTTTTTTATTTTTTTTTGCTTTTGGCCCGTGCCCCCTGGCACCCTCTTTTCTTCGGTTGCTTTTTTGAGGCTTCGCCTACTTTTTTGTTATCACGTCATTTTCTCCCTCTTTTTTTTTTTCTTTTCGGAAGACACCAACCTTCCCCCTGGCATCAACCATGGCGGATTCGGCCCGTTTGAGTCCCCTGGCGCTTTTTTTCCCATGGACCGGCTGGTTGGGAATTCTTTGGTCTGTGAAGTGCGGCATTTTTTTTTTGAGAGCTCTCCCTGTCACCCTTGCGCACTGACGTTTTCCAACCTTTATTTTTTCCGTGAGACTAACCAATCCTGTGCTGAAGGGCGTAGTCCCCAGCACGCTTGGACCTAGCTGCACCTTGACCAATTTTCCCCAACCTCCCCAACTTAATTTTTTTTTTCTACTTACTTTGCGTTTCCCCCGTTACCCCACCCCACTTTTGTGTGTCTGTATTAACTGTTGAAGTTTACTGAGCCGCTCTTTCCCAGCGGCCCCCTGTTACACGTGGACTTGATCTTCCACACCCTTTCTTTTCCCTCTGTACTTTTTCTTGCCTTTCGGGCACCTTTCCGTGCGTGGGGTGTGACGGAAGTGTTTTTTCCAATTTCGGCAATGATTTTGGCGTGGTCCGACACCCTCGGTCCCGCAACGTGTACGCTACTGTTTTCCTTGGGGCCAGTCACGCGTCGTGCATCAAGGTTTTACCCAAGCGGGGTAATGAAGAGGGGTGGCTGGTACCTTCCACCTCCCATTACTCCTTCCAACCCCTTCTATCCTCTCCCAACTCGTTCTTCCAGCGGATTTTGGGAGGTCCCGTCCAAAACAGCAATCCTTTTTTTTTTTTTTTTTTTCTTTAATTTTTCCTCTCTAGCTCTTTAACTTTGGCTTGATGTTGTTTTTTTTTATTCGGTTCTCCCGGTTTCGGATTTTTTGCCTTCTGTCAGGTTGCCTTGGAGGGTTTTCTTTTTTTCCCTTTTTCCATTTGATCGTACTAACTTGGCGGTTTTTTGTCCCCACAGTTGGGAGAGTTCTTTTTGTTGCTCGTGCTTACTTTCTGTTTTGTCGGTGTTCCTAATCCGGATTGGTCTAACCCGTTCGGTAGGACGTCTTGCCTTGCCTGGGGTGCATTTGCCGTCTTACTCACCATTGCAATTGACTTTCAGCTTGTTTGGCCTGCACAATGGTAGGACTTTTTTTTCTGTTTTTTTCTCCGTGATTTCTGATTGTCGATTTTCAGCCCCTTTTTTTTCGAGCCTCTTTTCCTCTACATACCGGGTTTTTGTTTCTGATGCTTTTTTTCCTTTTCCCATCGCTCGCCCCATTGATTCTCACATCTCGATCAGGGGCTCAGGAACCCTCAATTTTTCCATAAACATTTTTTCTTTTGCCAGGGCTGCCCACGTCTTTTGGCGTTACTCCCTTGTCGAGATTTGAGTATCTTTTTTCAAAATCCAGGGAGTTTTGAATGCCCGTTTTTCGCCCACTGTCTTGTTTGGTCCAAAATGATTTAATAAAACATAACACGATTTTACCCCCCCCTTCCGCCGACCCCCTCCCCCGCCCTTTAACTTTATTTTTTGGTTGTCTTTCCCGGCTTGTTTGCCGGTGATTGCCGTAAGCGGTTAACCGTGCCCCCACTACCCCCCTGATTTGCTCTCCCGCACAACCTTCTTATACTTTTGTCGTACCCCTTTTTCTAAGTCCACCAGCACCCCCCCCCCTTCCCCCCCGTCATGCACGGCTGCCACCGGTTTAATATTTGCAACACCCCCCGTAGTTTTTTTTTTTTTTACTGACGGCTCCACCCGCCAACTGAGCTTGCCTTGCCCAACTGTTCCCTTTTTTTCTTTTTCAGCTTCTTGCTCTTTTTGTGATTTTTTTCAGGAAAGAGTTCACATGACACTCTTGTTTCTCCTCCTTGACCTACAGTTCTTTTCACTTAAAGTGTTTTTGATGTACATACCATCCCCCGCGCTAGTTTCTAGGCTTGCTTTCACAGGATGACTCAGTTTTCTCATCCTTTGGCCTTTTTTTTTTCGGTTCTTGTTTTTTTTTTTTTCCTCTTGAATTTTGGGTTTTTCTCGACGCGTTCCCAATTTCTCTTCGCGCTTTTTCCCGTTGACCTATTTCCACGTGCCCCCCCTCTTTACTCCCCTTCACCTTATTTGATGGTTCCTGCAGGTCCTTTTTCCCCAGTGGCTTTTTTTTCCCTAATCCGCTGTGTGCTGGCGTGCTTTTCAACAGCTTTCAAGTCTCTTTTTTTATTGGTCGAAGCGCTCCCCCAAGGGGCCTTTTTGCCCCCCCCCAGACCTTCCCTTTGAACGGCCAATACGTTCATACGATTTTTTGGGGGGGTCCTTCTGAAGTGGTTCTCGACTGACCGTTTCGTTTGTCCTTCTTTTCCGGTCAACCCTCGGCGCCTTTGCAAGCGGGTAGGTCTTTCATGGCGCTTTGGCCTGGTTTTTGTGGTGCGTTTAACTTCCCCTGGATCCCTTTCGGCCCCAACCGTTCGTCTTATTTGGGTTTTGGGGACCGCCTTTTACAGTCGTCGTCACCTCCCCGGGCCACCGTCTTCCCTTTTGTCCCCCTTGGTTTCCGTTGGGGCGTTTTTTAACCCTGTCCCAGTTTTCCCGGCACACCAGTTGGTTTTTTTTTTTAAACACACAGGCGGACTTGACAAGTGTTCTCCTCTTCCCCAGCCTCTGACCCTCTTATCGCCACTTTTTAGACCCCCCCCGGCCTAGCGTGAGTGTATCGTCTTGCAGTGCTTGCAACAACCCTTCGAATGTGCGCTTTCGTCAGTTTCTTCTATTTGTTCCTCCCCTGACCACCCTTACCCCACAGAACTTTTTTTTTTTCTGCAGTAGGGCGGCAAGGTTTTAGGATGACTTGCTGTGGTCCGCGTTTTGATGTTACTCCCAGTTGGCACTCCCCCCCCCCTCCCCCCAGGCTTTAGTTATGCTTTATTTCCCGGGATCCATTTTTCCACCAAGTTTATCTGACCGTGCGCATTCCGTCTTTTCGTTTGTTTTCTTCCCTGCCCCCAAATGCGTAGCTTTTCGGCGCTTTTCTCGCTTTCCCAGGCATCCATTCCTTTCTGCGTGCTTCCCGAAGTCCGTTCGCCTTTCGCCTAGCTGCTTTGTGATGTCGCCCCTATGTGAGTCCCCTTTTTCTCCGTTTGGACTTTTCCCTCGTTTTCCGAGTTTTTTTTTAGCTTGCCATGAGATTCTTTTCTTTTTTGGTTTGCTCTGCGCCCGCTTGACCATTTTTTGCCCCCCCCCCTTTTACCGGTTTGACCGACAGCTTGATTTTTCCCCCACGATTGGGCTTTTTCCTGTCGCCTGTGTTTGAACAGTTCCTTCCGGTCCCTTTCTCCTCCACCTCGTTAGGCATTTTTGCGGCGTTCTGGTTGGCTGACTTGCATTGGAAAACCGGTGCCGTCTTTTTCCACCCCTGACCTGTCTTCCTGGCACGTGCTCTTGCTGGTCGGTTTCCCCGCGGTATGCACGTGACTCCAAGGATTTTCCTTGTTGCGTTGTACCTTTTTCGGGACCCACGGGCCCCTGTTGTTGCTTTTCACGAGTTCCTCCTTCCCGCCCCTCCACTCGGTTTTTCGTTGGCCTCGGGCATTGCGAAAACAGTGGCATTGCAGGCTTCCCGTGCCGGCCCTCAAGGCCGATCAGTCTTGGAGACGGCCCCCCCTTGGGTTTTGTTTTCCACTCCTTGCGCGAGTACATTTTCTCTGAGAACTCTTTTCTTGCTCCCCGCCCACAACTCCGATTTTCTCCCTTTCTCCCCTTTCCTTTTCACCCTTTAGATTTTGCAAGTAACCGGGGTTTTTTCCAAAACGCGTCCCCCTTTGCCACGTGCACTCGCCCGGACCTAAACCCTCTTTTTTTTTTTTTTGGCGGCCCTTTCATTGTTCATCATCTGCTTGTATAAAGCTGGGGGTGTTTGCTCGGTTTTTGTTTTTGATTTGATTTTTGCAAGTCCCTTTTTTTCTTGGATGTTCTACCAACAGATTTTTATTTAGTTTTTGTTTGGAGAGTAACCAAAACTCCACACCTCTTCTTTTTTGCTGAAAGTCTCTCTTCGTTTTTTGTCGATGTTTTTTTTTTTTTTGTTTTTTTTTTTGTGAGGATTTATATTTGGTAATCTTTGTTGCAAATCATTCGCAGGGATCCTGTAAATTTTTTTACCACCCGGTTTTTTGTTTTTTAGCAGTTCCCCTCTGATCCCTCTTTTTCTTTTTTTACAGTCACCAACCCCCCCATGCCAAAAATTTTCTTTTTTCACCGTTTGCCAGTACCCTCTCTTTGCAAACCTTTTTTCCGCCGCGATCTCGTTGTGGACACCTTAACCCTTTTTACCAATTTTGGTTTCTTCAACGTTCCTTTTACTGTATTGTTTCTTTTTCGCTGCACCTAGTCCCCCGCCATTTTTCCCCCCTGCCATACGCCTGCCTCATAACAGACTTTTCTCTTTCAATACCAAACCCTACCACCCGAGCCAACACGGATTCTGCACCTTTACTTTTCCCCTTTCTTCAGACCCCAGCTCCGATTGACCTTTGTTTCATCTATTTTTCATTCCTTTTTTTTGTGAGTCGGATATAATGGTCTGTTTGGACTTTCTTTGATTGTGGATTGTGGGGTGGGGGATATGTTACATGGCCGTCATTTTTAGGGTTCTGTTGTTTATGTTATTTTTTTCCTTCCTTTTTCCTTTTATGAGGTTTTCCCCTTTTTCTTTGGTTTGTTTGGGGGGCCGCTTTTTGATGTTTTTTGTTATCTTTTCCTCTTTGTATACTTGCTTTTCAGCGGTGCAACGCCATCTCCCTGGCAGTATGCCCGCCGTTTTTTAGGGAGTCTCCCCCACCCTTAGATTGTTTTTTTGAGAGAGGGTCTTTTTTTTTTTCTTTTTGGCGCTTCGAGTTTGCCTGTTGTGCAGTTGACAAGGGTTTTTTCTTTGTTGGTAAGCTTTCACCTTCTTGGGGATACTTATTTTTTTGTTTGGTCAACTTATTTTCCTTGTTTTTTTTTTGTTTGGGCATGTAACCTGGTGGGTGGTACATGCCAGTGCATGCCCAGGCCGTCCCTGTTGGAAAGGGACCCAGAGGACCCAGAGACACAGAGTTAAACCTTTGCAGACACCTAGAAAACCCGTCTCACCACCTTTCACAGCCCTTTTCGTAGAGCCAGGAGCTTGGACTTTCAGCATGAACTTTTTGTTTTTATCTTCAACCTTCTGTTTTTTGCCTCTTTTTTCCCCTGTCTTGATTTGCTAGAGTCCTGTCCGATTTGCGCACCTTATAAGTTTTGACAGATTCTTTCCCCTTTTGGCTGGTGTTTTTTTGGGGACCCTTTTCCCTCCCCCTTTTTCAAGCTGTTGTCCTGCTGTTGGATGCTACTTTTTTCCCCCCCGTGGTGTCCTTTTTTCCCCCCGGTGTGTTTGTTTGACTGCTTTGTCCCTCCCCGTGACTTTTCCTGTCCTTTTGAGGTTATTTTTAGGACTTCTGAAAATCTGGAGTTTGATTTTTTTCCGGCTTTTTGACTGGATTTTTCCTTTTAGCTGGTGATTCGGTTTAGCTTTTTGCAACAGTTTGGCTTCCGGTTCGTGAACTGGCGTCGTTCAATTCATAGATCCGGTCTTTTTGACCGCCTTTTCCTTAGACTCTGCCGCCACTCTCCTGCCTGAGGTTTTCGAAAGAGGTTCGGGTTTTTTGTTCTGAACTTTCTGGTGATGCCCAGTTGGTGCCCGAACGTGGTTTTGTTTACCCCAACTCCATCTTTGTTTTTTCTGGTTTTTTTTTGGGTCCGTGGTCGCTGTGTTGGAACGGAACCCGTTGAGGCCCTGTGTTGCACTTTTTTTTCGTAAGTGCGGCGGTTTCTTGTCGTTTCTAAAGCTCCCCCCTTGCCAAAATCTTTTTTTGGCTGTGGGTTCATTCCGGTTGCTCCGGCTTATTTCTGTTCAACAGGCGCATGGCCCCCAATGCCTCTCCTTTTCTTTCTCCTGTGCGGCACGTCGGATGGTGCAAAGTCCGTCGGTTCCTTGGTTGCCCCCCCTTGTTGTTCTTGGCACTAAGCTGCCGAATTGGCTCCCCCTTCGGCATTCGTCCACCGATTTTGGCCTTTGCCTTTAGATCCCTTCTTTCTTGTTTTTGCCGCGACCTTTCCCGACATTTCATGCTTATCATGGCGCGATCGCCCCCCCTCAAGCACGGGTTTTTTGTTCCTCCGGCCCCTGCCCCCCAGGCCTGCCCCCTCGTGACCTGGTTTTCGCTTTGATCGGGGCCCGTGGGGTCGAGTCTTTGTGACTTTATCAGCCCGGAAAAATTTATTTGTTTCCTTTTTTTCGCTGTTTGTTTTTTGCTGCCCTTCCTTTTTTACCACCACAGTTGTCATGGGCCAGGTACTTCTCCATAGGGTCGTTTGGCGACTATCTTTGCAATTTTCATTTTTTTCTCCTTTCTTGGTTCCGCGACCTCCCCTTTTCTCTTTCTGGTATGTGTTCTGTTGCTGTTTGATGGTCAATTTCTCGGCACTGTTGCAATCTTTTTATTTCCTTTTGTTTCCCCTTTTTCTTTTCCCCCCTGGTGTTCTTTTGCGTCGGCCAACTGGTTCCGTCACCGCGGCCCGCCCAACTGTTGTTCACGTTTGCCTGACTTTTTTCTCCCGGTTGGTTTTGGGGATGACCCATTTTAACCTTTGATTGATGGTCTTCCTTTGCGCGGAGTGATCATCGCGTCCGGGTATTTTCCAACACTTCCACCAATTTTTTTCGTTTTGCCATCATGAACCGGGCTTGCCCCCTCCCGCGATTGGTCCCGCGCCGTCACTTTCCTGCCTTGACCGTCCTGGGATCTTCAACCCCGGTTTCATGCGTATGAGGCTTTTGGCCCGGCGTTATCTTCCCTGACTGATGACTGGCGCTTTCCTTAACCAACCCTTCCCCGCTTTCCTGATGTTTTTTTGCCCAATGTTCGCATCAACTGACTGGCCACTGGTGATGGCGAGTTCACCCAGACGGTCTGCCACCTCTTTTTCCCTTTTTTTTTTTTTTTGATTTTCCGTTTCAGTTTATGCGTGAAGACTGGAATTGGACGCTTTTTTTGGGCTTCCCCTTGCCGGAAACTTACCTTGTCGGGCGCGCACTTTTGGATCCGAGAAGACCGGCGCTTACGGCCGTTTGGACTCCTTCCTTTGGCTGATTACTGTTTTTTCTCGTTCGTTTTTTTACTATACACACCGGGTACATTAACCGGTTGGGGGGTGAATTAATTTTTTCGCTAACCGGTTCCTGTTCCTTGGAACTGTCCCTCTTTGCCCTTAATGGGATCTATGACTGGAAGAATCTTTCAATTTTTTTTCCGTGGGGGTGGCGGGATGCGTTCAGTTTTTTTTCCCCCTTCTCAATGACGGGGTTGTTTGTCCTGTTGTGTCATGACTTTTTTTCCTTTTCTCAGGTGTCCCTGACACGTGTTGTGGGTTGCGGTTGTTTTGTTTTAAGTCCCCCCTTTCACCCCGGTCTTTTATAGTACGTTTTTTTTTTTTGTGTTCGTATAATCTTCTGTGGTCGGTCTTGCCGTTTCGGTTGATGGGTCCTAGTCGGCCACTGTTTGGGCCTTTGGGCCCTTAAACTAGTCAAGGTCTTTTTTTTTTATTGGTTTTTTACCTTGGGCTCCCTTTTTCCTGTTTTTAGTGTTATCTTTTTTTTGTGGCATGATTTTTTTCCACTGGAACGGCGATTTGTGGTGATTCATTGCTCGATGGCCGTATCCGAATCTTTTTTTACTCCGTTGTGGAGCTAGTGTTTTTTTTTTGCGTTGGCTTTTCAAGTCTCTAGATTTTTCCGAATTTTATGTTTTTTTTTGAGGCATCTTCTCTCCTTTTGTTTGTTCTTTTCTAGAGTGATGTCTCAGATTTTTTTTGCGGCATTCTATTTTTTTGATCCCCTTTTTTGTCACCTGGCCTCCCCTTTACCCCTTTTTCCCCCCTTTTCGTCCTGTGAAGCGAGTTGGACGGCAAATTCCCAGAGCATGTCGTCTCGCCGTTCGTTTTGAAAACCTCCTCTTCCACGACCCCAAAAACAGAACACGTTTTTTTCCAGGACCGCCCTTTCACGTTGTCAGCCCCTTTCTTTCAGGTCATTTTTTTTCCCCCTTTTCGTTTGACGGCCCCGCCTGTTTCCGCACTTTCTTTAGGGCACCGTGCAACTTTCCGCTGGATCGGGAAACAACGCCTTGCCCGTTTGTACTTTCTTATCCTGTCGCTCTTGGTGGCCGTAATTTGCCTGGCCACCACTTTTGACCATTTTTTGGCTGCCCTCCGTCCTGAACCAATCTGTCCCCCCCCGTCATTGGCCGTTGGACACCCCCGGGCACGGCACCTGATTTGGACCTCCTTCCATCCATTTTCCCTGCGGGGACACCAATCCCCATTGATGGTTTGCAAGAATGTTCATGTTTCCTGCCCGCTGCCTGGCCACATCCAGTATTAAATTTTTCCATCCCCGTTTTTCTTCACGTACCTGCCCGTCGGCCGTTTTTCAGTAGGAGCCAGGATTTTCTTTCCCCCTATTTGCTCCGTTTCTTCTCTTGGTCTCGGTGGTGGCGCTATTGGCCCTGGGTCGCTTCCTGTCCACCTTTTTTTTCCGTTTTCTTGCCCCTTCCCTTCCCCTACCAAGAAGTAATACACTTTCGTTTTGGATCATCTCAGCATCACAGTTTTTTTTGGTCCAGAAAGTTTTGCGTCTTTTATGGTTTTTTTCCCCAGTGCCTTTTCCCCACGATTGGATCTTCGCGCTTTATCAGGTCCGTTCAGAAGGCCGGGGGAAAGGCCACTCCCCCATGCAGTTAATCCAGGCACCGGGGTTTTCATCATTTTTGAGTTTTTCTTCCTGGTGACTTCCGTTTTTTTGTTTGGCTTCTTTTTGACCCGTTTGCAACGCCGCGGTCATGGGGGTTTTTTTGCTGCGTTGTTGCGGTTTTCCTTACCCCCATGGTATTTTTTTTTTGGTGGCTCATTGTCGAGTGCCGGCCGTGTTAATCCGTCTGGCGTTAGGTTTTCTTCTTCCCCCCCCCCTCCTGCCCTGCAATTGAAGCCTTTTTCTTGCACCATTGGTGCGTTGCGGGTACAAGTTTCCGACCGTGTGGGCATCGGAAACTTTTCTTAAATTCTTAAGGTTCTCCGATGTTCGCCCGGTCTTCTGGTGTACCTCCCTCCCCGCCAGGCAGCACCTTCATATTTTTCGGTGAGATGTTGTTTGCACAACGTCCCGAATTTTTTGCGCGCGTTTTTCAAGTGCATGTCCTTCCCGCCCTTCCTGGGCCCAGAACTGTGGTCCTCCCCTTTTGACCTGGCAAGCTCGATGGACGTTTTCGTGTTTGTTCCGGATTACCCCAGCACCACCCTTCAGCCCCTTAACCAGACTTTGCGATGGTTTTTTTTTCCGTACACTCTCCTTTTTCTCTGCAACACCCTTTTGCTCCTCACTAAAATGTTGGCGATTTTGGGCTGGTCCCAACCATGCAGTATTTTTTTGCCCCGGCTCTTCGAGCGTCCTGGACGCTTGTCGGGGGCTTGTTAAGTTCATGATTTTCGTGTTCCGTTAAGTGATTCTTCCTTCCCGGCTTCTTGTACGTCATGCTGCTTTCGTGGTTTACCTTCGTTCTTTCGCGTCCCTGGCTTCTGTTTGCCCTGAGTACTCTGCAAATTCCCTTTTTTTGCTCAAACGGTTTCGCAAACCTTCTATAGACTTCCCTGCTTGGCCGTATGCTTGAAACAAGCGATCGCGCCTTTTCTTTACTTTCTGTCCATCCTTTTTGTTCTCGCGGCGTTTGGACTTTCCCCTCTTGAAAACGCATATGCCGCACGGTGATTGGAACGTTGTGGACTCATTCTTTGCAGCTGCTCTCCCCCCTTCAAGTGCGTTCCTGCGCGTTGGCGTGTCACCCCACGTTTCGGGCCTTCACCTGTGTGTGCTCCCCCCCCTCGCAGTGACTTTTTGTTCCCAGTTTTTTTTTTTTTCCTCCTCGTTTCTTTCCGTTCCTTTCGTTTTTGATTTTGATGTGGCTTTTTGGGTTCGTTGCATCCGCCACGCTCTGCACCTCCGATCAGGTCTGGTGCGTCGATTTTTTTGGTCTAACTTTCCCCTCCGTGTGTCGCCGGTAAGTTTCTTTCCATCGGCCTCCGCCGACCCGCCAATTCCGATTTTCAATCTCCCTCCTTTTTGTGTATTTCCAGCCCCTGCATGACAACTTTTTTTCACCGTGGTTGGGGCGTCCACTTTAACGCATTCCGTCAGGAGACAACCAGTGGCTTTTGGGCCCTTTTGGCTTTTCGCAGGTTTTGGCGCCCCTCCCCCGCAGTTCATTCCCTTTCTCTTGTGATAATGTTTCGGTTCAGGGATCGGGCGGCTTCTTTTCAAAGGCAGCAGATTTCACCCAGACCTGGCAGCTGTCGGAGAAAAATTGAGAAACCCGTTAGTTTTTTTCCTTCTCTTTTATTATTTTTCCTTTTCCTGGTTCCTTTGCATTTGTCTTTTCTTTTTTTTTTTTTTGTTTCTATGTGTTGTCTTTTTTTTTCTGGCTCTGTTCTTTTTCTAATCCTTCTGCTTGCTTCATTTCCGTTCCACACCCCACAGTGTTTTCCAGATTTTTTTTTGTTTTGCCATTTTCCCCCCCCCCCCCGTTATTCACCTTTTTTTTTTTAACCGACTGCCAACCAGAACATGGCCGTCAAACGGCACCGCGCCCTCGAACCAACCCTCTAGATCCTCTTTCTTTTTTTTTTTTGAACTCCCCTCTCCCTTCACAGTTTTTTAAGGCTGTTTGGATTCAAGCTTTAAATTTATCTTCCCTCCCCCACCCCCTTGCCCTTCCTGTCACTTACCCTAAATCCCAACCGGATCCCAATACTGTTCTTTTCTCCCCCTTTCCTTTTGAATTCTGTGCTCCACCCTTCCGACGTCCCGAAGCTGTCATTTTTCCTCATTTTCCCTTCCTCAGTTGTTGTTTTTTTTTTGTTTGACGCGTTTTTGGTTTTTCTTCTGGTTCGACGGGGTTTCGGCTCTCTGTACTTGAACGTCCGTTTGTTATTTTTTTGTATCGTTTGTAGTAATAAACTTGACTGTATGGTTTTTTTCTACAACCCCCGGGGAGTATTTTGTGGGGAGAGTTTTGCGGGGAGTCTGTCCCCTTTGGCGTTCCCTCCCAACTACGTTTTGGAATTTCTTTTACATTTTTTTTCCGGTGGAGTTCACCATGATCGGCGCGTTTTTTTTGGTTTTTGTTTTTCTTTTTTTTCCCTCGGTACTGGTCCGTTTCGGCATTGTTTGGTGTTTTTTTTTCATTCTTCCGCTCGGGCCTCTTGGTAAATAACTGCGGTTCCAACTTTGGTTGTCTCATGGCTTTATGCTCCCCTTAGTGAAGGATC
>Ga0179593_1587160_pt1 | contig 17410 bp, 31 predicted proteins | sample CZODoug2_1_08_16_FD_185931 | JGI IMG/M metagenome (GOLD analysis project Ga0179593, IMG submission 185931) | Vadose zone soil fungal communities from Angelo Coast Range Reserve, California, USA - CZODoug2_1_08_16fungal (PacBio error correction) | ecosystem: Environmental > Terrestrial > Soil >... | reverse complement strand
CTTCCGCTTTTTTCCCTTTTTTGGATTCCCCCCCCCTCATATCCCCTTTGGCGGTTTTTTTTTTTTGCCCCCGGCTTTCCCACGGTTGACCCCCGGAGTTTCCCGATCTGTTTCCGGCACCCTTCCTCGGGTGTTTTTTTTTCCTTCTCTCTTCGTTTTTCTTCCTCGATTCCCAAATAACCGCCATCAGTCCGAACCTTTCCCCTTGTTTTTTCTCCTCTTTTCTGGAATATCTCTGTAGTGCCTTCGGACTGTCTTTTTTGATAGCTGTCATAGTGGCTTTCTTTCACACCTCAACCGACTTCATCTCTTTCCCCGCCTTTTTTACTATCCCTTTTTTTCCCGCGGCTTCTTTGATTTTTTTTTTTTTTTTCTGCAGAAGTTTTTCCACTTTTTTTGCGTTCTGGACCCCTTTTCAGCCACGTAGTCAGATCTTCATTACTTTTCTTTTGTCTCATTTTCTCTTTGGGCTTTGGATACACATTGAACCTTGGCTTTTTCTCCCCTTTCCTCAAGCCCCTTCCACTCAAGTTCGCAGAAGTCCTTGGGACATCTTCGTTTTTTCTTTTTTGGACCATTCCCCCCCTCGTATTTCTATCCTTTTATAACCCTTGCCTTAGACCTGAGTTTCTCTTCCCATTTCTTTTTCCCGAACTGTCCCCCCCCTTTCCCGGTTTTAGTTTCTTTGCCTGTCTACCCCCAAAAATTTTTTTTTTTTTAGTCTCTCGGTTCCCCTACTTCTGACCCGTTCGCTTTTTTCAGGCAGTTTTGTACCCTCCCCCCCTCAAGCTTTCTCCTCATTTGGCTCCCCCCCTCTCCGGACTTATTGTGAGGCTTCATGGCGTTTTTTTTTTTCTGTTCCTTGACGTTTTGGGTTTTATGACTTTTCCCCCCGGCTCCGTTATTTTTTTTTCCCAGGGCATCTGTCTTCTTTATAAAGAGGGTCCCGGCTCTCTTTTCAGCCGCTCAGGAACTTCCTACAGGAAGATCGCTTGTTGTTTTTTCCCCTGGTGAACTTGTGATCCCCCCCCCCCCCCCCCCCCCCCGTTTTTTTTTTTGTCTTTTCCTTTTCTTGTTTTGGTTTTTTTCTCTTTGTGTTTTTTTTTGTTTTTTTTATTTTGTGTCTTTTTTTTTTTGGCTTTTTTTTGTTTTTGTTTTTTTTTTCTTTTTTTTTGTGGTTTTTTTTTTTGTGGTTTTTTTTTTTTTTTTTTTTTGTTTTTGTTTTTTTTTTGTTGTGTTTTTTTTGGTGGTTTCTTTTGTTTTTGCTCGCAATTTTTCCATCTTTTCGTTTTCCAGGAGTCTTCCCCTTTGTTTTTCCAGTCATCTTCATTATTTCTTCCTCTTTGTCTTTTTTTTCCTTGGGAGGGGGTTCTTTTGCTTTAGCTCTTTTCCCATGTTTCCTACATTCTGTTTTTTTTTTTTGAAAACAAAATTCTTTTCTTCTCGGTTTCCCTGTCATTTCCATCGGGATTTTACTTTGAAGTGATTCTTTTCTTTCACCCTGCAGGATTTTTTGTTCCCTCTTTTTTGAACGCCCCCCCTTTTGGATGACAGTCTTTCGTTTCTTTTTTTTTTTGTTTTTCTGGGCTTTGATTTCTTTTTTCGACCCCGGAAAAACCAACACATGCCCCTTCCTTTTCTGCTCCCTATCCTTCCAGGCCTCATTATGTCCTTTTTTCTGTCTTTAATCCCTCCCCCTGCGAGTTTTTTTCTTTCTTCCCCTTTATTCTTTTTTATGCATTTTGCGTTCACTGAGTTTTTTTCAATTCGTGTTTTTTTTGATCCCCCCTCTGTTATGAGTCTGTTTCTTTTTTTTTTTATTTGGTTTCCCTTTCCCCTTTTTCGAAACAGGAACTTGCCTTACGATTTTTTTTCTTCCTACCAAATGTTTCCCTGGGTGTTCCTGCCCACCCCCCCCCCCCCGGAATTTTTTGTTTTATTCTTTTTTTGTCAACCTTCCCGTGTGCTCGAGGTGAAAGCCCGCCCATTTCTTTAGGATTCTCCTGATGGTCCTTCAAATTCTTTGATTTGTGACCATCACCTCGCACACCTTTTCTTTCCCCCGTACGTCCCCCGTCCAGTGGGCCTTTCCCGCCGGTGCCTTTTTTCTTGCTTACCCCCCTTGTTTTCCCTTTTTACTTCTTTCACACCCCCCCCCTCGTGCCCCTCCTGTGTCCGGACTTTCTCCCCTGGAGAATCAGGATTGGGCTTGTGCGTTCTTCTTTCAGCCTTTTTAGATCCCTTTTTTTAAAGGTCCGTATTGCCTTTCTGGAGTTGATATTTTTTTCCTTTTTACTCCCGTTTTGGTTTTGAAAGGGAGAGCCCCTCGGATGTGACCCCCCCCCCTTTGGTATTCTTCCTTGGGATCCTTTCCTTCAGTCGTTCCCCTTTCCAATTTCATTAAGCCCAGGTCGTACCCCTATCCTCGGTTTTTTTTCCCCCCATTTTTTTTTTTCACTCCCCTTCCTTTGCAGTCCTTCCCTTCACCCAGTTTGGTTGATGTTGAGTGTTTCCCTCCTCCTAAGGACAGCTGTTTTGATGCGCTCTCCTTTTCTGTTAATTCTTCCCTTGCGATCGGTTTTCCTCGTGCTGCTGATTTTTTTTTTTTCTTCTTTCCGAATGTATTGTCGCGACTTTCCCCCCCCCCTTAAATTCCTTTTTTCAGAACCCTTTTTTTCTGTGATAATACGTCCCACTTTGAAGACTTTGCGAAAACCTCTCCGAATTACTGCCTTTCCTCACCCCCCTGGTCCTTCCCTGGCTGTGTTCTCCCTTTGCTGTATCATTTTGATTACCTTTTCCCGTCCCGGGACCTTCTCCCTGGTGCAATTCCTCCGGTTGACGCCTCCCTCTTGCCATTTTTTTTTCCTTGTTTCGATTCCCCCCCTGGCGTTTTGGCTCCTTTTTTGACTTTTTTTCTGTCAACTTTTTTGAGTGTTTTTTTTTTTTTTGGACATTCTTTCATTGACCCCTTCCTCATGCCTTTTCCACTTGAGTTTTTTTATCTTTTTTTAACTACTTGGGTCTTAGTGAACCTTTTTTGTTCCCCTTGATGCCGGGGCAACCCCTTTCTTACCCCCTTCCCTGTCCCCTTTTTGGTCCTTTCACCCCCTTTTGGATCCCCTGACCCAATTCCCCCCTTTGTCCCCACAACGTTCTCATGGTGCCTTTTTGAACCCTTTTCTTCGTATTGGATGTCCCGCCATTCTTTAGGCTGTAATTCTTCCTTTTTTCCCTTTCCCTTTCCGACTCCCCAAGACTTTTTTGGGGGAAGTAGGTAGGTTTCTTTCCCCACCCTTTGGAAGTTTTTTCCTTTTTGTGGCGCTTTCGTTTTATGATTCCCGCCTTTTTCTCCTTCCCCCGCCTCCCATCTTCCCATAGTCCCCTCCCCCAGTTTCCCTCGACCGTCTCCCTCGGTATGGTTTTCCCTTTAAGTTTTTTTTTTTTTTCTCCGCTTGCTCCCCACAACCCTCCTTTGAACACTATTTTCTCTCCCCTTTCCGGCATCCCTTTTTTCCACAAAGATGCAACTGGCCCCCTTCCCTCCGCGTTTCTTTTTTTTTATGTTGGACCTCTCCTCTTAGTTCCCTCTTTCTTCGACTGTTAACCTTTCGCCTCTTTTGCGAACCCTCCTCGATGTTTTGGGACACTACGTCCCCAACCCCCTTTTTTTCCCCCAGTTTTTTCTTAGTTAACCTTCTTGAGGTTTTTGGGTCATCCTTTTTCTTCGGCGTTTTTTCCCTCAATTCTCCTTTCCCAAAACCCCCCCCCGAAGCCTTATCCCTCTTCCCACCTCCTCCTTTTCGTGGCTTTTGCCCTCTTTTGGGGGTATTTTCCGTTCCCTTCCCTGTTCCTTTTTGTCTTACCCCCTTTTCTTTTCCGAGCACCCTGTTTTTTGCATTCCCTTCTTGTTGGCCATATTTTTTTCCCCCCCTTTCCATCTCCCCCCCCCAGCTCCTCCAAAAGTCCGGTTTTTTGGGCTATGCTCCTTAATATTCCTTCCCCCCCACTCCACACGTCACCTCCTATTTTTTTCTTTTTCCAGACTCCCCCTCCCAAAGTCCTTCCCATTCCCTGGTGCTGTGGTTTTCTTCATGCACCCTCCTGGAGGTTTTCCCCCTTTTTCTTTTTTTCAGACTCACCTTAATTTTTTTCTTCCATGGGTTGTTTGTTGTTTCCCCCCTTTAACCTTGTCCCCACCTTTTTAAACATTTTTTCCCCCCCCCCCCTCGCTTCTTTTCCCACTGAGACGAGCACCGTTGAATTTTTTTTTCCCCTGTTTGCTGTCCTTTTCTTCACCCATCTTTTCAGGTTTCCCTTTTTACCCTCCCCCTTTTTTTTATTTTCCCCAGTTCTAAGGTTCTATTTTTTTTTCCTGTCATCGCTTTTTTTTTTCTCCACCTGTCCCGTCCTATATTTACCCAGTCCCTTTCCTTTTTGTTTTTGGGGTCCCTTTTGTTCCCCGGCTTTTGACCCCACCTTTTCCGCCTTTTCTTAATGGGGGCCGCGGGTCTTTTCCCCTCTTTCTCAGATCCCCTTGTAATTCCTCATCCTTTTTCTTGTTTTTTTCTATAGGGGGACGTGCAGACTTGCACCCTCTTTTCCAGGGATCCACGCCTGAGTTTTTTTTGTTTTCCCTCCCCGTTTTCAGCTGGACCCCCCCATGGATCCTTTTTCGTTTTTGTCTCGTTGATTGTAGGACTGCCGGGTTTTTTCTTTCTTGTTTTTTTACGCACAACCCCTTTTCTGGGGTCATCTACTTAATCCTTCGTATTCGCGTGTGGAGCGGCTCTTGTTTCCGTGCCTCCTGCCTCCATGTTTTTTTAGTCCCCTCTTTCCCAACAATGCCCGTTCCTTACTCCCCGGTCGAACTCTTGACTTTGTTTACTTTTCCTGGTTTTTTTTCTTCACTTGCTCCCCTTTGGAGGGCCTTACCTTCTTTTCTTTTTTTTTTTTTTCCTCGCCTCGGACTTTTTTTCCCCCCAATTCTCTCCATTTTTCCCCACTGCCCGAAGGACTTTGGGCCCAACCTGTGTCTTCGGGTTTTTTTCTGGTGTCCCCCCCCCCGTCTCGCCCCTTTGAACTTTTGCTCGGCCCTTCCTAATCCTCCTTTGGCCCCTCCCAGTCGAAATTTCCCCACCCCCTTTTCGAAAGCAGACCTCTGAGTTTTTTTCTGGCCCTTCCCTTTTCACCGTCCACAACTTTCCTTAACTCCTCCTTCTCCGCACAGTTCCCTTCTCACTTTTTTTTTCCCTTTTCAGAACCGGAGTTTCCTTGCCAACTCTTTTTTCTTTTCGTGATTCTGGTTAGTTTTCCCATTTGTTTTTGGAGCTTTAGAGTCCCCCATAATTTCCCCCCCTTTCTTGTTCTCGGCCTTTTTTTGTCGCCCCACCTCGCCCAACCCCCCATAAATTTTTTTTCCAGGATATCTTTTCCTTAAGAGATTCTTTGGAAGTTTTTTTAGTTGTCTCCCCCCCCCCCACATGGTTCCCTCCCTCATCCTCCCCTTTAGTCTTCAAGTGGAGTTCCCTTTTTTTAAGTTTTCCAGTTTTAGGTGGTGAGGACACTTTCTTTTACCTGGTTTGTTGTCCGGATTTGAAACCCCCCCCTTCTTTTTTAGATTTCCTTCGTCCCAGGTGTAGGTACCTGGCACCCGTTTTTGAGCCCCTCCTGGATCATTGCCCTGCTTTTTTTCTTTCAATCCTTTTTTTAGCGTGTTTTTCTTTCGGGGTCTTGTTGGGTTTCTTTGGCTGTCTTTATTCTCCCTTGGCTGTTCTTTCAACACATGCCCCTGGTCTTTCCCAAATGGGGACGAAAACCCCGGATTTCACAACACCCCCCAAACTTTTCTTCAGACATACACTTTTTCAGGTACTGTTCGTCCCTAACCCCCCCCCCTCTTTAGTGTTCTTCCCTTCCCCCCCCTTCCCACGAGGAGTAGTGTGTGATCGACCTTCTTTCATTAGGTCTTTTCTCGTCCATGTTTTTTTTTTCCCCTGATTGCTCTTTTTTTCCCTTTGGTCCTCGGACGGTTCTTTTCCGGGAGCATGTCGAGGGTTTTGCCGGGGCCCTTCTTACCTTTGTCTGGCCCCCGTTTGGTTCCTACGCCCTTTTTTTTTTCATCCTCCTTTCCACATTTTTTTAGGTTTTTCCCCCCTTTCCTGAACAGCCCCCTCCTAGTTGCGTGTTCCTTCTGAACTCGGAGTTCTTTTCAGTCCTTTCGACCATTGAAGGTTTTTTTTTTCTTTTGCTTGATGGGTGTCTCCATTCGTGCCCCTACGGATTTTTGCTTTCCCCTGCACCCTTTGTCTGGACATATTTATGGGAAGTCTCCCTTGAGTTTTGATAATCTTTTTTCTCCTCCCTTACACCCTTGTGGGCTCCTTGTTTCCATAACTTTTTTGCAGCACCTGGGGAATGCCTTTTTTCCCCTTGGTTTCTTATTGGACCCTTGGTTACCGTCTTTTTTCTGGCAGTTTCCTGGGCCCTCTTGGCAGGGGAGACTTCAGTCTTTTTTTTTTTAAACTGCAGTCCGCCTTTTCCTTCTTTTTCTTGCCTCAAACCGGTTTTGTTTGTGCCCTTTTAGGATCTCCTTCCGTGATGACCCCAAATAGGCCTTGTCCGTCCCTTTTTTTTCAGACTTCTGCTCTGTATACCCGACCCCTGGGACCCTTCCCCCTCCAGTCTCCAGAGCCCTCTACTTTTCCTTCTCCTAACTGTCTGCAAGTTTTCATGATACCTTCTCCTAATCATTTTTTTTTTTTAATGTTGTTCCCAGGGACTTCCTGCTTTTTTCCTTTGGCGGTCCTCTCCCCTTATTCTCTCTGTTGATCCCTTCCCCTTATGATGTAGGGTCGGACAGGGTATTTTTCCCTTCCTTTTTTCGGACCCCCCCCCGCTTCTTTTTTGGTTCCTCCCCCTCCCCTTTCCGCCCCAATGTGTGCTTCCAAGAACTTTTTGCCATACGTGTCTCGTTCAGTTCCCTCTTTGGCCCCCCCACTAGCACCACGGGCCTTTTCATAGGGTTTTATCCTCCCTACTTTCCGGGTCTGACTTTTTTGGACGGATTTGTAGCCCCACTTTTCCTTCTCAACTTTCCCCCGAGCCTGGTTCCTCCCGGGCCTTCCCTTTTTCCCTTTCCTATCTTGTCATTTTTTTCCTTTTTTTTTAGGGACATGCTGAGGCGTTTCCTGCTTCCCCCCCTTCTTTTGAATTCGATTCTCGGTTTCCGATTTTTTTTTCTTTCCCTCTGGCTTTTCCTGCGCATAGGTCACCAGTTTTTTTTGTTAACGTGTCTTGTTGGTCTGTTCCCAAGGTCTTTTTTTGATTCCCTCCCGGCTTTTCCCCCCACCAATCGAACGTTTGCGCCGGTGCCAGACGATCCTGGCGATTGTCCCCCCCCTTCCTTCCCCCTGTAAAACTGTGAACCCCTCGGGGCTGTGTCACATCTTTCTGCGTTGAAGCTTCTTTTTCCAACCCTTTTTTCCCATACACTTGAAGTTCCCCCTGCCTGTTCCTTTCGGGAAAGCAGTGCCCTTTCCTGTTTCACTTTTTCTTCCCTTTTTATGTTTTACTCGGTAGGTTTGCCCCTTCTTTTTTCTTTCGGTCCATCTGTTCCTTTTTTTTATTCCCCGGCCTCCGTTTCAAAGGCCCCATTCCCACCCTTCCCTTCCCCCCCCCCCCCCCCCCCTCAAACTCGACCCTTCCTCTTATCTTTTCCCAAATCTATCCTTTCCTCCCTTTCCCCCCTCTTAGGCCTTTTAGCCACCCAATCTCCTGCTCGCCCCCTTGTCTTTCTCGTGCCACGGATTTCACTTTTCCCCCTCTAACAGCTACCCCCCTACGGTTCCCCTCCCCTTTTTGACATTTCTTTTTTCTTGAAGTTTTTGGGAAGTCCCGAGGACCGGTTTTTGATTTTTTTTTTTTTTTTTTTTTTTTTTTTTTTTTTTTTTTTTTTTTTTTTTTTTTTTTTTTTTTTTTTTTTTTTTTTTGTCCTACTTTCCCCCCAATTTTTCCCTTTTTCCGCGTTCTTCCCCACTTTTTTTCCCCGATCTCCCTTCGTTACTTTCCCCCCCCAAAAAACTTCAGGGGTAAAACCAATTCCGTCTGGGACTCTTTCTCCCTTAACGCTTCTGTGGTTTCCCTTTCAGGGATTTTTTTTCTCTCTTTCCAACCCTTCCCCTGGCAGTCCTGGTAGCTTCTCCCACAAGCTCCCCCTTCCCCCCATGTCCGGCTCTTTCTTCCCTCTCCCAGTTTCTTTTTTTTTAGTTCATTTGTTTGCTTTCCCTTTTGAGTCCACCGAGACTGCAATTTCGATTTTTTCCCCCCGGGGTTTTCCCCTTTCACCTTTCTAAATTTTTCTTCCCCCCCCCTTCTTTGCTTCCCCTGCCGAGGCTGTGACCCCTAATTTCCCCCAACTTTTTTTTTATCCCTTTTCCCTAATGAACCCCTCCACGTCCCTCAAAGTTTTCGGTGTTGACCCCCATAACTTCGGTTGGCCTTTTTTTTCCTTTTCCCTCCTGCACACTTCTGTCTTTCCGTTTTTTTCTTGACTTTCCCCTTTCCTTCCTGAAACCAATTAACGTGTTCATGTTTTTTCTTTACACGTCAAACACGTTCTCCTCCCCCCCCCACAGGATTTTGCTTCCCTTTTTGAACACTCTCAGTTAGTTTTTTCCCTGTATTAATGTATGTCCCTTTTTACTTTTTTGATTTTACCTTCCCCTTTCTAGATTGGCCCAGTTGAGACCGCGCGCTGTTTCCAGATCGGATTTTCCGCCCCCTATGATTTTCAAAGAAAGGCAGAACCGCATATCACGCCCCACCTGTTGTACCCCCTTTTTCCTTCCCCCTATCCCCCCCCAGATTTTTTTTTAGGTTTGGTACAGGCAGCTTTCTTTATCCCTCCTCTCGTTACTTTCTTTCCCGCAGGCCAATATAGTGTTCTTGCTCTCTCGTCTCCTCCTTTGGTGGTGCTGATCCTGTTTTTCCCGAATTCTTACGATCAAGGTTTCGCCCCTCCGATTTCCTCTCCGTGAGTCTCAGTTTGTTCCTTTCCCTTTCCCCGAAGTCAATTTCCCCCCGTATTTTTTTTGTAACCCTTTCCTTTTGACACCAAGGTCTGTCTGCTCCTTTCTCCTTCTTTTTTCAGGTTTTTCGTTCTTTAAACCGGTTAAGGTTTTTTAATCTTTCCGACCACCTTCTTCTATCGTTCCGCACCATGGGGTTTATTTGTCCCTCACGTGAGACTTCTGGGGTCAACCCATGGTTTTTTTTTTTTATTTGACTGTCGCGCCCTTCGTTTTTTCCTTTTTTTCCCTCCTACCCTTTGACTTTGCACGCCAAGTTAGGGGTTGACCTTGGCCTTTCCTTTTGGGGCCGTCACTTGGACCCCCCCGTTTTTAGTCTCTTTTTTCAAGCTAGGTACTCCCTCAAAACCGCTTTTCGACCTCCCCCAGCCCCTTTTTCTTTTTTTTTCAACACCCTTCTTTTCTGTTCTGGGCCCATGAGGGACGCAGGATTTTATTCCGCCTCCCCTTGCTTTTCTCCCCCCCCTCCTTTTTTTTCTTTTTATTCGTCCAGAAATCCCTGTCCCCTCATTGGCCTTTTTTCGAAACAGTTCCTTCCCATATGGGCTGGGGCTCACCGGACTGTCTGACCTCCCCTTCTTCCCTGGTTTTTCTATAAGCCCCTTTCAAAAGACTTCCCCCTTTTCCCCCTCCTTCAATTTTGACTTTTGCATTCTCTTGTGTCGACTTTTTCCCTGACACAACCCTCCCTTTTGTTTTTATCGTTTCTTAGTTTTTTTCTGTTTTTTCCCCCTCCTTTCTAGCTGACGTTGTGTTTTCTCCTTGGACTTCTTCCCCTGATCCTTGCGTTAAACTTCTAACCCCCCCCTCTTCATTTTTTTCCTCCGAGGTCCCAACGGGCGTCTTTGTCTCTGGAACCTTTCACTTTTTCCTTCAAGGACTCTTCAGCTTACGGCTTTTTGTATAGGTTTAATTTCGTGATTCAGGTCCCTGGCTCTTTGGTTGCCCTTTGTGATCAACATTTCCCCGACCCCCCCTTCGTCCTGGGGTGATCTGAAATGAGCTCGCTTTTCCTCGGTTAGGGTTTTCGTTTTTTTCGGATTTCTTTGGATGTCTTTTCTTTTAATTCTCTTTGTTATTTTTTCCGTTTCGTGGTGAGCCCCCTTTCCCCAAATTTTTCCCCTGGAATACTTGCGCCTCTATCCCCCCTTTTATTCGTGCGGTGTGTTCTGCGCTTTTTTTTTTGCTCCTCTTTTTCCTTTGTGCTTTCCTGGGCGGTTTGGCGATTGCCGTCACCCCCTTTTCATATGCCCTGAGTCCCGCACCAACCCTCCCTTTCTCGAAACCCCCCCACCCCCCTTCCTTTTTGAACTTGGCCAACCTCCTTAACCTAACATTGTCCCTTTTTTGGACCCCCCTCATTGTTTTTTTTTACGGGCCCAGTCCATTAACTAGGCCTTTTCCCCCCCGCCCCCCCCCCGAGGAGTTTTTCTTTGACCTTTCTTTTTTTTCCCGAATTCATGTGGTTGCTGTTCCTTTCGGCAATTTTATTTCCTTCTACTTCCTCGTTTAGTTTTTTTTTTTTTTTTTTGTTTTTCGGGTGGTTTTCCCCCCCGGGCCCCCAGACCTACTTTGCCTTTCTTTGACCATCCCGACCAAGTCACAAATGGTTTTTCAGAAGTGCTCCCAACCCTTCATTTTTCTTTTTTTTTCCTCAGAGTCCCCCCCCCCCCCCCCCCTTTTAGGTCTCCTCTCTTCCAGCACTGTAATTTTCCCATGTTCCCCTTGTTCCTATTTCCCCTCACACATAATCCTGTCATGTTCCCTTTCCTCAACAATTCTTTTTCTCTTCTACTTTATCTGCATCCCCCATCCCCCCCCGTTTCAGTCATTTTTTTTCTTTTGCTCCCTGTAAGTCCTTCCCTTGATACAGTGTTGAGGGCATAGTTTTTGCCAAACCCCTGTCCCTCTTTGACCGAATCTTGACCCGCCTGACATGGTTTTTTCTTATTTTCTCTCCAGTTCTCTTTTTTCTGTTTTTCGTTCCTTTCCCTGTCGGCAGCGCAGTTTTGATCTTTCCACACCCCCCCCCCAGTTCCTTTTGCTTTTTTGGTTTTCAACCCCCATCCTCCCCCCCCCGTGTTTCCCCTTTTTATGACTGCATTTTTTTTCCCTCCAGTCTCCTTTTTTATGAACGACCGCAAGTCATCGTTTTTTTCCCCTCTCCCCCAAACTCCAGTCTCCGTGCTGTGAAACTTTTCGCGCCGTTGTTTTCTTAACTTTTTTCTTTTGTGGCCGTTTTCCTCCGGACCCTTCCCTTTGATCATCCTTTTCTTCTTCGTTTGTTGTTGTGAGCGTTCCCTTTTCAGAGACCGGCTCTCTTGATCGTTTCCCTTTTATGTCCCTTTTTTTTTTCCCCGGTGTTTTCTTTTTTTTCTGCTTTCCTTTGTTTTTTCCCAGAGGCTCGACTGAGGGGGTTCGAAACCTTCTGACCGGCTTTCGTTTTTTCCCCAACGTTATTCATTTCCACTGCTTTCTTTTCGCCTCCCGGGCATGTCCCGTACCGGGTATTTTCCCTTTCCCCTCCCAAACCTTCCTTTAACGGCAGGGTTTTTTTTTTCAGACTTCCCGTTCCTAACGTGTTTTTCTTCCTTGCGTCCCCTTTCTTCGGCCGACCGGCTTCCTTTTTTTTTTTTCCGCCCTTCTTGTCCACGCGCACTTTCGATTCTCTTCTTCCCCTGATTTCCTTTTCCATTTCTTTGTTTTCCTTTTCCCGTCTCTCTTTGTCATCCTTTGCCTTCTGGCTGTTGTCCCTACCCTCGCGTATTTTCTTTTGAAATCGGCCGCCTTGCGGCTTTTTTTTAACTTTCGGGCTTTTCCGTTCTCGGTTTCTTTTTCGCTTGATTCTGGGCATATTTTTCTTGTTAACTTCTTCCCCCCCACCACTGTGTTTTTGCTTCTTTTCGAGCTTGTTTGACCAGTAGGTCTTTTTTTTCCAAACGTTTTCCCACCCTAGTCCCCTTTCATTCCCTCCTTTTTCCATTTTTTCCCAAGCTTCATTTTTTTTCTTTAAAACCTTCCCTTCCTTGCTGTTTGACCCCCCTGTCCTTCTTTCCGACCAGGTCTTGGTGTGGCTTTTCCTTTCTCCCCCCTGGGGTAACACTTTTTGTTCCAACCACCTTTTGGAGTTTTTTCATTTTTTTCCACCCGTTGTGATTCGCTTTTCCTTTGTTCTTGTTTCTTGGGTCATTGGCTCTCTTGGGGTTCTCACCCCACTTTCCCCCTCACCCCTGCAGTCTTGATTGGCTCCGTCACCCCTCCCTTTGCTGGACGTATGTCAGTTTTACACCCCTTTTGCAGTTGTGGTCCCCCCTCCCCCCCTTATCCGCTTTGAGTTTGTCTGTCCCCCCGGAGACCCCCTCTGTTCCAAAGGATTTTTCCCGGCTTTTTTCGCTAAAACTTTTCTTTTCCCCAGATTTTTCCCCCTGCCTACCCCCCTTTACCTACCCCCGATCAGTCTCTTAGTGGCTTTTTTTTCCCCCCGTTTTTTCTTTTATCTTTTTTGTTATCTCTCGTCTTCAACGTCTTTCTTTCTTTGTTTTCCGATTTTTTTTTTTCTCCCCGTCTCCCTTTCTTCTCTCGAGCTTCTCTGAGTTCAAAAACCCCCCTTTTTGCGTCCGGGTTCCCAACCAACGCTGGGCTTGACCCATCTTCTTTTTTTAACTTCCCGTCTTTTTTTTGGTACCGGTTTGTTTTTTTTTTAACTTCTTCTCGTTTTTACCCTTTTACCTTCGCCTTACCACACTTCTTCCCCTTTATCGGCCTCACCCGAACAACCCACGCTTCCCCCCGTCCCCCCCTTCCAGGCATTTTTTTCTGTTGTAGCCCCCTTTTTTTGTTCTGAGTGACCCTTTTTTTCGTTGAGGTTCCGGTTTGTAACACTTCAGCCATTAGGCCTCTCCTCCCCGGTTTCCCTTCCCCCCTCCCTTTTTCCCAGTTTTTTTTTTTCAAGTCCTTTCAGGTTGCTTGTTCTATGCAATTTCTTCAACCGTTTCCCTTCCGTCCCCACTTGTTGGAGTCCTCTACTTCAAGCCCCCCCTTCCCCCTCGTCGCAGGGGTTTTTTTTACGACCTTTTTTCTCTTTTTCTCCCCGTGCCGACATCAGTCCTTTGTCTTGGAATATTCGGTTTCATTTTTGACCCATCCCCCTCAAGGACTTTTTCTGGGTCTTTCTCCTTCCCCCCCCACCTTTTGTTGCTCCCCCCTTTCCCCCGTCATGGGCGATTGTCACCTCCTCCTCTCCCGCCCTTTTCCCTTTTTTCCACCTTTTCCCGCGCCCCCTTTTTTTTAGTTTTCCAGCCGGTAGGATACCGATCCCCCCCTGTCCCCCCATTTGCGAAACCCCTTATTCAAAGTTTCTTTTTACTCTGTAATAGGTGTTTTTTTTTTCAAGCATACTTTCTTGCCGATCCCCCCAGTTTTTTTACCCTTGTTCCTCCCTTTTGCAAAAGCGCACGTTTTATTTTTTTTTTCTGGGGCCTTTTGTTCCGCGGTACAACCCCGATCGTTCCCCTTGATTTGTCCTTGTCGGACAGCTTTCAGGCGCGGTTTCTTTGCCTCCAGAGAGCTCTCTTTTCCTTAAGTTTTGTGTTTTTTTTTTCTAGGAGGAGCGTCCCTCCCCTCCTTTTATTCCCTTTCCAACACTTTCCGATTTCGTGCTTTTTTTGTCACTCCCTTGGTCCGGCTCCCCCTTCCCACCCTTAAAAACGCAGCGTTCGCTTTCCCCCAATTTCTTTTCTTTTTTGTTCTATGCTTTTGTACCCCTTGGCGGATTTTTTCCCAACCAGTTTAAACCGCTTTTAGGACTTTTACTTTCTCTTTTTATTCTTCCTTTTTTTCGGAAATTTTTTTTTCTGTGTTACTTTCGGTGGTTTTTCTGGGTTTCCTTTTTTCCTTACTTCTTTTAATACTTCCCCCATGTTTTCTGTGATGTAACTATTCTCATCGCAATTTTCCAGAGAGATTTCCATCCTCTAATACTGGGTCCCGTGCCCCGTCTCCTACCTTTTGAAGATGTGTGGTCCCCAGTCCCCCTTTTACCCGTGGCCCGATTTCCTCTCAAAGGCCCCTCTCCCCGCTTTCCTGTTGTCAACCGCCTGGCCGTTTTTCTCTTTTTTCCTTTTTTCTTTTCTGGTTTTCCTTTGTTCACAACCTCGGCCCCCTTTCCTGTAGCTTCTGGGTCAGTCTTGTTTTTTCCTTATTCACCTGTGTTTTTTTTTCTCGGTTCCTCTTCATCACGCACCTAATGTAGTGGGTCCCTTTGTTTGGTTCCTTTGGCTTTTTATACCTTTTTTTTTCCCCTTGGCTTTTTTTCCCCCCCCCAGTCGGGTGATGTTTTCCCCACCTCCCTTCCCCCCCAGGCATTCCATAGTTCCCCCCTGCGCTTACTGGTTTCCCCCTTTTCGGCCGACTTTTTGAAGTCCCCCCGACGCCATGCCAACCTTGTCTTTTGGTTCTTTTCGGCGGTCCCCCTTCCCGATTCTTTAGTCTTTTTACTTTGGGAGCTTGCCGCTCCTGAACCCCCTTCACTTCCCTGTTTTCCTTTGCATCCAGATTAGTGTCCCATTTGGGGCGTGTGGTCTCCAAAGTTTCCCCCCTCGTTTTTGTTTCCCCCCCCTATTCGACCTTGTTACTTACCCTATTGCGTCTTTCTTCGTTCTTCCTGGACCTCTTGTTCCTTTTCCGGGTTTTCCTTTTGAGCGTTTTAAACCTTCTGTCATTTTTTGGACACTTCCTTTTCTTTTGGCTTTCTGAACGAGTTTTTCGAGTTTCTTCTTTTTTTCTGTCGTTTTTGCTACTGGCTCCCTTTTTTTTAGAACACTTTTTTTTTCCCTTTCAAAGTTTTCTTTTTTTTTCCTCATCCGTCTACCTTGTGGGGGGGCCCTTTTTCGACGAGCTTATACCTTCCGGTTCTTTCTTTCCGAATTGGTCCACCCTTTTTTTGTTTTCGGGGTTTTTTGTCTTTTTGGGGCGGCACTTGATGGCTTTTTAGGATTTTCTTCTTTTGGTTTTTTTCATTCTTTTCCCCCCGGTGATCCTCACTTCATGCCCCCCCCCCTTTTAGGAACCCTGAACCACCAGACCTAAGATCCACAACTCTCCTTGTGAAATCCTGACTCCCCCATAACACCTCCGTTTACGTGGTAGTATCCCCCCCCAACCGACGTCATGTGTTTACGGAAACTGTCCTTTTTTATTTACCCCCCCTAATCATTCTTTGCAGCATTTTTGGCTGGACCATATCCCCCTTTTCTTTTTTTCAAGCGATGTTTTTTGGCCTCTGTTTTTTCCGGATTTGATCCCCCTCCTTTTTTGACTTGTTGTTCAGGACCCCTTTTTTTAAACGTCCCCCCCCCTACCCCCTTTTTGTGGCATTGGTCCCCTCTGTTGCTTCCCTCAATCTTTCCTTTCTCCCCGCTTCGGCTCGAATGTCCCACCCCTCTTTCCAATCAAGCCCCCTTTTAAGGCCGCACTTTGTTGCATGCAATTTTTGAAGTCTTTTTTCCCCCTCCCCCCCATTTTACGGCGTCCCCTTCGGTTCGCAGCTTTTTTTTTCCCCCAGTCCTTTTTTTTCCCCGGACCCCAGTTTCTCTCCTTTCCCCTCCAAACTTGCTTTTCTGCTTCTTGTATCAGTGCTTCCCTCTACCCCTTTCTTTTTTACATCGGGCGGGCCCCCCTCCGGCCTTTTCCCCCTCCCCTTAAGACTTGAAGTTCCCGGTGCTATCCTTTGTAAACCTTTTTCCCGGAGTCCTACCCTGGGGACGCTGTTTTTTTTCCGCTTCCCCTTTTTTCTTTTTGGTCCGTTTCCCTGTTTTTTTGTGGATGTTATGGTTTGTCCTTTTCCCTTCCCACTGCTCCCCATTTGGTTTCCAAAAGGTGTAGTTTTCGCGCCTGCGTTACAAAATACCCCTTCCAGTCCTTTTTTTTTTTTTAAGACCTGCTTCACGGGCTCGCTGCCTTCCTCCTACCCCCTCCCTCCAGGGCAGCACCCTGCAGTCCCCTCCCCTTCCCCTCTTTTCTTTCGTTTCCCCAGAATTCAAGATCCTTCACTTCCCAAGAAGTTTCGTCTCTGATATCTTCATTTTTACTAATCCTTTTTTTGAGTCTCTTCCCCCCCTTCTTTAGCTGGTTTCGGATCTTCTTGGAACGATAGTCTTTGTCAGCCGGTGTAGCTTGCTTTTTCGCCCTTTTGGCTTCTTCTTTCATCGGGTTTTTCTTCTCCATGTCCTTTTCCAAACCTCTCTTTCCACTTTTTCTTTTTCGAACCCCTCTCTTCTTTGTAACCACTTTGGCGCTTGTCATTTTCCCTGCAAAATTCTCCCTTTTGAATTACTTCCTTTGGCCAATTTTTCGACCCCCGCCACGTGTTTTTTTTTGGGCTCGTTTTTTTCCTCGGAAGGCCTGCCTTCTTCGATTTTTTCTAAGGGTTCTTTTTCACAAGGGCGGAACGGCCTTTGGCTTTACAACTGCCCGTTTTGCTGTTTTTTTCCGCTTGCGTACGTGCATTAGCGCCTTTTTCTTCCCTCGCTTTCTTCTTTTTACGTTCACATTTCAGGCTTTTTTTTCTTCTGTCCTTTTCCCTCTAACTCGGCCAGATTCGGCATTCTACTTCTCGGTCTTGGTTTCGTTATTCGAGACTCCCCCCTGTATTCGAATCCCCCTGGCCTATGCGTTCATTTTTTTTGTCCCCCCCTTTCCTGGTTGTTTCCGTGTACGGGCGTTTTTTTTTTGAGGCACCCCCACTGTCTTCTTTTCAGCCTCCAAGGCCTTTTTTCCACCCTCACATTTTCGTGTCTGCCCTTTCCGCTGCCAAGTGATTTTTAAGGGCGTCCATTGACTGTTTATCCCCCCCCTTCTGATGCCTCTCCCTTCCCACCAAAACTTTTGACCCTTGCCAGGTTTTGCTCCCCTACGACCTCGTCCCCGTTGTTTTCCGTTCGTTCTGACTACATTTTTTACGTCCCTACCTTTTTCTTTTAGTTTTGTGTCCTTCTCCCACTGAATTGGATGCTTTTTCGTAGCCGTTTTTCGGTCGCTTTCCGGAGTCCTCTTTTCAATGGTCGTGTGGCTGCGGCTCCCTCCCTCCCCCCTCCCTCTCTTCCTAACCCCCCCAAGCCACAATTACACGCTCCCCCCTTCCTGTAGCTTCTTTCCCTCGACTTCCCTGCTTTTGTGCCAAAATCTCCGTTCTTCCTCACACCCTTCCAAAAGTTGTCCTGAGCCCCTGCCTCCCCTTTTTTAGAGGCCCCCCCCATTCCATCCATATAGACAAGTTCGTGAAACCTTTTCCTCCCCCCTGACCTTTTTCGTGTCGCCTGGCA
>Ga0179593_1668535_pt1 | contig 17411 bp, 20 predicted proteins | sample CZODoug2_1_08_16_FD_185931 | JGI IMG/M metagenome (GOLD analysis project Ga0179593, IMG submission 185931) | Vadose zone soil fungal communities from Angelo Coast Range Reserve, California, USA - CZODoug2_1_08_16fungal (PacBio error correction) | ecosystem: Environmental > Terrestrial > Soil >... | reverse complement strand
CCCCAGAATCCGATCATTGGATGCATGGTGGTTCGGCTTTAAAAGTCCGGCCCCCCCTCATTCGCTTCGCCTTCGGTCCCCCCCCAAATCAGTGATTATTACTTCCATACTGACCCGACCAGCAAACCCAGAAGAGCTTTCCTTGTGTCCCTCTTTCGTTTCTGGCCTTCTTTTCATCCCCAACTATACAAAACGGATTTTCGCTTACGTAACTATTCCCCCCAGGGCCTGTCCTCCTTGGGCCTTTGCGCCAGTCACCATTGCACCTCCACCGTTCCTCCTTCCCCCCAAGGACCTTCACACTGACGTCATTTCCCCCTTTCCTCGGACAACCCGGGTTCCGGTTTGACTTTGTCCCCTGATTAATCAGCACAGCTTGGCCGCAAATTTTCCCCTTCTTTGCTTTGCCCTTCTTTGTGTCCCCCTCATTTGTCTCGGCCGTTGGATGCCTAAAGACCAGAACTCGCCTCACCTCCCCCCTCTCTTCCGTTTTTTGGCAAGGGTCCATTTCGTTATCTTCTCGGCTGCCCGGGCGGTGCCCCATTTCGCCCGCCCCCCCTGAACTTCCCTTTCATGCGGTTTTTCTTTGCTAATTACTTTATAAGTTGGCTGAAAACTTTGCCTCCCCGCAAGCCGTTAGGAAATGTGCCCCCCTTGCCCCTCGCCCCTTGGCATTTTTTTTTTGTCCTGTCTGTCTTTTCTTTACCCCCGACCTCAAAACGGCTTGAGAGCCATGATTTTTACCCCAAAGGCCACTTTTCCTGTTTTCCCCTTCCTTCCAATCCCTCCCTTGCGGTCCTCCTTCTTTGATCCTTTCAGGTCCCCCTTCCCCCCCGGAGAACGGTTGTTGGTCCGTTTCATTGCACCGGCCATGTTTCCCCCCCACGCTTTTTCCCTTCTTCCTTCCGGGTTTGGTGAGTCCCTCACTAGGTGGGGGGGGGGCCCAAGGCTTTTGCTTCCGTGGTTGACTATTTTCGAAAAGGCCGGTTTTAATGGTCCCTTTTTCTTCTGTTTTCCTTCCATCTCCCAACTGTGGTGCGTCCCCACCCTTTTTTAAGCTCGGGCCAATGGAGTTGTAGTGTAAACGTATGTTCAATCCATTTCCTTTTCCGATCTCCCCTTGTTCCACCCGCGCGGGATGTCTTTTTTTGTTCGGATTTGCGCCGAACCAATGGAGTTTCCCTCTTGCCCTCGATGGTCTGGGGTGTGAATGGGTGTCCGAGTCCCCCTGGGCACCCTTTTCCTGGCTGCTTCTTTTGACCCCCTTTGACTTTTTCCCCCGCAAAACCCCGCGGCACTGGAGCAACTGCTGTTCTTCGGTTTTCAGCGAACGATCCGGCTGAAAATGATGGTTCACTTGATGCTTCCCGACCCCCCTTCCACTCTTCCTTGATTCAAAGCGTGCTCGTTTCCTCACGAGCGGGGCCGCTGCTGAGCGGCCCCAACTTTTCATTTAATTCCATTTCGATTCAGATTTCTCCCATCCGGGAGACTTTTATTTTATTGATCCGGTAATGGAGGTTTTAGCACATGATTCCTTGGTGTTACTAACCTATGGCCCCCCTCTGAACCTGCGCGTGCCCACTGCGAAGTTTAACTTGCTTCCTCTCCACGATTATTTTTTTTGGTGATTCTTTCCGGCCATTTTTACTCTGCCCGCCTAATGTTCCTCCTTATTCTTTTAAAAAGAACTCTCTTTTCTTGTTGTAGTGTTTGAACTCCCTCCTTTTTTTTTGCCCATGGCAGGAGTCTCGTTGGGTTTGTGTTGCCGCTTGCCTTCCCGTGAGGTTTTTATGAGCGGCCCAAAAAACAAGGTAGCAATCGGGAGCTCATTTCTGTTTTCGTTTTCAATTTGACTCTCGGTTTCCACTTTTTCTTTTTCCCTTTTCTTTTTCTTGCGATTGCACGGTTTGGCTCCCCCCTCCGCGGGACCTCGGATGAAACCGGGATGCCTCTAAACTGGATGTGCTGGTGTCTCGGACCCTTTTCCTTTTTTTTCAATTTATACTTCCTTTTTTTCGGTGTTTCTGTAACCCTGGCGTTCCTGGGAAGCCCATGTCCAGGCGATGGCCCGGCTTTTGGACACCTTCGTTTTTTTCTGAAGTTTTTTTCTGCCACTTCTTAAAATGCCCTTTTGACGAGTTTCTACCCCCCGGCTTATCTTTTCCAGTGACTTGGGTTCCTCTGACCTAAATCCCTGCTTTCCCGATTTCCCTCAATTTCCTCTGAATGAAACTCCAAAGGATTCTTTCAGACACTGTGGTCTCTGAAAAGCGGCACGCTGATGCTGTTGGCCGAACTCGTACTTTGTTTTATCCTTTTCCAAATCTCTTTCTAACGAGGCCTTTTTTCTGGCCCTGAAAAGCCGGGAATTTATCCTTTTACCGTTTTTCTTTTTCCTTTTCGAGGGGTAAGGCTTTCCGGAAATCGACAAGATTCTGGCTGTGGAACGTCCTTTTCTCCTTTTTAGAGCCCTTCCCTATCTGCCGCCCTAATTTCTCCCTTCCCATCGACGCCATATAACGGCATTCTTTTCGCCCCCTTCCTCACCGGCTCCATTCATCGGACGGGTTCCAAACGCGTTGGTCACTACCCCCTGCCCATTGATTTTCTTGGAAAGCCTCACACAACTTTTTTTGGGAGCCCTCCTTTATTCGTGTTTTTCAGTCTTACCGCGTCCTTTTTGGAACATCTTTCCGGTGCGAAGCTTGGAAGATGCCGTCCCTTAAAGTGGCCCGCCGGCCCAACAGATTTTTTCCCCCCCGGTGTTCCCCCTCTGATGGTCCCCCCGCCTTGCTTTCCCCCAAACATACGGTCCGCCATAGTCCTGGACCTCCCTGTCCTGGCCCTCCGGCATGGTTACCGAGTTTTTAACACATTCGTTTTCCCTCGGTACCCCTTTTTTTTGAATCCGTCCAAATCCCCTGCAACCATTCCAGTACTCCGGTTTATCCGCCACTGGTCCCGCTGCCGGTTCGCCACCCCTTTGCACTTGCTTCTCATCCCCTAGCCTTTGCATATGCTTTTTTTCGAAAAGCGCACTGACCGTCTTCGCTTTCGCCGTGTAAGTTGGCTTTCCTCCCCTTTTCCGTTCGCCTTTTCTTGCTGCCCCCACTCACCCCCTTTTCGCCGGCCAGTCGGCAAACAAAACCAATGCGTTTCGCATAAACACGATCCAAGAATAACCCTTACCTTGTTTCTGTATTTTTTTCTCCCCTTTTCCATCACGGTCTCTAGTTACATTTTTTTCTCCCGTGAAAATGGCCTCACAGTTAACAACTCGTTTGTTCATCCAGGCCTTTGACCTTCGCAGTGGCCTCCCCTCCGCTTCTTTCCTTTTTTGCAACATGGTTAGTGCACCACCTTTTTCATTTTTTGCGCCCCCCTCCAGTACGACCGATCAATAAAACTTTTAGCCCCTCTTTCGTTTTCTTCTAATTCTTGGGGGCCTTCGTTCTCCCCCCCTGAGTTATGAATGGCCGCTCATCATCGGACCCCGCCTGATTCAGAGGAGACTTCCGCCTTTTCACCTCCCATCCGCTCTTCTTTTGTGGTTAATTCAATTGGTTTGCCAAATCCAGCCGGATTTTGCGTAAACCGCCTCGTCATTTTGTCTCCTGCTCTTTTTTTTGACTTTGTCCGTCCGATAGGGTCAAGCCCGCTTCATTGAGGGCAGCCCTTCCCCGTGCCCTCCTAACCCCCACCCCCCAGGCCCTAGTTCCCCTGCATGGTTCGGCGTTTACTTCCGGCCCAAAGTCCATCCCCCGCGCGTTTTTTCGAGCCGTTCCTTTGTTTCAACTGAAAGTGCCCACTCTCAATACCCCCCTGTGCCACTCCAGCACCCCAGGCCGTCCGTTTTTTGACCCCCCCGTTGGTTGACTTTTTTTTTCAAGGTTTACTTCCAGAACGCTCGATATTCCCCATTAAAACGCTTTTTCTTAGTAAATATAACCCAGGCCTGTATCTGGGGCCTCTGTTCAGTTTTCCTCCCACACCTTACCCCTTCAGTCCCCCCACCTTCCACCTTTCTTCTTTCCTGCCGCATGCAATGAAGGACATGGGTTTTCTCTTGGACTTGTGCCCCTTGATTAAATAACAATCGACGATTCCCTTTTTGAATTTTTGGGAGGATTTTTCTCTATGATTTTTTCATTTGACTCCGTCAGTTGATAGCAGCCACCGATCCCCCAGTAATTACGTCCTCCCCCGCCTCGCGTTTCTTTTCCAGAGCGAGATGGGATTACCATTTCTCTCTCGAGGTGTTGTGCCCAGCCGCTAAGGGATCTATGTTTTTTCCCCTCCTTTTTGTTGTTTCTCGAGATTTATCAGAGGATAAGGGCGGGTCCCTCAAATACGGTTTTTCACCCTATTTCTGCGAACTGAGACCCCCACCTTTGCCCATCTTATCTCCTATATGCGGGTTTGAGGCGAAGTATGGTAATGCATTCCTCTGGACCTTAGACTTTCCCAATCCTTCCAGACCATGACGAACCAATGGGCTTTGGCCCTTCGATTTCTTCTTCCTCCTTGGAACAAGTCTTGCGACCCGGTTGTTGTTCCGAGTCTTGCAGGCCTTCTCTACGTTTAATCCTTTTTCATGGGACGGGCGTCAACTTTTAACAGGGACCCCGGAGGGCAGGAGTGGTTGTGAAGCGGAAAAGGCCGGGTTTCCTTACCCTCAGTTTTCCCGAGTCCCCGGCCGTTGTGCCCCAATTTTACTGCTCGTGGGGCCAAGGGTTGCTTTTTCCAATTTCAAGATTCTGGACTTCTTTTTTTCCCCTGAGACTTCAAGCGCGCATGTTCTCTTGGATTTTGTTCAGGAATTTTTACTTGTGACGACCACCCCCTCCCTTTCCCGTTAGTTTTTAAATTTTTGGAGGTTCCTGGCATGGCTGCTGTCGCTCGGGTTTGCCTCTCACTTACGGCCGTCCCCCACCCCCCCTTTCCTTGATTCGTCTCGGCCCGGGAAGATCCGGGAAAATGCTTGTCACACCCCCCTTGCTTTTGCCAAAAACCCAACACACTGAAATCCCCCCGCGGACCTTCTTTACTTTTCCTCTTGTTCCCCTTCAAGAGTTTCCGATGATCGGCGGCCCCAGTCGGTCAGAACCTTTCAGTTTGATTCTAAAGGGTTTTGAAGCCACCCCCTTCTGTCAAAGTTGACCGAAAGCTGGGCTTGCGATTTATGATCCGGGTCGTGTTGTACTGGAGGTCCCCAATGGACCCCTTTCCGCGAATAAATCATTTTCAATGGTTCCCTCCCCCTGGTCTTTTTTCCCCCTTCCGCGCCACTGCAAGTTCCCACCTTCTTTGCCGATTTTCAACACGATATGGTGATTCTGCCAGGCCAATTTTCCTTCTGCACCCTTTTTTTTCCTACTTGAGTCCCTTTTTCCTTAGCTTCCCTTTTTTCCCCCCTATCGCTCGTATAAGAACCCCTTCCCGTTGTTTAGTCTTGTAAGCTTTCTGCGAAAGTCCGCCCTTTTTGCCTTTTCGGTTTTTGTTTTTGCTTTCCCCGCCCTTCCCCAGGCGTCTTCGATGCAATGGGATGAGTTTCCCAAAAACTTTCCTTGAGACCGTGCTCTTTTCCCTCCCGTTTGTTTGCCCTCCTCTACGGGCGCCGACTTTGAACCGGGTGATTTACTGCGATTGCACGGGTGGACGAAAACCGCCGCGTTTCCTTGGCCCTTTTTTTTTTCAAAGTCCGGCTTTCTTTGTTTTTCCCCCTGAAGACGGGTGAGCTGTCAAATCCCTCACCGTGTGGCTTGGAGTTCCAGCAATGTGTCACCCGGTTCGTTAACCTGTTTTCTGATCTGGAGCTTGATGGCAGGACAGGTCTTTTTCCTTCCCGGCGGGGGTGGACGCAGCGTGTTTCCAACGTTTTTCCCTCATTTTGTTTCTTTTTTTTTCCTTCATAGGCTTTCCTTTCCCCCCCCCGTGACTTGCGGATTTTCATATGACCCCTCCTCTTGCGCACTTTCGCGATGGCTCCATGCACGCGTGAAGTCTTCCACGTCACGAATTGTGACCCCCGAACCTTTTTCAAAACTCTCCCTTCGTTTGTTGCTTTTCCTTTTTCTGGACGAGAAAAAAATCACCTGACTCTTGTGACTCTGACCCACTTTTCCCGTCCGTCAATTGGCGACTGTCTTTCGACGAAAAAAATGAGCTGACTTATTTTACCGATTGATTTCATTCTTTTGTTCCTTCTTCGGTTCTTCTTGGACCCCCTAATCCTTATTGTTTGAGGCCGGTTCACCAGTACTTATAGGCGATTCCGGCCGCCCTCTCCCCAATGATCCAATCGTACGATCCATTACAGGCCATTTTTTTCCCCCGGACTCCTTCATCTATTTTTTCCCCGGCCGTTGTCCCCCATTTGTTGCCGTAAGCGGCGCAAAACCAACGGCAAGCGTGCCGCTGTCTTTTTGCGACCCAGTTTGCTAATTCGTGTCGTCTTCACTTTCCCTTCCCTCGTCTTTGACCTTTTTCCTTTCTTTTTCCTGAAAGTGCCCAAGATTCGCCGGATTTGCCTGACACCCTCTTCCCCCCCCAGATTGTTCGCAAAACGTTGCCTTCAACAGACTTATGTTCCACTGCCCTTTTGTCCCCCCACTTTCCCTCTTTTTTTTCCCTTCGTAATTTTTTAATGGTTTCCCGATTCACCTTACACATTCCCTTTTTCCCCCTCCGTAACCCCGGTGATGTCTTGAAAAATCCCCCCGGCGTTTTTGTTCCCCCCGCCATCCACAATCTTTTTACGGTTTCTCCGCCCTGGCCGCTTGGTTGCCACCGTGCAAAGAAGGGAAGACATCCCCTCCAATCGTCCAACCCGTTCCCCCCCAGCCCTTTTTCTCCTAAATTTTTCCTGCCGGCATTCCCATTGCAGCACGGCCCTGGCCGTTTTCCCGTTGCGGCCCTGCGGCAATGCCCACCAACGGCGACGCCGGCCCTTCCCACCCCCCAATGGACTCCTCGCTTCCCCCCTCCCAACACGGGTTCTTTCCGGAGCTCATTAGTTTTTTCCCCAAGGTCCCGATTTAAGCCCGGCACACTGGTCATAGTCCCAGGTTTCCGGCCGTTCCCTCGGCAGAATCCCATCTTTGTCATGCCCTTCCTGGACCTTCGCCTGGCAGCGCGCTTGCACGGATTTATTTGGCGGGGCCTTCCTTTTGAAATTTGTTCAACTTGCGACCCTAGCCCGCCCCCCCCCCCCCCCCCCCCCCCCCCCCACCCATCCCCCCCACCCACAACATCAAACTCCCCCACCAGCAAACAGCTTTGCCCGCCACTTTGGCCACCCACCCCGAATTTTTAAACCGTCAAATCCCACACAGACTAGTTGAGCCCTACCCCCCCCGGTTCGTAAGCGGCTGCCTTTTTTTTTTTTTTTTCAGTTTTTCCTTCTAGTGTTTCGTCTTGAGAGACGACGCACAAAAGGCCTTTCTCCCCTCTTCCACTCAATGTTCTTCGAGTCGTGTTGTTTTTTGCCGCTCTGTTTCATTCCTTAAGTTCGCTGCTCCCACCATCGCCGTCTCAGTTGGCTAAATTGCCCCTTTCGGCGGGGTTTTGGAAGTTAGATGGCCCCTTATTTTCTTGTTTTTTAGCGAAAGGCACTTCCGCCCGCCCGTAAAACCATTCCACACCCCCTCCCCTCTTTTTTCTCTCCTTTTTGCGTATCCCCCCCAACCCTCTCCGCGCGGCGCGTGGATGGCCCCTTTTCCTGCGTCAAAATCTGATAAGTATTGCCTCTTCATTACCGGGACACGAACAGCACCTTTCGTCTTTCCCCCCAGTTTTTGAACTCTTTTTTTTTTCTCATTTTTTCCCTAAACGACGTCCTCTGTCACCCGGCCATTTCTTTCTTTCCTATCCCCCCCCTTCATTTGTCCTCATTGGGCCCTTTTCAGGTGGCGCCCGTCACCATGAAAGTCTCCCGGTCGCGAAACTTCCCGGATCGTGCCCGTATTCCCCCCCACTTCCCCGTGTCTGGGACTTGTGCCACTTGAAACTTTTTCCAGCATCCGCTGGCCGCCCTTGTTCGGGCATGGGTTTTCTTTTCCGGAGCTTCTGTGCCCCCCCTTTTTCTTCCAGTTTTTTCCCCAAACCGGAACAGTGACTTCCGCCTTCACCCAGCCTCTTTGCCTTCCAGAGCGTCTTTCCAGGGTCTCCCATTTCGAGAGTTTCTTCTTTTTTTTTACGTCTTTCGGCCCGCCCTTATCAGCTTGACCCGTCCATCTCGTTTTCTCCTCCCCTTTGTTTGTTTCTTAGCTCCGTTCAGGATAAGGGCTGGTCCTAACCGTGTTCCCTCGCTTTCGTGTTTCTTCCATCGCTTCTGGTCCTTCAGAGAGTGGTTGAGGCGGAAGTCTTTTTTCGGTTGCGTCCAAGATCCCTTCTCTTCGAGCCCCTGATTTACCCAGCCCTTCTTTTTCCCCCCCACCGTCCCCAACTTCCTGGCGATGATTTAATCAAGTGCACAACCCTTCTCCCCCCGGTGTTGTCCGACCCGTCATTGCAGCATTTTGAACGGCAGGAAAATTTCCTTTTTTCCGATCCGTTCATTTTTTTCTCTAGAGTCCCGGCCTGTCCCCTTTTTTCCCCCTGAGTCCTGGTGAATTTTTTACGACTGTTTACCCTCTGTTGACTCATGGAAATTATCGTCCGCGTTTGGACCTCCTGTTCCCCTTCACTTCCTGATTAAACTTTTTTTTCTTTTTCCAAGGTTTTTGTTTTTCCTTTGGACGAGTGCCACTTCATTTAGTTTTGACGCCCTTGACCTGCGTTCCCCTGCGTCACGCGAGGTTGCTGGATTTTGGTCCCCGTTGATTTCACGGCGCCGTAACCACCCCTCCTCCCTTTTTTTCCTTTTTTGGGACTTTTTTTCGGTAGGTTTGCCTGGCGCTCCGCGCTGTGGACATATCACCTTTCCTTCCCATCTCCGGCCAAACCCCCTGCGCCGCAATTGATTTTCCCTCGCCGTCTGCAGGGCTTCTAGGCGTCCTCCCCTTTAAACTCCTTTTCCCCCCACCCCTCGCTTTCCCCACATTGACCCCCCCGCGCTTGACAATTGATTTGAAAGACGGCGGCTATCGTGCTCGGACCAAGGCTTTTTTGTTTTCTTCCTTTTTTTCACTCCCTTCCACAATTGCCTGTGAAGCCCATCGTTGGCCAAAGTCGGTGAGCCCTCTTCTGGCGTCCACTTTATTGAGGTAGGTATTTCTTTTTTCCGCCCATTTTCAACCGTGTTTACCCCATTTAACCCCTGTCCACGCCCCCGGACCCAGTTTTGCTACCCTCGGCGATTCCTCGCTCATCCCTCCGTTCCCTTTTTCTGCAATTTTTTCCACGGATCACTCACTTTCCATGTCCCGAGCGGTTGCCCCTTTATTTCCTTAGGCGACATTAAATATCGCTCCGTACCCCCCCTCCCTTTTTCTTTTTTTTTTTAGTTTCCCACTTTTACGGCATCGGCGTCCGCCGTGTTTGTGGATTGTCCTCCCGTTGTCCACGTCCATTTCTTGGCCGGCTCATTTATATCCCGGCGACGGCGAGTCCGTGTCCCTTCGTTTTCACGGTGAATAACGAATGATCTTGCGATTGACTTCCCCCCGTTCTTCCTGTTTTGGGCGAACCAGCCGCGGTTCCCTTTTCGGATGAAACCGGCTCCCCTTCTCCACTGTATGTGTTTGGATTTGCGGCACAAAAGGGATTTTCAAGGACCCCCCTCCCCTTTTTTTTCCTTTTTTCCTTTCCCCGGCTCGGTCCCCTTTGGTTTGCATGACGAGGTTCTGTGCCAGTTCGATGGCGTACCGTTCTTTGTGGCACCCCTCAAATTCTTTTGGACCTTTTTCAAGTGGTTTGCGGTCCCAATGAAATCGTCCTGCTTTCGGCCCCAATCCGGCTCGAATCTTTTATTCTTTTTCTCCTCCACCCAGCCGTCACGGGTTCCCTATGGTTCCCCTGACCTGCACGCGTTGTACCCTTGAAAGGCGACACGGTTTGCAGAACTGGGCTGTCAAAATTTTTTTTCTTGGTTTGCCTCTTTTTTTCTGATGGCCTTCCCACAAGGGGCTGGTGACTTCTAAAGCGTCCCCTCTCTACGGACGCCGGTTTCTTCCGGCCGAAAAAGGGAGCAGGGAATTATGAGCGGAGATGACCCTCTTTTCTTCTTTCGGCCTCCCAACCTATCGTCTTTTTTCCAGGTATCTCCTCCGTGGTTGTTTTCACCCTTCAACCGACGCGATCTGGGTACTTTCTCCTTAATCTCTCGAATGAAATCAATTCTTCATATTCCCGGCTCATTCTTTGCCGGACTCACAGGCGCCCGTTCGGTACGGGTTCCCGTTGTCATCTTTTCCCTTCTTGTTACTTCCCTCCCTCCGTTCTCCACCCCGGCATCAGCGTGCTCTTTGGTTTTGAGACCAGTTGCCGGAATTCCTGGTCGATTTCGTATTCACTTTCAGGTAGGGACCATCTTCCCCCCCGGTGAGCCCTTTTTTTAATTTCTTCCTTTCCTTGGCATGTTAACCGCCGACCCGATTTTCCCTTTCCTCCAACGTCCTTGGAACACCGCCTTTCTTTCAACCCGCCCTTGTCCACAAATCTCAGCCCTTGTCTTTATTTAATTTTCGTTACCCACATAGTTAACCTGCCGGAGTCCAACGGTGAGTCATTGTCCAAAAGTCCCGGTTTTTTTTCCTCCACCTCAAACCCCGTTCATGTCCTCCTTTTTCAAGAGTGGCCTGGCGGTTTCGCCCATTGAAATCGTCTGGGACGCCCCCCCCCTTTTCTGTAATCCTATTTTCTCCCCCCACGAAGCGCCTTCGAGTCTCCCTCTTTTTCGCCCGTGTAAGTTTTTTTTTCGGATCATCCCACTCCGTCCTTCCCTCCCGTTCGTCGGTTGCCCCAGGCGACGCCTCCAGGGCCCCCTCACAACCCCATGAGGACTTTGCATTAAACACCGTACCACCAAGACCTTTTCCCCATGCTTTTTTTTCTCGACCCGCTTTCTTAACTCTGTTCATAGTAAGGGCGGTCAGATGCCGTTGACAATGGCCGTCTCCTCACCATATCGTTTTATCTCCCCTTGCCTGGACCCTTTCAGTTTCCCTCGTTTTTACACGTCCGGTTTTTTTCCAGGGTTGAAAGGATCTTCTCCCACGAGTCTTTGCTCAAACCAGTACTGACCCGATCCTTAACCTGCGACTTTCTTTTCCTGTCCACGAAAGGTGGCCCCCATCCACGAGTTCGGAGCCACTTTTTTAAATGTGACCCCTTTGCCCGTCCCCGGTCCTTTTTGCACGATACTCCTCGTTTAAATCCTTTCCGCGCGTAGTTCAAGTTTTGGTTTTTTTTGACCAGAGTTCTATTTCCAGCGGTTTCGCTTCACCGAATAGCCTGGCCGTTTGTCCCCCCTTTCCCTGGCTCTTGGGTAGTTCCCAACTGGTTTCAAAGCCCTCCGTCATCCGCCTCCAGAACTCCAGCAGTTTCCCCCCCGGCAAACCCCCCCCCCTCCACATCCATCGGGAACGACTGTTTCCTTGCTGCGTAAAAGTCCGTTTCCAAACCCGAATCCCCTCCCTCTTGAGCTTTCCTTTTTTTGGGCCCCAACTTCTTTATTGCATCGTTCGGTTGACCCGAAAGCACCACATTGAGAGCTTGCCCCACTTTTTAGTTCCTTTCCTCCTTTCTGTCCCCCCTCTGATTATTCATTGCGTCACCCAGTCTCCTTTTCGCTCGTAAATCAACAACGGCCTGTCCTCCTTTTTCTCGTTCATTCTCCCCCCCTTCCTCGATTTTTTGAAAACTGTTTCCCCCGGATCGCTCAATCGTAGATTTCCTGCCGTCATGCCTTTACCTTTGCAACCCCCCTTTTACTTCATTGTTCTAGCATCGATTACGCCCATTGTCGGCTGGGTCTTGGCGGATTTACGGAGCGATTTTTAAACACCTTCCTTTCTTCTCCTGAAGTTTTTTTCAGTGGCACCGGACCCAGCCTTCCCGACGCACCCGCCTCTCTTGAAGGCCCAAGCGCTCGATGGCCTTCTTTTTCCCGCGCCCTTGAGGCTTTTGCCCCATTCTCGACCGCCCTTCCGCTGTGCACCTCTATCTTTTCATATACGTTGTGTGGTCTTAGATTCCTTTCCTAGCCTTTGCCGCCCTCTTTAAACTTTCTCTCATCTGAGAAATGGAACCTGCCCCCTCCGCTATGTCCGTCCGCGTCATGTGGTTTCTGCTTCCGTTTGTCTTTAGGAATTGGTCTCCCCCTTTTACCCCAGCATCGCTACCCCTTTTGGAAATCCGAGTCCCCATCGAAACATTGCTCTGCATGTTGGCCCTCCCAGGGCGAATCAGTGTTTCTAGTCATTCCTTGCATCCCTCTTTTTTTATTCGCGATGTCTTCGTTCGTGGGTTCTGGCTTCACCCTTACCTCTTCCCCTACCCTTTTGTAACTTTACGAAGCGGAAAAATGGGGTTCCTCAATGTCTCGCGTTTCTTTTGTCTTCATTTTCTTCCCCCCTTTCCTTCCCCCTCTTGTTTTCCAGTCGGCGGCCCAATGGGTCTTAGTGTAACTTTCTTTGTGCAGAGCTACTCACTGGCGATTTGACGAGGAACGAAGCTCCCATCCTCCCTTTGGTTTTGGGGGTTCCTTTTCTCTCCTTGCCCACCAGCCTTTCCCGATTGGACCTTGCTGGTTTGTCCTTTTTTCCTGATCCTTTTTTTTTGTTTGCTGTCCCTCTTGCGTTTGTTGACCCTAAAGGGCGGCCCACTAAGGCCACACCTCTCCCTCTTCAACAACTTCGTACGTCGGTGTAGCTTTGAAACGACCGGCTGGAAAATGATTTTTAAAAAACCTTTCTGCCAAACCCCAACCCCCCTGCCCTCTGGACAGCTTTCTTTCCCGTAGATTTCCCTTTCCTCCTCGCGTTTCCCTGTGCCTTGGACCTGGTGGTCAAACTTTCAGTTGGAGAAACTCAAAGGTGCGTTTTGTGGAAGCCCCCCTTTCCCCCCTTAACCCTCGTTCTCCCTCTCTCATTTTGACTCTGGAGTTTTCGCAAGGAAAAACCTTTGACGAGAACTAACCTTTCCCCACTGTCTGCCCCCCCCTGCCCCTTTTAAATTCTTCTGCCCCCTGCGAAGTTCCGGCCTGGCAGCTTAATGTTGGAACCCTATTATTGGTGATGGCCCCACTTTGCCATATTTCCCAAGTTCCCTTTGGTAATTTCTTTCCGGGCCATTTTGGCCACTATCGCTCGTGTTTTGAAAATCCCGTACAGTGTTAGTCCTTAGTGCAGCGTTTTGTTTCTTCCCCTCCCTTCGAATTTTTTGGAACTCTTTGTGGACTGCACCCCGATGGCGCACGTCCCAGGCGGCGTTGCCGGCTGTTTTTGTTGCCAACCCCAGGGCTCTCCCTGCCCTTATTCTGGATCGCTCGTTTCTTTTTCACGGGTGCTGAATGCATCGGGTTCGATTTGACGATTGACCGTGAATTCCTGCGATTTCCTGGCCTCCCCTCGGGACCCTTTTTTTCCTTCTGATGACAATAAAATTGGAGTGCTTGTCTTCATTCCAGACGCCTGTTCGCTTTTTCAATGCCATCACCGTGTTCTGCGGGGGTCTTCCAACAGTTATTTCGGTTAACCATGCGCTTGCTGAACGGGAGTCGTTTCTTGACGGCCTTTTTGAAAATGGCTTTTGGTTTGAACATCAGGCGGTTCCTTTGAGGAAACCTGGTGCCCCTTCGGAACTTCCTCGACTTCTTTTCACCATCTGCGGCATCTGACCTGAGGCTCACCCTTTCCCCTCTTTCAGTCTTGCCCGACCGAATTCGGCAGACACTGCACCTCAAAGCTGTCGTGATGCAGGTTTACGCCGAGGAAGTCTCAGCCTGGGACGCCGCACAATCCCTTTTTTTTTCTCTGTTTTCCCAACCCCGCGTGTCCGGCTCAAAAAAAATGGCGCTGGTTATGATTTGACGATGAGGCATTTTTGCCGGAGGGCGGCGGAACTCTCACCCCCAGAGGCGCGGCTGGTGGAACGGTTTCTTCCTCTCTCGTTGTGTTGTTTTGCTCGCTTCTTTTTCCCCCCCTCCTCCTCTTTCAGTTACCGTCCTCGAATGATTTCCCCTGGTTTTTTTTTTTTTTCTTTTTTTGACTGCGTTTTCGATCACGGCGCCCCCAATTCAGCCTTTTTGGCCCGCGTTGGTTAAGCTCCAAAGACAGTATTTTTTTTTTACGCGGACCGTTCTCCTTTTTCCAGTTCCCTCCTTTTTTCGGGGGGCGACAATCGGTCTCTTCAGTCTTCCCTGAGGTCGGGTCCTCGCCGCCTGGTGCGCGATTCGTGGAAGATGGGCAAGTCCCGGCGGATTCTCGCCGATTGCTCAAGAATGGGCACCCCTTTTGTTTTACGCCCCTTCTCCCCAAGCTTCCCGCAGTTGCTGTAAAAAGCCCCGGCCGCCCATCGGGGGACATCTTCGTCAGCCGCCGGGGGTTTACCCGAGCCTTGTAACACATTACGTTTCCCGCCGGCTAAACGTGATTCCGGAAGATCCCCCTGCCGTTTTCAATCCCCCCACCCCACAGTCCCATCAGCCTGGTTAATGCGTTTCACCGTGCCTGGCAGGAACCCAATTCACCGGTCCCCATGTCACTCGAGACCATGCATTTCGTGAAAACGAAAAAGCTCTGATTCTTCTCTTTTTCTTTTTTGTTCCCATGAAGCCGCCCGCCCTTTCGACGTTGCCGGCCCCCCTTCGGCACGAAAACCAACCACTCAGACGACGGCCGCCTTGACAAAACCCATGATTTCCCCCCGACTCGTACTAACACTGACGGGTTTTACGAGATTCCAAATTTCCTCAGGTGAAGGCCACAGGGCCCTCTCTTGTTCATAGTAAACTTTGCAGATGCCGTTAAATGGCAGCTCCCCCCTGGGACTTCCGTGGAAATGCTCTTGAGCACGGATTCCAAACCCCCCACAAAACCCCCCCCCACCCACAACCCCACCCCCCCCCCCACCCCCCCCCCACCACCCCCCCCCCCCCCCCCGGGTGGCGTGGGCAGTGGGGACATGTGTTTAGTTCTCACGCTAACAACCGACCGATCACCCAAAAATTGCGCACATTCCCCGACTTTGGCCCTTCTTTTGCTTCAACTCCTCCCTTGAGTTACTTCCGGAAAGTTATGACCATGGACGCGAATCGGCCCTTCTACTCGCAGTTGCAAATAACTGTCCGCGGTTCAAGGGTTTTGGAAGCAATACCCCTCCCCCCTGGACGTCGCCTACCGCCTCGATAGCCTGTGCCTCCATTGAGCTGTTTTTGCCGGAGCTGGCCAGGTGTATCGTGTTTCCAACTCAGCGTCGCCCCCATTCAAGACGGTCCCTTTTCCCCCCCATTCCCCCCCCCCAGACAAGACTGATGCAATTCGTGATGCAGGTGTTCGGTTCTGTCCAAATTCCTTCCCATTGTTGACAGCGGGTTACCGCGTCAAAATCGCCATTCCTTTCTTGCACTTTCAACTGTGCCAACGACCCTTTCCTGGCGCCGAGTCCAAAGTTTTTTCACTCGTCCGCGTTTCTCGAGATATTTCCCCTTGCGTTAAATCCTTCGTAACCTTTCCCCCACGGCCGTCCTCCAGGGGAAGTCCGTTACTGTTGTTTTTTCAAATGAACGTTCTAATTCGCGACACTTACGGATTTTTCTTCTTCTTTGCCGTCCAAACCGGTTAGCCGGGTCTTTTTTGAACCCTTCAGCATCGACGATGGTTCTCCCCCAATTTGTAGGCATGTTTGATGGGCTGATGGTCCTTTCGATGTGGTGTTAACCCTCCTTGTTTCCAAGTCTATGTCCTCCTTCCTCTCAACTCTCTTGAAGGAGCGCTTTTCCTTTTCTCAATTTCGCGATCTGTGGGGGGCCCCCAGTATTTTCTGCCCTCCCTCGTTCCGTTCTTTTTTTTCGAGAGATCTCAGATACTTTTCCGAAATAATTTTTCCCCCCTCACCGCAGACGCGATCTCAGAAAGGTTAGAACCTGCGTTCATCGCGATCTGGATCGCGAGGCGGTTTTAGCATTCTCTTCCTTTTTCTTCAACGTTTGGATCCCCCTGATTTTTTACACACCCCCCTCCCCTTTGGAAAATCACAGTCCCCTGAGAACACTTTTGACATCGGCGATGTGATTTATTTGCACCATTCCGGCGCCCTTTTCCTATTCATTGTTTTTTAAACGTCGCGATCCGTTCTTTTCGACCTTTCCCAGCGAAATGGTGACCTTTCATTGCACACATGAACTCGGACCAATTCTTCCGGCCGTGGTGTCTTTACTTTGGGCTGACGTTTTTCGCAAATTGAAATATCCTCCTTTTTTTTTGCCATGCTCTTCCCCCTTGCTCGAACGGACGATTCCCCTTTTTAACTCCGGTTTATTATTGGAATCGGGCATCCCTCGGCGGCACTCCTACGCTTCCACCCTATCCTCCCCAAGCGAGGTTGGATTTTGGGCAGGACTTCCTCGCCGACCCTGCATGTTCCCTTCTCTTGTTGAATGTCCGCCTTCCCGGTGATGGATGCTTAGCTTGCCGATGTTTTTTTTTTTTCCCCCCACGGTTCTCCGGCCCCCCCCCCCCCCGCTCTCCTCCCATCGTGCCTTCTGTTGAGCTGGAGAACTTCCAGGCTGGACTTCCACCCTTTGCCCCAACCCAACTCACTCCTCGATTTTCCATTGATTTGATCAGGCGTAAATTATTTTTCCAGTGTTCGGCATCATCTTGTTTTGTCTGCGGCCAGTTGGTTTTCCCTTCATTTTTTCCACGAGTTTTGCTTGGACGTTTCTCCCCCACTTTAGTTGTCAAAAGACTTGCGAAAGCTGGGCTTGGCTTTTCTTGATTTCTTTTTAATTTTCCCTTACCGTGTGCGACTCACCTTTCCTTTTCCCTGGCTTCCCCGTCCACCCGGAAAGCCCCCGTAGGCGGCGTATCGATCAGGCCTATCGACCTCCCCCCCTCTTGGTGGATTCTGTCCTGAAATGCTGTTGCCATCCCACCAGCGTGTGAGGTATTACTTTCGGACATTGACCTTCGCTCGTCCCAAGACCCGTCCCTTTTTTTCATGCGTTTTTTGTTCTCCGCCGGGTTTTTTGTTGCCCCTACTGGGCAACGACGTGAAGCTCGCTGTTTTGTTCATTGAGGATTGACCAGCTCTGGTTGGCCGCCCTTGCCAGGCTTTTCCGTTTCCCAGAACCGTGTTTTTTTTAGGACTGCGCCCCAACAATTATCTTGATCCAGACTTGCCCGTAGCCGTCGACGCTTCCCGGGTCAGTTGCGCGCGTTTCGTCTATCCCCCGATGGACATTATACAATGCCCGCTCGCGCGGAGCTTGACTCTTTGACCCTGTCCCGACCGCGTTCTACTCC
>Ga0179593_1450622_pt1 | contig 17411 bp, 15 predicted proteins | sample CZODoug2_1_08_16_FD_185931 | JGI IMG/M metagenome (GOLD analysis project Ga0179593, IMG submission 185931) | Vadose zone soil fungal communities from Angelo Coast Range Reserve, California, USA - CZODoug2_1_08_16fungal (PacBio error correction) | ecosystem: Environmental > Terrestrial > Soil >... | reverse complement strand
CGTTCTTCTCTTTGCAGACTGTTTTTCGTTATTTTTGATATTGATTGCATCTACAGTATCAGCAGTGACGTCCCCATGTGCGCACTTGCCCCACCGGATTGTCCCCCAACTTCCTGCGTCGGCCCGGCCGATTTACCCCCATCTTTTCTCCTTTTCCTTCGATTCCTTTTTTTTACTTTTTTTTGTTTATTCTTTTTCGGTCCTCTCTATTTGTGCGTTGTTCTCGGCTGTTTGGCAGTTACTCATTCGTTACCATTTGACGTTTTTTCCTTTTTCCTTGTCGTGTCCTTCAACCCAAGAGACTAATATTCCTTTCTAGCATCCGCCAGGGATCTTCTTCCCCTCACCCTTCCTCCACAACAATTTCCCTCGGCATCCCCCCCTCAGGGTGCCGTTGGTCTCTTCGTCCCTTTTTTTTCGTTTTACGTTTCTTTCCCGTTTTCTCAAGCCCCGGTGCATTTCCCTTGTCTTTTACCTTTCACCTCGTGTGACCGGCTACGCAACCTTGTCGCTGTCGCCCCTTCCGGCACCCTTGGCCAACATTTTGTTTTCCCGACTAACCCTTTATTTCCTTTGACGTAGTGTGTCCCTCATCCCATAACGGGCGTTGATTATGTTTGCTTGGAGGCTTCTTTTTTGACGCCCTTTCCTTCATTTTTTGCCGTTTGTTTTTAACATGCGTTCCCGTATGTCTGTTTCCGACTTGTCAAATTTGCACTTTTTTTCCTATTTCCTGTGCCACCCCCCCACCTGACGCTCCGATCGCCCGGGTTTTGTGGTCTCCCCCCCCCCTTCCCCTGGAACTCCACTTCTCAATTATGACCATTCCCAATACCTCTTTTTGTTACCTTTCGGCCGGGTGTTCTTCCCTTTGTTCCTTTGAGCCAGGCGATTTCTGTGACCTGCTTTTACCGTCCCTGTTCCGTGTGTCCTCTGCTGGTTTCTTCCCAGCGCGGTTTTCACTTTTGAGGGGAAGAATTACCTTCTTTTTCCCTATTTGCTGCCCTTCTCCCCCCTAATCTACGGCCTAGTTTTACCTTTCCGCGTCTTGGTTTTGGGGCCATCTCTATTCCCTTCACGTTGAGCCCCCCCCCCTCCCCACCTTATCTTGAACACCCATGGCCCGCAATACCCTTTGACGAGTTTCTCCACCTCATTTCTCGGTTCATTTCCAATTTGCGGTGAATGTATACCAGTCGATGTCGGTTTCTTTCTTGTTTTTCCCAGCGTTATTTTAGTGATGTCCGGTCATTTGGGACCCACCACTAATAGCTCCCGTGTTTTTTCGGATGGCCTTTTTCTTTGTAGTTATTGTCTACCAACCGGGTCTTTCTTGTTCGACCTCTTGCTGCCTGTTTTTTTTTGTGCAATCCCCTTTTTCCCTGCGCCCACACCCCCAAACCGGGTTCCCTTTTTTTTTTACTTTTTACCCCCTTTTTTCCCCCAAGTTCACCTCCTTGCTAGACCCCCCCCCCACAACGAACCTGGTTCGTCTTTTTTTTTTTTTTTCCTTCAAGAATGTGGGGGCATTCCCCCCCTTTTTTTTTCTTTTTCCTCTGTGTCCATTCCCTGCTCCCCTTTCCGTTCCTCCCCGAACCTCTGTTGCAACCAGCGTTTTTTTTTTCCACCCCACACATTTCTCTGACATTTTTTGCCCTTACCCACCTTGCACCCCCCACCTCCACTCTTCCTGTGCACCTTTCCTGGTCAAACCTGTTTTTCCCATCCATACTTCGGTGTGTTTTGTTGATTTGGTCCAATACTTTTTTTGACCTTTTCTTTTGTCTTTACATACCTGGTTTTAGCCGTGAGTGTTTCTCATACCTACAGAATTTTTGTGCCCTTTGACCTGTTCCGTATGTTCTTGCACTGGTGTACCTTTTCTGTACCTCTCCCATGGGCCCCCCTCCCAAAAACCTTGGCACTTGTGGACACCCAAGTCCGTGTTGAACCCCGCCCCTCTTGCTGCTTTTTGATCTCTCTTCTCCCCCCGTTTTTTTTTTTTGTGTTTCTTTTTTCCCTCCTGATCCCCTCATTTACTGTTTCAACCTGGATTTCTTTTCCCCTACGTATGACAATGTTTTTTTAGTGCACCGGTGCACCTTCCCTCCTACTTCTTTTTTGGCATTGGTTTTTGCTTGACACCCTTGTGTCGACCCTTTGCCCCAGCAGGTTCAGATCTCTGAGAGTCCCATGTTGGTGGCGTGTTTTTCCCTTGGTTCCCAAGACACCACACTTTTTGTGGATTTCCCCGTACTGGAACCGGTTTGCCCTTTTTTTTTTGGTTCTTGTTTTGTCTTTTTAGTTCTGAGTTTTTAGAGGTCAATTAAGTAAGCCTATAGGTTCGTCCGCCGCTTGGATTCCTGTTTTTTTTACAAACTTTACGCTGGTTGGTTTTGGATCTGACCATCCGGTTTGATGTTTCCTTCCCTGATAGTTTTTGGTCGTTAGTTTGTTTAATTACCCCCCCCCCCCCAGTCGCCAAAGAAATTTTGGGGTCATTCGCCCCCCCCCCCATTTCTTTAGCCCCTCTTACGAACCCCCATTTTTGTTTTTTTCCTTTGTTTTTTTTAGCTGTTAATCAGATTCCGCTTTTCCCCTCTCTGGTCGCGACCATTTCCCCTTTGCCTGACACGGTGTTCGGCCTTTCCACTTATTTCCCTTGTCACCATCTTGTGTTGTGGTTTTTACAATCATCTTATAAAACTTCTTCCTTCTGGTGTCTTCTAGGTTCCCTCTCTTTCGCCTTCCTTTATGCACCACCCTAGTGTCTTTCCCTCTTGCCCTTTTTTCCCCTACATCTGTCCATCGTTTTTTTCACTGGCGAATATTGATTTTCATGGACTTTAGTGTTCCCCGTAATTCACATGTGTGTTTTTTCCCCTTTGTTCTCTTTTTTTTTTACCCCATCAGATGCACTGTCATGTTTTCCCCTCCCCCCCCCTTCTGTGTCCGTTGAACTTTCATTTTTTGAAAGTAGCACCAGTTTTTCCTTTTCATTACCATTTTCGTCCCTCATGTTAATAAATGGCTTCCGTACCGATTTTGTTGGGCCCTGTCTTGTTTATTGTTTCCCCCCCCCCTTTGCAGTGTTTCCAAATGCCCCCGTACGACATATGTTTAGTGTTTTTACAGACTAGCCTGGCCCCCCCCCATTTTTTCCCCGGTTTTCCCCACAACTCCTTTTTTGGTCGGTCTACGTTTTTCTCGGTAGCTGTCACCCCCCACCCTTTTGTAGCTTCGGAGGTTATTTTTTGTCCTTTTGGGGGGGGAACGTGTGCATTCTTTTGTACGTTCCCCCCGATCTTTACCCCCTTGTGGTTAAGTGTGTTGTACCTGGTTTTCACCTGAGGTTGCTTTCCCCCCCCCTCTCCACATGACTGTTTTTCTGTTTTGTCCCCGTCCCTCTTGCCTTCCTCATGCATTTTACCCCCTTTTGTTGTTGGTCTTTCTTTGCACACTGTTCCTCCTTTTCCGGGATCTTCTTTCGTTGGAGGTCCCATACCGGCTTTTCAGCCCCTTTTTTCCGCGTATATTTTTTGGTCCGGTCACGCAGTTTTGCACGTTTTGTTTATAATGCATGCCTTTTTTTCCATTTCCATCGTTGCACCCCCCATCGACCCATTTCCCGTGACAATTGTATCCCCCTTTGTTATTTCTGTCCTTCCGGGTGCTTTCCCGTTTTTTTGTTACGTCTTCCGGGCTGAGGAGTGGTTTTTTTCTGCATTTGTTTATTTTGGGAGGGAGTCGTCTTCACTGTGGTTCGTTCTTACTTTCTACCATGACCTTTATTTATACTTTTGTTGTCCCTTCCCTCCCCCCCTTCGAAATGCCAAGCCTATGTTACCACACCACTTCCCGTCCGCCGACTACCATTTTTTGCCCCTTGCAAATTCTTTTGACTCATATCGTGTCCTTGCGGTTTTTTAGTGTGATTCTTGAGTTCGTTGTTTTTCTTTTTATAGGGTTAATTTTTTTTTTTACGACTTGTGTTGTTTTGTCTGCCCCCCCACTCTTCTCTCTATGCTGACTTCCTTTGCACCGACTTTCCCACTCCCGCTCCAACCCACTAGACGGCCCCCCCGGCCAGCTGCGGTCCCCCCCCAGAATCTTTGCCCCCATTTATCCTTTTCTTTTAGAGTTGCTCCCCACCAGGCCGGTCTTTTGTTTTTTTGTCCCCCTTGTTCGGGTTGGACCTTTCACCCCCACCCTGAATCGGCGGCATTTTTGAGGTACCAACTTTGTCTTCATTGTTGACTCCCCTTGGTCCCTTTCCCCCCCGATTACACGGTTTCATCCCCACCCCCCCCCCCCGTTGTTCCTGTTTGGTTATCCCTGCCCTTACGAGTGTCCCCTTAGTTAATGCCCTGGTCCCCTCACGTTTTTCCAACCGTTTTCATTCTTTCGCCGGCCCCCCCCCCTTCCCTCGTACTCCTTTGCCCCCCACACTGGTCGGTTTCATCATCCGTGGGGACTCCTGACGTCCCCTTAATAGCACTTTTGACCAACCTCACTTTTTTTCCCGGTGTTATCCCCTTTTGTTTGAACCTGTTCCCCCTGGCCCCCCCCGAGAGCGCTGGTGGGCGGTCACCTTCTTCGGTTCGTATGGCGTGCGGGCTTCACGGAACCACCTAGCCCCGTGGTGAGTTGTTATTAATGGGCTTGTTTCGTCCGTCCCCCTCCCCTCAGTTTCTTTTTTTCTATCCTTTACCTTTTTTATCGAAATTGTTGTTTTTTTTTCCTTTTCAAATCCGATCCAACGGTCCCGCTTTCTTACATTTTTCACGGCGCTAGTGGAGCTTGTTTTAGGTTTTTTTTTTGACTCCAGCCCTGCAGGTGTCTCAACCCTTTTTTTCCTACATCTTTTTGATTGCGCCCCTTCATTTTCGTGGTTGTGTCCCTCTTGTACATAGTTTTTCTTGTAGACCAGGGCCTCAGTTGTGCGGCCTATCCGCCTGCGGTTTTGAATTACGTGCTACGGAGATTTTTCCGTGACTTCCAAAAACCCAGCGTACTACCTTCTTCTGGTTCCTGGCAGTTTTACCTTTGGCCCCACAAGGCCTGGCCCCCAGTTTTTACGTTTAAGGTCGATAAATTGCCCAATTCAACCTGTCTCTCCCCGGTCGTATATGAGCGGGTGTTCTTCTTGATTCCCTTTTCCAAAGTATTGCAGCCAACAACCTCCCCCTTTTCTTCCTCAAATGATATGCCCGTGTTTTTTTATTTCCTGACTTCCACGAATAGATGGCGAGTTGGATGCCTCCGTTGCGGTCCGCCCCTTCTTGGACTTTCCCTGTTGACCGACTAATCTGTACCGCTTTTACGCCCAGTTTGCGCTTTTGCCCCCCATTTGGTTTCTCTACTTTTTTTCGTTTGCGGACTTCTTCCACTGAAATTCGACCCGGTGCTTTCTGCTCCCTGTTGGCATTCCTGTTGGTGCTCGGCGGGCTGGGTGCTTTCCAGTCGGGTGCTTCGTCTGGAAGCGGGCTGCATTTGGGGCCACTTCCGTCCGTCGATTTGTCGTGTTCCCCCGTCGGGGTGCGGGAGAGGCCGCCCAGCTCGCGTGTTTGAGTCCTGTCCTCGTGACTTTGGTGGCCTGCTTCTCGCTTCTACTTACTTGCCTTGGGCCCTGGGGGGGCCTCGGGTTTTCCACGAGAGTCGCTGCTGTGCTCCCCGGCTACCCACCCTGGTTGTGGGGGTGTTTGTGTTTTACTCCCGCCAAGTCTGGTTTTTTGTTTGCGGTCCCTGGACGGGGCTCGCCCCTTGCCTTGGAGGCGCCCCCGGTGTGACTTCCATCGTCTCCTCTTTTCTGGCTGGTCCGGTCCTCTCCGCGATGAGAGTGGCTTTTTCTCTGGGGGTGGAGGTTTCCTCTCTCTGCTTCGCGGTGGGTGTTCTGTGCGTTGGATCCAACGAGCCCCCCACCACCAAAAAAACATTCTACCTCATTGGAATTAGCACACAATAAGGAGGCAAATATCGCCGCGTGCGGGGCTGCCTTTTTTTTTAGTGTGCGTTGTCTTCTGGGTGTGTTGTCTTGTTGGGAGTAGTTGTATGCGTGTCTTTGGGGTACTTTATGTGTTGTATGTATTGACATCTTTTCGACCGGATTTCATGACGACCTTTTTTCTGCCCTTCGACGTCAAGATCCTCCGATGAATAAGGGACCTCTTTACCTTATATAACGGCAGTTTCATTCTCCTTCACTGACTTGGGGGGGCTACCTGTCAACTGGGGCTGGAGAGGTTAACAGACAAATGTGGCTGCACAGTTACTCGGGAAGTTCTCCGACCGCGGAACTGATCACGGGCGCACCCAATTCGCCTTGATCTAACGGACCAAGTAATTAGGAGTAGATCCCCCTACCCCCCACCTGGCGCCAACGCCCTTCTCCCTTAGGGCAATCTCCTTCGGTACCTGTTGACAGGTCGACCTCCCACCCGCCCCCTATCCGCCCCTTCCCCCCCACTCTCCTGTTGTGCCGCGTTGCTGTTGGAGTCCTATTTCTCGATTTTCGTGGGTTGTTAGAGCTCCTGTCACGCAGGTTGGACTTACTTGGAGTACTCTGTTCTCCCTCTTGTCTTGTCCTTGCCGTTTAGTTGTGATCACCCGCGTTCACCCGTTTTTGACTCGATGAGGGGACGGGAATCATACCGTGTGGGGACGTGACCTTAGCACGTCGCAGCGATCGCACCGGCGTACCAGTGTATATCCCCCTGTCAACGTGACCAGCGCTGGCTTACGAGTGAGCCCCTGCCCTCCTTCCTCTCATTTACTGTTATCGCTTTCTTTCCTCCGTCTCCTCGTCTATCGACTTGTATTTAATAAGGACCGTCCCCGATTTGTTACCTTTTCTTTCTACAGATAAAACGTGTCATTTACGCTTAGTGGGTCCCCGTGGAAAAGGGACGAAATACTACAATGGCCTGGACCTTAACTGCACTAGTAACCGAAGCAGGGCAGTTCCCAGATGGAAGGACCTGGGCATAGTATTTTGAACAGACGGCGTTGAGTGAGTCAGTGGTCAGAATGCGGGAATGTTTCGGGACTGTGGACAGTATTTTCCCCTCCTGGCCCCCTGGTATGTTGGGTTGGACACACTGTTTTACCCAGTCCATCGCCCCCAAATACGACCGATGGCCCTGCACTTGTTTTCTGTTGGCCCATTCTATACCCCTACTGTGTTGTGTTTTCCGTCCTTAGTTATAGTTGCCCCGTGAGCGTTCGGGGCCCCACCCATATACCCATTTCCTCCACTTTGCCCACCAGTCCCTTTTACACACTCCTTGTGTTGTTACCATCCCCACCTCTTGTTTTCCTCCTGTTTCCGTTCTTTTTTTACCCTTTGTTGTGAGTTTGTTTTTTTTGAGTCTTCTGCCCATCTCGGCTTACTAAGTTGAGCGGATTTTTGTTCCCCTTTCCAATGCTTTTTTTTTTGGCCCTTTTTTAGTCGGTAACTCGTTTACCGGTCCCCGGGCGTTTTTCGATGCTTTCCCCTTCGTGTTTATTATTTCCACCCCCCCACGGGGCCGCCCCCTGCATGGTTTGTCTAGATTCGTTCCCGTGATACTTTTTTTTCCACCATCCCCCACCCTTCAAGGATGATGTCCTTAGGTCCCACCGTTCGTTCAAGTTGCCCGTGTTATTCCGTTTATTTAGTGTTATGTCTTGGATTAATGGAGATTTTTCCGGTTTCCTGCAATTTTCACTTTCAAAACTACTTGGACGTCCTTCGATCTTTTTAGTCTTCCGGCGGCCTGATTTTTTGTTCCTATTCCTCCCTTCGTTTTTGGCTGTAGAAGTTTTTTGTCCTTTCCTCATGGACCGGTGGCAGGACTTTCCCCACCGTGTCGCTTAAGCTGGTGCCCCCGTCGCTGAGCGTTTACTCCCCCCAGGTTTAGTTGATTTGTTCCCTTAACAGATGTCTTTTTTTTTTTTTGCTTTGTCCTCCTTCCATGGATAAGTCCTTTTTCAAAAGATCAAACCTTCCATAGTCCTTTCTGCCAGACCTTTCCCTCCATCCCTTTCCCATGCCTCTTTTGGGGGAGTTGGCCCCCTTATCTATCAACCGTCCCGTTTGTGTGTCCCTCTGTTTTTCCGCCCCCCCTTTTTGTCACTGGATTATTCCCACCAGCCCTTTCAGCGTTGTCCTCCTGCGCCTTTGGAAATTCTCTTTCGGTCCCCTGGAGTTCCGTTCTCCGGTGGCTTTCCCTTTCCCAAGGGGCCGTTCAACTTATCATTTTTTCACTTGTCAAGATGCTCTCGCCGCAGCCACCGATAACTCCACCCCTGTTTTTGCCGTTTTGTTGAAACTGAGTTACCCGTTTTCGTTTCGTAATTTGTTCGCGCGTTACTGTCTACCCCGTTTTCTTTTTTTGTTTAAATCCGTTGGCTGACCACGCTTCTTTGCTTGCCCCCCCCCAGCTTTCCCGTTCACAGCCGGTCCTTCCCCTTTTTTTGGCGGTCATTTTTGCCCCCCTCAAGGAAATGTGAAAGCCTTGGTTTTTCTAACCCCCCCTATGTTTGTGAAGCGGTTCTTTTGGGAGCTTTGTAATCTGTACGTTAGTAGGCTGTCCCCACAACCCTTTTGGTTCGCACTCGGATTTTTTGTGCTTTCCCATTTTGGTCTTTTAACCGTTTTTGTGCCCTATCTTTTGTATGTGATTTTTTTGAAGTTGTATTTTCCGTGGCGCCTTCATTCTGTTTTTTTTTTTCCTTTCTTTCACCCCCCCCCCGTCACGGGCATTGCCGTTCCCTTTTTTCAGGGCCCTCTGCGCATGTTCCCCCCCACCTTCGCGAACAACCGTTTTTCCCCTCATTCTTTCTTGCTGCCGCCCTGCTATACATTTTCCTGGGACCCTTTTTTAATTCGTTGTCCCTGTTAAAGACAGTGCATTTTACCGTCCTTATGACCCCCCGCTTGCCCCACCCTTCTTTTCCCCCTCCTGTGGCGTTCCACCCGCGTGTTCTCAGCCGGCCTTCAGTTATATCAGCCTGCAACACGCATCGCCCCGTAAGATCTTCCTTAAGATTTTTTTTCCCCCCCTGGCTTTTCTCATTCTTTTCCCGTGCTTCCGTGGTCGTTCTGTTCTCTCTGTGTTTCGTCTTAAAGCTCCCCCACTTGGAGTGTCGTGATAGTCTGCACCCCTTTTCGATCTCCCTTTTAGTGTAGTCTGTCTCTCCCCGTCGTCTAGGTGGCCCCCACTCAAACCCTTCTGTTCCCCAGCTCTTCACAACTGTCATCACTCTTTTTGAAATTTTCCTCTTTACCGTCTCTGCTTTTGTTTTTGAATTCTTTTTTTTTTTTCACTCATTTTCTCTTTCGCGTCCCCTGATTTTGTTGTTCTCGATGTCTTTTTAGCTTTGCTTTTTAGTTTTCGGTATTATTTTGTTCACTTTTTTTTTCCATCGAAGGGGGGGGCGTTCTTTTTTTTTCTTCCGGTTTTTTTCACCCCACCCTCTTTTATTCCATTACTCTCGAACCCCTTGTCATCCCTGACCTCCACCCCCCCAGTTACCCCCCAACCCCAAAAAGCCCCGGAGCCCCCCCTTCCTCGTTTGCACTGCCTACGGGAATATGACCTGAACTTTTTTTTTTTCATCCTTTTTCCTCTTGCTCTTCCCTCCCTTTGGACCTGTTTGCTCGGCTTTACAATTTCCACACATGAGTTTGTTGACTGTTTTTTTCCACCCCCCCCAAAACTGTTGTTCTCCTGTACAGGCCGTGTATCCCCTTTCTTTGGCCCACGTCCCCCATCTTCCTTCCGTCCCTCCCCTTGTTCCCCTTCCTGTTCCCCTGTGATTTATTCCCCACCAACGGTTCGTTGATTGATGGTAAAGGAGGGCTGGCCTTTAAATATCCTTTCCCCATTTTCATTTTGTTACTTGACATCCCCCCGCGACTCGTTCGGCCCCTGCCCCCCCCCCATTATTCAAATCCTTTGTTGTTGACCCACCCCCCCAATGCTCCTTAGTTCCGCCCTCCCCCTCGTGACATAGATTTTTTGAAACCCTCCACCCCCTTGTCATTACCCGACCTGGCAACCCCAGCGTTGTTATGGTTCCCTTTTTTTGGTCAGTGTTTTTTTTTGCAAAAATGACCCCCACGCCCCGTAGATTTGTGCAGCACATTGTCGTCCCTTTTGTCTGGGCGAGGAGAGGCGTGGTTTTGGGGCCCGTTGCATGCAGCCCATCCATAGCATTTTTCTTTTATGTCCGCAATTATTCCCTCCCTACTGGGATTCTTGATGTGACTTACTATCCCCCCATCGCCATTTCCTCCTTTACTTTTAATGTTCGCACCCCCCCTTGGGAGGTTTAGGTCGTCCATGTCCCCACCTGCCTTTTTTTGTGAACTTTTTTTTTTATTTGGTACCACCCCCCTTGCCTTTGTGTCCTTTTTGCATTAGTTCTCCCTTCTCTTTCCCCCCTGATTCCTCGCTTGAATTCCTTTCTGCCCCCTGCAGTCTTTGTATTCCTTGGAGGAAGTCACCCAGTATTTGACCATTTCTTTCCCCCCTTGGTTGCACCCCTGTTGTATTCCGTTGTCCCCACCTTTGTTGATGGTCCTTTCATGTCTTTTTGCCGTTGTCTGCAAGACTTGTGTCCATCCCCCTTTGGGTTTGATCTTTGGTGTGTTTTTATCCAGGGTTTCACAAGGCCAGCCAAAGTGCAGTTCGTTAGTCCCTGTTTAAATCCTTGTTTTTGCCCTTTTTATCATGCAAGTAGAGCTTCCCAAGTTCCGTTCTGCCCTTTTCGATTTCCCCCACCGCCTCGGTGCGTTTTCCCCCCCCAATCGTTGTCCCCAACCTTACGCTTCCAGTTGTGGACCGTTTTTTACCCCCTTTTTCTCCCCACAGAAACCCCCCCTGAACTTTTTGAACCCTTTTCCATCCCCTTTTTCCCATACCCCCCCGTCATGGTGTGATTGGAACTGCGGGGACCCCCTCACTCCCCACACCTCGGCGCTATTGGTGTTTTTATACTTTATTCACTAACTGTTTTTCGTACTTTCCTTTCTTTTTTCTGTGGTCCCATTGATGTATCCAGGTGGGAAAAAAACACCCCTGGCACTTTTTTTTGTCCCCCGCCCCCCCTTTTATTTTTACCCCCAGACGTTCTTGCCCTTGTTAATACCCCTTTCCCCTATTTTTTTTTTTAGTCGACCCCCCATCCTGCAACCGGCCCTTGGTGTTGTTTTCATCCCATATTTCCCCAATTGTTTTTTGTGTCCCTTTTTCTCTAGGTAACACATATTAGATGCAGCTAGTTCCAAGGTTCCCTTACGTTCCCAAACCCTCGAGCTTTTTGCCGCGAGTTTGGCCCACCCCCCTTTGTTATGAAAGTACCCGTTTTTCAGGTTGTTCTTTCGCGGGTTTCCCTCTTATCGCATCACCCCTGTTGTGTCAGGTGGTTTGTTGTCCCCAGTTTTTTTTTTTCAAGTTTTTTCCTTTTGTTGTCTTTTTCTCATTGTCCGTTTGTTCTTTTTCCCCCCATTAACATTTTTTGCTTCATTTTGTGCTTTGGTTTCCCGCCCTTGGGTTTTCCAAAAAGCCTGTATTTAGGAAGCTTTTGATTGCCGATTGGATTGTTCCCTGGGTCCTATTCCCCCCATTGTTTCTTCTTTTTTTCATCATACAATCGGTTTATTTCTTTTTCACCCCATTGGGTTCGGTTGACTGTATTACTCCCCCCAAAAGGGAGGGGGTTCTTTGACCTTGGACCACCCCCTTCTACATTAAGGGAGCTCACCACGATCACCCGGTCCCTTGGACATTTCCACGGGGCGGGCATGTGTCATGCAAGTCCTTCCCCCTTTCCCCGCCCAACTGAAGTTTTTTCACCAAGATTTCTTTAAAATGTTCCAAGTGGTGCTTTTTTTGTCCATTTCCCCTTTTTGTTGTTTGTCCCCTCCTTTTCCCTTACACAACGTAATTACATTTCTAATCTGCTTCCACCACTGAATTTTTGCCTTATCTTTGCCAACGGGCACCCATGGTGGTTTTTTGTCATTTTCTTTCCGCCCCGGTGATTTTTTAACTTGAGCTTTATTCCCCCCCAGTGGGCAAGCCTTTTGGACCCCTCCCCTCTCCCCTTTTTGTAATGCCCGGTTCGTTCTTATTCATTCTTTAACTTACCCTTTGCCTACCCCTTTTCATACCCATCTTCTTCCCTAATCCCCGCGGCTGCGTCCCCCGCCCCAGGTCCCTTGTTTTTTTTTTTCGGCCACCTCCTTCAGCCCCTCGCGTTGGGCGGATGTTTTCCTTTTTCTGCCCCCCCACCTTTTTTTTTCCAAAAATTGTCCTTTTCTCTTCCCCGTTCGGCCCGGTCCGATTGCTACGCACGCCTTGCCATCCACGTTTGGTGTTTTGTTTGGTGATTTTTATGGTGCCCCGTCAGATGTCCCAAGTGCTGTTCTCCTTCGCGGCCCCACTTCCCCTTTGGCATGGTTCCTTCTTGGCCTTTCCCCCTCTTCGGTTCCTTTTTAATGACAAACTGGACCCCCTTTTGTTTTTCGTCTTCGCTTTATCTTGTCTTTTTGCACAACTCCCCCTGACGCCTTTACCCGGGTTCCGTCTCTTGAGTCCCCGCTTTACTTCCCCCTGATTCCCCCTGCCGCAGTTCCCCCTGTTTTTTTGCTTCCCCCCCGTAATTTTTTTCCCTTGTATTACCGAGTTGCCAGAAGCCTCCCCATTGATTTTCGTCCGGTGTACCCCTCTGACCTAAAAACCCCCTGCGATTCTTCCTCAAAGATTCCCCCTGGTTTCCTCATTCCGGCCTGATGTTCGCCGGTTGGTTCTGTGCTTTTCTCTGGGCTTTTTGGTTTCGTAAGTAACATTTTGTCTTTCTTCCAATTTTGGGCTTTCTTATCCCCCCCCTCACTGATGGACTCTTCCGTCAGTGTCGCGTGAGCCTTTGACGCCTTCTAGCCCCCCCCCACCCCCCCTTCTTTCCTTTGACCTGGTTCTGTATTTCCCCTCTCCCAGTTTTTGTGTTTGATCGCTCTTTCGGGTTGTTTCCCTTGTTTTCACGTGTGAAGTTTTCCCTTCACGGAGTTGCTTTCTTTTTTCCCCTGGTTTTCCTCCTCCCATCGCCTCCTTTTTGGAAACCCCTTGCGGGCACTCTTATCCTCACTTTTTCGTTTTCTTCCCCAACCCCCCCACTAGCACTCACGTCCCCCTTTCCCTCCCACTCGGAAGCCGGCCGCCTCTTTTTTTCCTTCCTTGTATTTATCGTTTTCCTCTTGGCTTTTTCTAATTTTGACGGTTTACTTTTTTTTTTTCTTGCAACACTGTGCCCCCTCTTCTTTGACAGTGGAACACCCCATTCCTCTCACTGTTTGCGTCAGCATTCCCCCCTTCATTTCTGTTTCCGCCCCCTTTTTTTTTCACTAAATACGTTTATCCTTTTGGGGGACCTTTTTTTGCTCTTTTTCCCCCCAATCAGACTGCTCGACCACCCCCCCCCCCCCCCCCCCCCCCCTTTTCGTTGACATCTGAAGTGCCCCACCCTTGTCTGGTTCCTCACCCATGGCGCAGGCGACTATTTGTTTCCTGTTTTTTAACCATATTTTACTTGTCCCGGTTGCCCCTTCCTTCCAACGCCCTGGGTTTTACCCACTCAAACTTTGTCCTGTTCTGTTAATTTAGGTTCAGCGCTCTCCTCTCCCTTTCCTAATTTCCGAATTTGTGTGTCACCACCCCCAGCTTTTATCACTTGCTTTATTGCCCCTTGACGTTCAACCCACGGCCCCCTCGGAAGGTGTGATGATTGTGCGCGGACCCCTTATTCCTTCCAGGGTGGGGGGCGTGTCCTCGGGCCAGTAAAGGGTTCGTTGTTTTGAAAGTTAATCGAGGTTGTGTCTGGTTCGTTTTGGGGTTGGTGTTGGCTGCGCAGTTAGCCCCCGGGGTGTGGTGTAGCAGGCTTGACCCATTTGAGGGGCGTTAAGGTGTGGTCGATTTCCTTGTGCTCGGTAACCCCTGGTCTTCCTCCCTCGTTTTGAAGTTTCCTGGAAACCACTGTTTTTACATGGTCCTAACTTCTTTGTTTCCCCCTTTAACCTTCCCGACGTTACGGCTCCTTACCTTTGCTTCGGTTTTGTTCTTTCCCCCCCTTTTTTCTTGGTTTTACCTCGGCAGGCCAGCCCCTACCCTTTTGCTGTTTTGTTGGCCTTTGCTCCCTTTTTTCCTCGTCCCCGAGATTTGATTCCGGCTTATGTTTTTTGGGGGCGTTTCAAGTGGTTCTCAATTGGATTCGTCTGCACCTCGTTTCCTTACCAGGTTCGTTTTGTAACAGCAGTCACGCTCGTTCTGACTGACCCTTTTTTCCTATGCAGATGGAAGTATCCCCCCCCCTTCTTTCTGTTCCCCTTATGGGCTCGTTCCTTTTCTTGCGGACTTATTTTAAGCAATTGTTTTTTGGCCTTTGTCAAACTAAGCGGGTTGATCCTTCTCCCAGTTAAACTGTGTTCCCCACCCCCCCGCAACCAACTTTTTTTTTTCCTCCCCTGATTTGCCCCCGACCCGGTGGTTTTTACCCTATAGGTTTCTGTCCAGTTAATTTTCGCTCCCGCGGTGTTTCATTGCTTTTGAGAAACGCTTTTTCCCTGCATGTACGGTCTTCACCGCCTGTTCTGTTGCCCCCCACATTCCCTTTCCTTGTCTTTTTTTTTTTTGACCTTGTGGCTACCCCCCTTCACCGGCAACACTTTTCCACGGGCTTTTTTTTTTTTTCCCCGTTCCACCCCCCCTTTGTTTTTCATCCGCCATCCTTGTTGTATTGTTTGGACACCGGTACTCCTCGTCCACTTGCCGCCCCCATTCTTTTTTATAAAGACCAGATTTTTTGCCTACCACGTTGACGTTGTTTTCTGGTGGTCACCGTGATTTTTTTTGAAGTGCCCACCCCCCCAACAGTTTTTCCCGGTTCCCCCCAATCGACATGTGTTCTTTTCTTCCTCTCTTTTTCCTGTTCCAATCTATGTGATACTTTTTTTTTGAGATAGCTTCCCCTCCATTACCTTTGAGTTTACCTGCCGTTGGGCCGTTTTTGTTTTCACCCTGGTTCAACCTGGTTTTTTCCCTTTCTGACCAACTCCCCGACACTCTTCCCGTTGGATCCGTTCAAACAGCCTTTTTTCTGTGCTCTTAGTCCCCAAACATGCATTTGGGCCAATTTTTTTTTCGACTTCCTAGTAGATAAGCGAGTTTCGGGTCCCCCTTCCCCCTTCCACTTCCGATTTTCGGTTGCCTTTCGGTTGACACATTTAGTCCCACCTTTTTTCCTTTTTTTTTCTTTTCCTTGGGTGTTTTGATCTTTCTTCTTTGGTCCACCCCCCCAGGAACCTTGTAGCCCACTCCTCACGCAGACTGAAGATCATTTTCCTCATGCGTTTTTTTTTCTAACCAGAATCGTGACTCGAATCCGCTTTCACGATTTATGGTCCTTTAGGGTTCTCTCTTGCGTGTTACTCCACCCCCCACTTGTGATCGCATTCCCCAAGGTAGCACTCACCCATTGCGCTTTTTTCGGGCCCTGTGTATTGCTTTGGAGCACTGTTCGAACCTTTATCCTTCCCTTGCCTCACCGGACGTGGGAGCCCTGTGTGTGACCTTAGCCTTGCCTTTTCCGGTTACAACCCTTTTCCCCCATTTTCCCCAGGAGACCAGGCGGCAGGTTTTTGTGTCGTTCCTTCCCATGACGTTTTTGCGAACCCCCCTCTTCGAGCGTCTTTTTTTTCTTCTTCCTGGGCTTACTTTTTTTAACTTACTTCCTTCAGCCGCTCTCCAATCCCTCCACCGCCTTCAGGAGCCCCTTTTTTCCCACCTGTGTTATTGCTCATGGACTGATGGTTCGGGGTCCGACATTCCCCCGATCTGCTCCTACCGATCCCCTCCCTCATGCGTTTGACCCTACCCCCTCCTGCCCGGTGTTGTCGACATTTTTCGTCTCCCCGAGACGTTCGTTTAGTCCCTTTGTGGACTACTGCATCCCGTTCCCCTTCTTTCACCACATGCTTAGTACGGACACCTTTTCTTCACTTCCCCTGGCGTTGGTGGGCTTTTTGTGGCAACAATTTCTGGAGTGAAGTTTCCCCACTCCTTTGATCAGCCCTTCTGTTCTGGCCTTTTACTTCCCATCGAAAAGGTCCCATCCCGTTTTAAAAAATCTCCATTGTTTGTCCGTAATTTCCCCTAGTGGGTCTTAGTATATGTTTTCTAGAGTTTCTTCCTGCCCCACAAACTCTTCTAGTGGTAGCGCCCCCCCTTTGAATGTTTGTGGTTTGGGTGTGGACCGTTGGATTCTTTTACTATCGTCAGATGTGTTGTGAGTCGTCGCCTCTTTCGTTCTGTTGTTCCCCCCACTTCAATTAACCCTTTTTTTCAGTCGTCCGGTACGTCCATAGTTTTAGATCCCTTATGACACTCCCCCCCTTGTTTCCCCTTTTCCAGGATGTTTTTGTCCCACTCTGCTAAGCGATGTTTGAGCTGCTTTTAGAGGGAGTTTCCAATTTCACCTTTTCCTGATTCATTGCCCGTCCTGTGTAACAGGCCTCCTTTTTATTACAGCCTGTGGCGCACCTCTTGTTTTTTTGGTCCCTGTTTCTCCTCCACTGTCCTATGGACCTTTTTTTTGTGTTGGTTTTTTTTTTTAGCTGCGCGCATTGTGCAACCGACGTTTATCTTTTTTTGCAAGCAATAGTCTGTCTAACTTTGATGTCATCCCCCCTCCCCGGCTCTTTCCTCGGTGGTTGTTTTTTTCTTTCGGTACTTTTGTTTGTTATTTTTAGTCACCTGTGTGTTTTGTAGTTTCGTATGCACCTGGTTCCGGACTAATTGAGTTCTTTCTTTTTCTACGCAGTGAGTCCGAACCGACGGTTCCCCCATTCCGCTACATTAACCTCCTTGCCCTTGATGTGGCCCCACTTACCGTACGTCCCTCGGTCGTAACTCTAAGTCCCTAACTATATATAACTTTCCCCAATAGGCTTTTTTTGTTGTGTCCCCTTGTTTGTTTTTTGTTTTTTTTTTTTTGATGTCGATATTTTCTGCGTCTTCTGTCTGACCGGGCCCATTTTGTTTCATTTCGTATGGTTGGATTTATTCCTGCGTTTGACGTCCTTCTCTCCTAATAATATTACCCTTGTTTTTGCCCTCTTTCCTCCAAAAGGTCTGCCCCCCCCTTTCACTGCCAACCTGCCAGTACTGACAGTCTGCTTTCCGGGTTGCCTTTCCCCCTGCTTTTAGCATTGACCTTTATGACCGGGGAGCTGTCTTTTTCTGTTATCTTTGTTGCGATGTCTTTTCTCAATGACTTCTGTTTGTTCGTTGTGTTACCCTGTTGAAGTGGGTGGTTGCACCTTCCACCACCCCTTTTGATGAGGCGTTAGTCCTTTTTTTCATCCTTTGCCTGTA